>Ga0307479_10000427_pt1 | contig 37853 bp, 41 predicted proteins | sample atmos_gasesECM4C_FD_203743 | JGI IMG/M metagenome (GOLD analysis project Ga0307479, IMG submission 203743) | Hardwood forest soil microbial communities from Morgan-Monroe State Forest, Indiana, United States - atmos_gasesECM4C_515 | ecosystem: Environmental > Terrestrial > Soil > Temperate...
GTCCGCGACCAAGTCGCCGCCCAAGTCGGCGACCAAGTCGACGCCCAAGTCCGCGACCAAGTCGCCGCCCAAGTCGCCGCCCAAGTCGGCGCCCAAGTCGGCACCCAAGTCCGCGACCAAGTCCGCGACCAAGTCGCCGCCCAAGTCGCCGCCCAAGTCCGCGACCAAGTCGCCGCCCAAGTCGGCGACCAAGTCGACGCCCAAGTCGGCGCCCAAGTCGGCGACCAAGTCCACGCCCAAGTCCGCGACCAAGTCGCCGCCCAAGTCAGCGACCAAGTCGCCGCCCAAGTCGGCACCCAAGTCGCCGCCCAAGTCGGCGCCCAAGTCGGCACCCAAGTCAGCGACCAAGTCAGCGACCAAGTCCACGCCCAAGTCGACGCCCAAGTCCGCGACCAAGTCGGCGCGATCGTCGCGTGCATCCGAGACAACTATTACGCGTTCATTGGTGGACAGTTTTGGGTCGGCTGGGGCTGGGGCTGGGGCAGCCCGGCATACGTTAGTTTCTTCCGAGAAGTGTGTGGGCTCGACATTGGCGCCGAGATGGCTGCTCGAGCCGATGCCTATGCCGGAACCGCGAGGACGGTCTGCTGGTGGTGGGTCAGTGCGGGGCTCGTGGTTGCGAGCGAGCGACCGATCCGTATCGATCGCGACGATAGAGGGAGACTGCACTCGCTTTGTGCGAAAGCAATCGAATGGCCGGACGGCTGGGGTTTGTATCGCGTCCATGGCACCGATGTTCCCGCGTACATCATCGAGCATCCGGAGCAAATATCCGTCGCGCGCATTGATGCCGAACAAAACGCCGAGGTCCGGCGGGTGATGCTCGATCGGTTTGGAGAAGGCCGCTACCTCGAGGAATCAGGCTCATCGCTTGTGCAAGAAGACGAGTTCGGGAAGCTCTATCGCCGAGAGCTGCCCGGCGACGAGCCTCTCGTGATGGTGAGGGTAGTCAATTCGTCGCCGGAACCCGATGGAACACACAAGATCTATTGGCTCCGCGTGCATCCGGAGCTCCGGCCGCTCTTCCGGGGCCAGCCGGGCGAACGCCCAAAGCTCGGCCCAACGCAGAAATTGACCGCTCGCAATGCGGTCGCGAGCACCTTCGGCAAGCTCGGGTCCGAGTATGCGCCGCAGGTCCAGACTTGACCGCGCTGGGGCATCCGATGAGCCTGCGGCAGATCGAAGAGACGGCGCTGCGCAAGGTCGTCCACCTGCCGATCTTGCGGGAGCTGCGCGGTCGGCAGTTCGGGCTCGGTGATTCGATCGGCAGGTCCGGCCGCGCACCAGACAAGATTTCCGCCAAGCGCATCCTGCATCACGCGCCCGAGATCGACCTTGACCCCCTCTAGGACTATATCCTCGGCTGTCTGGACCCACTGAAACCCGCGATTGGTCACCGAGCGCGGCCCGATGTCGCGGGCGTACGAGTGGAAGTTCGGCCTGGCATACAGCTGACTAGGCCCGAGCACGGCGGCGTATCCGACGTACAGGGTGCTGCCGAACGCGTCGATCACCGCGTTGGCCCACGCGTCGCAGTAGTCCGCGACTTGCTCGTCTGGCGTTCCGGGCCTGACCCCCTCGAGGTCGAGGACTAGGTTGCACCCGTGAGGATACCCGACAAGCTCCGCGTTTCGTCGTGCAGCCTGGCCGTCCGCAACGCCGAGCTGCTGCGTCGGGGCCCAGCCCGGATAGCGCACGTGCTGAATAAGCCAGCAGCCGAGACCATGGCCAACGATGCGCTCGAGCTCGTCGTGGTCGATGTCGCCGGCGCCATTTTGCTGGAGACCGACATACCGCCCGATCGCCGCTACGTGCCGATCTTCCCAGGTCGCCGCGCAGATGGCGTCGAGCATGGCGTCGGTGAGCTTCGTGTCGGTGTCGATTACGTTTGCGCCGTCCGGGGCGGTGGCCGGAACAAGCATCATGGATTCCCGAGCGAGACTGGCACGAGCTCTGTGGGCATATCGCCATGGGCGAGCAGGATCGTGCACGGCTGCATCGGCTGCCACCGGCGCCACTCTGCGCCAATAGCCGCGGTCGGGTCGATCGCGCACTCGCAACGGTTGCAGCGCATGTCGGACCCGGCGCCTTTGCCATCCGAAAAGAGGATCGCGGGCGCCTCGACCCGCCAATCATGCGTGACCCAATTCTCGAAGAGAAACTCGATGAGGTCCGGATGCAGGCTCATGGCGACCCTGTCGGAAACTTCGCCGCCTCCGCCGCGTCGGCCGCGACGTTTGCCGCCGCAACCGCTGCGCGAAGCGCCGCCTGCGAAGTGTGCGACGCGAGCGCTTCGTTGATTTTCACGGCCAGGGCCTCTAGCGCCGGCACGAGCGGATCGAACGCCGCGAGGCCAACGGACGGGAGGGCTACCTCCAAGGCCGTGCCGGCAATGGCGATGGCTTGATTGATCTGGTCGGTCGTAATGTTCATTTGCCGCTGCCTCCTTCGCAGGCCCCCGCGTCGCCGAGCAACGACCCGTGCCCACAATAATACGCGACTACGCCCAGGCGGCAATCGTCGGCCTGCCGTTTTGTCGCCGCGAGTTCGACGCAGGACCTCATCTCCGTTGCGTACGCGGCTATTGCGAAGCGCACGAGCTCTTCGTGCGATTGATTCGCGCAGCCGTCGAGGCCGTATGCGGCGACGATCGCGAAGAGGCCTGCTCCGACGGCGCCCGCGATGAGCTCATTATTGATCGTCTTGTATGCCCGCACGATGTCCATGGGGTTGATCGCGAGCCACACGTGGAGAGCCTTGCCCCAGAAGCCCGCGGGCGGAACGACATGCCCAAGGGCGGACAGGCTCACGTTGAGCGCCATCCAGAAACAGACCATTGACGGCCAGTGCGACGCCATCCAATGCATGCGGACCTCCTACCAGTGGTGCGTGAAAACGATGCGGGCGATTTCCGGAAGCAGAAGCAGAGCGGCCGATATAACGGCCATCCAAACTTGGAATCTCTTGGCGAGGCTATCTCGCATCAGCCGCAGCTCGAGATCGCTGACGAGCAGCTTGGCCGAATCCTCGGCCGTGTGCCGCACCATATCGGGCAGCGTTTCCAAGCGCCTTCGCATTGCCGCTTCCGAGATATTGAGCTTTCGCATGATGGCCTGGACGCGATCGAAGATCGCTGCGAGGTTGTGGTCAATCTGCACGTACAGATTTGCGAAGATGCGGCCGACTTCCGAGCTGGCCACGTCCGGCGACATGCGCGGGGCCTCGAGCGGCACATATTGCCGCGCGGGGAAGTCGCTCATCGACGCGCCCTCGTCGCTGCCGTTTCTCACAGCCACACCAGCTGAACATCTTCGATTTGCGCCGACGAGACCCAGAACGAGCCGCCCGCCGACATTCCGCCGACGAATGGCAGAAAAGTACCCGTGAAGCCCGCACCACCGCTCGTGCCTGAAAATGTCTTGCTGTTCGTGCTGCCCGCGGGAGAGAGCACCATGACGCCGTTGACTGTCTTGCCGCTCGCAATCGACGGCGCAAGGATTTGCGTGTTGCCAACCTGCAGAGTCACGTAGGTTGGGCGCGCCGCATTCGTGTTCGCCGCTACGCTCTGCCCGATGGGCGCCGTTTGCTGAAACGAATCGCCCGAAATCTGAGCCTGTACGGAAAGTGTCGCGGTGTTGGCCATGATGTGTGTACCTAGGGGAGCGCGAGGATCGTGATGGTGCCCGAATTTCCGCGCCACTTCAGCTTGTTGTCTGCAGAGTCCACGTACAGCGTGTTATTGATCGTGGGAGCCGTGATGGGCAGCAGCGTGGGCGCCGTCGACTGGCCGCCCATGCCGCACAAGGTCCAGCCTGCATTGGGCGTGTAAATGAATTCGGCCCACTGGTGGGCGAGCAGGATCACGGCACCGCTCGCGCATGTGACCGTCGCCGTGAACGCGTCGGACGAATAGGCGCGATAGACCTTCATCCGGAGGCCGAAATCGGCGCAGCCGGTGTTTGATAGAAGATACGAACGGTTCGTCGTGAGCGTGCCGATCTCGTGGATATCGGCCGCCACCATCGGAACACCCGGCGGCACCTGCACTCGCCCAATGGCGAGTGAGTAGCCGGTCGCATCGTAGATGTTTGAATCGTTGATCACGGCCGAAGGCGAGACGATTCGGGTGACCGCCTGAGAGCCGCCAAAGCCGTTGGTCGGCGAGTTGCCCGAGCCGTTGAATGTCACGCTCGCGTTCACGACGGAGGTTGATGCATTCGTCGTAGTCAAAACCTGGGAGGCCGAATTGTACTGTTTCACCCACGCATTGAGCGTGGCGCCCGCCGCGCCGGCGCCGGCGATGGCGACCCCGATCCCGACCGACTGCGCCGTGAAAGGGTTGCTCGTTGCGCAATTGAGCACGTTGCTAGCCGAATTGATGGCGCCGTCCGTCACGGTCGTGAGGGCGATCGACGTGTATCGGGTGCCGACCTCCTCGACGAGCTGTCCCTGAAAACCCGAATCGTAAATGAAGCCCTGCCCGGAAGCCGCAAAGCTCACACCGATCGCTACGAGCGGCTGATTGCCGTACATGACGCCGTTGAATGTCGCGGCGGCCGGATCGCTATGAATCGATGCGGTCATCTCGACATTCTCGAGCAGGACCCGCATCGTGTGGCAAGTGTAAATTGTCGTGTTCTGCATCTGCACGTCGCGCAGCGTGACGGTGTTTGCCGATGATGCGCCTGCGGTGAAGGCCACCTTGAGAAACGGCGCCGTGTCCCCCTCGTTGTAGAGCTTTTGAAACGTGCAGGACGCGCAGACGGTTTGAATGAGAATGCCCGCATTCGTCCAGCCGAACATCTGACTGTCGTAGACGTCGCAAGAACCCTGGCTGAAATTGAAAATGTTCGTACCGTTGCGAAACGAGCAGGCATCGTACTTGATTACAAAAGCGTTCGCGTTCTCGTTGAACACGACGTTTGCAGCCAGTCGGTTGTTTGCCCAAATATCGTTATTGAGTGTGCACCTGTGAAATGACGTGAAGTCGATCTCGAGCTGCCCGTTCACTACGCCATAATGGTGAAGGCTTCCGGCGAGCGGTGCGGCACCCGAAAAGGTGCACATCTCGAAGTGATGCTCAACGGTGAAATACTCGTAATCGAACACCGCCTGGCTGGCGAGAAAGTTTCCGTCGAACCAGATCTGCTCGTACCAAACGTGGTCGGTCGAATCCCTGAAGAGATACGGTTGCGAGGTCATCAGGCACAGCCTCACCGCCGGGTTGGTGTTGCCGCCGTTGCCCGAGTTGTCTCCACGAAACCGTAGGCCGCCCTGCTGTCCGCCGCTGAGAGTGAAGCCGGCGCTCACGCAATAGATGCCCGTCGGGAAGTAAATCGACGAGGAAATCAGGTTGCTGCGTGCCGCCGCGATGGTCGCGTTGATGGCCGCGAGATTGTCTGTGCCGAAGTTGACCTCTGCTGCCGATGCGACGCTCGTGGACGCGGCGGCCGTCAGCGTCACATGGCCGGCGTCGGTGAAGCCGGAGATCGTAGTCGCCAGCTGTCCGCCGGCCGCTCCAGCGCCCCAGACAGAGATGAGTTTGCCGACATCGGCGGCATGAAACGGATTGCTTGTGGTGCAGGCCAAGGCGTGGCTACCCGACGAGATGGCGCCATCGGTAACTCGAATGCCGTCTGGCACCGCTCCGAACCACCGGACGTTCATATGCGCGCCGATGACGCGATTCCACCTGCCCATCGGAGTGCCGGCTACGGCCAGAATCGTCCCGCCGTCGTCCGCGCGCGTGTCCGCCGCGGACCAGACGAAGACCCCGCCGGCGCCGTCGGCCTGATTGCCGTTGTAGCTGTCACAAACGATGGACCCGGAGCCGGCGAGCACCGGCTGCAGCGACCGGAGACCGAGGACAGAGCTCGTGATATTCGAGCCGGCCGCACCAGTGCCGATCGGGAGTGCCGTGCCGCCGGTGTTGACGTAGGAGGGCATTTAGAAGTTTACGGCCAATGTGTTTGCGCCGTGCGTCCAGACGAGGGCCAAGGACCCTGACAAGACGCTGCTCGAGGTGTACGTCTTCGTTGCCGTACCGTTTTTGAAGACGACACCAAACGTGGCGCCGAGAGTGACGCCGCTCATGTCGAGCACGTAGAAGCCGTTCGACGCGTTCGTCGTAAAATCGATCGTTCCGTTGCTTGAAAACGTGCCGCTTGTGACAATGAGTCCCGGCGTCGGTGACGCGGGAACCGTCTGTGTTCCCCCTGTGCCGAGCGCGATCGTCTGCGAAGAGTTGAGATCGATCGCGCCCTTGAAGCTAGCCGTGTACGTTTCGAGGTCGGACCATCGATTACCGCTCGCGCCGAAAGCAATCTGATTGTCGGTAATCGGGTAGTAAAGCGCTGCGGTCAGCTGAACAACGGTCGCACCGTTGATCGCCTGATTGATCGCGCCGCCAGTCGGCACGTTCGTGACTGTGAGCGTCGGCCCCGCTCCGAACGTGTAGTTCGTTGTGCTCGGGGCTGCGGTGCCGAGCCAGGCGAGATTTTCGCCAGAGGACAACGGACCGACCTGAAACGCATTCGCGGCGCCCCGGAGTACTCTGAGAAACGCCTCGGCCCCTGCCCCCGTTGGAACCTGCAGTTGAATGATGACATTTCCGCCGCCCTGATCGGTCGGGTGCGTCGACTGCTGCGGCTGGATCGTAAAGTCCGCGCCCTTGATGTTGTCGACCTGGCTGTCCTGCCCTAGAAACGCGGCGGAATCCTTTGCAAAGTTGATGGTGCTCGTCACGAGCCCGTTGATTCGCGAGTAGAGGCCCATGGCTTAGCTCCCCGGTACTGAGTATTCGACCAGAACGTGCCCCGAGCCAACCGAGGGTGATCCGGCGATCGTGACCAGGACAGGCAGCGCGGATGCGCCCCATGCGGTCATTTGCGGCGCGTCGAACGAGTTGATCGCGTCCGGCTGGCTATCGGCCGTGCCCATGAGAAGCGCCGCCGAGCCAGTCTGGCCGACCGTGACCGTCGTTTCGTCGGAGTACGCGACCTCCACGTTGATGGCGCACCGGGTGACAATGGCGCCCGCGGGCAGCACCGTCGTACTTGTGACTGGAGAGGCTTGAGCGATTGGAATCCAGAGTTGCATTTCCTGTTCTTTCGGTGAGCCCTGGTCGTCGACGATGAGACCTGTCGTGATTCTCCTGTTTTGCCGCGCGAGCCCCCGGCGCGTGGAGACTCGCCAATCGTCGGGCATTTTAAGTTGGCCTCCCGCTCGGGAAGATTCTGATTTGTCCAGCGCCCACTCCGACCACGCCGAGAAAGCGATCGTCGGGCAGCGCGTAGAAGCCCTCCGTCGTGCCTGCGAAAATGCGACGGCATGCGCCAGCCGTCCCGGCATTGCCGTTGGTCGCAAAGACCGGCGCGTTGACGCCCGACACGCTCGCCGAAGTCGGTCCGGACACGATGCCCATGTCGGTGCCGTCGGCCGTGACGTCGATCCATCGCCCGAGGTTGCCGCTCGGCGTGATGATCGGCAGGGCTTTCACCGTGCCGCCCCCGGACGCGCCGTCGGCGACCGACGGGCCGCCCGCCTGCATGGGGCTCGTCATGGCATTGTCGAGCGAGGGCGACTGCTCGCCGCCTGTCGCGAGGTCGACGACGATCGCCACCGCCGACACTGCCGCGACGATGCCTTTGCCAGTGCGCGGCAAGAGCCGCTCGCCAGAGGTCCTCGATGCATGATCCATCACACCCTCACTTGTCCGGTTGCGAGCGTCGCGCTCTCGGCGAAGCCCTTGACGATTCGTTTGGTCGGCCGCGGTTGCGGCGTAGCATCGGCGCTGCCCGCGTTCAGGTCCTTGGAGTACGAGGCTTGGCAAGCCGCAATGAACTCGGCCCGGAGAGTCGGATCGAGCGTCGTAGCCGTGAGCTTGGAGAGAAGTAGGCGCTTCTCGTAGGTGTCCTTTTCGGGGTGCTTGGCCATTTCGGCCATTGCCATCTGGCCGACTTCCGCGAGCATCTTCGGTTTGGTCGCCCGGATGGCCGCGAGCTCGTCGCCGTGGAGCTTCTTCGCCTCGAGTCCGCGGACGAGCGTTCCGACTGGATCGTTTACCGCCCCGCGGATGCGAAGCTGCTGCGATGCGTGGAAATCGCTCGTGCGCACCGGCTTGCCGAGGATCGGGGGAGGCCCCGGCTGCTTTGGCCGCTGGGCCGCGAGATATCGCGCGCCCGTGTTGACTACTTGCGCGATCGCGCTCGCGTGCTTCGGTGCGTGCGCGGTCATCTGCGGGAAAACCCCATTGACCTGCTCGGGCGTGACTGCTTGCGGCGTTTGCGGCTGCTGCTCTTCGGACTTCTTGTATCGGTCCTGGACGTCGGCCTCCGGTGCGCTGGCGAAATGGCGCAAGCGGATCGTCGGCGCCGCTTTGCTCTCGCCTTGCACGAACGTCTTGACTGCGCCGGCAAGTTCTCTGTCGACGCGTTGTGAGGCGCGCGCGATGAGGTCGAGCTTCGCGATGCGCCCGAGGGCGACGGCTGCCATGGCATTGCCGCGCGTTCGAATCGCCTTGTGCGCATAGGCGGTCGCGATGCCGCCGAGAGCCGTCACCGGGTGACCTGACGCGAGCGCCCCGACAGCCGTCCCGACGCCCCACATGTTGTCGGAGAGCGAGAGATTGCGGTTGGTGACCATGCGCGCGCTCGTGTCCTCTGCCGCGTCCTGCGCGATGCGAAGATGCTGGTAATCGGTGCGTAGCTGTTTCAGCTCCGCGCCCACACCCGATTGGCCAGCCTTCTCCGCGGCCGCGTCGAAGCCTTTGATTTCGAGATCCGCGAGCTTCGCCCGCACGTCGCGCAGGGCCTCGACGCGCAGCTCGGGGTCGAGCGCCTTGGTCTCCTTGTAGACGATCTCGTCGAGCGACTTTCGCTGGTCCATGAGATCGGTGATCGGCACCGGCTTGTCCGCGATGGCCTTCGGTGTCTCTCCCTCGGCCGTTTTCACGTGAAACGCAGCGTCATCTGGCAGCTTGCCCGTCGTCGCGAATTGCGTCGCGGCATCCGGATTCGCCTTGAGATATTCGGCGATCTCCGGTCCGCTGCGCGCCACGCGCTGCGCCGCGATCGGTTCAGACTCCTCCGTTCCAATGGCGAGCTTGTCGAGCAGCGACGTCTTATAGGTCTCGAGGGACTTCACGATCGGCTCGAACCCAGCCTTTCTGCGCAATGGCGCGATCACGCTCTCGACGGCATCGACCACATCCCCGCCACGGACCTCGCCACCGGTCGCGCTCATGAGCTCGCGCATCTGGCCCCATTTGCGCGAAACCGCGTCGTCGATCTTCGGCGCGAGGTCCTCAACCGATAGCCCGGCCGTGAGAGGATTGTCGGGAAGGTCGAGCTCCTTTCGGAGCGTGTTGCCGATCGCCTCGACCCCGCCGGCTCGCGCCTCGGCCTCTTTCGTGAACTTCTTGAGCGGTGATAGCGCCTTCCACATTTGCGTGTTTGCTTCGCGCTCGATGCTGGGCGCAATGCGGTTGAGAACCGCACCCGCGAGCTCGCGCCCCGTGCCGGCCGCGGCCCCCAGGCCACCGCCGAGCATTCCGCCATACATCGCGCCGTGTCCGATGGCCGCGACGAGCTTCTCCGCGTTGAGCTCATGGTCGCCGAGAGCATCCTCGCTGATTTCCTGCCCCCCACCGAAAAGCGCACCCTCCGCGGCTCCCCTGACGCCCGCCTTCGCCGCCATCCTGGTAATGCGGGCTACCGCCCCCTCGGCTCCGGGCGTGCCCATCACGACATCAAGCGCCCGCGACGCAAGCGCCTCGGCTCCTCCGCCGGCCTCGCCCACGGCCCGCGCTGGCGCCCCCACGGCGCGCAGCAGCTGCCCCATGCGGTCGGTGAGGCCCGCGGCCTTGGCGACGTCCATAGCGCCCGCGGCGAGCTCGGGGGCCTCGACGGCGCCGGCTGCGCCGCCGGTCGCCAGCATCGGCGCAGCGGCACCCAAAATCTCGCTTCCACCCGCAACGATCGGGTGAGCTTCCTTCTCTTCCGCGAGGTGCGTCCGTGTAGCCTCCGCGGCCTGGTCGCCACCAAACATCCGGGCCGCACCGATGGCGAGCGGGTCGGAGAGGCCGACCGTCGCCCCGCGTACCGCGCCTTCACCGGCCGCGGCGAGCGTGCCGCCTACGCCGCCGTATTTTTCATCGAGCTGCGCCGCGCGATACTCCGAATGCGGGACAACCTGAGCCCCCGAATCGACAGCCGCCTTGAAATCCTTCGCAGCGACCAAGCCCATCGTGCCATCTGCAGCACGCATAGGAACGTCAGCAGTGTCGCTCTCGAAAAGGTGCGTTCCTTGCGCGATCGCCGGCTGCACCTGCTCTTCCGGGACATCCTCAAACTCCTTCGTTTGGGCGTTGAGGAGCTTCACGGCGCGCCCCCAACGGTCGATCCGGCTTTGAACGGTGTTGCCGCTGCACCGGGTGTGCCTTCGTCCTTGAACTCCGAGACGATCGAATACCGACGCTCTCGCTCGCCCGTCTTCGGATTCTGGTAGGCCATCGGCACGACGACATGCTGCGCGGAGGTTCCAAGCGCGTGGTGCGCCTCGGCCCGCACCTTGTTGGCGATGTCCTGACCGGCATTGGCGATGCCGGGAGTGAACACTCCGAAGGTGGGCGACACGGGATCTGTGAATGCCTTGAAGATGCCCAAGCCCCCCTTGCCTGCGCCCTCCTGAATCTCGGGCGCGGTGAACACCTTTCCGGCCTCCTGCATCTCTTTGCGCCAGCCGGGACCTCGCTGAAGAAGCGAGGTAGCGGCGAGGGCCTTCAGGCGCGGGAGCGCCGCGTCGATGTCCTGCGAAGCGTGGATCTTGCCAATGGCCTTCTGCCGAGCTGCTGCGTCGGGGATTGTGACATACCGACCATCGAGGCCCCGCACGACCTCTTCGGGCTTGACATCGCTCGGCGCGCTTGAGGCTCCGCCCGCCATCGACGGTCCGTGGAATTTGAGCACCGAGGACATCGCTTCCGCGGCCTTCTGTTGCGCCTGCCCGCGCATCACTTGCCCGTTGGCGAGCGCCTGCTGCGAATCGGTACGCGCCATAGCCGCCTGAATCTGGTGGTCAACTGCGAGCCAGTGCTCGCTTTCGAGTGCGGCGTTTGCCTTGCGGTCATCGCCGAGCATCCGCAGGCGCTCCTGCCACTGATTGCCCTCTTGCTCGAGCGCCTTGCCCTTGTTTTCGTGCTCCTGGCGCTGGGCCTCGATGTCGTGATCGATCGCCTTCTGGATCATCTCGATTGAATCGTTCTGCGTATGCGTCATGGCGGCGCCGAAGGCCGACAGTCCGCTACCGATGGCGAGCGCGATGACCTTCGGTGCGCCCATCGTTTTGAAGAGGCGCTTCGGATCTTCCTTCTCCTCGGCCCAAAGCTGTTTGCGGGTCTGGACCGACTTGATCCAGTTTTGCGCGTCGGTCTGCTGGACCTGGTAGTCATGCAGGTTTTGCAGGTGTTCGGCCTGGATGCCCTTCCCGCCGGCTTCGGTGAGGTCGGCCTGCTGGCCCAGGCCCTCGGCTTTCGCCTCCGCGCCCGACTGAATGCCGCTCTCGATGTTCCGCTCGCCCTCCGCGAATTGCTTGCGGAGGCCCGGCTCCATTGTGTTCGTCCAGCCGGCTGGCTGCACTGCGCCTTGTGCCGGCTGCGCACCGGCGCCGCCCGCTGCGCCTTCGGGCTTGCCATACCCGCCGCTCGAGCCCCTCGAGACGTCGGGCTTGGCTTCCGGAGTGGCACCTTGCGGCGGTTGTGCGACCGATTCGCGCGCCTGCGCAGCCGCGCCCTGGGAAGCCGTGCCGAGTGGCGTTTGGCCGCCGACGAGCGACGATAGGAAGCTGTGCGGCTGCTGCGGCGGGAGCGACCCAGGTCCGATGAGCGGCATCCCCTCGGTCGGCGTCTGCGGCGTGGGAGCCGGCGCGGCGACGCTCGGCGCGGTCGGCGCCATCGACGCTTGCGGTGGCGCCTGGGACACCGCACCGGGCCCCGGCTGCATCGACATGAGCTGCTGGCCTAGCTGGGCATTGGACATGCCCGCCGGCCCGACGCCGGATTGCAACATCTGCTGCTCTTCGGGCGTCATGCGAGGGCCAGGGCTGAAATAATCGCGCCGGCCGCCGCCGCGCCGCTACCAATGAGTTGATTGGTGGATTGCTGATTCGCGATGGCCTGTTGAGTCGCCTGGGCGCTCTGGCCAATGTCGATGTTTGCCTGCCCGCTCGCGAGATTTGACGCTAGAGTCGCCTGCTGCTGCGCCGCCTGCTGCTGCGCAAGTGCGTAGTTCTGCTGTTGCTGCAAGGCGCCCTGCGCGGCCTGATTGTACTGGCCGGCTGCCGCGATTTGTTGGCCGGACAGCTGCGAGGCGAGTGTGCCGTAGTTATTGGCGGCGCCGAGTTGCATCCCCGCATTCGTACCGGCCTGTGCCGCGTAGGCTTGTGCGGCGCCGAGCTGCTGGCCCGAGAGGACCCCTGCTTGCTGCGCAGCGGCCTGCTGCGCCGCCTGCTGTTGCCCGGCGAGCACTCCCGCCTGCTGGCCGTACGCCTGTAGCGCGCCGAGCTGCTGGGCGGAGAGGCCCGTCAGGTTTTGCGCCTGCGCCGCCTGCGCCTGGGCTTGCGTTGCCGCGGCCGTGTTGGCGATCTGCCCGTAATTCGCGGCGGCACCAGCCTGCGTTCCGGCCGCGGCATTGCTGGAACCGGCGAGATTTTGCAAGCCCTGTGCTTGGAGCGCAGCCTCTTGCCCGGCCCCCGCGACAAGGCCTTGCTGCGCGCCGATTTGCGTGCCCGCCGCGGCATTCGACTGCCCAGCGAATTGCTGCTGCGCGGTCGCCATCTCTTGTGCGCGAAGCTGCGCTGTCTGCGCGGCATTCGCGGCCCCCAGGCGCGCCCCGGTCGACTGGGCCTCTTTTTGCGCGTTGGCGAGGCCAAACTCACCGCGCGTCGAGCCAGCGCGCGCCATCGCCTCGGCCTGCGCGGCCTGCGTGCCCTGAAGCATCTGCTCCTGCGCAGCGCTCGGTTGATTGCCTTGCGCGGCGCTCTCGAGAAGGCCGAGGGACCTGGCATTTGCCTGTTGGCCGGCGTTCTGATTCTGCGCGCTCGCCGCGAGCGGATTGAGGGCGCCGACGACGCGCCCTTGACCAGAGAGCTGCTCGGCGCCCTGGGCAGCGAGGCCCTGATTCGCGGCGACGTTCTGAGCTTGAAAGCCGCTCGTGCCTTGCGCGAGGGGAGCAAGCGCGCCGAGCCCTTGGCCGGTCTGCTGCTGAAAGCCTCCCTGACCAGCTGCGCTCGTCGCAAGTGGCGCGGCCCCCGCATACGCGGCCTGCTGGCCCGTCGTCTGGCCGGTGGCGCCCTGACCCATCATCCCGAGCGCGCCCTGCGCGGTGCCCGTCGAGGCGTTCTGCCCCGCGGCTCCGCCCTGCAGCTGCGCGAGCGCGGCGCCCGCGTTTTGCTGCCCGGGGAGAGCCCCAACGGCGCCCTGGGCGTTGAGCGTGTTCGCTTGTGTCGCGCCGATTTGCGCGCCGGTTCGGCCCGTCGCGCCGAGCCCCACTGTCCCGAGGGCCGCCCCCGCGTTCTGCTGGCCGCTGAGCGTACCAGCGGCGCCTTGGCCGAGCGTGCCGACGCTGCCACCGAGAGTTTGCCCAGCGGGCCCGGTGAATGTGCCGGCGCCCGCGGCCCCCCATGCGTTTGCAGCATTGCTGGCGCCGGCATAATTGCCGTACTCGAGCGTTCCGGCAATCGACGGTGGGCCGCCACCATTGCCCCATGCCCTACCTGTGTCGGGAGTGTAGGAGTTGCCCATCAGGCCGGCGGGCTGCGCCGTCGTAACTCCACCGGCGCTGGTGAACGTGGCGGCGGGGTTGACCGTCGCCGCGCCAGGCGACCATCCTCCGACGCCAGGCGAGTAGCTGGTCCCCGGCGGGAGACCCGCCGGTTGAGGCGGCGTTGGCGGTGGAGTCCCCCCGATGGTGGGATACGGATTGGCGACCGGCGCCACGCCCGAGCCGAACTGTCCAGCCACGGGCGTCGGCGGAGCCTGGACGGCCTGCTGCACCTGGCCAAGCTGGGCGGAGTTGAGGAGAGACCCTGCGTTCGCCATGGCCTATCCCTGCTGCGCGATGGGCGTCCGGTACCCTCCGCGCGGCTCGGCGCCATAGTCAATCCGGACCCCCTGAAGGCGAATGCCGGCCCCAGTCACCTGTGACCCGCCGCCGACGGTGTCGGTGATCGTCACCTGAATGCTTGACTCCTGGGGCCGCGTCGGCTGCAGGTTCAGTTGCGGCAAATTCGTAGGCATCGCGGCGACCTGAGCCGCAGTGTAACTGAACGTATCGACCGCTGCACTTTTGCCACCATAGGCAAACGTCACGGTGATGCCGCACGGGTCGAGCACTTGGAATGCGACCCGCACTTCCATCCACTGCGACCAACCCTGCAGGCCATCGGCCTTGATCCACGGCGATTGCCAGAGAAGCGATACGAACGAGGTGGCGCCGCCCGCGGCGAGCTTGTCGAGGTTGCTGGTCGGACTCTCGCGCATGGCGACGCCATCCGCGCGCAGGAGGTAGAGGGCCCGGGAAAACACCGTCGGGGGCCCCACGGAGGTAACCTCGTTGGCTGCAGCGGCAGACACGAAGCCGAGGGATGCCCCGACGATGCTTTCCGACCATGCGTTTAGCTCGTAGTCGTCGGCGACGATGAGCCCCGAGCGCGGAGCGGCTGCGTCGTCGGTGTTCTGCGTCCATAGGATTCGGCCGCCGGTCGGGTGAATCAGGGCCGCGGTCACCGTCGGCTGCGCCGTGTCGATATCGTCGACTTGCGTGACGGGCACGACCTGCAGGTTTCGGGTGAGAAGGCGCCGGCCGACGGGGCTCATGAAGTAGACGCCGTCGTGGGTCGTGACGACGCTGCGCCAATCGACGCAGCCCGCATCGCTCGGGATGCGCTGCGGCGGCTGCCAGTCGTTGTTTTGCCCCGCGTCGTCCGGGCCCTGGCCGGTCATCACGAATGGCCCGAGGAGATCGAAGAGGACGAGCTTGTCGTCCATCGATGCTGCCCCCGTCAATCGCGGCTGCGCGGCATCGACGCTGAAGGCGGTGGCCTCGTTGAAGGCGCTCCCCGCAAATGAGGTGAAGACTTTGGTGGGCCAGACGTTTTTGCCGTCGATTCCGAAGTAGCGATTTTGGTGGACGATTCCGAATTGAAACGCCGGGCCGCATTCGTTGTCGAGGATGTTGCCCGGTTGCGTTCCATCGGAGCCGTCGCCGTTTAGGAGATCGTTGCCGATGATGGCAGTATCCGCGGCGCCCTCGGAAACGGTGACGGCCACGGCGGCAGCGCTGTTGGTCGTTGCGAGACCGCCGTTCATAACGATGTTGTTGTAAACAGGCGGGTTGGCGTTGACCTGCGTGCGGTAGAGTAGAATTTCGACGAACGTGCCGCGCGTAGGAGCTTCCGCCCATGGGCCTTCTGGTGAGTTGCCAATGCCAGAAATCGACTTACGTTTGTTGGTAAAGCCGAGGGTACCGATCGTCACGGTCGCCGTATTGGTGCTTGCCGCTACAATCGAGTAGGGTGCCGACCGCGCCGAGAGGTGGATTTGCCCACGGGTATCGCGCCACCGGTACTGCGCAATGTAGAGGTAAGTTCCGGCCGAGAGGTTGCCGGCTGCTCCTGCCATCGTGATGCTGGTGATGACCGGATAATACGGAAAGCCGAGCTCGAAAAATCTTGAGCCATCATATCCGGATGCAACCCCACCGGCGACAAGAAGATTTTGGCCTAACTCGGCCGCCGACTTGTCGAGAGGGCTCGATAGGTCGAACGCGATGCGCGCCACCTGCATCGACGACGGGCTATTTGCCTGCGCGAATGGAGCTTGCATGACAGCTCCGCCCGCGAGATAGGAGTTTGGCACGATGTGCGAGAGCGAGAGGAGTGTGGCAAAACCTCCGCCCTTGGGGCGAAGGCCACTCGAGAGCCTTGGCGCGATGATTCCTTCAAGTCGCAGTGGAAAATAATCGCCATTCGCTGCGCCAAACGCGATTACCGTGCCGGTCGTATTGGCCCATGCATCATCGGCAAATAGAAAGAAGGTGCCCTGCGTCGAGCTCGGGCAATAACCAAGGCAATACGCAATGCCGTTGAACAGAAGGTCTTTCGATGCGAGCGTGACGCCTGGGGTGATGCTTGGGAACTGCACCGTGTTGGGAACCACGGCGGCGCCCGAATCAGACCATTGCCAGCTCGCGATATAGGGCATGATCAAGTTGCCGGCTGGGTTCTGCTCGAATGCTCCACCGAGCGGGCTCCATCGAGTCTGATAGGTACTTTTGCCAGCCGCGGAGCGCACGAACGAAACCGAGACGACGGTGCCGCTATTGGTTGCCGCAATCGGTCCGATCGCGCCGCCAGCGAGCAGATTGATCGTCGACTCTTTTTGCACAAGAGTCGCATAGATGAAGATCCCCGCCGACATGCGCAGCACGTTCCACGTGTACGAAAAGGCAATTTCATTGCGGCCGGCGTCGGCCACGATTGCGCACCCAGACAGTTGCGCGTTTGCAAGCGAGACGCCTACGTCGGTGGTCCACTGCGCGTCGGAGGCGTCGATGGCAGCATTGCGCACGAGCGCGAGTGTCGAGCCGGTGATGACCGCCACTTTAATGTGCGCGACGCCCCCGACGATGCTCTCATAGAGGAGCACGAAGTTGCCGGTGTCCCCCGATACGGTAGCGACGTCGAACGGTTGACCGAGCGTGTAGCCGTTGCCATCGCCGACGGTGAGGTTGATGCGCGTAGGCCCCATGATCTGCGGCGCCGTCGGCGCAAGGCTGTCGAAAACGCTCGCCAGGATGTTGTTGGCGGCCCCATCGTTCCAAACGACAACGAAATAGCGGCCAGCCGTGACAATGACTTGCGGCCGGCTTGCCGTGCCCGATGTTCCCAGAACAACCGGCCGCATCCATGGACTGCCGAGCGCCGCGTCCCGGCCAAACACCGTGAGGTACCTGCTGGTGCCCAACGCAACGAGGCACACGTAGAGCTCGAGACCGTTGGCAACGGCGCAATCACACTCCCCCGTGATCGGAGGCCCTGGACCGACTAGCTCGGGTGGAAATAAATACGCGCTCGGCACAATGTCGGTCGCCGACCATTCGTTGAGACCATTGCCGTCCTGCAGGGTCGCCACGATCTGCTGCTGCGCGACAACACCGGAGCCTTGCCCGAACAAAACCGGGGAGCCTCGCAGACTGGTGAGGCGTCGGCCGGCCGTGAACGAGCCGGACGCATTCGAACCAGCGCCAACCTGCAGCGAATTTGTGTTCCAGGCGGCCGTGATGGCCTGAAGACCCTGGCGATGCTGCAGGCTCCCGCGCTTGTTTTTGATCACGTTCTGCGCGGTGAGGCTCGCGCCGGCCTCGAGCCAAAGCGCGTCCGCCTTCTGGTCGAGCCCTCCCTCAAACGGCAGCTCCACGGTCTTGATGGGGAGCACCATCAGAAAATCTCCACCGTGCATGTGCCGCTCGCCGACGGAATGAGCGCAATGGCCTGCGCGGAGGTGATGCCCGCGGGGAGCGTCGTGCGGCGCACGAGCACGGCCGCCGCTGCGGGCGGATAGGTGTCGACGACGCCGTAGCCGATCGGGGCGCGCCCGAGGTTGTGATAGAGTAGCTTCGTTTGCCCCGAGACAAAGGCGACATTCTGAATGTACCGCGCCGCATTGTTTCGCGGATTGGTGCGACTTCCGAGTGTCGCGGCCGAAAGGCGGACCTGCACGTCGTTGACCGCGCGCGCGGCGGATTCGGGCATATTCATGTCGTCGGCGGTGACCCTCACGATGCTGGCGGTCGACTGCGGGCGGCTCGTCGACTGCGGCTGCGTTTTGGCGCCGCCCGAGTTCAGCGATGTGACTGTGGTCGCCGAGCTTTTTTGCATCAGCCCTTCCACCAGGCAATCGAGTCGTAGTCGATGAGCACGTCCTTCACGCGTTCGGCGGCGCCGGCGTCGGTGTCCCCCGCGAGTTCGGCGATCCGCTGCTCGATTTTTGCCATGCGCCCAAGCGCAAAGGATGCGTCTTCTTTCAGCTTGTGCTTGGCAGCCGCCACAGCCCACCAGACCGCGTACATGGTCCAGCCGTTGATGCTGTCGATCACATTGCCATCATTCGAGCCATCGAGGGCGAAAGACGGAAACGTGTAAATGTAGTTGACATGGACTGGATACGTGGACTGCGGAATCGGCTGAAACCGCACGATCTTCTCGCCCACGATTCCAACATTCGCGATCGTGTCCGAGCCATAAATCGCATAGTAGACGGGACTCCCGAAGTACCAGCCAGAGAAGGCGGGGTAGAGCCGGAAGGCGTTGCGCTCGAATTCCATGTACGGCGTGGCCGTCAGAAATTGATTGGGCGACAGTTCGATGTCGAGGCTGAACATCTCGAAGAAGTCTGTCGGGAGCGGGTAGTCCGAAACGCCCTGCTGGCATTGAAAGACCGACGAGCGCCGGATGTGCCGTCGCGCGCCGTTGCTTCCGGCTTTCATCAAGAGTTCGTGGAACTCCTGCAAGCCCTCGTTCAGGTACCCGCGCTGCTCGGGCACGGTGACGAAGCCCGCGCGATTCTCGAGATTGGCCCTCTGCTGCAGCTGCAGAAGGAGCGCTGAGAACGCAACGGGTGCCGACACCGCTCACCCCTTCTAGAAGTTGACGATCGTGAGGCTTCCGGTACCGACGTCGTTCGTGTTGAACGTTCCGGCCGCGACCAGGGCCGTGACCGAAATGCTGCCCGTTCCGGCGATGCCGGCGGCGGTGGCTGCGCCGCCCGAAGTGTACGCGCCGTTGCGGTACGAGACCGTCGTCGAAGCGCCGGAGAAGTTGGTCGGCATGAAGATGCCGGCGGTCTTGGTCGTAGATAGAATCGGAACGTTCGTCACTGTCACGAAGCCAGTCACCAGCGTGACCTGCTGGGTGACCTGGCGCGGGTACCAGTCGTGATTGGTCGTGTCGACCGTGATGGGGCCAGCGGTCGTGACCTTCCAAAGGGTGCCACCGAATAGCGTGCCTTCCGGCCCGAGCTCGCAGACGATGCTCGCACCCTTGGGAAATACGGCGCCCGTCGCGAACGCGGCGAGCCGCGTCAACGGGGCGGTACCCGCGGCGACCACACCAACGACGTAGAGGCCGTTCTGCGTCTTCGTCGTCTGGCCGGCCAGCAGGACCACATCGCCCTGAACGTAGGTGACGCCATCGCGAATCGTGCCGCCCGTGACGCCCACGAACGCGGTCAGAGATTCGTTGTTTGCCGCCGAGACGCCGCGCGCGCGGTACACGACGGCCGGTTGGTCGAGCGCCTGGCAGACGAACAGGTTCGTGACCGTCGAGACGTTGTTGCCGTCGGAGACTTCGGTCGTGATCGACAGGCTGCACGGTTGCGGCGGCAGGGCAATGGTGAAGCCAGCGGGGCTGGTGCCGGGCGTCCAGCGGTAGCTTTGCGTCGTCGCGATGGGCAAACCCTGGATGACTACGGTCCACTCGGCCTGCACGACGCCCGTGGTCGATTGCAGGAGAACCGTCAGTGCATTGCCACTCGTGACGTACGCCGTCGTGTTCGCGGCGAGGTTCACCGCCGCCGCAGCGGCGCCATCCTGGTAGGAGATGATCGGTGCGGGAAGTGCCATGGCTAGTCCTTCTTCTTTTTCTTGCCCATCAAGATCATCGCGAGGTTTGGGCGCTCCTTCGCGGGCTCTTCGTCGTCTTCACCGGGTCCGTAAATCGTCATGCAGTGTTTCAGGGCCTCGGCCCCGGCCTCGTCATCGCCGTCGGCGATGGCGTGCCTCAGGACGCGGAAGGCCTTGATGCCTGGGTTCTCTTCGGACTCAGGCTCCTCAGCCTCGGGCTCTTCGGGCATGGGCGCGGGCATCGCTCAGTTCCCGTAGGACTCCGACGAGTTTCGCAGGGCGAGCGTAATGACGGCGATGAGTGTGGAGTCGTTGGATACGGCTCCGCCGGCGGTCCACGTGGCCACCTTGAATGTCATCGGTTTGCCGGCTGTGCCGGTCACTCCGACCACGCCCCCAGTCGCCTGCCCGAGTTCGTTGGCGACGCTGCCGAGCGTGGCGTATGCCCCGTTGGGAGTGTCGTCGCGCACATCCACGGCGTGCGCGACGAGCTCAGGCCACGCGTCGCGCATCGTGATGGTGCAGACGTTGGTCCCGCTGACGTGCGCCGTGGGCACGGCCTTGTCGAGAAACGAAGCGCCCGCAAGCACGATTGGCGCGCCGGTGCCGTTGAGCTTGAGCTTGATTTCGGCGTAGACGCGTCCGACGCTTCCGCCGGACTGGCTCGGGTAGAGGGCTCGATCAGCCATCGCAGCCGCCTACCAGGTCGCGACGCCGTTCCAGATCGGCGCTTCGCATGTGACGTTGGCGTAGTAACCGATACGCGTGTCGTACGCGTCTGCGTTGGGCGACCGCAGCATGATGAGCCCATCCTCGTCGAGGATCATCGGGGCCTCGCCCAGGCTCTCGAGCGCCCAGGTATCCATCTGCAGCATGTAGCCGGTGCCCTTGGGACAGTTGATGTCCGAGATGACCTTGATCGGTCCCTTCGGCCCTTCGAGCTCGAACGCGCGGAAGCCGATACTCGGCTCGTCATTGGGGGCGACCTTATCGCGCGGGTAGACGCTCTTGGTGGAGAGGGCCTTGATGATGGCCGCCCAATCGGTTGGGGCGACGAAGAGGTGATCGGGGTTGCCGCCCTGCGCGCAAATCTTCGTCGCGATGTCGACGCACGTTTCCTCGATGGGCGCTCCGCCACCGACCGATCTGCAGCCGTAGTAGCGGGAATCGACCGAGCGGTTGACGCCGAAGAAGTTGTCCGTGGACGCCGGGGGCTGCAGGGGGAGCCATGCGGCGAGCCCCTTGACCATCGCGTTGTAGTCGGAGCCGACACCGGGGCCGCCCTGGAAGAGGAAGTCTCCAGTGACAGCGCCCGTGACGTTCCAGTTCTGAGCCCCGAAGATGAGTCCATTGTCGCGGTCAACCTGCGTGATCTGATTCATCACGAGCGACCGAACGCCCGCGCCGCCGGTGCCGTCGTCGGCACTGGTGCAAATCCACATCCCCTGCTCGAAATTGAACGTGTCGGAGATGTTGGTCAGCTGCAGGACGTTGGTCGCGATGCCGGTCGAAATCGTCGCGCCGCCCGTTCCGGGATAGGTGAACGAGGTCGTCGTGACCATCTGACCGCGCGCGCCGCCTCCGTTTCGGTACATCTGCACCGCGAGGCTGCGCATGCACACGTGGATGGCGCCGTCGATTTCCTTGGTCAGACCCTCGATGAGGGCGTTTTCGTCACCTTTTAGCGCCTTGACGGCTTCTCCCGTGATGGTCGCGGTCGCGTAGTCGAAGCTGCGCGTGACGACGAACCGGTTATAGATGCTGGCCGTGCGTGCTGCCTGCGCGATGGCGACCGTCGGCCCGCGCCCTTGCGGCACCGCCGAACGAAGACCGATGACCTTGTTCTCCCCGCCAAAATCCGTGTTCTTGGTGATGAACGCGAAGAGCGGATTGTCGGGGTAGCAGAGAAGGTTGAATCTGCGCTGCGTATACTTCTGTTTCGCCGCCGCAGCGGCGGCGGGCATATCGAGCTGAATACCGGGCATTGCCGACCGAGCTCCATCGAAGGAGTCAGCCGCGCCGGACCCTATCTAGCTGCACAATGCCGCTACTGGCCGCGGGCGCGGTCAGTCGAAGGGCAGCTTCTTTCGCATGCGCTCTGCGAGGATCTTGTTCTGTTCCTTGTCCGAGAGCTTGTCCCAATTTTCGGGGCGCCAGCCGCCGGACGATCCACTCGACGTCGCTTGCACAAGAGGCGCAGCCTTCCGACTGCTGGCGGTCTCAGTGCCTTGCCGACCGGTGGCATCCGCCGAAGCTTCCGCGGACTCTGCAGTTGAGGCTACACGGGCCTTGCGCGCCGTCAAGCGCTTTTCAAGGGCGTCGTCATCCGCGTCGTCGAGCTCCTCCTCCGCTTTGAGGCGCAAGCGCTCTTCGGTCGCGAGCAAAATCTCTTCGTCTGTGTAGTTCGCGGCAACGAGCTCGGGGTCCTTGAGCAGCTCGCTATACGTCGCCATGTACTCCGCGACGAGGCGCTCTCGGTCGCGACCGACCTTCTTGGCGAGCAGCGGCGTCTTATCCTTGCTCGCATCGTGCGCGTCGTACATCTGCTTACGCGCCTGCGCGAGCAGATGCGCGTTGCGGGCTTCGGTGTCCCGACGTTCGAGCTCCTGGCGGATGCGATCGGCGTTGTCGTTCGCCTCCTTGATGCGACGCTCGATTTCCTCGTTCTGCGCCTCGGGGCTCGACTTCTTGAGGATGCGCTCGCCGAGCTGGCGCGCGGTCACTCCCCTCTTTTCGAGGTAGTCGAGCGGATCGGCCTCGAGCGCCGAGAGCTGCTGCTGCAGCTGCGCTAGCGCGCGCTTCGTTTCCTCCGATGCCGCTACCTGCGCGCGTAGCTGCGCGGTTTCGGCATCGCGTGCGCGCTCTCTTGCAATGCGCGCCTGCTCGCGGCGAGCGTACTCGGTGACATCCTGTCGGTCCTTCGCCTTCTTGGCTGCTGCTGCGTCCGGAGCTGGCGTCTCGGTTGCGACGACAGGTGGCGCACCGTTCGCCGGCACACGCGGCTCTTTCGCGAGCTTCTCGTCGATTGCGGGGGGCCCTGCCATCACTTCTTCTTTCTCGGCTTGCCGGCCTTCTTGTATGCGGCCGCCACAGCCTGATTGGGCTTGTACCCGGCGCGGATCATCTCGTTGATGTTGCCTTGCACGGTGGCCTTGGACTTTCCAGATTTGAGCGGCATTACTTGTGCTCCATGGTGCTGCAGTTCTTCCCGAGCACGAAGTGGTGCCCGAAACCTTGGTCGCACTCGTAAGCGACGGCGACCGCTTGCAACTCGCCGCGTTCGGCTCGGGCCAATAGCTTACGCAGGGCCTGCGCTATCTCCGGCCATTTCGCTGATTGAATCCGGACGACTTGGCTCACGCCGCCACCGACGGCACTGCGGCTATGGGTGCTGCGGCGGGCGCGCCTCCTGGCTGCATCTGCGTGACGAGCTGCCCGGCTCCCCCTCCGCCTTGCACGGGCGTTCCTGGCGCGCTCGCCATCGTCTGCGGCATGGCCGGCTGCGCGGCCGCAGCGGTCATGTCCTGAAGTGACTGGTAGAAGTCCCGCAGAAGCTGCTGATTCTTTTCGGGGCGCCCCTCGCGCCACGCTTTCACGGTCGCAAGCAGCACTTGCCGCTTGGCCTGCTCGAGGTTCAGGAACGGGATCGGCTCGCGGTACTTGCCGTGCCGCAGCATGTCCGAGATGCACTGTTCGACTGCGTCGTAACTCGCATCCTCGAGACTCTGATTTTCTTTGAGGTCTGGGATTCCCTTGATGAGCCGCTTGCCTTCGTCAGGGGTGAAGAGCCCCGCGGACATGCCGCGTTCGACCTGGGCGATGCGCTCGCTCGGCTCGTCGGCGAGCAGGTTCGTCTCCCACAGCTTCATGCGGTATTCGCCTGGGGGAAGGTCGACCTTCGAGAGCACGACTTTCCGAAATTGCCCCTTCCGGTCCATCGCGAGCGAGCCAAACTCGGGGTTTTCTTCTTTGACGATCGTGCGAGCGAGGTCGAGCCACGCGCGTGCGAGGCGCAGGAAGAGGTGGTGGTAGCGCTTGATCGCGACGCCAGTGCGCCGGTCGGTCACCGCGAGTTCCACCTGCTTGCTTTTGCCGCTCGCCTCGGGGCTCGGCATCGCTCCCTCGGCCTGCGCTTGGGGCACGCCCTCGAGCTCGTGCGCGCGCCGGATGAGCGTCTCTATTTGCGCGTACGTCTCCTGTGGAACGCAGAACGGTGGGACGGTTACCTTCGGCTCCATCGAGGCGTCGCCCGAGTATTCGATGAGCGAGCCCGTCTCGTTATCCCACTTGCCGAAGTTTACCTTCGCGGCGCGGTTCGCGACCACATGCCCCTTGCCGAGAAGGCGAAGGCCCTGCGAGCTCGCGAGCAGTAGCGAGTTGATCTCCGTCTGCGTCGACTCCTGCGTCTCCGCGATGGGGCTGCCGAACATCCCTTGCACCGGCGCCGAGCGAGAATAATCGAAGAACGGAAGCCACTCGTATTTCCACCGCTCGCATTCGAGCGTCGCGTTCTCGATGCACCGCACGTACATGCCGTCCTTCGCGTCGTCGCCAGTCTTGCGGTGCCACATCTCGGTCACGAGCAGCTGGTCGCACACGGGGTCGTAGCCGATGGTCATCGCGCTCGGCTCGTTCGATTGCTTGGCATCGTCTATGGCCCGTAGCTTCGCCTCGTCGCCCTTGTACATCTCCTCGAGAACGGCGCGGTCGATCCACTTGTCGCGGCCGATCTGATGCCCCGGCGCACCCTCGCCGAGGCGCCACTCGTTTTCGTCGTAGAGAAGTTCAATCGGGAAGACACGCTCGCAGCTGACCCGCGCCTTTTTGCCGCTTCCGATGATGGCAAGGTAGAAGAAGCCGCTTCCGAAGATGCCGACGCCATCGAGGCAGACTTGCGGCGCCTTCTGGTAGAGGTCGCTGTCGTAGAATTGGCCTTCGATGAATGCCTCGAGCCCCTCCGCGTCCTCCTGCAGTTCCCAGTCGCCGCCCTCGGTCGCGAAGCTGACCTTCGGGTCGTCCTTGGTGATAGTCGCGACGAGGGAATCGGAAACGGCGCGAATGACGTTTGCTCCGAGGCGTCGGCCGCCGCTTCCGCCGAGCACCGGCCTGGTCGCGCCTTGGGCGAAGCCGTTGGTATTCGTGCCGTACATCCGCATGTGGCGAAGGCTCGCGTCCTTGTGCCATTGCAGCTGCTTTCGCATCAGCTTGGCGACGCGGATCACATCGATGTGCCGCTCGGTTGCGGGCACGCCCTCGCGCCACCAGCGGCGGTCTTTGATGGTCTGCTCGTTACTCACTTGCCGTAGTCCGTTTCGATGAACTGGGCGCAGCTCGGCGATTGCGCGTCTTTGCCGGCGTCGTGCGGCGCCGCATTGGGGCAGGTTATATCGACGTTGCGTATCGGTTCGTCGGGAATGCCACCGCACGCGGCAATCACCATGAGCAGCAGAGCGGGCCTCTTCACGACTCGAAACCCTCGGTGTGCGCGAAGGTCAATCGGTCCGCCGCAGCCTGCTCCTCCACGCGCTTTCGCGCGGCCTGCTTCTCGCGGAAGGCTTTCACCGCGAGCGCGTTCGCTTCCGGGTTTGGATCGAACTTCGGCTCTTCTTGGGCAACGGGCGGCGGCTCCCAATGCGGGTCGAGTCGGATTCCGTACGCCTCGAGCACGCCGCACGCGCGCATCCTCGCGGACATCCATTCGAGATAGTCCTGGCGAAGGCTGCACACGGGGCACTCGGTCTCTGGTGGGCCGGCCGGGATTGTATCCTTCACGGCTTGATTTCCTTTGCCACCGCTTCGGCGGACAACATGAGCTCGAGCATCGCGAGCTCGGTCTTCTTCGCTTCGAACGTCGCGAGCTCGATGCGTAGCGTTTCGATGCGCGCCTTTACCTGCGCGAGAATGCTCGTGGCCGTGACAGTCGCTGGAGACGGAGCAGCAGTGACCGGGGGTTCTCGGGGGGGATTGACGGCCTCCGCTGCTGCGTCTTCAATGACCGTCTCCTTGGTCGCGCGGTCCTGCTCAACTGCGCGGAGCACAGCGACAAGATTCGACGGGTCGCCCTTCGGTGCTCCGTTGATGCGTAGGCCGTACTTGCCGCTTACGGGCATTGTCGAGCCTCATGCATAGGGGTCCGCCGCCTCATCCTTGCGATTCTGCCATTGTTTGTGCATGGAGGCGAGTAGTCGCTGTTGTTCCGCAGCGTAATAGGCCGGCGTACCGACCTCCGGCGGAACCTCGGTCACCACGGGATCGATGAAGCATTTGTGGAGCGCCAGCGTCACCGAAGGCGCGTAGTCTGCGTGCCGCCCGTCACTCGTCTCTGGCAGATGGACGGTGAATCCGCCGGCCGTAGTCTGCCGCTGCGTGACCGCCAAGAGGTCCGCGCGCATCTGCAGGTTTCGGGGCAGCTCGATTTCGTCATCCGAGAGTTTCATTTGCAAGTCCTCGTACCGCGCGAGCCGCGCCTCGCCGGTCTCACCATGGACCCACACCGATAGGTCAATCCCAGGCTCCTCCGCGATGGCCTGCAGGCCGTATTTTTCATACTGGTCGGTATACACGCCGTCGATGCTGTAAAGGCGGCAGAGCGGGGCAATCTCACGCAGGATGCGTCGCGGATCGTTCGGATGGGCGTCGGTCCCTCGCCACTCGCGCGCGAGAACTACAGAGCGCTTGACCCGTCCGTTCACGAGTCGCTTGCCGGCAATCACGAACGTCCATGGGTTGCGGACGAACCCGGGGTCCATCGCTGCCACGTAGGAGACTCCGGCCTCGGCCTGGACGTCGCCCTCGTGCTTTCGCGTTGCGCGCTCGAGCAGCGTGGCCGAAAACATCGATTGGTCGGTGTCCTGCGTTGGCTCCGCGCCATATTCCCTTCGCCATCGTCTCTCGTCCCTTTCGAGCTCGCGCGTGCGCGCCTCGGTGACAGTTGGATTTGCGACCCACGTTGGTGCCCATCCAACGAGCTGCGCATCGGTGTTGCCCCTCGACCACGCCTCGTAGAAGTGTCCGAGGATGCCCATCGGGCTCGAGAATATCCGCCCCCTGGCACTCGGATGCGTGACGGTCATCGCGCGGATGGAGGTGAGCACTTCGCTCGTCGGGTCCGCGCCTTCGCTCGACCACTTGGCGCATTCGTCCGCCGTCCAGCCGATGCAGCGCCATCCGGAGACGGCGCCCACGCGGCATGCCAGAACCTTGATGCCGCGCGGAAGCCGACCGAGCTCGATGGTGTCGCCGGCGCGCTCGAATGGAACCGACAGGACGCGGAGATACTGCTCAAGCACGCCCAGCGTCTTGCTCGCTTCGTCGCGATTCTCCGCGACGTGCGTGTAGTAGTGCCGCTCACCGGGGGGGATGTCGAAAGCGCCGAAGAGTGTCTCGGCAATTGCCATCTTCGTCGACGTACGCGATTTGTCTCCGCCTCGGCCCACGCACTCCACGAGCGTCCTCGCGCTCTGGTGGCCATAGAATCGTGCGGCCTCGCCCTTCCAGTACGAGGACAACGCGGGCACGTTGCCGGCGGCCAGCTTCGCGTCGAGCGCGAGCAACGCTGCGTTGACGTCGATGGGCGCGGACTGCGAGTGCGGCGGCGCGCGCAAGGGCAGGGATGCGAGGTCCCGCTCTCGCTCGGCTCGTGCCCCAACGCGGTTCACGGCTGCGCGGAGATTTGCTTGAGTGAGCGTTCGATGCCTTCGTCGGTCTGCACCGTATCGCCGCGCACCGACCAACTGGAGAGGTTCTCGGGCCGCACGCAATACACTTGGCACTCGAGGTGGCTCTTGCGGCGTCGCTCGTTCCAAATCCGGACGATGCCCACCTCGGACATTTCGACGTGCCATTCGCCCATGCGCGAGGACAGGTGATCGTAGACCTCAATCGAACCGGAGAAGCCTTGCACGCGGATTGTGTGATTGAAGTAGACCGATTCAATGATTCGCGTGGGCTTGCTCATGACGGCTCGTCTTTGTCATAGGGAAATGCACCTGGATGGCGCGTTAGCCACAGGCGCTTGGCGTTGGGTATGGGCGCGTTCCACGAGCTCGGCATGGCCCAGCGTCCACGCTGCCAACTCCCGCGCCGACACAGCTCGTCACTCCCGCGCCGACACAGCTCGTCGAGCTTCGCATCCAGCTGCCGTTGGTGTGTCCGCCGCTCGAATGTTCGCCCAGCGATGAACGCAAAAGCCACCGCTAATGCCACAAGGATTGCCGTCACTGCAGCACCGCCCTTTCGTGCCCGTTGGGCTTCACGATGCGCGGAGCGGCTTCTGGTCTCGGCATCGGCAGAACGCACACCGCGAGCTCGAATGGAATCAGCATGAATTGGTGACCCTTGTGGTCGAGGCAGATGACCTCTGGCTGCTTGAAGATCATGAGCAGTCGGTCCCATTGTCTGACTCCAACGACGTCGGGGCCGACCGAGATCGCGACCCAGCAAGGCATTTGTGCGGAGTCTGGGATGATGACTCCGGCCGCGGTCGTGCTCTTGCCAGCGTCGACCCGCATGCAAACGATGTATCGCCCGATCGCGCGGAGGCCCTCCCACTCGTAGTCGATGTGGCCGGCCTGCAGCGCAGCGAGGCTCGGCATCGGGGTCTGCTCGATTTCGACTAGCTTGCTGTCGGTCTTCGGTTTCGGTGCGCTCAAGAGATTTCCTCCATGGTCAACGGCTCGTATCGTCCGAAGTCGCGCGCACGAACTCGCAGATGCTTGCCAGGCCGATGCGTCAGGCGCAAGCCGGTCCGCGGCGGGTCAAGCAGAGTTTGCAGCAGCGCCGAAGCGATGCCATTGCGACGCGCCGGTTGCCGGACGTAGCAGTAGTGCAGGACCCCGGGTCCTCCGCACGCCCAGCCGAGCACGACGTCCGGCGCCTGGTCGAGCGTCGCCACGAGCACCGGCTGCGCCATCGTCAAGCGCTCAGCGCACCTAAGCGTCCACGCTTTTGCGCCCATGCCGTAGCTCGGCGCGTACGGCGGGCGAAATGGCAGGTAGCTGCGTACCCACGAGTCCAGCACGAATGGGCGTTCAGCCGCGGTCATCTGCGTGATGCGCAGTTGGCCCGTTGCCGGCGGCGACGCGTCGTGCGCCTCGCCAAGCGTGGCGATGTCGATCGCCGCGCTCACAGGCTACTTTTTGCCCATCGAGTGATCGGCATGCTCTCGCGCGAGGTGGTCGTGCGAGCCCTTGTTGCCGCTCGCCGCGCGCGTCACACCCTCGATGTGACGGGCATGCACGTAGCTGCCCTTCATTTCGACGGCCGCCGTACCCGTACCCGGCTCGATGCCGTGAGTCCCCTCGCGGTGACTGCCGCGCATCTGTTTCGCGCCCACGCCCTTGTTTTGAACCGTTGTGACCTTGGACATACGGCAGAGCGTGTCACTTTTCTGACTCGTCCGCAACCTTCTCGGGCAGAGCCCGTATCGCGAGCCGCCGCCTGCATTCCGCCTCCAGGGCCTCTCGGTTCTGGCTCAGGTACTCAAGAGCCTTCTCGGGGCCGCCAAGCCATGTGATGACCCGCGCGGGCGTCGAGTTCTCCTCGGCCCACCGGCAATGCTCGAGCAGCCGCGTCGCCGCCGAGACGACGATGCCAGGAGCCGCACGATTACCTCGCCCCATCGCGATGTGCATCGCCGACCAGATCGCATCAAGGGCGACCGAGCCGAGCGCAGAAGTTTCCGACGGGCGCTCCGGAATGACCACGGGAGCAGGCTGCCGCCTCGGTTTCCTTGGCCTTCTCGGCCTTCGCCCTCTCCCTCCCCTACCCCTCCCTCTCCCGTCGTTTGTATTGCCTACATCGGTACGGTCTTGACGCGTCATTCCGTCCCGTGCTCTCCCATATATGCCTTCTCGCTCTCGAGTCTGGTACCGCCCGGACTTCGCAGGACGAGCCCCACAGCTGACATTATCCGTCCGCCAATTCCCGGAAGATCGGCAGATGGACGACTTTCCGGCAGACGATCTCTTCGATCTGTCGCACGCGCTCGCGGACCAAATTCATTGCGGCGCCGACGAGCTCGAGCGAGGCGGGGCCTCGGTCTGCGATGTCCAGGACACACGAGCGGCGCGGGTGCATCTCGGCGGGCTCGATGTCCGGGAAGTTTATTTTGAGCCCGGCACCCTCCCGGCTGTGAATGACGTCGAGATAGAGGTTCCAGCGGCAGAAAATGTGCGGACACGGGCGAGCCACGAGCGCACACTCGCCGCGCGTCGCCGGGATCTCCGTCCGCGGATGCTCGCGCAGCCAGGCGACGAGCGCATAACGCCGAAGCGTCTTTGGGCGCACGGGATGGACGCGGGCGCGACGAGCCGCTTCCCATTCGGGGTGCGAGGCCCGCCAAGCCTTTTGACGCGGGCCGTTCACGGCGCCAGCTCGATTCGCACGCGCACCGCGTAGGTGCCGCGAGGCCCCTTCTCTTGTTCGTAGCGCCACATAACCCAGGGGCCCCCGTCGTCGACGCCCAACGCGTCCGATACCCCATCTCGCACAGCCTTGAAGCTCGCCTGTAACCCATCGCCGTCGAGCGTGCCGGCGCCGATGCGCGTCAGGTGCACGACGGCGGGAACGAGGCCCGCGCGAGTGAAGCCGGCCGAGTGAATCGCGGCGAGCGTCAGGACGTACGTCGTTCGCCGCTGCTTGGCGCGCTCTTGCGTGCTGATGATGGCGGCGAGGCGACTGTTACCGATGCGCGAGGCGTTCAGCGGGTTTCGCGTTCGGATGGGAAGCATCAGCGCCACGTGCGGGAGCTCGCCACCGACGCCGACTGAAAGGGCAGATAGGGCGGTTTGCGTCATGGTTTCGCCTGACATTGCCAGCATCGCCCGACGCCAGCGACGAGCATCCGCGAGCAGCCGCCGGAACATGGGTGAAGACGTTTGAAAATCCACGCCTCGTCGCGTTCGTCGGTGTTCATCAGCGAGAGCGGCATTCCGTGCTGCGCGACGTCCATGCATCGGCACGTCATGCCCACGCGCGCGCATCCGGTCTCGTGGGACGCTAGAAACTCTTTCTCATCTTTGCTCGCGACGTGCGGGGCGTTGTTCGTTTTCTCCTGTTCGGTCGGAGGAAATCGACGCTGAAGCTCCTGCTGGAATCGCCAACACCGTTCCTCTTCCGAGTGCCTTTGGCACAGGGCGCCGAAATAGCGACTCGCGACCCATTCGCGAACGCGGTTTACGGTCCGCGGCTTTTTGCCCTGTTGTTCGTCCTGCTCGGCCAGTCGAAAGCATTCAGAGCAACGCTGCGCGGGGGTCTCGTGCTGCGTCCAGCTTTCGCCCGTTCGATGTTGGAAGGTTGGATCGAACGCTCGGAGGGGATCACCCATGGCCGTTTTCCTTTCCCATCTCCAGCATCCGGCGCTTGAACGCCTCGTCGGCCAGCGCCTTGCCTTTGGCGTTCGCACGATCGTCCTCGGGCAGCACCAGCGGTGCTACCGGGCGGCCCGCCACCATGCGCGTCGCGCTCTGGCGAGGCCTGCGCAGCCAGTTACGCCAAGCGGCCGACCAGTTCTTTTTGCTCGCGACCTGCCCGGTTGCCGACCAAGCCCAATCCCGAAACGCCGGCCACTCTGAATGCGCCGTGTCGATGTTCCAACGGCGAGTGAACTCGGCCAGCTCGGCCTCACCCTCCGGCATGCGACCCCCGCGCGACCCCTCTTTTGGGGTCGTTTTTGGGGTCGGTAAGAGGGTCAAAAGGGTCGTTTTGGGGTCGCGCGGGGTCGGCGCCGCGGCAGCGATCTCATTATCTCCGATCTTCTCTTCTCTTGTATCATGCTCTTTTTGCTGCTCTTTTTCTTCTCTGACAAACGGAGAGAGCACGAGAGAACCAGCGACCCCTGCTGCGGGGTCGTTTTGGGTCGTTTTGGGGTCGTTTTGGGGTCGCGCGGGGTCGCGCGGGGTCGCGCCGTTGGCCTTCCGACGTTCCCTCTTGAGGCGACACTTCTCGGCGTTGGAGAGCTTGCGAGGGGTTGTCGGATCGATCCCAGCAATCTCGAGAATTCGAGCGACAAGCTCAAGGGCCTCTTTGGCCAGGGCGATCCGGTCCCCGTCGAGACTCACGATGCGTCCCGCGCTTCGGCCAAGGCCGCCAGAACAGCGTGAAGTGGGTACTGGCGTCCGGGCCCCTGCCCGCGGTACGCGACCGGCTTGCCGGCCATGTAGAGCCGATTTCGGATGCGGTTGGCTTGCGTCTTCGACACACCCAAGAGCTCGGCCAGCTCGGCGAGCGTCACCCAATCGGACGCGGGCGCGACAGACGTTGCGTTCACGGCCGCGCCTCGAGGGCAGGGAGAGAGGTCGGAACGGTTTCGACGTTGGCGCCGCTATCAAGAGCGCCCCCACGTCCGGCCTCTATCGCTACCCTCGTATGCGCGTCGAATCGCATGGCGCCGACTGCAACAGAACAACGGCGGCGAGTCAACGGTCGCGTTTGCTCCCACCGTAGAATTATCGCACCCGCCCGCATGGGTCAGGATTGACCCCGATGGGAGAAGCATCGCCCCGAGTACCGCGCGACCTTGCCGCACGGGCGGCCGTCGGCTTTAAGGTCGGGGCATCGGTAGAGCGTCGGTTCGAGTGGGCCCCCGCGCCGATGGCCAGCGCAGCCTTTCGAGTTCGCGCGCAAGCGAAAATTGTGCGCCATCATCGGCGCCCGATGGCCACACATGCACTCGACGAGCACACGTTCATCGCTTCGGCCGAAGTCGCGTGGCAAGAGCTCTACGACCGTCAGCGGGCCCGAGGTGTCGCCGATCTTGAGCGGCGCGTGGACGCGTCGGCCGGTCCCAAGGGGCATTGTACCGGTTGCCTGGCGTGCGGCCCGATGCGCGCCGTTTGCGCCCCGGGAAAGCGACGCGTCGACGAGCTCGCGCCGTCGGGCCTCGAGCGCTCTTTTCCAGAGCGGTTCGATCACGGCGCGGCCTTTCTGGTGGCCGGATGCATGGCGCGCCACATCGACCGCGCCACGGCTTCGGCGAGCGGGGGCGGCATCGCCTGCCCGAGCTGCGACCACCTTGAGACCTTGGTCTTGCCGCTGAAGACCCAGCCGGGGGGAAACCCCTGCAGGATGGCGGCCGCCTTTTCGGAGAGCTTGATGGCGTTCGGGCCGCTCAGTCGCGATTGCTTGTGTTCTCCTGGTGGCGCGATCCGACCGTTTGGGTCCGAGTGAACGGTAGTGCACGGCCGATCCCATGGCCACTCGAGCAGTCGCGACGGTCGATGATTGGGGCCGTCGAAGACGATGTTGCCATCGCCGCCTGTGTCTTTCGTCGTCACGACGTGCGCGACCTCGTCGAGATGCGTCGCCCGCGGGCCTTTGCCGGTCTTGGTTTGCTGGCGCCATCGAAGCCGAACGGGCGAGCCCATGTCCGCCGGCGAGAGATGCGACAACGCTTGCCTGCATGTGACCCATGGCTTTCGCGGCGCCGTGATTCCCGGCAAGGTAGCGCCGCAAGCATCGGGCGCCGCGTGCGTTCGCTCGGGCCACTCAATGCAGCTAAAGCCGCGCGAATGACCAAACCAGAAGGGCCTGATGCGATGTTGGGGGACGCCGTAGTCGGCCGCGTCGAGGCGAGCAAAATCGATGCAATACCCCGCCGCTTTCGAGAGGCCTCCGATCTCGCGCTGCACAATCGGCCAATTCGGACCATCGTCGAGGCCAGGCACGTTCGCGAGCAGCCAGAATCGAGGATGCAAAATCGCGATGATTTCGACCGTAACGGCGAGCATGTCGCGGTCGTCGGCTTGCCCTTGGCGCTTCCCGGCGCGTGACCACGGTGTGCACGGCGGATCGGCCACGAAGAGGTCGACGGTTCCTGGCGACCACCCTTCTTTGACCATTCGCAAGAGGTCGCGCGCGTCCAGCTGGATCGGTCGGTGCCCGAGATTCGCCGCGTACGAATTGCACGCGTCGTCGTCGCGGTCGAAGGCGAGATCGGGTTGCAGGCCAGCGCGGCGGAGACCTTCGGCCATCCCGCCCGAGCAACAGAAGACTTCGAGGATCATTTTGGCGCGGGCTCGACTTTCGCCGGGCGATTCGCGGTGAGGCCAGACGTACGGCGAGCGCGGCCCAAGACGGCGATGCAGTCCCTGGCGATCAAACGCTCTCGGTAGCCGGGGACGAATGGCAGGCGCCTGCTCGTCGGCGTACCCTCGGCGTTCCGCTCATACCCTGGGTAGCGAAAGCCCGTGATGAAGATTTCGCCGACGCGAACGACGAAGCCGCGCGCCGCCTTCTTGCTGGCAAGTCGCGCCTTCAGCTTGGCCATGCGCCCGAGGCTAGCGCGGCTCCCATTGCCACGCAATGGCCACGTGCTACGATGCATCGACATGGCGACAAAATACAACGTCCACGTGCGGCTCACGCAGGAGGAGCTGCGCGAAGTGCAGCTCGCAGCGGCAATAGATAGGCGCAGTATCGCTGCGTGGGCCGCGCAAACGCTGGCCGTCGCAGCGAAAAAGCGGATTGCGAAAAAACCGTCTCCAGCCGCTTGACTTGGCCAAACATTGGCCATAAGGTCTAGACAGAAGGGCGGGCTACCATGACGATGATCCCCCAAACCTGCTCCGGAGAATGCCCTTGTGACTGCCCCTGCACCTGCGCCGCGCGCGGCTTCGCAGAGGGTCGCCACAGCTTGTTTTGCGCGCAAAACCCGAAAAATGCCGTCGTGCGCCGAGCTCGCACCGCGCGCCGTGGGAAGCCCTGCTCACGATGCGGCGGCACGGGTTTTTTGCCGCAGTACGCGCACAACGGCGGACGCTGCTACAAATGCGGAGGCTCGCCATTATGACCGCTCAAACCTGCTCCGGAGAATGCAGCATGCTCGACGTCGCCCCGGGCATCCACTACGAGATTCCCGCCGACGTCTATCACCGCAAGGTCAAGGGGTTGGTCAGCAAGGGCGCGCTCGACAGGTTCGCCCACGCGCCCGCCTCGTACCTGCACTGGTTGAGCGAAGAAGAGCGAGAGACGCCGGCGCTCATGTTCGGCCGAGCGTTTCACTGCGCCGTCTTGGAGCCCGACGAGTTCACCCGCCTTTGGGCCGTTGAGCCCGAATTCGGCGACTGTCGCAAGACCGAAAACAAAAAGCGCCGTGACGCGTGGCGTGCCGAGAACGCCAGCAAAGGCCACGTCTCGGCCGAGGATTGGGCGAGGGCCCTCGGGATGGCGGCCTCGCTTCGCCGACACGCGGTCATCGGGTCGTTACTGGCGCGCGGCCGCGCCGAGGTCACCGCACGCTGGCGAGACTCCGAGACGGGGCTGCAGGCAAAAGCGCGCGCCGACATTCACGCCGCCGAATGGCAGTCCATTCTTGACCTGAAAACGACCGAGGATGCCCGCGCAGCGGCCTTCTCTCGCTCGTGCGAGCAGTACCGATACGACGGACAGGAGGCGCACTACGTGCGCGGCTTCGGTGCTCTTGATGCCCCAGTCGAGCATTTCGTTTTTGGAGTTTGCGAGAAAGACCCGCCGTACCTGTGCGCGGCCTACACGCTACATGCCGAGAGCGTGATGGAGGCCGATGCAATCAATCGCTCGCTCATGCGCCGGATGGCCGATTGCCTCGCGTCGGATTCGTGGCCTGGCTTGCAGGCCGAAATGCTGGAATTGCGCCTGAGAAAATGGCGTTTGGAGAACAAATGACGAATGCCGAGAAACCTGAAGACAAGCCCGCGGCGCTCGCAACGAAAGTGCCGGCGCCCCCCATCGAGACGGACAACGAAGATCCGTCGAGGGCGCTGAACGCCTTTGCGAGTGCCGCCAATTTCTCGACGGCGCAGCGCATCGCTCACGCGCTCTCGCAATCGACGCTCGTCCCGAAGGAGTACCAGAACAACCTTCCGAACGTGCTGATCGCCATGGAGATCGCCTCGCGCATCGGCGCCAGCGTTTTCATGGTGATGCAACATCTCGACATCATCCATGGGCGCCCAAGCTGGCGCGCTATGTTTCTCATCGCGACCGTGAATGCTTCGCAGCGCTTCACGCCGCTGCGCTTTCGGTGGGAGGGTAAGCGCGGCGAAGACACGTGGGGATGCCGCGCGGTCGCGAAAGACCGCGAAAGCGGGGAAGAGTGCGTAGGCGCGCTCGTCTCATGGGCGATGGTCAACGCGGAGGGGTGGTCCACCAAGAGCGGCTCCAAGTGGATGACGATGCCAGAGCAAATGTTCCTGTATCGCGCGGCCGCGTTTTGGACGCGCGTTTACTCGCCCGAGCTCTCGCTTGGAATGCAGACGAGCGAAGAGACCGTCGACGCGTTGCCTCCTCTCGAAATCGCGCCAGTGCGAAGCCTAGAAGAGAAGATCGCGGCCTCCAAATTGGAACCGACGCCAGAGCCCGAGAAGCCAAAGCCGGGGCTTTCAAAGGCCAAGGCGCGCGTGGCGGATGCCGAGCTGAAGGCGAAGGCCGACGCAGCCAAGGCAGAAGTGAAACCGGGCGACGCTCTCTTTGGCGCCGAGCAGGGCGGACGCGCGCCGATCGATCCCGTGCCCGATATCGGCAAGCCCAAGCCCGAGACCGGGACGCGTCGACGAACCGCGCCCGCCGGCGCCGCCGAGGCCTGCATGATCTGCAAAAAGACCATCGTCGGGCACTTCGTCGAGACGACGAGCCCGGACGGCGAAGTGGGTCGCCGTCACCACGCATGCGCTTGGCCGAAAGGCGACGATGGCGGAGCGGACGATCCAGATCAGGGGCCGTGATATTCACAACAAAAGGAGACCGACCAATGACCAAGCAAAAAAAGGTTCCATGGCAGTGCAGACAGGGCGATGTGTTTCTCGAGCGCATCGCGGCGCCGCCCAAGACCGGCAAGCCGATCCCGCGCGAGAGCGGGCGGATCGTTCTCGCACACGGCGAGGCTACAGGCCACGCTCATGTTATTGAGCACCGCAAGGCGCGCCTACTCGACATCGACCGCGAGGACCATACGGCGGTCGGCGACGAGGTATGGGCGAACGTCATCGGAATCCTGCGGGCGAACGGACAGAAGCTCACGCTCAAGCACGACTGCCCAGGACAGGCGAAACCAGACCATGACACGATCCCGCTGCCGCCTGGAGACTACGCGGTCATCACGCAGCTGCAATACACGCCCGAAGCAATCATCCCAGTTGCGGATTGAGTGGTAGTCATGACCAATCGCATTGACAGCCTGACGCCGGAGCAGTCGACCCGCATGTCGGAGTGGGCGAAGAAATGGATCGACATTGGGCTACAGATCGCGCCAGCGGAGCGGCCCACATTCGAGAAGCATGCGCGCGCGTGTTACGCGCTATCTGGCCTGCCAGAACCAACGATTGCGTGGGCCAACTCACCACTGGTCACAGTGCTGGCAGGGCCAATTGCTGCGCTGATCCTCAAACGTGGGCCGCTCTACGTCGAGGCCATTCGGCGCGCACTTGCGCGCATTCCCGGCGAAACTCAGGACGAGACCATTCGTGTCGTTCGCGAAGCTATCTCCGCCGCCCAAGTCCGCGCCCAAGTCCGCGCCCAAGTCGCCGCCCAAGTCAGCGACCAAGTCCACGCCCAAGTCGGCGCCCAAGTCCGCGACCAAGTCGCCGCCCAAGTCGGCGACCAAGTCGCCGCCCAAGTCGGCGACCAAGTCGCCGCCCAAGTCGGCGACCAAGTCGACGCCCAAGTCGGCGCCCAAGTCGCCGCCCAAGTCCACGCCCAAGTCCGCGACCAAGTCGCCGCCCAAGTCCGCGACCAAGTCGCCGCCCAAGTCGGCGACCAAGTCGACGCCCAAGTCGGCGCCCAAGTCGCCGCCCAAGTCCACGCCCAAGTCCGCGACCAAGTCGGCACCCAAGTCAGCGACCAAGTCAGCGACCAAGTCCACGCCCAAGTCGACGCCCAAGTCCGCGACCAAGTCGCCGCCCAAGTCGCCGCCCAAGTCGGCGCCCAAGTCGGCACCCAAGTCCGCGACCAAGTCCGCGACCAAGTCGCCGCCCAAGTCGCCGCCCAAGTCCGCGACCAAGTCGCCGCCCAAGTCGGCGACCAAGTCGACGCCCAAGTCGGCGCCCAAGTCGGCGACCAAGTCCACGCCCAAGTCCGCGACCAAGTCGCCGCCCAAGTCAGCGACCAAGTCGCCGCCCAAGTCGGCACCCAAGTCGCCGCCCAAGTCGGCGCCCAAGTCGGCACCCAAGTCAGCGACCAAGTCAGCGACAAAGTCCACGCCCA
>Ga0307479_10000428_pt1 | contig 37844 bp, 28 predicted proteins | sample atmos_gasesECM4C_FD_203743 | JGI IMG/M metagenome (GOLD analysis project Ga0307479, IMG submission 203743) | Hardwood forest soil microbial communities from Morgan-Monroe State Forest, Indiana, United States - atmos_gasesECM4C_515 | ecosystem: Environmental > Terrestrial > Soil > Temperate...
CGCCCTCAAATAGACTGCAGCATGGCTTCCTTGACAGTTTAGGGCGCGTCTGCCTCACCTGCAGCGTAAGCCTCACGAAACCGTCAAATCCGTAAGTCCTTTAGAACTTCCGTCCGCGCGTTGACACAAACAACGAACTTTCTGGCACCCGCTCGCTCCTTGCGCTGGCCGTAAGCCTTTTAGAACTGACATCTGCTGCAGTCATATGAATGTAAGTCATTTAGAATCTGCACCAATTTCAGGCCGGACGTCCAGAACCCTCTAACGGCTCGCCAAATACCTGTCCGACTGTCCCAAAGGACAGTCCCGTCGCAACGTCCAGCGAAATTGGGACGAATGCTTCCGCCTAACGCCGCGAGACTACATAACCCTTGTTTTCATAGAGATAAGCCCGCGATGTTGGCAGGTTGGGTACTAGGAAAGTCGTTTGACGTCAAAAATGTACCTTGTGTACCATCGCTTTTACCCGCCCTAGGGTGTCTAATGGTTCAGGTGCGAGACGCTAAGCCCACACGGATGGCGGCCCGCACAGCAGGGAATAAGGGCCAGCTTCACCAGCAAGTGACCCAAGGGGACTGAGACCAAGCCAATGACTAAAACTCACGACAAGAGCCGCAAGTGGATGTGGTGGTTCCTGGCAGCAGTAGTTGCCGCGCAGTTGTATTTCGTGCAAGAGCTGCTGGCCGCTTTCGCGCTCTTCGCCGCGGGGTTCGCCGTGATCGCCATTTTGGTCTCTGGCATTTACATGATGCAAAAGGTTTGGGAAGTCGGAGTGGCACGCATGGCCGAACGCAGAAGTCCCGCCGCCAGCATGGCGCGCCGCGCAGCAGCCGCTATGGAAGAACTGGGCAGCCGCCCGTATCGCCGTCCTGTCTAGGTTTGCCAGGTAGATTCGATGGCCCGGATTTAGCAACAGATTTTCTGGTTTGAGCCAGCGCACCACGGAATCATCGGAGTGCAGTTCCATTCCGTGAGAAAGACCAACCGTCCTGAGAGAACGGTTGGTCTTTTTAAGTTCCAGCGACTATCGGCGCTGCCAAGCGCCCGCGCTGACTATTTGGAGCTAGCCAGTGCCTGCAATTCCTGATTCCAATTGACAACCACTTTCACGTTGCCCCCGTCCGGATCTTTAATCCGTTCCACCACCACAATGCGATGCCCACCGGGCGCCAGCGTATAGTTCGGACCTGCGGCGTCATTCCAGATATCGCCTTGATATAGTACGCGAGACTTGCCAACGCGGAACGGCGACAATAGAACTTCGGTAGCCCACAGCGTCCCCGCGTTTTCGTAAACCAGTTGCTTCCCGTCTCGCGACCACACCGGATGATTTCCCCCATCCGTGGAAACCTGAATTTTTTCCCCCGGCCCCGGAAACCGTTGCACATAAACTTCAGCTCGCCCAGATTCATTCGAAGTGTACGCCAACCAGTTGCCGTCCATCGAGAAGGCCGGTTGGCTCACGTGAAATTGCGAAACCAGGTACGGATACGGTTTGCGATCGCCACTCAGCGGCAGTATCCATATTTCGTATTGCCCGGAATTTCCCAAACGTTCGTAGGCAATCAGTTTTCCGTCCGGTGACCACGATTGCAGATGGAAATGCGATTCATTCTTCATCAGTGGCTCTTCCTGGCCGCTGCCATCCACAGCAACCATGAAAGCCTGCTGACGGCCGTTGGAAGCGAAGGCGATGCGCTTTCCATCTGGAGACCAAACCGGCAGCTCATCTTCCCCTGGTGCGAAGGTGATTCGCCGCAACGCGCCTCGTTCTATGTCATATACCCAGATGTCCGGGTCTGGCAGGCGTACCGTCAGCGCCAATAATTTTCCATCGGGAGAGAACCGCGGAGACTCGTAAAGATTCGGTTTGACCGGCAGCGGCTGAACCTTCGCATCATGCTCCGCGAGAACCAGGCTGTTTTCCACTGCCTGCTTCCCGCCATTTACATAAATGAGCGTGCCATTGCCCGAAACGTCGTACTGCGCTGATCCCGTCGCAGGCTGCACATCTTGTACGACGACGGTGGGCGATCCCGTTATCTCGAGCTTAGCGGAATCAAACTCTGCAGCCATTAAATTGCCGGCAATCATATACAACAAATGATTAGGAGCAAAAAAATGCGCGTCCGCGCCTTTTGCAACGATAACCTTCCTTTCATCCGACCCGATTTTTTGCGCCACCAGCGCTCCCTCGTCCAAGTTGCCGCCCAAAAATGAAGTGAACAGTAACGTTTTACCGTCCGGGAGCAGGTCCGGAGAGAAATCCGCCAGCTCACCTTTGTCTGCTTGCAACTTGGTTGCGGGCTGCGGTGTCCCTCCGCTATCACTGACACGTAGAATTGGTGAACTATACGATGGCGCGTAGTAAATGTTGTGATCTGTGCCCCAGTTCAGTCCTTTCGGGGAAGCTATTCCCTCCGCAAGAACCACGGGAGTGCCGCCATCGAGCGAGATTTTTTTCAGCTTGCCGGCAGCAAAAAAAGCCAGCCATCTACCATCCGGTGAGAACGACGGATTCACCCCGCCATCAGAGCCGGTGATGGGAGCGGAGGAAGCAGAATTCATGTCCCGATGATACAGTCGCGGGCCGTCCGAGCTGCTGGCGCTAAAGGCGATGCGAGTTCCGTCACGCGAGATCGCGACCGCGCGAACGGTCGAGTTAAGAGACGTGCCCGGCGGAGGCAAAATCGCGAAACGTATTGGCGGATTCTCGCGCGTGCTTCCCGGGCGCAGCAGGTTCGCTAGTAAAAACCCTGCCGCAATTAGCAATGCCGCTAACGCGCCTCCCGCCAGTATCTTTAACGCTCGATTTTCTTTTTCAGGAGCCACAGAAGCAATCGCTGCCGCGCTCATGCCTGAGCTACTCATCGGCGCGCTGCGGCCTTCGATGACATTTTCGATCGCAATGCGCGCTTCGCCGATGGATTGCAACCGCTGCCGCGGATCCTTGTTCAAGCACCGGCGGATCAGCTGTTGGATTTCGTTTGGCACTTTGGCCGGAAACGAGCTCCACTCCGGTTCACCGCGAATCACCGCAGCCAAAGTGTCCGACACCGTATCGCCTTTGAACGCCATTTTCCCGGTCAGCATCTCGTACGCGACGGCGCCGAAAGACCAGATATCCGCGCGCCGGTCCACCGCTTTTCCGCGCGCCTGTTCCGGCGCCATATACGCGGCCGTGCCGAGAATCAATCCTGCTTTGGTCGCCGCGGCAGTTAATGTCGGGGAATTCGAAATGTCCGTGGGTTTACTCTCATCTGACAACGCTTTAGCTAAACCGAAATCCAGTACTTTGACGGTGCCATCCGGCTTGATCTTTATATTCGCGGGTTTCAAATCGCGATGCACGATGCCGCGCTCATGCGCATATTCAAGCGCGTCGGCGATTTGCTTCATGATCGGCAGCGCGTCTTCCACAGGCACAGGCCCTTGTGCGATGCGGTCGGCCAGTGTCGGGCCCTCCACCAATTCCATAACCAGCGCGAGCATGGTGGAAGATTCTTCGAACCCATAGATGCTGCCGATATTGGGATGATTCAAAGCGGCGAGAAATTGCGCCTCGCGAGCGAAGCGCGCCATGCGGTCCGGGTCGTGCGCAGTGGCGTCGGGAACCACCTTGATGGCCACTTCACGACGCAGCCGCGAATCCTGGGCGCGATAGACCTCGCCCATGCCACCCACACCCAGCGGAGCTATGATTTGGTAAGGCCCTAGTTGTGATCCAGTCAGAAGAGCCATGCGCGGGCAGATTATACTGTGCTTCGCGTGAATTTCATCTCCGCTTTCGAACACACGGTTCGATTCGGTGAAACAAAACACGACGCCCCGCACTGTTTTGCTATATGGGTCTTGATGTTCTGGTCATATCAGCGCTGAAGAAAATGGCCATCCTCCTCAGCGCGTGAGCCGGGTTCCTTGACGGATGAGATGCCCGACGTTAGATTGGAAATGTTATGCACCTCAGCAAGAAAAACGTGAGGGACCGCTCTGTTAGCGATCCGCTTATCGGCTCGCGGCTACCTTCGCACGCGCTAACCCTCGCCGCAAAATTCTACCTCTTCATCATCGGCACGCTATTTTTACTTCTGCCCGCTCCATCCGTCCAGGCACAAACCGTCAATTCGGCTACACCACCACCTCCGCCTGCCGCTCGCCCGCAACGCGAAACAGCTCCCATCACGAACATCACCGTAGATGGCAGCGAGCCCATGTTCACCACCATGTGTGCGCTGCTGGCCTCGGGCTTTGAAGCCAATATCAGCGCGGAAAATTGGCGTCCGCTTCGCGCTCAGCTTCGCGATCGCATGCAGCACCAGCAAGGTCCTGCCGTCGATGCCATTCGCGAATACTATAAGCAGCACGACTCTGCCGATCCCGGCGCCGCCCTTTCCCGCTATTTGTGGTTTGGCTTGGTGGCCGGTTCCGCGCCGGATTTCAAACCGACCATGCGGCGCGAGGATTTACCGCCCGAAGTATTGGCTCTAGAAGGCTTCAACGAGCTGCTCTCCAAATATTATCAGGAACAAAATATCCATCAGCTGTGGCGGCAAATGCAGCCCGCCTATAACCACGAAATCGAGCGTATGCATGACGCCGTTTCACAAATTGTCTTTGTAGCCAGCGGATATTTGCGCGCCATGGCCCGGCCCTCTGAGCAGCGCACCTTTACCATAATTGTTGAGCCGTTGGTCGGTCATATCACCAACGTCCGAAACTTTGGTGATCACTACGCCATCGTGCTCAGCGGCGCGGATGATATTCCCGCAGATGTAGTGCGCCACGCTTACCTGCACTTCATGCTCGATCCCTTGCCGCTGCGTTATTCGCACGTCATCGCAGTAAAAAGACCATTGTTTGAAAAAGCCGCCAGCGCGCCTCGACTCGCGTCTGATCTGAAAGACGATTACCCATCTTTCTTCGCGGAATGCATGGTGCGCGCCGTGGAATTGAAACTGAGAAGAATGTCCCCGGGCGAGCGCGACGCCGCCCTCGAGCGCAATGACACCGATGGCTACGTTTTGGTGCGTCCGCTTTTCGCGGCGCTGCCAAAGTTTGAAGGCGCTGATCCATCCATGGAGTTGTTTTTCCCTGACCTGGTGCGTTCCATCGATGTCGCCGCCGAACTAAAGCGCGTAAGTGCATTGCAATTTGCGCCTGCCGATCGCCAGCGAAATACCAGCGACTTGAATACCGAGGAGGTCGCTCGTCGCCGCGCTGCCGCCATGCCCGGTACCGTCCCGAATGATGCCGAGGCCATCGCCGCTCTCACCGAAGGAGAACGCCGCATCGCCGAAAAGAATGCGCGCGCCGCCGAGGCTTCGTTTCAAAAAGTCGTTGCAAAGTATCCAGACCAGCCGCGTGCCTGGTACGGACTTGGCCTCGTTGCTCTTCTCGATCATGATGGACCGCGCGCAAAAGAAGTTTTCGGCCGTCTAACTACCGGAGAGCATGCCGCCACTTCTGATCCCATGGTCCTGGCCTGGTCGCATGTTTACCTCGCGCGGATTTATGATGGTGAAGGTCAACCGCGTCAGGCCGAGGCCGAGTATCAAGCGGCGTTAACAGTACAGGGCGGCCCCGAACAGGCCCGTCAAGCCGCGCAAAAAGGTTTGGCCGATACGGCTCGCGAAAAGTCCGTGGAGCGCCCGTGAATTTCCCGTGCGCAAATCGACTTTAAAAGGCAGCAACACCAATCTGGTGTGAGCCCGCACACCCGATGGTGAACTCTATAGGAGAAATCACACATGAAAGTTAAGTGGAACACGTGGCTCACAACGGGCGCGCTGGCGATGACGCTGGCAGCGGCCCAAGTGACCGTAGCGCAGAATCCTCCCCCGGCCAATAATCAGAACCCTCCGCCCGCCACATCGACGGACAAAACGAAAAATCCGCCGACCAATTCGCTCACCCTCGACGATCCGAATGCCGCTCCGGTAAGCGCCGAAGAGGATGCAGCCTTCAAGGCCCTTTCCGACACGCCGTCAACCGATCAAGCCAAGCGTATTGAACTAGGCGAAGCTTTTTTACAGAAGTATCCCAACAGCCGCTATCGTTCCCCGGTATACGGCACCCTCGTGATGGCTTACGTCCAGAGCGGCCAGGTGCAAAAAATGGAAGAGGTCGCCGACAAGGAGATCGCGCTGAATCCTAATGACGTTCAGGTTTTGGCCGTAGTCGGCCAAACGCTTCCTCGAGCCATGAATTCAAAGACTCCCGAGCCAGAAAAGGTATTGGCCAAAGCCGAGCAGTACGATCGCAAGGCCATCGAACTGACTCCCACCCTACCGAAGCCTGCCACCGTCACCGACGATGCTTTTTCCACGGTCAAGAATCAGACCTTGGGCATGGCCCACGGTGGTCTCGGCCTCGTATACATTCGGCGCGGCAAGTTCAGTGAAGCAATTCCCGAGCTGAATCAAGCTGTGACCATCGACCCCACACCCGATCCCGTAAACTATTACCTGCTGGGAATGGCCAACGCCAAAACTTCGCACTTCGACGATTCCGTGGCCGCGTATAACAAATGCGCTGCGATGCCTGGCGCCATGCAGGAAACCTGCAAAAAAGGCGCGGAGGAAACCAAGAAACTTGGAGCTACCCAACTTAGCGCGCCAAAATAACGCCTCATTTGGATTTCCGGTCTGTGCGTGAGATGACTCCCGCGGATGACACGGTTCTGGAAAAGCGTTTGGGCCACAAATTTGCCCGCCCCGCGCTGTTGCACGACGCGCTCACGCACAGCTCAGCAGTCCCCGACATGCGCGCCAGTCGCGACGAATCCTCGCACACCCCAAAAGCCGCGGTAAATAACGAACGCCTTGAATTTCTTGGCGACGCTGTTCTGGAGCTGCTTACCAGCGAATACCTCCTCGACGCCTTTCCGGATTGGACCGAAGGCCAACTCTCCAAGAGCCGCGCACGCCTTGTAAACGCCTACTCGCTTGAAGCAGCCGCGCGACGCCTGCGCCTCGGTGAGCATCTACGTCTCGGCCGCGGTGAAGAAAAAACCGGCGGGCGCGAAAAGCAAACTCTTCTGGCGGATGCTTTCGAAGCCGTCCTCGCCGCCATTTACTTGGACGCTGGCTTAGCTGCAGCCCGTGAGATGTTGCGCCGTACCCTTTTTGAGCAGGCCTTGGAAGAAGCCGGCGCGCGCATGGCCGAATCCGACCGCAAGTCCGCGCTTCAGGAACTTTTGCAATCCCGCGGACAGGTTCCCGCGGAATATCGTGTAGTCGGCCAGTCCGGCCCGGATCATCAGAAAATTTTTAAGATCGAAGTTTGGGTAAATGGTTCGCGCGTGGCCAGCGCTGAGGGCGGCACCAAAAAAGAAGCTGAGCAGCGCGCCGCTCGCAAGGCTCTCTCACTGTTAGAGCTTGCGAGATAATCGCGCTTGCTGCCACAGTGATTGGTCCACAGGCGCGTCGAACTCTAATCTTCTCAACGAATCACCCTGGAGGCTGGAACGCAATGGCGGACCGCACAGAAGTTCCGGTCGAACGCGCACTACCCGAAAACGCACCGCCTGGAAATCTTCCGGCCCAAACCATACCGGAGGAAAACGCGCTTGCGCGGACAAGGCATTCCTCTATCTACCTCGAGCAAACCACTTTTTCTGAATACCTCGAATCCCTGCTCGTCACCATTATCCTGGCGCTCTTCGGCACCAGCTTTATCGTGCAAGCCTTCAAAATTCCTTCCGCTTCCATGGAAAAAACCCTGTTAATCGGCGACCATCTGCTCGTCAACAAATTTATCTTTGGCGGCCATGGCGCCTGGTATGAAAAGTTCCTGCCGTACCGTTCTTTGCAGCGCGGCGACATCATCGTTTTCAAATATCCGTATCTGGACCATCCCCATTACGTGAAGCGTCTCATCGGTTTGCCCGGAGATCATGTAAAGCTCGTCGACCAGCAGGTGTATATCAACGGCCGGCTCTTGAACGAGCCTTACGTCGTGCACGATCCCTCCGTCCCGTATGATCCCTTCAACTATTCGTTTCCGCCTCTGCGCGACCAGATGATCCCCTTGAACGTCATCAATGAATGGCGGCCCCAGTTGCGCAAATATGTTCAGGGAGATGAAATGGTGGTTCCTCCTGGCAAATATTTCGCCATGGGAGATAATCGCGATCATAGCCAGGACAGCCGCTACTGGGGATTCGTCGACCGTGACGCTATCATGGGCCATCCCTTTTTTATCTATTGGTCGGTCGACGCCACCAGCTCCGATTACGCCGGCGACAGCACTTTCTGGCAGCGGCTGTTGGGAATCTTCGATACTCTTATGCACCTTCCCGCACGCACCCGCTGGCATAGAATGTTTCACACCGTCCATTAGCAGCTCCTCGGGTGACTCGTACTGACGCAATGACCAAAGGGATCACCATTTCGGCCGCACTTCTCAACACCCCGCGCCCTACACATTTTTACCCTAGTCTGCGAGACTTTTGACCGTGGCCAATCTGCGGAATTCGTGGAAGATCGCGCTTTGGGTGACCGCCATTCTCGCGTCTGCTCAAATCGCTGCCTCTATTTCCGTACGCACCTCGCGCGTTCGCAATTATTTCACAGCCCGCTTGGAAGATGCCTTCGGCCGCCCCGTGCAGGTGAATCACTTCAACGTTGAAATCCTCCCGAGTCCTCGCATCTACGCCAGCGACGTAACCGTGGGCGAAGATCCCGCATTTGGTTATGAATATTTTTTGCGTGCCGAGCAGCTCACCGCTGGACTCCGCTGGTCTGGTTTTTTGCGCGGTCGTTTTGAATTTGGCACTTTGAGTCTGAGCCAGCCCAGCCTGACCCTCGTTAGGAACAGTGAAGGCCGTTGGAACTTGGAGGATTGGCTGCCCCCAGCGAAACGCCTGGGCACTGCAACTCCTCCAGCCTACGGTCCCAGCCGTGCCCCCACCATCGCGAACCGCTTGGAAAAAATCGAAATCGACGATGGCCGTATCAATTTCAAAAAAACCGATATCAAGCGGCCTTTTGCTCTGATTTCGGTAAGCGGTTCAGTCGAACAGGTTTCGCCCGGGCGCTGGAAGCTGGAAATCAAGGCTCAACCTTGGCGCAGCGGCGTCACTTTGCAATCAGCTGGAACCGTTCAAGTTCGCGGCGATATTGCCGGAACCTCCGCCCGCTTGCAGCCCGCCTCTCTCGCGGTGCGTTGGAATAAAGTGTCCCTCGCGGATTTGTTCCGCCTCCTGCACGGAAAGGATTACGGCGTGCGCGGTACCTTTGAATTGGAAGCTACCGCAAAAAGTGGTGCCCCCCCAGATACAACCGACTCGGCAACTACGGATTCTTTCAACGATTCTTTTGTCGGTGGAGATTGGTCCTATTCACTGAGAGCTTCTGCCGCCCAAATCCATCGCTGGGATCTCACCGAGCGCTCCGACAATCCCGCTTTTACCGCAAACGTTCAGGGGCGTTGCAACGTCGCGCAAAAAAAACTCGATGCGGAAACCCTGTCCATCGAGACACCACTGTCGAATCTGCATGGAACCGCGGAATTTCTCAGCGCAGCGAATCCCTTTATGCAGGTTAAATTCGAGTCCGCTGCTGTTCAGGCCGCGGACATTCTCTCCTGGTACCGTGCATTTCACCCCGACGTAGCAGACCCAATCTCCGCCGACCAATTTTTCACCGGCAGCCTGCAGCTACACGCATGGCCCTTTGAAGTTCAAGAAATAAACGTGTCCAGCTTTGGCGGCGCGGTGAATCTGCGTAGCACAGAAGATGTTCTGAGAATTGGACCATTTCATGCGGGTCTCAATCGAAACAAGCTGGTAACGGATCCAATCCATGTTGCTCTCGTAAGCAAGAACTCCACGGCAGCGCCACCCGCTCCGGCTGGCCGATTGACCAAACTCCGCGCCACAAGTGAGCCCACTGGCGAGGCAAACCTCACGCTGGTTCACGATTTTGCTTCGCGCTCCGGAGGCGTCAGCGTTCAGGGACATATTGATAACGCAGAAAAGTTCCTGAAGGTCGCCGCTGCATTCGGATACACCCTCAATCATGGCTGGGATCTAACCGGCCCTGCACGCGTCGACATGCGCCGCCAGTGGAGTTCCATGTTCCCCGGTACGTGGGTTGGCACCGCGGAAGTGACTGACGCGCAACTTGCAGCTGCAGGCTTAAATCAGCCCGTACAACTTCATAAAGCGCGGCTGGAATGGAAAAACGGAATCCGTGTTGCCCAGATCGGTCAAGTGGAAGGATTTGGTGCTACGTGGTCCGGCAACATCGCCGAAGTATTCTCACCCGATCCTGAACAGCAGGGCGTCTGGAATGTTCAACTTCACGCCGACCACCTTGATGCCACTGGACTGGACCGCTGGGTCGGCCCGCGCGCGCGCCCCGGCTGGGTGCAACGCCTGTTGCCTTCGTTATTCAGCGGTAAAGCGCAAACCGTTCCCGCCAGCGAATTGGTCCGCCGCTTGAACGTCGTCGGAAATGTCCAGGTAGACGAGTTCACTATCGAAAAACTAAAACTACAGCAATTGCGTCTGCAAGGTTCGCTGCATGACTTGCAGCTCAATGTCGCCGATGGCCGCGCGCAATGGGCTGGCGGCGCTGTTCGCGCCACCATGCTTGCGAAATTTCTTCCTCGCCCCGCGTATGACGTGCATGCCCAGTTGGATGGCGTGAATCTGACTCAACTGCCCATTGATGCATTGCTGACCGACCGGTTGGCAGGGCTCGCTTCCGGCACCATACATCTCAAGACCACCGGCGTAGGCCGCGACGAACTACTGCAAGAACTAACCGGCGCCGGCAAAGTTCGTTTGGACAATCTTGAATTTCGCGGCTGGGACGTGAATGCCAGTGTGGCGGATGGCGAAGCACATCCGGGAATTTCACATTGGCCATCCGGCGCTGGCACCTTCACCGTCCGCGACCGTAACGTCTTTTTGGAAGATGTAAGACTGGATGGTGGCACGCAGTTCACTTTAATTGATGGAACAGTTAGTTTCGATCGCGAAGCCGATCTTGCGGTCGAAACCAGTGCCGGAAGACGCGCCGTTCGCAACACCACTGGGCCCGGACAGGTACTCAAAATTGTCGGACCGCTGGACGGTCCGCGCGTCACACGAGAGAAAAGCGCCCCGCGACAACCGGCAGACTGAGCCCCACGTTGAAAGTGCCCGAAAAGCGCTCGAAAAACGAAATGCATCAACAAGAAGAATACTGCAGCAGAAATAAATCTAGCGAGGAGCTGTGAATGATTCGTAGGCCGCTGCTAGCGTTCGGAATTTTCTTGCTTTTTCTGTCAGGTACACCTGCGCAGTCTTCCTTCACCCTCGAACAGGTGATGAGCGCTCCATTTCCCTCCGATTTAACCGCTTCCAAAACCGGCGGCCGCTTGGCCTGGACCATCGATCAACAAGGCCGCAGAATTATCTGGGTCGCCGAAGCACCCGAATTTCATGTCCGTCAGCTAACTAAATACGACACTGACGAAGGTCAGCCCCTGTCTGACCTTCATTTTTCTTCGGACGGTAACACGCTGGTATTTGTGCGCGGCGAAGGAAAAAACACTGCCGGCCAGTCTCCTAATCCCACCAGCAACACTGCAGGCTTCGAGCAACCCGTGTGGTCCATTGCATGGTCCGGTGGCGAACCAAAAAAACTGGATGCCGGCGATTCGCCCGCGATTTCCGCTTCGGGAGCCGTCGCCTACATCAAAGACCACCAGGTATGGCTGGCCAAACTCGATGCATCTGACAAGCCGCTTCAAATTGTTGTACGCGGCAAGAGCGCAGATCCGCAATGGTCGCCAGACGGCACGAAACTTGCCTTCGTTTCGGGCCGCACCGATCACGCTTTCATCGCCGTGTATGACTCGCCAAATAAATCGTTGCGTTATTTATCTCCTTCTGTCGATTCCGACCAGACCCCACGCTGGTCACCCGACGGAAAATTCATCGCCTTTATCCGCCGTCCGGCCGCGCCACGCGATAAGCCCGAAGGATTTTTTATCGCCCCAGATGTGCCAGAGCCGTGGGCCATCTGGATTGCCGACGTTTCCAGCGATTCCGCCCATGAAATCTGGCATAGCGGGAAAGAACTAAACGACTCCTATCCCACCATGGCCGAAGAAACCGGCGGCGGAGTGCTCAATTGGGCGTCCGATCAGCGGCTTGTCGTCGCCAGCGCAAAAGACGGCTGGCAGCATCTGTATTCGCTGCCTACGGATGGAGAAAAACAAAATCTGACACTGCTCACTCCCGGAAATTGCGAAGTGGAACAATGGGCTTTATCCCCGATCGAGCAGCTCATTTTTCCCGATGAGATCCACGATTTTCTTTTGCACCGCGATTGGCTGGCCGCCTGCCATGCTGCCAGCGATTTCTTTGACTGCCACTTCGGTGGCCCCTGGAAGTGATCTCTGACAATTAAAATTTCAAAAATCGTCTACGCTAAGCGCTGCCTCACTTGTTTCCTGCTGATGCTGGCGACACTATTCAGCGCCGATCACCTTCAGCCCAGCGTCGCCGCCGCTCCAATCGCACGCACCACACTATTTCCCAAGCTGCACGCCGGCCAGACCTTCACCTATTTCATCCAATATCGCACCAAAAAGAACGTCAAGACCGAAAGTCGCGTCGTAACGCCCACCGGACCGCAGGACGCCGAGTCGGACGCTCAGTGGCTCTTGCGCGTTGATATCTTGGATGTCCATCCGCAAGGCGAGCGCTCCACCATCCACGCCCGCTCAAGGTTTCAAAGCATCGCTTCCGCGATGGCCCAGAATAATTCCGGCCGCCAACAAACCTCTCCAGATTCAACCCAGAACTTTGAAGCGAAATCGGTAGAATTCACCATTCTTCCCGACGGCCGCGTGGACGCTGTGACAGGTCTCGCCGACCTTTTCCCCGACCAGCGCCAGGTTTGGCAAGTATGGTTGCGGCAATTTGCCATCGCCGGTGTTTTCCCTCGCGACGGCGTAAGACCCGGCCAATCCTGGAAATCAAGCGAACCTGAGCGGGCTCCGTCGCCTATCGTAAAACTCGAGTGGGAGAAACAAGCCACCTACGTTCGTGATGAACCGTGCACCGCCATTCAATTCTCGGAGACCGGTATCGTCACTCCCAAAAATTCTCCAACCGAATCGTGCGCGGTGGTCCTGACCAGCGCCATCTTGAAACAAAAGTCCTCTCCAAAGGACACCACTCCCGGCGACTTCCGGCTTCATGACCTTCGCACCACCGGCAACGCCACTGGCAAAAACGAAACTATCTCCTACATCTCTTTGCAATCCGGTCTCATCGTGCGCGTCACCGAAGATGCCCGGCAATTCATGGATGTAGTCGTAGCCAAGCCCGGCGCATCCAATCAGATTCATTACAATGTGGAAGCCACCGGCCACACCGAAGTCCTGCTGGTCGCTGACGCACCGGCGTCAAACCCCTGAAGCAGAAAAGTGGGTCCCTACTGACAGAGGGTCGCTGAGTTTAGCTTTTGAACACCAAGCGCTCCTCCACCGACTTATGCATTCAAACTAATCAGGCATGTTCGATTCACTTCTGGTTTGCTCGTTGAGTTTGCCGGGCGGCAAGCCTGTTCAACTCTGATAAGCTCAAGCGCCATGAAGAGACTGTTACTCGTACTGCTGCTATGTGCCGCCCTACCTCTCGTTAACTGCCAACAATCGACCAAGAGCAGCTCCACGCCAAGGCCGAATGACGGCAGTTTTGTTCACAACACGTATAGGAACGATTTCTTCGGCTTTTCATACGCGCTGCCAGGAGAATGGCATAAAAGCAGAGTGGCACCAGGCGCTCTTCCACCCGGCGCATATTGCCTGTTCATAGGGGACCGTGATACGGGGCATTCTCTCTTGAACCGGGTCATGGTCATCGCTGACCCCGAGAGTGAGAACCAGCCTGGGGTTTCTACGCAAGAATACTTGTCGGCGTTCATTCGTGCACAAACAGGGAATGCTAACGCCGAAGTCACCCGAGAACCATCCTCATTCGTTTCAGGGAAAACAATTTCTATAGAGCGGATTACAAATGGCTGGGAAATGGGATTACGGTCTACAGCTCGATGGTGTGCACCACACGCAACAGTTACTGGCTCAGTTGGAATTTTGTGACACCGTCACAACGGGACCTCGACGATGCGGTGAATACGCTTCAACATATTTCTATTGACCGCACCTCGCCGCGCTAGCTCCTGGTAAAAGCGAGCGCTTATCGGAACCTGACCCACCGAGAAATCCCTTCCTGAAAAGGTTTGCATGATCGCGTATAATGGAGGTTTCTGCGGTCACCAAAAAATTAGCCCTCGCACACAGGTTGACCGCACTTAATTCGACGACACCAAGGAACTCCTGTAAATGAAGTTCAAATTGCACAGCAATTATCAGCCCCGCGGCGACCAGCCCGAAGCTATTGACCAGCTCTATCGCGGTCTCGAAGCTGGCGAAAAAGAACAAGTCTTGCTTGGCGTCACCGGCTCCGGCAAAACCTTCACCATGGCCAAGCTCATCGAAGCTGCAAATCGGCCCGCTTTGGTGATGGCGCACAACAAAACTCTTGCGGCCCAGCTCTACCACGAATTCAAAAGTTTTTTCCCCGAGAACGCCGTCGAATACTTTGTCAGCTATTACGATTTTTATCAGCCGGAAGCCTACGTGCCTTCCGCCGACATCTACATCGATAAAGAAGCCACCATCAACGACGAATTGGACAAGTTGCGCATGAGCGCCACTCGCTCTCTCTTCGAACGCACCGATGTGATCGTGGTGGCTTCCGTCTCCTGCATTTACGGCATCGGTTCGCCGGAAGCCTACTACGGCCAGATCGTCATGCTTGAAAAGGGCCAGCAAATTTCTCGCGAAGCCATGTTGCACCGCTTCGTCGATATTCAGTACGAACGCTCCGAAGATCTTCGTCGCGGCACCTTTCGCGTGCGCGGCGACACCATTGAAATTTATCCGCCGTATCAGGACCAGGGCTATCGCATCGAAATGTGGGGCCAGCAGATCGAAGCGCTGCGCCAGATCGATCCTCTGACCGGCGAGATTCGTGCCGGCCAGGAAGATTTATCGCGCGTCTCCATCTACCCCAAAACCCATTACGTCGTGCCCCAGGACCAAAAAGAGCGCGCCATCCAAAGCATTTATGCCGAGCTGGAGTGGTGGAAGAAAGAATTAGAGAAGCAGGGCAAATTTGTGGAAGCCCAACGCGTCACGCAACGCACTCTCTTCGACATCGAAATGATGCGCACTGTCGGCTATTGCCACGGAATCGAGAATTATTCGCGTCATTTGAGCGGCCGCTTGCCCGGAGAAGCTCCGCCCACGCTGCTCGATTACGTTCCGCAGGATTTTCTCATGTTCATCGATGAATCGCACCAGACCGTCAGCCAGGTGCGCGGCATGTTCAACGGCGATCGCGCGCGCAAACAAACGCTGGTGGACTACGGATTCCGCATGCCCAGCGCGCTCGACAATCGCCCGCTCACCTTTGAAGAATTCGAACATCGTCTCAACCAGGTCGTTTATGTTTCCGCCACGCCCGGCCCCTATGAACTCACCAAGTCCGGCGGTGTGGTCGTCGAGCAGGTCATTCGTCCCACTGGCTTGGTCGATCCCCAAATCGAAGTGCGCCCCGTCAAAGGTCAGGTCGATGACCTGCTGGAAGAAATTCGTATTCGCGCCGAGCGCAACGAGCGTGTGCTCGTGACCACGCTGACCAAGCGCATGGCCGAAGACTTATCCGAATATTTCGCCGAGATTGGCGTACGCTGCCGCTACCTGCACGCCGAAGTGGAAACGCTCGACCGCATCCGCATCCTCCGCGATTTGCGCCGCGGCGAGTTTGACGCTTTGATCGGCATCAATCTTTTGCGCGAAGGTCTGGATCTCCCCGAAGTTTCGCTGGTCGCTATTTTGGACGCCGACAAGGAAGGCTATCTGCGCAGCGCCACTTCGCTGATTCAAACTATCGGCCGCTGTGCCCGCCACATCGAGGGCCGCGCTATTTTATACGCCGACCGCCGCACCGGCTCCATGGAACAAGCCATCAGCGAAACCAATCGCCGCCGCGAAAAACAGGTCGCCTACAACAAAGAAAATAACATCACCCCCATGTCTATTATCAAATCCGTGGATATGGATCTCGCGCGCATCGTCGAAGCCGACTACGTAACCATCCCGCTCGATGATGTAGTCCTCGACGCCGCCACCGCCAACATCAAAACCGGCGACCAGTTAGCCGAAATGCTGAAGCAGCTTGAAGTTCAAATGCGCGAAGCGGCCAAGAAGTTCGAATTTGAGAAGGCCGCCCAACTACGCGACCGCATCCGCAGCCTGAGACAAAAGGATCTCGCCGGGCTAATTAATATTGAATTGCCCGCTCCAGCCGAACAGGGCAGCTAACGCAAAAATCCGCCACCGCGCCATCATCACACCGCGCCCCGCTTGAGCGCCTCCAGCGGATAAAACGTCCCCCGCCATATAATTCCGCCCTGCTTCAGCGTATACACCGTGGACCGCAGCAGCATGTAAGCAAATAACACCGCCCCAATCGGCACCGTCAAACAATACAGCGGCGACACGCGCATCACCATATCCACGCCCGCATGGAAACACAGCACAACCAACACGCAAATCCCTGCAAAAATTCTCACCCAGCCGTGCCCAAAAACTAGTCCCACGAAAGGCACCACGTTCATCAGAAACAGCCCAACAATAGAAATCACCACTCGCGGAACGCTGAAACCCGAACTAGCGAAAAAGTTTTTGGTTACGCCATTGATCAGGTTGCGGGCACCCGCGTGCCATCGCACCACCAGGGAATCTTGCGCTATTCCCACACCTGACCGAAACCCAGCCTGCTTTACGATTTTTCCCAGCTTCATGTCGTCAATCACTTCCATCGCCAATCGCCGATGCGTGCCTGCCGCTTCATACGCTGAACGTTTCAGCAATTGAAACGCGCCCACACCCATGTAGGCTCCCGACTTCGGATTAATCACCTCGCTAGGCGCCGTCGCCATATGGAAGGCCATTCCAAAAAACGTCACCACCACCTTTTCCCAAAAACCCACCATTTCCACATCCCCAAATAACGATAGGTGGTCAAGCTTTCGCTCGGTGACCATGGTCATCGCGCGTCGAAGCACATCCGCCTTGAAGCGCACATCCGCGTCTGTGAATAAAAGCCATTCGCCGCTGGATGCTTCATAAGCCTGCTGCAATGCATAAGGTTTGCCCAGCCAACCCGCGGGAAGCTCCTTCACATGAATCGCGCGAAATCTCGGATGTGACGCCGCGAACTCATCCAGCATCCGTCCAGTTGCATCTTCCGAGCGGTCATCGACTCCAATTATTTCCAGTTCGGGATAATCGATTTGGGCCAGCGTGGCCATCGCGCCGGGAAGTTTTTCTTCCTCATCGCGCGCCGCGAATAGCAGGGAAATCCGCGGAATATCGGCTCCGGTGATTGGTGAGAAATCCTTAAGCCAGGGGAGTTTTAACGCGCCGTACGCGACGCGCAAGCCCAGAATGACCCAGATCAATGCGGTGCTTCCAAAAATTACCAGCGCAAACGCGTGCATGAATTGGTGTCGGAAGCGGCCCTCAGGTTATCCTAGCATGACATGCGTGGCGCTTTGGCGATTATAGGTGCGGGACGCGTCGGTCGCGCGCTGGGACGGCGTTTGCACGAACTGGGTTGGAAGATCGGCGCGGTTATCACACAAAGTGAGCCCTCCGCGCGCAAGGCAGTGCGTTTCATCGGCGCCGGAAAAGCTCGCGCGACGCTATCACGTGAAGTTCTGGCTTCGCGGCTGATCCTCATATCCACTCCGGACGATGCGATCGTAAAAATTGCCGAAGAGTTGGCGCGAATCGGCGCGGAGGAATTGCGCGGCAAAGTCGTGCTGCACACCAGCGGCGCTTTGAACTCTGGCGCTCTTAAAGCTGTCCGGGATTACGGCGCGTGCGTCGGCTCCATACATCCTTTGCAATCCTTCAGCGGAGTTGCCATCCCGCCGCTCGAAGGCAAAGTTTTTGCCATCGAAGGCGACCCGGCAGCCATTCGTCTGGCTCGGCAAATCGTCCGTGCTCTCGGCGGCCTGCCCGTGCAAATTGCGGGCGGCAGCAAGGCTTTGTATCACGCCGCCGCTGCCTTTGCTGCGGGACACGTGCTGGCCATCGAAGAAACGTCGACCAGGCTTCTGATGTTAGCCGGAATGAAGCGCGGTGAAGCCATCCGTGCTCTTCTGCAGTTGACGCGCCAGGTGCTCGAGAATTTCGAACGCCTGGGCCCGCGCGCTGCCTGGACCGGACCTTTAGCTCGCGGCGACTGTGGTGTTGTAGCAGCGCACCTGGCCGCCATGAAACGTTTACCGCGCGAATTCTCCAACGCCTACGCGGCGTTAAACGGCCTCGCGAGTTTAGTTTTGTCGCCCCGTTCGACGGGAATCTTAACCACTCTGAATGGCGATTCGAGGAATAAAATCAGTCTTGTCAAAACCCTTGTAAGACATCGTTCCGCAGGAGGAAAAGGTTGAAGCAGCCGCAAATCAAAATCGAACACGCTACGCTACCAAACGGATTGAAAGTCGTAATCGCCCCGGACTCCGCCGCTCCCGTTGTCACCGTCGGCGTGTATTACAAAATTGGATTTCGCCTTGAGCCTCAGGGCCGCAGCGGTTTCGCGCATCTATTCGAGCACATGATGTTTCAAGGTTCCGCTAACGCCCCCAAGATGCAGCACATCAAGCTCATCAATTCCAGCGGCGGCGTGCTCAACGGATCCACGCACTACGACGTCACCAATTATTACGAAGCTGTCCCCTCCAATGCCCTCGAGCGCGTTCTCTGGTTGGAGGCCGACCGCATGCGTGCCTTGAAAGTGGACGACGAAAATCTGCGCAATCAGCGAGATGTCGTAAAAGAAGAAGTGCGCGTCAACGTAATGAACCAGCCCTATGGCGGCTTTCCATGGCTCGATCTTCCGCCGGTAGCCTTCCGCAATTGGGCTAATTCGCACAACTTCTATGGCGATTTTGCCGATCTCGACGCTGCCAGCCTGGTGGACGTGCAATCTTTCTTCAAAACCTATTACGTGCCCAACAACGCGGTGCTGTTAATCCTCGGCGATGTGCAGCCCGGCGAAGGAATCGCGCTGACAAAAAAATATTTCTCCGATATTCTTGCTGGACCGCCTCCTCCTTTCGCAGACCCTACCGAGCCGGAACAAACCAAAGAGCGCCGCGGCGAAGTGGAAGAAAAATTCGGCACGCTCCCGGCCATGGCCATCGGCTACCCCATTCCGGCGCGCCGCACCCGCGACTGGTGCGCCATGACTCTGCTGGATATGGCCCTGCACGGTGGTCGCGCCGGACGCCTCCATCGTGAACTCGTCCTCGAAAAACAAATTGCTGTGGAGGCCGACGGTGGCATCGACGACATCTTCGGCTACAACGGCCCCTCTCAAATGGTCACGCGCATCCTGCACAAGCCCGAATTTTCCAGCGAAGTCGCACTCGCCGCGTTCGACGCCGTAATCCGCGAAGTCCAGGAGAATGGCATCAGCGAAGACGAATTGCAGCAGCTGAAAGTAAAATGGCGCTCCGATTATTACTCCACTCTGGAAGGCGGGCGCGGCGGCCATATGCCCCGCTACGGCCTAATGCATTTGCTCGCATGCTTCACTTTGTTCGACGGAGAACCGCAACTCGTGAATACCATTCTTGATGGATTTCTAGCCGTCACTCGCGAAGACGTTCTGGCCGCCGCGAAAAAATATCTGCGTAACGACAAGCGCGCCATTGTCTTCCGCAAGCCTGTCAACGTAGCCTCAAAGGAGGCTGCCTGATGACCGCGCGTCCCGCCTCCGTTGAAGAAGCCGTTGCCATCGGCGTTCCTGCGCTCTCCGCGGAACGCGCCGTAACTTGGCCGAAACAAACCAAGACGCGTCTTTCCAACGGTCTTGAACTCGTCCTCGCCGAAGCCCACTCCATTCCCAAATTTCACGGCCAGCTTTTCTTTCGCTCCGGAAACGCTGCCGCTCTCAGCCGTGGTCCGGCCCTCGCGGACATGACCGCGACGGTCGTGCGCACCGGAACGACAAAACGTGCCAGCCGCCAGATCGAAGAGGATCTTCGCCGCATCGGCGCGGACCTCTCCACCAGCGCTGGTCAGGACAACAGCGCCATCGCCTTTGCCGGACTTTCTGAGTACGCCGAGCAGCTTCTCGGCATGGTGAATGAGCTGTCTCGCGAGGCCAGTTTTCCAGCGCCGGAATTTGAGCGCGAACGCCGTCAGAAACTCGAAGAAGTAAAACTGGAGCGCACTTCGCCTGGCTTCCTCGCGGGCGAACGCCTTCGCAAAATTTTATTTGGCGCGCACCCCTATGGCCAGGTCTCCGCTTCCGAAGCGCAAGTCGCTGCTTATACCCGTGAAGATTTGATCTCCGTTTACCGCGATTTTTACACCCCAGAAAATGCGCTGCTGCTGATGGTCGGCGATTTCGACTCGCAAGCCATGGTGAAAACTGCCGAAAAAGTTTTTGGGCCATGGACAGGAAAGAAGCCGGAAACAAAACCCACAGTCGCCCCGCCGCAACCGCATGGCCGTCGCGTCTATCTCGTGCACGTGCCCGGCGCCGTGCAAACCCAGATACTCGCGGGCTGCGCCGCCATCACTCGCACACATCCGGATTGGATCAAGCTGGGCCTGACCAACAGTCTCTACGGTGGCGCATTCAATTCGCGGCTGGTCATGAATATCCGCGAAGACAAGGGCTACACCTACAGCCCCCGCAGCGTTGTCCACCCGCTGCACGAGCACGGCTACTTTTCAGTCTCCGCGGCGGTGCGCAATGATGTCGTCGCCGCTTCTCTCACCGAAATTTTCTACGAAATGGATAAATTGCGCGCGCTACCGGTGCCTGCCACTGAACTCGCCGATGCGCAGAATTATTTGACCGGAGTATTTTCCATGGGCTTGGCCGCTCAGGAAGGCTTGCTCGGCCAACTCGCCACCGTCGCTCTGAATGAATTGCCGAACGATTATCTGGAGACCTACCGCGCTAAAGTCCGCGCCCTGACCCCCGAAGATTTGCTCAACACCGCGCGCCAGTATCTCGACTCCGCCAACATGCAAATTGTAGTCGTCGGCGACCGCACTCAAATCGACTCCCAAGCTCGCCTCTTCGGCGACCTCGAAATCTACGACGCCCAAGGCGCCCCACACTAAAATAATTTCGCATTCAAGCATGCGCGGAAGCGGGTGCCCCACCCTCGGGTTTATGGAGGGTGGGTCTTGTAACGTGGAATCGCCGTCAATTCAACTGCGGAGCTTGTAAAATCACCTGTTGCTCCGATTGGAATACGCATAAATCCGGTGAAGCTCAACTGCGCGTATCTTTTATGTTGTTGCATCGATTAATATAATCAATTAGTATCCAGGCATGTGGACTCGTACACTTGTTCTCCACCTATGCCTTTGCTTGCTCCTCCTGACCGCCACTTTCGCCACTAAAAAGCCTCCCGCTCAACCCATCAACATCAACACCGCGGACTCCGCCCAGTTACAGCTGGTTCCCGGCATTGGCCCATCAACCGCCGAAAAAATCCTGCAAATGCGCAAATCCTACGGCGCCTTTAAAAGTGTCAATGACCTGGCAGCCATCCGGGGTATAGGCCCAAAACGCCTGGAAAAAATGAGGAAATATCTAACTGTAGGCAAACTCGCAGCCCCAGCCCCAAACACCGCTCAACCCGCCAGCGCCAAAACAAAGCCTCACGCACCCACAAAGCCCGCACCCACAAAATCCGCCGCGGCACAAAAAGCTCCGCTCCCGCCGCCATCAACCGAGCAGCCTGCCCCAGAAACAGAAGAACCCTAGCAATCCTTGCAGTGGTTGATGAAATCGAGCAGCCGGAACTAATCGATAACCAGGGTGCCCCGGGTTCGCATTTTTGAGTTATGACCCGGGTCTTGCAGTTGAATTGTTCTTCCCACTCGACCGCACTAACTCGCGACCAACTAGGGCGAATTTTCAGCGGTGCTGTTAGACTTCACAACACCGGGTGTGTACTTCGCCGCTCCCCATCAGCAGCTTCCAATCGCAACGGCACCTGCTCCGCGATCCGTATCCCATACCCTTCCAACGCCACAACTTTCTTCGGATGATTCGTCAGCACGCGTATATCTTTCAATCCCAAATCAATCAAAATCTGCGCCCCAATTCCGCTCTCATGCTGCACCATCCGCAATCGCGCCGGCTCCCGATCAAGCTGTCCCCGCGAATGAAAATGAATCTGCGGCAGCGCCCCCGGCTCCCCGCCAGTTTCGACGGAAAATCCGCGCCCGGTGTGATGCAAATAAAGAAACACTCCACGACCTTCCTTGGCAATAGCTGCCAGCGAACCCGCCACCAGCGCCGAGCAATCGCACGCCGTCGAGCCAAAAACATCTCCCGTCAAACAATGCGAATGCACGCGCACCAGCGCCGGCTCTGCGCCTTCCAGGTCGCCCCGCACCAGCGCGATATGTTGATCGTGATCCACGTCGCTGGCGTACGCGATCATCCTAAAATTTCCAAATCGCGTCGGCAGCACCGCCTCCGCAACACGCCGCACGTACCGTTCATGCTGCATGCGATAGCGAATCAGGTCCGCCACGGTCAGCATCTTGATGTTGCGCTCTTTGCAAAACTCCATCAGTTGCGGCACCCGCGCCATGGTGCCGTCTTCATTCATGATTTCGCAGATCACTCCCGAAGGATTCAACCCCGCGATGCGCGAAAGATCTACGGACGCCTCCGTCTGCCCAGCGCGCACCAGCACCCCGCCATTCCGCGCACGCAGCGGAAACATGTGCCCAGGCCGCGCCAGGTCCTGCGGCTTCGTCTTCGAATCAATCGCAGTAAGAACGGTGATGGCCCGGTCCGACGCGCTGATCCCGGTAGTTACTCCGATCCGCGCGTCAATGGCTTCGGTGAATGCCGTGCCATGCACCGACGTATTGATCGGCGACATCAGCGGCAAATGCAACTCGTCGCAGCGCTGTTCCGTCAGCGTCAGACAGATCAGTCCACGTCCATACTTGGACATGAAATTGATCGCTTCCGGAGAAATTTTCTCCGCCGCCATGGTCAAGTCGCCTTCATTCTCGCGGTCCTCATCGTCCACCAGGACAATCATGCGCCCCTGGCGAATCTCTTCGACCGCTTCCTCTACCGTCGCAAAATGTGATCTATTTTCAGGCATCTTCAGATCCCGCCGCAAAAAAAAAACGTTACAACAATACGCAATCTATTTCGATTTTATAACCCTTCGCTTCACTTTAGCCAAAGCTGTATCCCGTCAAATACCGCCGCCCCCACGACTGCCGCGCCGGGAATGGTCAGAACCCACGCGATGACAATCCGCCTCGTGACGCCCCAGCGCACCGCCGAAAGCCTCCGCGTCGCGCCTACTCCCACGATGGCTCCAGTGATCGTATGCGTGATACTCACAGGAATGCCAAAGTGCGCCGTACCCATCAACGTCAAAGCGCCCGCCGATTCCGCGGCAAATCCGCCAAAGGGCGTCAGTTTGGTAATGCGCTGCCCCATGGTCTTAATGATGCGCCAGCCTCCCGCCATGGTACCGCCGGCCATGGCCAGGTGGCAGCAAAGAATAACTCAGTAGGGCACGTCGTACGTGCTCAGCGCGCCTCCGGCCACTAGCGCTGTGGTGATAATCCCCATGCCTTTCTGCGCGTCATTCGTTCCGTGTCCCAGGCTGTAGCCCGCTGCCGAAAGAAGCTGCAATCGCCGGAACCATTTATCTACTCGCCGTGGCCGCTGCTTGCGCACAATCCAACTGGTCACAATCGTTACCGCCGCGCCCACAAATAACCCAATCACCGGAGCGAAAAAAATAAAAACCACCGGCTTCGTCCAACCACTCAAAATCAACGCCCCAAAACCAGACTTAGCTACCGCCGCGCCGCCGTATCCTCCCATCAACGCGTGCGACGAACTCGTCGGCAATCCCAATACCAACGTGATTAAATTCCACGTGATCGCCCCAAGCAGCCCGGCTAAAAGCACCTTCTCGTCCACCATCTCAATGTGGACCATCCCTTTTCCAATCGTTTTCGCCACCGCTGTGCCAAACACAAAGGCCGCCACAAAATTCCAGAAGGCCGCCCAAGCCACCGCCCGAAACGGCGTCAGCACCCGCGTCGACACCACCGTGGCGATGGAATTCGCCGCGTCATGCCAGCCGTTGGAAAATTCAAAAATTAAGGTGAGCGTGATGACCGTCAGCAGCAGGTTAAAGCTATCCACAGCTGTAGCTCTTCGTCACGGGATCTGGCGATGCGGGATGGAGATAGTCATCGCCACACACATTCACGTTATCAATGTACGTCGCTAAAGATTCCATCAGTAGGGTTACGCGCTTTTGAGGATTACGCCTTCGATCACGTTGGCGACGTCTTTACACTTATCGACAGCGGTCTCGATGACTTCGAAGATTTCTTTCCACTTGATGATCTGCACCGGGTCCCGTTCTTCATCAAACAATTGCGCGATCAACGTGCGGCACAACCGGTCGCTTTCATTCTCATAGCGATTGATGTCGATGCAATGTTTCAGCGCCTTTTCCGGCGATTCCAGGTCCCGCACCGCCGCCGCCACTTCCGCCGTGGTAGAAACCAGCACCTTAACTAACTCGATCGTTCCGGGACGCACCACATCCACGCGATACAACACAAAGCGGCTCGCCGCCGCATCAATCAAATCGATGATGTCATCCAGTTGGCTGCACAGCTCGTGGATATCCTCCCGGTCAAACGGCGTGATGAACGTCTGGTTCAGCTTGGTCAGGAGGCTGTGTGTGATCTCATCGCCATGGTGCTCGATGGCCTTGATGCTTTGCACCTGCTTCGGCACTCCCGTGTAGTGCGAAAGCATCTCCAGGAGCGCCTTGGCTCCCACAAAAATATTATCGCCTGCTTCACGAAAAGGTCGTAGAACGCCTCTTCACGCGGCAATAGCCGCTGCAAAACCCCTGTCATAAATGGCTCCCCTGGAAGCCGTTTTTTGACGCTTTAAAAGCTGTGAGACATTACCAGACCCATCGAACTGCAGGCAAGTCATCGCCGGCCAGTCGCTGAATTTCACCCTTTCACAAGACAAAAAAGGGCGCCCGGTTTCCCGGACGCCCCTCTTCATCGATTTGTTGCCGTTCTCTTAGTACATGCCGCCCATGCCGCCAGGGCCGCCTGGACCACCACCGGCCGCAGCCGACTTCTTCTCGTCTTCCTTGATCTCCGCGACGAGCGCTTCCGTCGTGAGCATCAGGCCGGCAATCGAAGCCGCGTTCTGCAACGCGAGTCGGGTAACCTTGGCTGGGTCGATAACGCCCATCTTCACCATGTCGCCGTACTCGCCGGTTTCCGCGTTGAAACCATAGTTCTCTTCCTTCGACTCGCGGACTTTGCCGATCACCACAGCGCCTTCAGCTCCGGCGTTGTGTGCGATCTGGCGGGCTGGCTCTTCAAGTGCGCGCCGCACGATGCCGACGCCAACACCTTCGTCATCCTGCAGCTTCAGCTTGTCGATTGCGGAGATGCAGCGCAGCAGCGCCGTGCCTCCGCCGGGAACGATGCCTTCCTCGACGGCTGCGCGGGTGGCGTGCATGGCATCCTCAACGCGAGCCTTCTTTTCCTTTAGCTCGGTTTCGGTTGCCGCGCCCACCTTGATGACCGCCACTCCGCCGACCAACTTGGCAAGCCGCTCTTGCAGCTTTTCCTTGTCGTAGTCGGACGTGGTGTTCTCCACCTGCGAGCGGATCTGCTTGACGCGTCCTTCGATGTCGCTGGACTTGCCATAGCCTTCCACGATCGTGGTGTTGTCCTTGTCGATGGTAATTTTCTTGGCGCGGCCCAGATCCTCAAGCTTCACGTTTTCCAGCTTTAGACCCAGGTCCTCGGTAATCGCCTTGCCGCCCGTAAGCGTCGCGATATCCTCCAGCATTGCCTTGCGGCGATCGCCAAAGCCAGGAGCCTTGACGGCAGCGCATTGCAGCGTGCCACGCAGCTTGTTCACCACCAACGTCGCCAGCGCTTCGCCTTCCACGTCCTCAGCGATGATCAAGAGAGGCTTGCCCATCTTGGCGGTCTGCTCCAGCAAAGGCAGCAAATCCTTCATCGAACTGATTTTCTTTTCGTGGATCAGGATGCGGCAGTCTTCCAGAATGCACTCCATGCGCTCCGGATCAGTAATGAAGTAAGGAGACAGGTAGCCGCGGTCGAATTGCATGCCTTCGACCACTTCCAGCGTCGTTTCCATGGTCTTGGATTCTTCCACGGTGATGACGCCGTCCTTGCCGACCTTCTTCATCGCTTCGGCAATGATGCCGCCGATTTGCTTGTCGTTGTTGGCGGAAATAGTGCCAACCTGCGCGATCATGTCGCCCTTCACATCTTTGTGCAGGCGCTTGATCTCTTCCACGGCAACCTCCACCGCGCGTTCAATACCGCGCTTCAGAGCTGTCGGGCTGGATCCTGCCGCTACGGTCTTCACTCCTTCGCGGAAGATCGCCTGCGCCAGCACCGTCGCTGTGGTGGTTCCGTCGCCAGCCACGTCGCTGGTCTTCGAAGCCACTTCGCGAACCATTTGGGCGCCCATGTTCTCGAGCGGATCTCTCAGCTCGATCTCTTTGGCTACCGTCACGCCGTCCTTGGTGATGATCGGCGCGCCGAACTTCTTTTCGATTACCGCGTTGCGGCCCTTGGGGCCCAGCGTAATCTTCACTGCGTCGGCAAGAGCATTCACGCCGCGCAAAATCGCCTGGCGGGACGCCTCACCTGTTACTATCTGCTTCGCCATACTGGTAATTCCTCCTGATTGATTGACTCAATTTTCTTTCCATTGCCTGAATATCTGCGTAACTGCTGATGCCCGAACTATTCCGGTTTCATCCGAACGCTTCGAAAAACCGGCCACTGCTGCTCTCTAAATATTAGAGAACCGTTACTTCTTTGCCGCTTTCGCGTGTCCACCCAACTTCGCGAGAATTTCTTCTTCACGCAGGATGAGCAAGTCTTCGTCTTCGATCTTGATTTCTGTTCCGCCGTATTTGCCGAACAGCACACGATCTCCGACTTTTACGTCCAGTGGGTGAACGCCATCTTTTTCCCGCTTGCCTGGTCCCACGGCAATCACTTCGCCCTCTTGCTGCTTCTCTTTGGCGGAGTCTGGGATGATGATGCCACCCTTCACACTTTCCTTTTCTTCAATGCGCCGCACGATCACGCGGTCGTGGAGCGGTGTAAGATTCACTGCCATCTTGAGAAAACCTCCGTAGGTAAATGTTGCGGTTTGTACCGGAGGAGAGGGAATTAGCACTCCCCGCGGTCGACTGCTAATATAACAGAGTGCTCAGTGAAGTCAACGCTTTTCCCAGATAAATCTTAGTGTGTCACACTCATGTTCATCTTATTGAAAATAATAGTCTTAGTTTGCGCAAATCCCCTGGATACTGCGATTTCTCTCAGTTCTTTCTTCCCGCACCAAAGCTCTTGTTTGGGTGTCCGCCACTTTCTATCCATTGTTTGCCGAATGCGCAGCCGCGAATTATGATCCAATTCCAATCGCGAAATCATGCCTCCACATTCCAACTTCAACGTGCGCGCCTACATTCAGGCTGGCGGTGCGAGTTCGCGCTTTGGCCGCGACAAGGCCCTCGTTCGCTTTGGCTCAAAACCATTGTTGTTGCAAATCGCTCAACTGGCGCAAACCTGCGCTTCCGAAGTTGCCATTGTTGCCGGTGCTCAGAACTATGCCGGCCTCGACCACAAACTCGAAATCATTAAAGATCGCTGGCCCGGCGAAGGGCCCCTCGGCGGCATCATCACCTCGTTGCACCATACCGCCGCAACCGCTCGCTCCGCCGAATGGAATCTCATCCTCAGCTGTGACTTACCGTTCCTGACCGCCGAATGGCTCAAATTTCTCGTCGACCACGCTTGCGCCAGCGCGCCCGAAATTCAAGTTATCCTTCCCCACTCTGCTCACGGTCCTGAACCCCTCTGCGCCTGCTATCGCACCAGCGCTGCTGGCCCTTTGAAAAATGTCTTTGATCGCGGCGTGCGCAAAGTCACCCAAGCCTTGCAACAAGTGCGCACCGAAGTGCTTGACGACTCAGTCTGGAAACGATTTGATAGCGCAGGACGTTTATTCTGGAATATGAATACGCCCGCTGATTTTGAAGAGGCTCAGCGCTTGTGGGAGACACCAAAAAAGTGAGCGAGAAGTCATCGGATTCTAAGCCAGAAGCTGAACTTCCTCCCATCCCCGAGCCCATTCTCCCGGCCGACACCACTCCCGAGCTTCAAACCGTCAACACCACCACCCAGCACGACGCGCCTAATTATTTTGAGTTCAAGGATGTCAGCAAAGGTTTCGACGGCCGCCCGGTTCTCGATGACGTCAGTTTTTTCGTGAAGCGTGGCGAAACCTCCGTCATCATGGGCCGTAGCGGTGTCGGCAAATCCGTTTCGCTGAAACACATTCTGGGATTCCTCAAGCCCGACTCCGGCCAAATTTTTATCGATGGCCAGGATGTCACCGACTGGACCGAAGAGGAATTTCAGGCCGTGCGAAGAAAAGTCAGCATGGTCTTTCAATCCGGCGCGCTCTTCGACTCTTTAACCGTTGGCGAAAATATCGCCTTCCCCCTCGAAGGCCAACCCGGCCTTACCGATGACGACATCGACGCCTACGTCCAAAAGCTCGCTCGAACTTTGGAAGTAATAGACTCGTTGGACAAATTGCCCGGCGAACTTTCCACTGGCGCCCGGCGTGCCGTGGCCATCGCCCGCTCTCTCGCGCAAAATCCCGAAGCCATTCTTTACGACGAGCCCACCACCATGGTGGATCCCATCATGGCTGCGCACATGGGCGACCTGATCCTTCGCCTGAAGGAAGCTTTCCACAAAACGTCCATCGTCGTCACTCACGACACTCACCTCGCCAAGAAACTCGCGGACTCCGTTGTCTTTCTTCAGGACGGCAAAGTATCGTTCTTCGGAACCTGGAAAGAATTTGAAAATTCCAAAGATCCTTTTCTCAAGGATTTCCTTGCGCAGGATCAACTGATTCCCGCCATGGACATCACCCTGTGACCCAGACAGAAAACGCTCCAGCCAATCCCATAAAGCAGCTTCGCAAGGAAATGGGTTTCTGGGATGTATTGTTTTTTAACATCGCAACTGTCCTCGGCCCGCGCTGGGTGGCCGCAGCCGCGCACAATGGCACTTCTTCCATCAGCCTTTGGATTCTGGCTGCGCTCTTCTTTTTTGTCCCCACTGCCCTCGTAATTAATGAATTGTCGTCGCGCTTTCCTAACGAAGGCGGTCTATATGTATGGTCCAAGGAAGCTTTCGGCGATTTTCATGGCTTCGTCGCCGGATGGACTTACTGGATCTACACCGTTTTTTATTTTCCCGGATTATTGCTTGCCAGCGCCGCGATGAGCGGCTATGCCGCGGGCTCCGCCGGCGCCGCCCTCGCTCAAAACAGAACATTTCTGCTAGCTGGCTCTTTCATTCTGCTGACCGTCGCGGTGGTCCTGAACATCATCGGCCTGAACATTGGTAAGTGGCTGCAGAACGCCGGCGGCGTCTCCACTTACATTCCTCTGTTAATGCTGGCCGCCATCGCCGCTGTTGTCTATATGCGCCAAGGCTCCGTCACGCATTTCACGGTATCCAATATGATGCCGCACTGGAATCTCGACACCGTCAATTTTTGGTCGCAGATCGCTTTCGCCTTCACTGGACTTGAGTTGGTCTCCGCCATGAGTGATGAGATTCGCAATCCGCGCAAGACTCTGCCCCGCGCGGTGCTGACTGCAGGCGTGTTGATCGCCGCCATCTACATCATCGGAACGTTTGCAGTGCTCTCGCTAATTCCCGCGGAACAAGTCGAGCCCACCAGTGGCGTGTTTCAAGCCATCACCACAGGTTCCAATGCGCTGCGCATTGGCTTCTTAGGTGTGCTCGCAGCTTTGTTTGTTTCGGTAGGAAACGCAGGAGGAGTCGGCAGCACCGTCGCCGGAATCGCCCGCGTCCCCTTCGTGGTAGGCATCGATCACTATCTTCCAGCCGCCTTCGGAAAAATTCATCCGCGCTGGAAAACTCCCTACGTCTCCATCATCGTGCAGGCCAGCGTTTCCGCGCTGGTATTGCTCTTCAGCCAGTTGAACGAAACGACTCGCGGCGCATATCAATTCCTCGTCGACGCCGCCATCATTCTTTACTTTATTCCATTTCTGTATATGTATGCCGCCGCCATCAAGCTCGCTGGCCGCAAAGACCGCCTCGAAAATCCTCAAGCCGTTCTGATCCCCGGCGGCACACCGGGCGTATGGATCGCCAGCGGCCTCGGCTTCCTCGTCGTGCTCGCCGGCATCGTCCTCTCACTGATTCCGCCGGGCGATTCCTCCAACAAACTGGGTTTCGAGCTAAAGCTGATAGGCGGCACAGTAGCCTCCGTCGCGTTGGGCCTAGCTCTCTATTTCCGCGGCGTCCGCAGCAAAGCCCGCGCAGCATAGCCCGCCGCGGCTAAACCGCTGCGCACTCCGGAACGCCTCATTCCAAGCGTCCGCCTCAAAGTTAGAACAATCATCAAGAACGATGATTCAGTTTTCAGCCTAGATTTGAAACGGCCATCAGAACATCACTTACATTTCAGCCTGAAACTAAAACGGTCATCAGAACGATCACTCAGATTTCAGTCTTGAAATTAAAACGGTCATTCCGACCGGAGCGAGCCGACGCTTTTTCTTTTCCTTCGCTCCTGCGAAGGAGTCGGCTCGCGGAGCGGAGGAATCTCTCTTCGATTTAACAAACGACCACTCTGTCCCGTCTTTCCGAATCGTAGCACCCGCAAAAAAGCAAACACAGATCACCAACCGTGTTTACAACTGCTCCTTCTCTCCGATCCTTCTCCCCCGCGCCTCAAGATAACTCTCAATATATTTTCCCAGCACGTCCGCCTCAAGATTCACCGCATCGCCCACGACACGATCTCGCAAATTCGTATGCGCATACGTGTACGGAATCACCGCGATCTCCACAACCCGCCCGTCCCAGCTCGCCACCGTCAAACTGATGCCGTCCACGGTGATCGAACCTTTCGGCACCACATACCGCGCAAATTCCTCCGGAACCTCCACTCCCAATCTCCAGCTTTCGCCGCCAACCCCCTCGGGACGTAACTCGCTTACTCGTCCAGTCGCATCCACATGCCCCAGCACAAAATGACCGCCAAATTCCTGCCCGACCGTCAGCGGCGGCTCCAGGTTTACATGCATGCCTCTCTTCCATTCGGGAGCAGCGGCGCCAAAAGTAGTTTTACTCACCGTCTCCAATGACAGATCCGCAGAAAATCTTTCTCCATGGAGCTCCGTGATCGTAAGGCAACACCCATTTACCGCGATACTTTTCGACACCCCCAGCGTACCCGCCAAAGTAGGAGCATGAATCGTCACACGCCCGCCCATGTTGCTCAATGTGAGCGAGTGCAGCAGCCCGACATGTTCAATGATTCCCGTAAACATCGTGCAGCATTCCCTCAACCGCAAAATCTGGCCCGAACTGATGAATATTCAAATCGTGTAACGTCGCATGTTTCAAATTTTTCGCCGCAGCGAACGGAACACGCGTTTCGCCCGCGAATCGCGGCGCGTAAAACAAAAATACTTTGTCCACGATATCCGCTGCCAGCGCCGCGCCATTTAACGCGCTCCCCGCTTCCAGCAGCACGCTCAAAATGTCACGCTTGCCCAATTCTTTTAGCACCGCATGCAAATCGACATGTCCAGCGTGCTTTTTCATGCTGACTATTTCAACGCCAGTTTTCTGCAAACTTCGCGCTTTCGCAGAGCGCAACGTTTCCCTCGTAAATACCAACAGATCATCATCGGCAGTCTTGACGATGCGCGCTCGCGGCGACAACCGCAATTTTGAATCCAGTATCACCCGCAACAACTGTCGTCGTCGCGGCAGCCCGCTGCGATCCGTAAGCAGCGGATCATCCGCCAATATCGTGCCAATGCCGGTGAGCAGCGCGTCCGAAGCATGCCGCATGCGGTGCACTTCCGCGCGCGATTCCTCCGACGTTATCCATGTGCTGCTTTTTCGTTTGCCCGCTTGCGGCAACGCCAGTTGGCCATCCAGCGTCATCGCCGACTTCAGCGTAACGAATGGCCGCTTCTTGCGAATCCATTTCGCAAATGCTTCATTCAGATGCCGCGCTTCTTCTTCCAGCACTCCGGTAAATACTTCAATGCCCGCCGCTCGCAATCGATCGAAGCCGCTGCCTGCCACAGCAGGATTCGGATCGTCGATGGTCGCCACCACCCGCTGAATCCCTGCCTTGATAATTGCTTCGGTGCAAGGCCCGGTGCGCCCCATGTGATTGCACGGCTCCAGCGTTACATACATCGTCGCGCCGCGCGCTTTTTCTCCGGCGGATTTAATGGCCACCACTTCGGCGTGTTCGCGCCAGTCATACTGATGAAAGCCTTCGCCAACAATCTGACCTTCGCACACCAGCACGCATCCAACCAACGGATTGGGACTCGCCAGCCCTGTTGCTTTGCGCGCCAAACTCAACGCGCGTTGCATGTACCCGATGGCGTTGGCGTCCACGATTAATTGAAGAGGGAATCAGCGTAGGTCTGCGCGTCGAAGGGAACCATATCGTTAATTTGTTCTCCGGTGCCCACAAAGCGAATCGGCAATCGTAATTCTCGCGCGATGGCCACCACAATTCCGCCCTTCGCAGTGCCATCCAGCTTGGTCAAAATAATTCCAGTCACGCCCACGCTGTTGGTGAACTGTCGCGCCTGCGCCAAACCGTTTTGCCCCGTGGTGGCATCCAGCACCAGCAGCACATCGTGCGGCGCGCCAGGAATTACTTTTGCGGCGGTGCGCTTCATTTTTTCGAGTTCGATCATCAAGTTCGATTTGGTGTGCAGGCGTCCCGCGGTATCTACAATCACCGCATCGGCTCCTCGGGCCTTCGCCGCGGCCATCGCGTCGTACACCACCGCCGCGGGATCCGAGCCAAATTTTTGTTTGATCACTTCGATCCCGTTGCGCTGCGCCCAGATTTCCAGTTGTTCAATGGCAGCGGCGCGAAAAGTATCTGCCGCGCACAGAACCACGCTCAATCCTTCCTGCTTGAGCCGGTTGGCCAACTTCCCGATGCTCGTGGTCTTGCCTGCGCCGTTTACGCCCACCACAAAAATCACTCGCGGTCCGTGGCCGTTCAAGGAAGCGCGTTCCTGAAAAACATTTACGCTTCGCGACTCCGTCAAGATGCGTACGATGTGCGCCTTAATTTCGCGCTTCAGCTCTTCTCCATTAGAGAGCGCGTTGCGATCCATTTTTTCACGTAGCGCTTCCAGAATTTCTCGCGTCGGGGTCACGCCCAAATCCGCGGAAAGCAAAGCGGTCTCCAGCTCTTTCAGCAGCGCAGGGCTGATCTGCCGCTCACCCTGAAAAATGGTGTCGACAGTCTCCGACAACACGCTCTTGGTCTTACTGACCGAAGTTTTGAGCTTATCGAGAAGTGTTGGCTCTGGTGGCCCAAAGAGTGAAATCATACGATTGAGCGCCACATTTGTGGCACGTTCAGAAATTGTAGCAGAAGCGCGCGCCCGCTGAATCAGCCGCAGTCTGTGGCGGCCAACGACGACGTTTGTTAGCGCGGAACCGCGAACACGGATTTAATTTAAGTAGAGAATTATGACGACCAGTGAATACAGGAGTGAAAGAAAGACGAAAAAAACTCAAGCAAAAACCGAAAAAAATCAGACCTGAACTTCCACCGCGCTCAATCGCAATTTTCCTGTACCGATCGTTGATTCCAGCGCGTTCACAACTTCTTCGTCAAATTTCGTGCCCTTCAAAGCCTTAATGCGCTCCAATGCATAATCGATATCCATGGCCGACTGGTACGGCCGGTTGGTGGTCATCGCGTCCAGCGTATCGGCCACTCCGATAATTCTTGCCATCATCGGAATTTGCGGCCCCTGTAAGCCGTACGGATAGCCGCGTCCGTCCATGTGCTCATGATGCAGCTCGATGCCCGGCAGCATCTCTTTTAATTGCGAAACTGGGCGCATGATGTTCGCGCCTTTGATGGTGTGCTGCTTCATCAGCTCGAACTCTTCCGCGGTCAGCGCGCCGGGCTTCTTGAGGACGCGATCTTCCACGCCAATTTTTCCCACGTCGTGCAGCAATGCGGAAATGCGCAGCGTGTCCAGGGCTTCCGGAGAGAGGCCCAATTCCTGGCCCACCAGCGTGGAGTATTTTGCCACGCGACCGGAGTGACCGCGCGTGTAAGGATCCTTTTCGTCGATGGCCGCGGCGAGCATGCGGATGGAGCCGATAAACAGCTCGCGGTTTTCTTCCGCGGCTTCCTTGAGGCGCTCGATGTACTCCTCGATGTCGCCCGCCATCTTGTTGAAATTTTCAGCCAGTTCGCTGATTTCCGTGGCGCCGCGCACCGGCGACCGCTGGTGAAATTCACCGCGGCTGATAGCGCGAGTAGAATCGGCTAGCCCGCGGATTGGCCCGCTGATTCCCACAGCGAAGAAATAACCCAGGCCGATGGCCGCCAAAACCACAAAACTTACGAAAGCCAGAGCCTGACGATTCAAGTCGTCCATGCCGGCATCGGAACGCGCCTCGTTCAAGCTGCGCTCGGCAATCACCGCCCAGTTGACCTCCGGAAATGTGCTGTAGGTGCCAATCATTTCCACGGTGTGATTTTTTTCCTTCTCGCTGAAGCGCACCGTTTCCGTATTGCGCAGCTCCTGCGGCAATGCCATTACCTGGTTAACCAGCGAGTTGCCGCTGGCGTCCGCGCCGGGCACGAAACTCTTGGTGTCCGGATGCGCAACGATGTGTCCGTAGTGATCCACCACGAACACCGTGCGGCCGCGCACGCTGGCTTCCTGCAAACGGTGGAGAATGGTGTCCAGCGAAACTACCGCGGCAAGCATGCCAGTAAACTGATCACCCGAATCGCGCAGTGGCACGGCAATCACGAACGCCGGCCGGTTATTGGGGGCCAGCGCCAGCGGATCGCTGCGAAACTTCACCACGTTCAGTTGCTGCGACTGCATGCAAGTTACAAACGCGCGTTGCAGCGCTTTGGCTACAAAGGGATCCTGCTCGGCGCGAAAATTTCCTTGTGATGCGCTGGTCCCTTTCCCCGAGCGGCCCACCGCGGTCAGGTAAATAAAAGTAGTACGGTTGCTGTCTACGAAATTCTCCAGCAGGCGCGTTACTTTTGGTTCCGAGACGGGATCTTCGACATTGTCGATCAGCCCAGTCAGCGTAAGAATTTGCCGCTCGCTCATCAACTGCTGGGTCAGATTGGATTCGAAGAATTGAATTTCCTGCGAGAGCGAGCGGGTCAGATCGGCCTGGTCCACTCTTTCGTTGTCCGTTAATTTTCCCTGGGTCAGGTGCAGTACCTGCCGGTGATACAACCCAATAGGGACAGCGCTGACCAACAGCATGGCGCCCAGCACCAGCCATAGAATGCGAATGCGCCCGACGCGCACACGATTCCAAACGCTTTGAAGGTTGACACTCATAACCAGACTCTATTTTAGGGGAACTGTGCATCTGGAAGTGGCCGGCAACGGCGGCGCGTAGCGCATGTGCAACTGGAACGGAGGTACTACTCGCAGACGGACCTGGAGTGCGTCCTTTGTTAACCGCGCGCGAAGTCATTTGCTACCTTTTCAGGTCGGTCGTGGGACCAACCCACGGTGACTTGAAATCTTAAGATGGCGGGCGCACCTATACCCCACCCCCCGTGTTTTTGGCAAAAGAGTCCACAAATCGTTGAAAACAAAGGTCGAGCGCCGCAGAAATGTGCAAAGAGTCCACAACTTGTTGAAAATAGGGAAGATGCCTCTGATAAAGGGAAGGAAACTGAAATCGGCGGGAATGGGAAGATGATCGACGGGGGATCATGAAGCCGATCGGATGGCCAACAGTTATGGGCGTCTGCGCCGCTAGGTTCATGAGATATATTACTATATTGATACGACAATAACTACTTTTAAATAGAGGACAAGGCGGGTCAGATACTCACGAGCACCGGCGGCAGAAACTACTCACGCTTCTGCGGGCGGCCCATGATTTCTTCCATGGCTTCTCGCGGGGATTTGCCATGGTGCAAAATTGCATTTACCTGCGCCGTGATGGGGAGTTCGATTTGGTACTCGCTCGCGAGCGCCGTCAGGGCGCCCGCAGTGCCGACACCTTCGGCAACCATCCGTGTACTGGCGACGATCTCCACCAGAGCGCGTCCCTTGCCGAGTTCAATTCCCAGTTGACGATTCCGACTCAACGAGCCGGTACAAGTGAGGACCAAATCACCTAGCCCTGCAAGGCCGCTCAAGGTTTCGGCGCGCGCACCTAGTGCGAAGGCGAGGCGCGCCATTTCCGCCAGGCCGCGGGTGATCAGCGCTGCGATCGCATTGGTACCCAGCCCCAAACCTTGGCAAGCTCCGGCGGCGATCGCCATGACATTTTTCATCGCGCCAGCCAACTCGACGCCGACCACATCGTCGTTGGTATATAGGCGGAAGGATGGCCCGGCGAACTCCGCCTGAATATAGTCCGCGACACGATCGACGCTGTTAGCGTTTCCGGCCGACTCTCGGCTTTGCGACGCCACCACCACTGCAGTAGGGTCTCCGCGAGCGGCTTCGAGGGCAAATGATGGGCCCGAAAGCACCGCGATACCGTGGGCCGACGAAAGCTTGCCCGCCGATACCTCTGACAGTACTTCGGTGATACGCAAATGCGTCGAAGGCTCCAGGCCCTTGGTGGCGCTAACGAAAACAGGCGCCGTTTTCTCAATAAGTGGCAACGCTCGGGAATACACGGTCCGCGCGTACGCGGAAGGCATGGCTCCTACGATGATGTGAGCATTGGCTAAGGCATTGGCGAGGTCGCTGGTGATTGCCACGGCCGCTGGAATCGAGCATGCCGGAAGGTACACCTCATTCACGCGGCTCTTGTTGACTGCGTGCGCTAATGCCGGGTCGCGCATCCATAACGAAAGCTCATGAGCCTTGTGGCTGCGGGACAATACGATGGCTAACGCCGTGCCCCAACTGCCTCCGCCAAGGATGGCGATCCTGGTCATTCTTTTTTGTCGTTCTTGCCGGCGGAAAATTTCGGCTCGACACCTTCAACGAGCCGCTGGATGTTGGCGTCGTGCTTATAAATTATGAGCAGCGTGGCGGCCATCGTCCCCCAAATAATAATTGTTGGCGGAGCATGATGCGGCGCCCACAGAAAATAAATAAGCAGAGGCATTGCGGCAGCGGCGGAGATGGAACCTAGCGAGACATATTTCCAATACGTGGCTACCAGTGCGAACAGGGCCAGTGCCGCCACTGCTGCAGGAGCGCATAGGGCGAGAAACACACCCAGCGCTGTGGCCACGCCTTTTCCACCTTTAAAATTCAGCCAGATGGGGAAGCAATGCCCCAGCAATACCGCGAGGCCGGCGATCATCATCCACGTCGCGCTGTCATGGGAATAGCGCGCGGCCAGCCAAACCGCGGCGTAGCCCTTCGCGGTATCCAACACCAAGGTCAAAATGCCGGCGGCCGGACCGGCGACACGAGTCACATTCGCCGCTCCGATGTTTCCGCTGCCGGCGGTGCGAATATCCTTGCTGCCAAAAATTCTGGTGATCAGGATTCCCCACGGGATCGACCCCAATAAATAAGCGGTAACCACGATCCCGAGCAATGTGATGGATATTCCGA
>Ga0307479_10000429_pt1 | contig 37799 bp, 30 predicted proteins | sample atmos_gasesECM4C_FD_203743 | JGI IMG/M metagenome (GOLD analysis project Ga0307479, IMG submission 203743) | Hardwood forest soil microbial communities from Morgan-Monroe State Forest, Indiana, United States - atmos_gasesECM4C_515 | ecosystem: Environmental > Terrestrial > Soil > Temperate...
TGAGCGTGGTGCGCTCGGCCCGCGCGCGGGCGCGTGCGGCTTCGATCAGGTCTTCGTCGGCGCTCAAGGTGATGTTCTTCATGGGGAGCCTCCAGTACACGGCAGCAGTGTACACCAATGTAGTGCGGCGCGTTGACCGCCATCGCCGATTGCCGCTTCTCGGCGGGTTTGGCGGTGGTGCCTCTGCCCGCCGCCTCGCCGCCCCCGCTTGCACCCCGACATATCCCATAGTAATATGTTGGTATGCAACATAAGGAGAGATTCGATCGGGAGCTCAAGAAGGGCAGCGCCGAGCTGCTCATCCTGTCGCTGGTCGAGGCGCGAGCGCGGCACGGTTACGAGCTGGGCCGGCTGATCGAGGCGCGGTCGCAGGGGGCGCTGAGCTTCCGCGTCGCCTCGCTCTACCCGCTGCTCTACCGGCTGGAGCGGCGGGGCTGGATCGCCGGGCGCTGGGTCGAGAAGGCGGGAGAGCGGCGGCGGCGCTACTACCAGCTGACCGCCGCGGGCCGGAAGGTGCTGGCCGAGCAGCGCAGCGGCTGGCGCGCCTTCGTGCGCGCCGTCAACGCCATCGTGGAGGGCGAGCATGCCTGAATGGAGAGCGGCGGTCCGCCAGCGCCTGGCGGCGCTCGGGCTGCGGCCGGAGCGCGAGGCCGAGATCGTGGAGGAGCTGTCGCAGCACCTCGAGGACCGCTGCGCGGCGCTGTGCGCGGCGCTCGGCGAGGAGGCCGCGGAGCGCGCCGCGCTGGCCGAGCTAGACGAGCTCGCCGTGGCCTCCGGCGAAGAGCTCGCGGGGACGCCCGCCGCGGGCCTGGCGGCGGCCCCCGGCAAGGACCTCGCGCGGGCGCCTGGCGCAGGAGCCGGGGCGGCCGCCGGCAGAGACCTCGCGGGCACGGCTGGCCGGCCTCCGCGGGCGGCGGAGCCCGGCCTCGCCGCCGCGTTGCGGGCGGTCGAGAGCAAGCGCCGCGAGCGCCCGGCGCTCGGCGCGCCGAGGCGGGCGAGCTGGCGCCGGCTCGACCTCGACGTCCGCTATGCGGTGCGCGCCCTGGCGCGCCAGCGCGGCTTCACTGTGGTCGTGACGCTGACCCTGGCGCTGACACTCGGCGCCACGACGGCGATGTTCACGGTGGTCGACGGGGTGCTGCTGCGGGCGTTTCCCTACCCGCGGATCGATCGCATCGTCGCCCTCTCCGAGACGACGCGCCATGGCGACAGCATGTCGGTCTCCTGGCCCAACTACGTCGACTGGCGGGACCACAACGACGTCTTCGAGTCGATCGGCGTCTTTCGCGGTCAGACCGCCAACCTCTCGGGCGGCGACCGCCCCGAGCGGCTCGACGCCAGCCTCGCCTCCGCGAGCCTGTTCCAGGTCCTCGGTCTCCCGGCCGAGCTCGGCCGCTCCTTCGGTGCGGCCGAGGATCGGCCGGCGACCGAGCGGGTGGCCCTGATCAGCGACCGCCTCTGGCGCGGCCGCTTCGCAGCGGACCCGGCGGTGGTCGGGCGCGTCCTCGACCTCGACGGCGAGCCGCACCGGGTGATCGGGGTCATGCCTGCGGCGATGCGCTTCCCGTCGCGCTCGACCGACGTCTGGCTGCCGCTCGGCGAGTTCGTCGACTCCTTCCCCAAGGACCGCGGCAACCACCCTGGCCTCGCCGCGCTCGCCCGGCTCGAGCCGGGGGTGAGCGTGGCGCTGGCGCGAGCGCACATGGACCTGCTGGCGCGCCAGATCGAGCGCCGCAACCCGGACACCAACTACGACCACACCATCGCCGTCGATCCTTTCTACGAACAGACCGTGAGCGGCGTGCGCCCGGCGCTGCTCACGCTCCTGGGCGCGGTCGCTTGCGTGCTCCTGGTCGGCTGCGCCAATCTCGCCAACCTGATGCTGGCGCGCGCCGAGGCCCGGCGCCGCGAGATCGCGGTGCGCACCGCCCTCGGGGCGTCGCGCGCGAGCATCGTGCAGCAGCTCCTCGCCGAGAGCGTGCTGCTCGCCCTGCTCGGCGGCGCCCTCGGCACCGCGCTCGCTGCTTGGTGCGTGCGCCGCTTCGTCGCCTCGGACCCGGCCGGCCTGCCGCGCATCGATCTCGTTGGGATCGACTCGCGGGTGCTGGTCTTCACCATCCTGCTCGCGCTCGTCGTGGGACTGCTCTTCGGCCTGGTGCCCGCGCTGCACGCTGCGGCCGGGGGCAGCGCGACCGCGCTCCAGGAGGCCGGCCGCGGCGCGGGTGGCGGTCGGGGACGGCTGCGCAGCGCCCTGGTGGTCGCCGAGGTGACCCTGGCCTTCGTCTTGCTGGCGGGGGCGGGCCTGTTGATCCGCAGCTTCGCTCGCCTGCTCGACGTCGATCCGGGCTTCGCGCCCGCCCGCGTGATGACGGCGCGCTTCACCCTGCCGGCTGCCAGGTATCGGGAGCAGGCGCGCTGGCTCGCCTTCCATGACGAGCTGCTGCGGCGCGTGCAGTCCCTGCCCGGCGTCGAGGTCGCGGCGCTCAGCAGCGCCGTGCCGATGGCGGGTGGGGCCGCGGAATCGGGAGTGATGGCCGAGGGTCAGCCCATCGGCCCGCATGGACCTGGCACGGAGTGCATGTTCGAGACGGGCACGCCCGGCTACCTCCGCGCCATGGGGATCCGGCTGCTGCGCGGGCGCGCCTTCACCGAGCACGACCGCGAGACGTCGCCGCCGGTGGCCATCGTCGAAGAGGCCCTGGTGCGCAAGCTCTTTCCGGGCGGCGACGGCCTCGGCAAGCGCATCGCCTTCGAGGCCAGCGGGCAATCGCTGAAGGAGATGAAGCCCATCTACCGCGAGATCGTCGGCGTGGTGCGCCACGTGCGGCACTTCGGGCTCACCGCCGAGCCCCCCTACCTGCAGCTCTACGTGCCGCTCCGGCAGCTGCCGCTCTGGATGCAGGACCGGCGGCCGTCGATGGCGCTGGTGGTGCGCACGGCGCTCTCCCCCGAGCGGCTGAGCGCGGCGATGCGCCGCACGATGGCGGCGCTCGACCCGGAGATCCCGCTCTTCGGGTTGCAGACCATGCGGGCAGCAATCGGCCAGCAGACCGAGCAGCCTCGCCTGAGCGCTTCCCTGCTCGCCGGCTTCGCCGGGCTCGCCGGCCTGCTGGCGGTGCTCGGCATCTACGGCGTGCTCTCCTGCTGGGTGGCCGAGCGCCGGCACGAGATCGGCGTGCGCATGGCGCTCGGGGCGGGCCGCGCGCAGGTGCTGCGCCTGGTGCTCGGCAAGGGTATGAGGCTGACCGCGGCCGGGCTGGCGCTAGGTCTCGGCGCCGCTCTCGCCGCCTCGCTCGCCCTGCGCACCCTGCTCTTTGGCGTGGGTCCCCACGACCCGGCCGTGTTTGCGCTGGTCACCGTCCTGCTCGCGGTCGCCGCCCTGGCCGCCTGCTACTTCCCCGGACGCGGCGCCTCGCGCCTCGATCCGCGCGAAGCCCTGTTGTACCAGTAGCAGAAGCCCGCGGCGCCGGCTGGTGACGGGTGCGTGCAAAGGGCAGCCGGCTCCCCGGCGGCGACGCTTCAACGGTCCAGACTTCCGGCGGGCGCTACCCACTCCATCGGCTGGCGCGTGACGGCCGCGATCCGGTCGTAGTCGTCGTCGTAGTGAAGCACGGCAAGTCCCGCTGCCTCGGCGGCGGCGGCGATCACGAGGTCGACCGGCTTCGCTCCGCGATGGAAACCCGCCGCGGCCATCGCTCTTGCGGTCTGGAGAGCACGCAGCATCACATCGGTCGTGATCGGAGCCTCGGGCAGGGCTCTGCGCTCCTCGATGACGTCGGCGACATCTCGAGCTCGGGAGCCGTAGACGACCTCGAGGTCGATCAGCCGGCAGGTCCACAGCTGCCCTGCCTGCGCCAAGCTCGCCAGCCGTTCCCCTACGACATCTTGCCGGGCTCGGGCGAGCACCGACGTATCGACGAGGTAGCGCATGGCTCAGCGAGCAGTGCGAGGTCGCCGAGCCTCTTCGATCCTCGCCAGGTCGAGGGCCCCAGAGCCTCGCAGCCGCTCGACGTGTCGCATCACCCTGTCGTCATCCACGAGCCGTTGCAGGGCTGCATTGACGGTCTCCTTGATCGTGCCGGTCCGGGCGATGGTCCTCGCCCGCTCCAGCAGGTCGTCGTCGATCTCAACGAGTCGTTTCGCCATGCTCTGAGTATATCCGATCCGCGATCTGGATATACCTGAGACGGCCGCCGAAGGTGTCTGTCCACCGGCAAGGGCACGTAGCCCAGGAAAGCAAAGGCCAGCACCGGTGCTCTTCACGCGCCCGCCTCTCTGTCCGGCCGGCTCACAGAGGCAGGAACGAAATCCGATTCACCCAATCCCCTGCTTCCATCGTCGCCCAGATGAGAAGAAGCCACTCAGCAGCGTCCGACACGGGCATGTGCTGAGGGACCAGCACGACACCGGCGCTTTGGCCGCTTTGTACGAGCTCCGCAAAGTGAATGGGCATCGTCTTGCGGTCATGGCTGACCAGCACCCTGTCCGTCTTGGCAGCGGCAGCCAGGACCTCGTCGTCCCGAAGACCGCGTTGGGCGGCTCACAGGAGCCCTTGTTCGTAAGGGGTGTGCAGCCCGTAACCAACCGCGGCCAGTTCGCATATCAGTGTATACCGGCAGCGAGACTGGCTGAGTTGACCCGGCCGGTAGAGGCGGGCTGTATCTCGTGGGAGGGCGGGAATGTGCGGGTCGTGGTCAGACTTGCGATATTTGGTGCGTGGATTGTTCCGGACCCCGGTCAGCACCGGCGCCATCCTGCTCACGCTCGTCATCTGCCTCGGAGCGAGCACCAGCATCTTCAGCGTCGTTGACGGAGTCCTGCTCTCGCCTCTGCCGTTCAAGGATTCCGATCGCCTGGTCGCGGCGTGGACGAAATTTCCCGGCGGCCGCGAGCGCGGCGATGTGGCGCCGGCCGATTTTTGGGACTTCCGCCGGGAAGCCCATGGCTTTACCGATATCGCAGCAGTCAGCACGTACTGGACGGTCAACTGGAGCGGTGGCGACCAGAGCGCGCGGTTGCAGGCCGCAATCACCTCGTCAAACCTCCTTTCTGTTCTCGGGGTCAAGCTAGAGCTCGGACCCGGCTTCGAGCCGCAGCATGATCTGCCGGGTGGCGAGCACGCTGTGCTGCTCAGCTATCGGACCTGGCGCGACCGCTTCGGCGGGGATCGCGACATCGTCGGTAAAGCGATTATTTTGAACCGATTGAGCTACACAGTACGCGGCGTCCTGCCCGCAAGGTTGCGCTTTCCCGCCGATGACACCGACATCTGGCTACCGCCGTCCTTCCTCGGCAAGCAGATGACACTGCGGGGACAGTCCTTCCTCTTCATGATCGCACGCCTCAAGCCGGGCGTCGGTCTCGCCGCCGGCCGCGGGGAGCTCACCGAGATTGCGCGTCGCCTCGCGGCCCGGTATCCGGCGAGCAATGCCAAGAAGAGCATCGCGATGATGCCGCTGCAGGATGCCCTGGTAGAGGGGGTCCGAGTGCCTCTGTACATCTTGCTGGGCGCGGTCGGCTGCATGCTGCTCATTGCCTGCGCCAACATCTCAGGCCTCATGCTGGGACGGTCCCTGGGACGGCAGCATGAGATGGCCGTGCGCGCGGCTCTCGGCGCGGGCAGGACCTCCCTCGTCTGCCAGCCACTGATCGAGAGCGTGCTCCTGGCCTTGCTCGGCGGCGCATTGGGTCTACTCGTCGCCCGCTTTGCGATACGCGTGCTCCTCTCCCTGAGCTCCGGACTCCCACGCTCCTCGGAGATCGCCTTTAACGGCCGAGTCTTCGCCGTTTCCTTGCTCATCGCGCTCTGCAGTGGAGTGGTCGTCGGAGCGGTCCCGGCTTACTGGAGCTCCCGCGCGGACCTCCGTGGCCGCCTGGCGGCTGGCGGCCGCGGCACTACCCGCGGCGGCGGCGCCTCCCGGATGGCTGACCTGCTGATCGTGGCGCAGATCGTGCTGTCGCTGGTGCTGCTGATCGGTGCAGGCCTGCTCACCAAGAGCTTCCTTCACTTGATCGAGATCCGCCCGGGCTTCGACCCCAATCACGCGGTAACCCTGCGCATTTCGTTGCCAGAGGCTGGCTATCCGGAGATCGAAGCCCGCAGGTCCTTCTACCGGCGCCTGCTCGAAGGCGTTGCGGCGATGCCTGGCGTGGAGGTGGCAGGCGCCACCAGCCGCTTGCCCATGACCGCAGAAGACATTACCTCGGACCTGATCATCGAGGGGCGTCCGACGCCGGTGCCGCCACCTCTGGTGGGCTTGCGCATGGTCTCCGAGGATTACTTCAAGGCGATGCGCATACCCCTGATTACAGGGCGCCCTTTCAGCGCTCGCGATGGGCTCGACGAGAAGGCAGACCTGCCCGTGATCGTAAATCAGACCTTGGCCCAACATTTCTGGCCCGGCGAGCTCCCGCTCGCCAAGCGAATCTGGCTGGGACGGCGAGGTCAGCAGAGCCCCTGGATGACGATCGTAGGTGTCGTGGGCGACGTCCATCATCTCGGGCTCGACGTGGAGCCCGAGCCCGAGGTCTTCGAGCCGAGAAATTACAAGGCGCCGGAAGGCATGACCCTGGTGGTGCGCACGACCGCGAATCCCCAGACCCTCGTTGCCGAAGTCCGCCGTGCAGTGCATGCCCTCGACCCCACGGTTCCCGCGTACAACATCGACCTGCTGTCGGATATCCTCGATCGGTCCCTCGCGAAGCGGCGCTTCGCGATGCTCCTGCTGCTGCTCTTCGCCGCCTTGGCAGTCCTTCTGACGCTCGTCGGAGTCTACGGCAGCGTCGCGGAATGGACGCTCAAACACCGGCGCGACATCGCCATCCGTCTTGCCATCGGTGCGCAGCGCAGGCTGGTCCTCGGTCTGGTCGTCCGCCGCGGCATGGTCCTCACGTGCGCAGGATTGTTGATTGGATTGGCCGCTGCCTTGACTCTGAGGAAGTTGCTCCAGAGCCTTCTCTTCGGGGTATCCAGCGGCGATCCCGTCACCTTCATCGCGATGCCGCTTCTCCTGGCTGCCTTCTCCCTGATCGCGATTTCGCTCCCCGCATGGCGATCAGCCCGCCTCGATCCCCTGAAGGTGCTGCGCGAAGAGTAGGCGAAAGCGAGAACCTCGTGCGAGAGGGCCGGGGAGCAGCAAGCCGCCCGCCGTCACTCCCGAGGCTCGACCATGACCTGGCTGACCGTGGGGGTCGGCTGCTTCACCGCGCCGTTCGCTGAGGAGGTGTTGTTCCGCGCCTACCTGTTCCTCCAGCTCTATCGACGGGCGCGCCTGGGCTTCTCGCCGTTGGCGAACCATCGCGGCGACCAAACACACCCCCAGAGGTTCATCGCGGGGAGCAGGGCGAACCGGGCAGGGAACATCAGCATCGGGCTTGGTAGAGTTGGCTTCGGTGAAGCGCCCTGCGTCAGGTCTGTCGGGTCTGCCCAGCCCGCCCGAGGGGCGGCGGGGTTGGCCATGGACGCGGCCGGGCTGGCGTCTGGCGCAGGCCAAGCGTGGCGACGGGAGATGGCCGCGCATCACGATCGTCACTCCGTCCTACCAACAAGGGCGCTTCCTGGAAGAGACCGTGCGGTCGGTCCTGCTGCAGGGTTACCCCGACCTCGAGTATTTCGTCTGTGATGGCGGGAGCGGCGACGAGAGCGTGGAGATCTTGCGCCGGTACGAGCGGTTTCTCTCGGGCTGGGTGAGTGAGCGCGACGACGGGCAGGCGGCCGCCATCAATCGAGGGCTCGGCGGCGGCACGGGCGAGATCATGGGCTGGCTCAACGCCGACGACTGCCTGCTTCCCGGAGCGCTCAGGCGCATCGCCGAAGCCTTCTTGCAGGACTCGTCGCGCACCGTGGTCACCGGACTTCACCGCGTCCACGACGTGGACAGCCGCTGGCTCTTCAACCAATTCGATGCTCTTCCCACCGACTGGAACGTGCGCCACTACTGCAGTATCTATCAGGAGACGACCTACTGGCGCCGCCGTGTATGGGAGACCGTCGGACCGTTGGACGAGGGCAAGCAGTTCGCGATGGACTACGACTACTGGCAGCGCCTGATCGCGGCGGGTTTCCACTTCACCCTGTTACCCCACTTCTTGGGCGTGTTTCGCACGCATGCGGAGGCCAAGAGCTCCAAATGGCTCGACGTGCAGCGTCGGGAGCTGGAGGAGATCTACTCCGCTCACTGCATCGCGGTGGATGAGCTGGAGGCCAAGGAGCGCCTCGGCCTGGACTTTTTCGTGCGCCGGGACCTGCTCTATCTGCTGGGCAAGGCCGGCGCCCCGGCCCGCGTGCTGGTATGGGTGGCCAAGCATCTCTCGTCCCACCGCATCTGGCCGTTCCTGCGCTTCTGTCACGACTCGGCGTACGGTTACCGCTTCGAGCGCGCGCAGGACGTGCGCGCCACGCGGGCCGCGGCGGGGCGCGCCGCCGTGAGGAACGCTTGGCGCCAGCGGAACCTTCCGCTGGGGCCTCCGGCGAGCACGCGGCACGCGGCTCGGCTGCGGCGCTTGGACCGCCCTGCCCGCATCGAGCCGACCGCTCCGACCGCGCCCGACGGTGTCTTCCTCGCGCGCGGCTGGCATGTGCTGGAAGCGGGGGCCGACGGCGAGCCTTTTCGCTGGGCTTCGGGGCAGGCGGAGATCGCCGTCACCCGGCCGACGCATGCCCACCGGCGGTTGCTGCTCGAGATCGAGCCGGGGCCAGGCGTGAACGACGCTGCCTTCGAGCTGCAGGTTCGCAGACGGCATGGCGACCTGGTGCGCAGCGCCTGGGTCTCCGGCAGGTCCGTCGTGGCATGCGAGCTGCCGCTGGACGGAGCTCCGCCGCACTTGTTCCGCTTGGAGGCCTCCCGCGGTGGCCGCGTGTTTGCCTGGGATCCACGGGTGATGAACTTTCGCCTCTTCGGCATGGCCTGGAGCGGCGATCTCTCATGGGACGCAACCTCTCGACCTTGCGAGGCTGAGATGCCACCGGCGGCGGCAGAAACTGGCCTGCGGCGCCTGGCGGAGGAAGATCTCGGCCGGCCTGGGCCGCCGGATGAGATCTTCCTCGGACGCGGCTGGCACCGGCTCGAAGTCGACGGCCCAACCTTCTGGCGCTGGGCAGGCCCCGGCGCTCGCCTCGTCATCCAGCGCCCAACGGGACGCCGGCGAATCTTGCGCCTCGATCTGGAGCCCGGCCCTGGCGTTGCACGACAGCCGTTCGACCTCCGGCTGATCGACCAGGTGGGACAGACGATCGCGCAGCGGCGAGTTCAGGCGCGGAGCACGTTGGAACTAGACCTTCCTCTGCAGCCGGCGGCCGCCGCCTGCTTCGACTTCGAGATCCCTGGGGGAGATCGCCGCATCGCGACCGATCCGCGCATCCTGAACTTCTGCCTCTACCGAATCGGCTGGCTCAGCGCCTCGGACACTACTTCAAGGCGGGACTCGCCGCGCGAGGGCCGACCAGATCTCACCTAGCCCGAGACGTTCCGCCCAATCGGCGATGTAGTTTCGGTCTACATCCTCGGCTCTTACTTTGAGGATTCCCGTGATGTCGCGTAGGTGTTTGTCGGAGCCGCCCTCGCGGTAGTACTCCATCTTCTTGATGATCACGTCTTCGGGCGCGGCGAAGGAGACCTCGAGATCCGGCATCAGCGTTATCTGTCTGGCACGCCCGAACCGGCTGCGGTTGAAAGGCGTCTCCGCGGGCACCATGACGTCCAGTCTGAGGCCCGATGTGGGATGGATGATATCGAACTGGCCGCTTCGTTCCACCGCTCGCCGAACGGATTCCGGGTTGATGTAGAACTCAGGCTGGGGGAAGGAGCGGCAGAGCTCCTCGATCCGGTCCCCGGAAAGCATGACCACGACGTCGATGTCGTTGGTGAATCGGGGCTCTCCATAGAGCACGGTGGCGATGGACCCGGTCACGAGGTAGCGCAAGCCGAGGTGGTGCAGAGCTTCGACGGCAAACCGGAGCAGCTCATCCTGCTCCATGCGAAAGTCTCCTCGCGGTTTCCTCCATCACCTGCCGGCGGTCCCAGTCCGGGTGTTCCGCCGCGAGGCTGCTCATGAGCATCCGCCGCGCCGCCGCGTACATGCCGCTGGCGATGCGCAGGCGCTCGGCGCCGGTCTTGGCGCGCAGGACGCGCGCCATCTCGTCATCGATGACTTCGATGGCCCCGATCGTATCGATGTCCATTGGCCTCCCTCTCGCGGCCGTTCCTGGTCGGAGCTCGGAGGGTAGCGTGACATGACAAAAAGATAAACGCGGCCCCAGCCGAGCGGGCAGGCCGGTACCCCGCGGTGGGCGCGGGGGCTCTGACCTCCTACCGGCTGCCGGCCGCCGCGCGCTGCGCGCCGCCGCGGTCGAGCTCGCGGCGCTGGCTGAGCAGCGCGGCGGCGCGGTCGAACTGGCCCAGCGCGTTGCTCAGCTGCTTGTCGCCCTGGCTCGCGACGCGGTGCCAGGCCTCGCGGCCGAACGCCAGGTTCACCATCTCCGCCCGGATCTGCAGCAGCGAGTAGTCGCGGGTCTCCGCGGCCTTCAGCGCGTCGTCGACCTCCTCCCTGGTGGCGATCGACTCGTGGATCAGCCAGTCGTGGAACGCCGCGAGCACTTCCGGCCCCGCCTTCCAGTCCTCCGACTTGATCGGATGGGTGCGGTTGTAGTCGACCGCGAAGTTGGCGAAGGCATTGCGGGCGAGCAGGAACTGCTCGGAAGCGGAGAGCTTGTCGTCCTCGACCACGACGTCCGGGGTGATGCCGCCGCCGCCGTAGACCTTCCGCCCGAGGTCGGTCTTGTAGACCTTGTCGCCGTCGGCCTTCTTGCCGGTGATCTCCGGCGATCCGGCGTCGGCGTGGGTGTAGTAGTCGAAGTAGGAGCTGTAGTCGCGCTGGATGAGGCGCCCGGAGGGCGTGTAGTACTTGGCGGTGGTGAGCGCCAGCCCGGTGCCGTAGGAGAGGTTGTAGACCGTCTGCACCAGTCCCTTGCCCCAGCTCGGGGTGCCGACGATCAAGCCGCGGTCGTGGTCCTGGACGGCGCCGGCCACGATCTCCGAGGCCGACGCGGTGCCCTGGTTGACCAGCACCACGAGCGGCAGGTCGAAGCGCGCCCGCCGGCTGCTCACCTTGTAGGTCTGGAAGGAGTCGCGGGTGCGGCCGCGCGTCTCGACGATGGTGCTGCCCTCCGGCAGCAGCTCCTCGCAGACCTCGATCGCCGGATCGAGCAGGCCGCCGCCGTCGTTGCGCAAGTCGATCAGCAGGCGCGTCATCCCCTTCGCCTTGAGCTTGTCGATGGCCTCGGCCACCTCGTTGCCGGTGCCGCGCGAGAACTCGTTGATCTCGACGTACCCGGTGGTCGGAGTGATCATGTACGCTTGGCGCACCGTCGTCTGCGGGATCTCGGCGCGGGTCACCGCCATCTCGATCGGCTTCTCTAAGCCGTGGCGCACGATGGTGATGTGCACCTGCGTGCCCTTGGGCCCCTTCAACTTGCTCACCGCCTCGTCGAGGTTCATGGTCTCGGTGGGCTCGCCCTCGATGTTGCTGATGACGTCGCCGGGCTGGATGCCGAGGTTGGCCCCGGGCGTCCCCGCGAGCGGCGCGATCACCGTCAGCATGCCGTTGCGCACCCCGACCAGGATGCCCAGGCCGTAGTACGAGGTCTGCTGCTTCTCGCGCATCCCCTGGTACTCCTCGGCGACCAGGAAGGTGGTGTGCGGGTCGAGCGTGCGGATCATCCCCTGGATCGAGGCGTACACCAGGTCGCGGAAGGTCACCTCGGCGCCGTAGCGGTCGTGAGCAACCTTGACCAGGTCGGTGTAGAGGCGGAGGGTGTCGCGGGTCTGGTCGGTGAGGGCGAGCAGGCGGTCGCCCAGCAGGCCGCCGGCTGCCAGCGCGAGGGCAAAGAGGACGATTGCAGCGATGCGCCAGGAACGTCTCATGGTTCATCAGTGTACCATCCCTCCGGGGCCGCGCGGGGGGCCGCGCGGGGGCCACGCGAGGGCCGCGCGGGGGCCGCGGGCGGTCGGGGAATGGCTTCCGGGGCTCCGGCAGCCCGCGCGCCGGGCGCGCGGAGACCCGGGGCGGCCCGGGGAGATCGCGCCTCCGGTTCGGCCCCATGCGGGTTGACTTCCCCGGCGCTCTGGCTCGATGATCGAACCGTATGTTCGGCTTCGGCGGCCTCTCCGAGGTGCTCTTCATCCTGTTCATCGCCATGCTGATCTTCGGCCCCGAGAAGCTGCCGGAGATCGGCCGCATGCTGGCCAAGGGCATGGCGGAGGTGCGCAAGGCCTCGAACGAGCTCAAACGGACGCTCAACGCCGAGCTGGCGGCGAGCGAGCAGGAGGCGGAAGCCCGCCGTGCCCGCGAGGCAGGCGCCGTCCCGCCGCCCATCCCGCCCATCCCTCCGATACCGGCATGGTCCGCCGGCGAGACGGTCCCCACCGGACAGCTGCCGGAGCCGCCCGCGGCCACGCTGGCCGCGCCCACGGCCGAATCGGCGGCGGAGGCGGGGGCGGAGGCCCAGTCCGCGGCATCGCCAGCGTTCGCCGTGCCCCAGCCGGAGACGACCCCGGCCGTCGCGGCGGCGGAGGACGGGACACAGCCGGTGGCGAAGGACGGGGCACAGGCGGAGGCGGAAGCTCCATCCGCGGCATCGCCGGCGCCCCCCGCGCCCCAGGCCGCTCCGCCCCCCCAGGCGATCCAGGAGCCTGCGGAGGAGCTAGAGCCGTGGGCCGCCGGGGTCGTCTACACGCCGGCCAAGGCGAGCCCGCCGGCCGCCATGCCGCCAGCCGCCCCGGAAGGCCCGGCGCCGGCCGCATCGGACCGCGCCGCTCCGAGCGCTGTGGCTGCTCAGGGGAGCACGCCGCACGACGGTCAGGCTCCGGCGCCGCCCGCGACCCAGGACCCCGCGGCGCCGGCCGGGCCGGGTGCCGTGGCGCCGGCCGCCGATGCGGATGCCGCCGAGCCGGCCGTCTCGGCGGCCTCTCTCCTGCCACCGTATGGACAGGGCCGCGGCGATGGCGGCGAGCACGACGCGGCGGCCGGAGGCAACGCGACCGGTGCGCCGGCGGCCGATCCGGACAGATCGCATGCCGCGGACGCCCCGGGCAGCCCCGGCAGCCCCGGCAGCTCGGGCACTCCGGCCGACCGGCGAGGCGCGCCGGCGGCCTCTACGGGAGGGCCGGCCGGCGCCTCGACCTAGCGGCCGGCGGCCCGATCCGCCGGGCCAGCCATTTCCTTGCCAGCTGACAGCCCGCGATCCCGATGAGCCCCGCGCCCCAGAGCCCCGGCACGGCGCAGCCTGAAGAGCTGCCCCGCATGTCGCTGATCCAGCACCTCGAGGAGCTGCGCAAGCGCATCCTCTGGTCGCTCGCCTTCACCGCGCTCGCCTTCTTCCCCTGCTTCGCCAAGGTCGAGCTGATCCTCAAGTTCATGCAGAAGCCGATCATGGCGATCCTGCCGCCCGGCAAGAAGCTGGCCTACATGGGGATCACCGATCCGATCATCCTCTACTTCAAGGTCGCGGGCCTGGCGGCGCTCTTCGTGTCGTCGCCCTTCATCCTCTACCAGCTCTGGAGGTTCATCTCGCCGGGTCTCTACCGCCGCGAGCGGCGCTACGTGCTGCCGTTCATCTTCTTCGGCACCCTGTTCTTCCTCGCCGGCGGCGCCTTCGCCTACAAGATCGCCTTTCCCTACGCGGCGAAGTTCCTGGTCGAGATCGGCGCGCCGTTCGAGCCGGTGCTCACCATCGAGCGCTACTTCGGCTTCGAGATGCAGGTGATCCTGGGGCTGGGCCTGATCTTCGAGATGCCGATCGTGATCTTCACCGTCTGCGAGATCGGCCTTACGACGCCGCGCTTCCTGATCAAGCATTTCCGCTACGCGGTGCTGATCATCTTCATCATCGCCGCCATCGTCACGCCGACGCCGGACGTCTTCAACATGTGCGTCTTCGCGGCGCCGATGCTGGGTCTCTACCTGCTCGGCGTCGGCGCGGCGGCCCTCTCGCAGACCCTGCGCCGCCGCCGCGGCGTGCCGGCCGAGATCGCCAGCCGCGCGTAGAGTAGCCGCGCTCGGCGCCGTGAGCTCGGCCGTCATCCTCGGCGAGACGCGAGGCCTTGGCGGCCGGCTACTCGGCTTCCACTTCGCGGACGTAGCCCAGCGCGCGCAGGCGGGCCGCGTCCTCGTCCGACAGCGCCTGCGGGTGCGCCTGCTCGACGGCCGCGCCGGGGCGCGGGCGCCGCTGCGCCAGCCAGCGGTCGAGCAGCCCGGCAAGCTCCCGTTCGGCGGCCAGCCCCTGGCCGGCCAGGTTGCGCGTCTCGAGCGGGTCGGCGCGCAGGTCGTAGAGGGCCGGCCCGTCGGGGAAGACGGCGGTGTTGCCGCGGCTCACGATGTACTGGTACTCGCGCGTGCGGACCATGGCGCCGAGGCCGTTCGAGTGCTCGGCGAAGACCGCCCGCCGGCCGTGGCTCGCCGCCCCGTCCGCGGCGCCCGCCCCGCCCGGCAGCTCCGCCGCCACGGCGATGCCTTCGCCGAGGCCCGCGAGCGCCGCGCCGGGCGCCGCGCCGCCGGCCCCACCGATCCCCGCGGCCTCGCCATCAGCGCCCATAGCGGCGGCCCCCGCGCCGCGACTCGCGACCCTCGCGCCCCCGCCCGAGAGCCGGCGCAGGTCGACGCCATCCTGCGGCGGCACCGACAGGCCGGCGGCGGCGAGCAGGGTGGGGAAGAGGTCGAGCGTCTGCACCAGCCCGTCGAAGCGGCGGCCGGCCCGCGCCGGCCCCGGCCAGCGGATCAGCAGCGGCACGTGCGTGGTGGTGTCGAACAGGCCGACGTGGCGGTAGAGCAGCCCGTGCTCCCCGAGGTTCTCGCCGTGGTCCGCCACCAGCACCACCAGCGTGCTGTCGAGCAGGCCGCGGCTGGCGATGCCGTCCAGCAGCCGCCCGACCTGGCGGTCCACGTACGCCACCTCGCCGTCGTACAGGTCGCGGTTCCCCCCCAGCACCGGCTCGTCGAAGCCGCGCGGCCCCGGCGTGCGGAACGGCACCCAGGCGCGCACCGGACCGAGGCCCATGGGGCCGGCCGGGCGGAGCCCGTCGGCGTAGGGCTGCGGCGGGGTGTGCGGCGTATGCGGGTCGAACAGGTGCAGCCAGACGAAGAAGGGTTGCGGCCGCGTGCAGTGGCCGGCGATCCAGTCGAGCGTCTGGTCGACGCCGAGCTCCGCGGCGAAGTGCTCGTCGGCGCGCGTCACCTCGGCGAACCCCTGGCCGAGGCCGGAGTTGTGATCGCCCAGGTGGCGCGCGGCGATGATCGCCATGGTCTGGTAGCCGGCGCCCGCCAGCCGCCGGGCAAGCGTCGTGAAGGCGGCCGGCAGGCGGGTGTGGAGGTCGTAGACGCCGTGGTTCTTGCCGTAGAGGCCGGTCATCATCGAGACGAAGCTGGGGTTGGTGGCGTTGAAGGTCGAGAACGCCTCCGTCCACACGTCGCTCTCCTCGGCCAGGCGGTCGATCGAGGGCGTCAGGCTGGGCCGCCGGCCCCACGGGCCGAGCCGGTCGGCCCGCAGGGTGTCAAGGCCGACGAGCAGCACGTTCGGTCGGCCGGGTTTGAAGGCGGCGGGTTGGGGCTGGCGGCTGTAGAGCGCCGGGCTGCCCCAGAGCAGCGAGGGCGGCAGCTGGCCGGGCGCCGGGGCTCCCGGACCGTCGACCTGGAACAGCAGGTCGATGTCGTCGTCGGCGTACTCGGAGAGGTCGATCTCGACCGCCTTCGGCGCGGTCGGCCCGATCGGCTTGGCCTCGAGCTCGTAGAGCACCTTGACCTTGCCCGGGGCGTAGCGCACGCCGAAGCGGAACTTGCAGCCGGCGCAGGGCTTCTCGAAGCCCAGCGGGACGAACGAGACGTAGCTGCCGTCGTCGATGTGCACCCGCCACTTGAGGCGCGAGAAGGTGGTCTGCTCGATCACCCGGATCTCGCCGGCGGGGCTCTGCGGGAACTGCTGCTGCTGCGCCGCCGGCACGCGGCTCATGTCGCGCACCTCGGCGGCGCCGAGATGGGCGACGCGCTGCTGGTACACCTGGTCCTCGCTGACCCCGGGCGGCGTGGCCTCGACGAAGGGCTTCTCCTTGGTCAGGTCGATCCGCACCCAGGGCTTGCCCAGGGGCTGCTTCTTGCGGCACGCCGCGAGCGGCAGCAGCGCCAGCAGGCAGGCCGCGGCACAGCCAACTACGGTCAGGTAGCGCAGAGGTCTTCGGTTCATGGTCTCCTTCCCGGGTCGTTGAGTGAATGGTGGGCTCGGGCGCGGTCCGCGCGCCGCAAAAATACCACGCGCGGGTGTCAGCAGGATGTAGCCGGCGCGAGCCCGCCGCCGCGGGCCGGAGAGCGGCGGCTCGCCGCGCCGCCGCATGCCTCGGTTGGACGGGTGCCAACACCCTGGCAGCCGGTCGCCAGCGTGGAGCGCTCTTCTGCGGCGGTATCATGCGTTCTGAAATGTACTCAGGATGGAGAAGGCCATGTACCGTGCCCATATCCGGCTCACCGAGGAGCAGTCCCGTAAGCTGAGGAGGTTGGCAGCGGAGCGGCGCACCTCCGTCGCGGAGCTCATTCGACAGGCCGTGGAGGGCCTGCTGCGGGAGAGGCCGGACATCGATCGTGTTGAGAGGAAGAAACGCGCCCTGGCCGCCGCCGGCCGTTTCCGATCTGGCGGCAAAGACCTCGCGACCACGCACAACGACTATCTCGCCGAGGCCTTCGGAGAGTGAAGGTCCTCGTCGGCACCTCCACCGTCATGGCCGTCCTTGACGCGCCGGACGACAACCGAGTCGATCTCCAACCGAGCGAGCTGTCAAGCGTCGCCGGCGGGCCGCAGGAAGCCCGCGATCAGTCGGTCCCAGGCGCCGCGCGCGCGCAGCACGACCTCGACCATCTCGCGGACCGCAGCGCGGCCGCCGGGGCGGGAGAGGACGCAATGCACGCGGCGGCGGACGTCCGGCGCGGCGTCGGCGGTGGCGAAGGAGAGGCCGCAGGCGAGCAGCACCGGCAGGTCCACGAGGTCGTCGCCGAGGTAGGCGACGCGCGCGGCGGTGATGGCGTGGGTGCCCAGGAGCTCCGCGAAGGCGGCGGCCTTGTCCGGGCGGTTCATCACCAGCGCGTCGACGCCGATCTCCTGCGCCCGCGCCTCGAGCGCGCGGCTCTCGCGCCCCGACAGCAGCCCCACCTTGAGCCCGTCCCGCCGCGCCAGCGCGAGGCCCAGGCCGTCGCGCACGTCGAACACCTTCCACTGCTCGCCGTCGGCGCCGTACACCAGCCGGCCGTCGGTGAGCACGCCGTCGACGTCGAAGAGCAGCCAGGCGAGCCCGGCGGCGCGCGCCTGCAGGGCCTCGGCCGTCAGCCGGCTCCCGATCCCGTCTTCGCTCCCGGCGCCCGCGGCGCTCCCGGCACCCGCGGCTCCGGCCCCCGGCTCCTCCGGCCCGGCCGGAGCGAAGGCGTCCGGCACGCGCGGCGGGGCCGTCAAAACAGCTCGAGCCCCCACAGGTCGTGCAGGTGCACGATGCCCGTCAGGCGGCCGTCCTCGCCGCAGATGAACAGCGAGGTGATGCGGTGGTCCTCCATCATCTTCAGCGCCGCGGCGGCGAGCTCGCGGCCGGCGATGGTGCGCGGGTGCGGGTTCATGCAGTCGCCGGCGGTGCGCCGCAGCAGGTCCTCGTCGGCGGCCAGCAGCCGCCGCAGGTCGCCGTCGGAGATGCAGCCGGCGAGCCGCAGGTCCGTGTCGGAGCGCGTCACCGCGGTGATGCCGAGCTTCTTTTTCGACATCTCGTAGATGGCGTCGTGCATCGAGGTGGCCATCGCCACCCGCGGCAGCTCGGCGCCCGAGTGCATCAGCTGCTCGACCTTCATCAGGCGCTTGCCGAGGTGGCCGGCCGGGTGCAGGAGGGCGAAGTCCTCGGGAGTGAAGCCGCGCGCTTCCGACAGGGCCATGGCGAGCGCGTCGCCGAGCGCCAGCATGGCGGTGGTCGAGGCGGTCGGGGCCAGGTTGAGCGGGCAGGCCTCGCGGTCGATGGCCACCGACAGGTGCAGGTCAGCGTGGCGGGCGAGCGGCGAGGAGGGATTGCCGGTCATCGCCAGCAGCGGCACCCCCAGGCGCTTGAGCGTCGCCACCAGCCGCAGCAGCTCCTCGGTGTTGCCCGAGGCGGACGCGGCCAGCACCACGTCGCCCGGGACGATCATGCCGAGGTCGCCGTGCACCGCCTCGGCCGGATGGAGGAAGAGCGCCGGCGTGCCGGTCGAGGAGAGCGTGGCGGCGATCTTCTTCATGATCAGGCCGCTCTTGCCCATGCCGCTGCAGACCACCCGGCCGGCCGTCGCCGAGAGCAGCGCCACGGCGCGGTCGAAGGCGTCGTCGAGCTGGGCGATCAGTGCGCGGATGGCCGCCGCCTCGGTCTCGAGCACCTCGATCGCCACCTGCCGCGATGGGCGCGGTGGCCTGGCGGCGGCTCGGGCGGGGCCGGCAGGACCTGGTCGGCCGCCGGTGGCCGCGGCGGCGGGGGCCGTGGCCGCCGGGGAACGCGGCGCCGCCACCGGCCGGGGCCGTCCGGTGCCGCGCGCCCGGCGCGGCTGGCGCGCCCCGCCCGGCGGCCGCGGCGTGCTGGGGACGGTCACGCTGGTACCTCGTGGCGCGGGGCCGGGGTGGCGGCGAGCCCGAGCAACGCCTGGCGCAGCGCCGCCGCCTCCCGCAGCAGCGCCTCGGCCTCGTGCGGCGCGAGTTGCACCGCCCGATCGGAGAGCGCCCGCGGCGGATCGGGGTGGACCTCGAGGAACAGGCCGTCGGCGCCGGCGGCCACCGCGGCGCGCGCCAGCGGCACGGCGAAGCGGCGCTCGCCGCCGCTCTCTAAGCTCCCTAGGTTGCCGGCGCCGCCGCCGGGCCGCTGCAGCGAGTGGGTCACGTCGTAGATCACCGCGATGCCGTCGTCGTGCAGCTGCGCGAAGCTGCGCATGTCGACCACCAGGTCATGGTAGCCGAACGAGCTGCCGCGCTCGGTGACGGTCACCCGCGAGTTGCCGGTGGCGCGCGCCTTGTCGACGATCTTGCGCATGTCATCCGGCGCCATGAACTGGCCCTTCTTGACGTTGACGGCGCGGCCGGTCGCGGCGGCCGCCTGCACCAGGTCGGTCTGCCGGCAGAGGAACGCCGGGATCTGCAGCACGTCGCAGACCTCGGCCGCCGGCCCGCATTGCGCCGGCTCGTGGACGTCGGTGAGCAGCGGCAGGCCGGTCGCCGCCTTGACCGCCCGCAGCGCCGCCAGGCCACGGGCGAGCCCGGGACCGCGGAAGCTGCCGAGCGCACTGCGGTTGGCCTTGTCGAACGACGACTTGAAGACCAGCGGCAGCCCCAGGCGGTGCGCCATGGCGGCGAGGGTGCGCGCCGTCGCCAGCACCAGCTCCTCGCTCTCGATGACGCACGGGCCGGCGATCACCGGCAGGGCGCCGCCGCCGCCGCCGATCACCACCCCGGGCGCCAGCTCCACGGCAGCCGCCGTCCCGGGCGCGCCGAGGCCCTCCGGCGCCACCGCCATCACCCTTCCAACCGCAGCTCGGCCGCCGCCGAGAGGGCCGCGACTGGCGCCCGCGGCGCTGTCGCCGGCGCCGGCGGCGCCGTGGTCCCGGCCGGCGCGGCCGTGGCCGTGGCCGTCGCCGGAGCCGCCGCGGCGGGCGCGACCATCGCAGGCGTGGCCGTGGCCGCTGTCGCCCCGGCCGGCGTAGCCGGAGCTGCCGCCGTTGCGACCGTCGCGGCCGCCGGCCAGCGGTCGCCGAGCGCCGCCGTCTGCCCGGCCTGCTCGCGCTGCTCGCGCCGCGTGCGCTCCGCCAGCGCCGCCCCGATGTAGGAGACGAACAGCGGGTGCGGGTCGGTCGGCTTGGACTTGTACTCGGGATGGAACTGGCAACCGAGGTACCAGGGATGGAGGTGCTCCGGCAGCTCGACCATCTCCACGAACTTGCCGTCCGGCGACAGCCCGGAGACCACCAGGCCGTGCTCGAGCAGCTCCGGCAGGTACTTCTGGTTGACCTCGTAGCGGTGGCGGTGGCGCTCGCTGATCTCCGCCGCGCCGCCGTAGATGCGCCGCGCCAGCGTCCCCTCCTTGAGCCGGCAGGGGTAGGCGCCGAGCCGCATGGTGCCGCCCATCGCCTCCACCCCGAGCAGGTCGCGCAGCTTGTAGATCACCGCATGGTCGGTCTCGGGATCGAACTCGGAGGAGGTGGCGGGGCGGATGCCGCAGACGTTGCGGGCGAACTCGATGACCATGCACTGCAGGCCGAGGCAGATGCCGAAGAACGGCACCCGCTGCTCGCGGGCGTAGCGGATGGCGCGGATCTTCCCCTCGGTGCCGCGATGGCCGAAGCCGATCGGCACCAAGAGCGCGTCCACCTCGATCAGCTCGCGCGGCCAGCTCTCGCCCTCGAGATCCTCGGCGTTGATGTAGACGATCTCGACCTTGGCGTCGTTGGCGATGCCGCCGTGCAGCAGCGCCTCGTTGAGGCTCTTGTAGGCGTCGGGGAACTCGACGTACTTGCCGACCATGCCGATGCGCACCTGGTGGCGGGGATGCTTGATCCGCGACACCAGGCTCTCCCAGCGCGACAGGTCGCGGTCGTAGTGCGGCAGGTTGAGCAGCTCGAGCAGCAGGTCGTCCAGGCCCTCGCGGCAGAAGATCAGCGGCACCTCGTAGATGGTCGGCACGTCGCGCGCCTCGATCACCTGGCGCGGATCGACGTTGCAGAACAGAGCGATCTTCTTCTTCATGTCCGGCGGCAGCGGGCGGTCGACGCGGCAGAGCAGCACGTCGGCCGAGATGCCGATCTCGCGCAGCTCGCGCACCGAGTGCTGCGTGGGCTTGGTCTTGAGCTCGTCGGCGGCGGCGTTGTAGGGCACCAGCGTCAGGTGGATGTTGACGGCGTTGCCGCGCCCCAGCTCCTGGCGGAACTGGCGGATGGCCTCCAGGAACGGCAGCGACTCGATGTCGCCGGCGGTGCCGCCGATCTCGACGATGACCACGTCCTCGCCGTCGGCGGCGACATGGCGCATCGCCTCCTTGATCTCGTCGGTGATGTGCGGGATCACCTGCACGGTCTTCCCCAGGTAGTCGCCGCGCCGCTCCTTGTTGATCACCGACTCGTAGATGCGGCCGGTGGTGAAGTTGTGCCGCTTGCTGGTGCGGGTGTGGGTGAAGCGCTCGTAGTGGCCGAGGTCGAGGTCGGTCTCGGCGCCGTCATCGGTGACGAAGACCTCGCCGTGCTGGTAGGGGGACATGGTGCCCGGATCGACGTTGACGTACGGGTCGAACTTCATCAGGGTGACGGAGAAGCCGCGCGCCTCGAGGATCGCCCCGACCGAGGCGGCGGCGACCCCCTTGCCCAGGGAGGAGACGACGCCGCCGGTGATGAAGATGTACTTGGTCGCCATGATTGCCTCTCCTCGGTCAGTTCTCCCCCGCGGCCCGGGCGGCGCCCGCGAGCAGCAGCCGCTCGACGCGCTCGAGGTCCTCCCGCGTGTCCACCCCCGGCAGGCCGGCGGCCGTCACCAGCACGCGGATCGGCATCCCGTGCTCCAACGCCCGCAGCTGTTCGAGCGCCTCGCTGCGCTCCAGGGGAGAGGGTGGCAGGTCGGCCAGCGCGAGGAGGGCGGCCCGCTGGTAGCCGTAGATCCCCAGGTGCCGCAGCGGCGCGGCGCCCCCCTCCTGGCGGGCATAGGGTATCGCAGAGCGGCTGAAGTACAGGGCCCGCCCGTCGCGCCCGACCACCACCTTCACCACGTTGGGGTCCGCCAGCTCGCGCGCCGCCGCGGCCGCCTCGGTGCCGCCGCCGGGGCCGGCAGGGGCCAGCGGCGCCGCGAGCGTCACCACCGGGTCCTCGGGATGGGCCGCCAGGTGCTCGGCGATCGCCGACACCGCCTCCGGATCGATCAGCGGCTCGTCGCCCTGCACGTTGACCACCGCCGCGGCGCCGGACCAGCGGCGGGCCGCGTGCGCGATGCGATCGGTGCCGCTGGCGCACTCGGCGGGCGTCAGCTCGACCTCGCCGCCGAAGGCCGCCACCGCGCGCGCGATGCGCGGGTCGTCGGTGAGCACCACGATGCGGGCCAGGCCGCGGGCGCTGGCGACGCGCCGGTAGACGTGCTCGATCATCGGCCGCCCGGCGAGCGGCAGCAGCGGCTTGCCGGGCAACCGGGTGGAGCCGTAGCGGGCGGGGATCGCGCCGACGATGGCAGGCCCGGGCGCCAGGGCCTCGCGGCCCGAGGCCGCGGGCTCCCGCTCCGGCTCCGGCAGGGCCTGAGCCGTCGCGGCGCCGGTGCCGCCGCCAGCCGCTGGACGCCTGGAATTCGGGTAGGGGTGCACGTCCAAATGTAAGCCATCACGCCCGAGGTGTCAACGCGGACGCTCGCGGCACCGCGGCACCCATAGCTCCGCTCGGCGCACTGCTCTCCTTGAGGCTAGACCTCGAAGCCTCGTCAGAAAGGAGAGTCATGAAGAAGAAGACAGCTGGAAAGCTGAAGCTCCACCGCGAGACGGTGCGGCTGCTCGAAGATCCCGAGATGGCGGGAGCGGTGGTGGGGGCTTCGACCAACCCCTGCCAGAGCATCAATACATACGTCTGCTCGGGCTGTCACCCCTGCCTCTGAGCCCTGATCCCTTCGGTGCGCCGGCGCTCCTCACCGGGGCGCCCGCGCGCCGCCCGCGCCGCCTGCGCCGCCGGCGAGCGATGCCCTCGATCCCCTTTCGTCTTCTTGGACTTTCCGGTCCCTAACCCGGCCTCAGGGGCGTGACCTCAGGCGTAGGCCGCACGGCCAGCCTGGCCGTGCGGCGGCCGCATGTTCTCTATGGCCGCTTCTATCTCACTTCCTGAGCCGTGCCCCTGGCGATGGCGCGGTCGACGAGCGCGCGGAGCTTCTGCTGCGCCTCGCGGGCGGCGCGCTCCTGCTCGCGGCCGAGCTCGCGCTGCCGGTCGCCGAGGCGGCGTTGCTGCTCGCCCAGCTCGCGCTGCTGCTCGCCCAGCTCGCGTTGCTGGGCGCCCAGCTGCCGCATCTCGCCGGCGAGCGCCTCCTGCTTCTCGACCAGCTCGTCGCGGCGCTTCTCGCGGGCGGCGGAGCCGCGCTCGTCGCTGGCTAAGTCCTCGGCGGTGAGCCTCGCCTGCTCGGCGGCGAGCCGCGCCTGCTCGGCGCCGAGCTTGCCCTGCTGCGCGCCGAGGCTCCCCTGGCGGCCGCCGAGCTCGCCCTGCCTGGCGCCCAGCTCGCCCTGCTCGCCGCCCAGCTTCCCTTGCTTCGCGCCCAGCTCCGCCTGCGGCCGGAAGATCTCGCGGACCTCGCGCAGGGTCGCCGCGTCCCGGATGACGAATTCCCTGCCGCTGTGGCGCACCCACAGGAGATCGCCGCCGCCGGCCTGGCGCCGCAGCTCCCGGGCGCGTCCGATGCTCTCCATGTCGCCGCTCATCTCGATCTCGTCGGCGCCGTGCAGGAAGACGTAGGGGTCGCCGTTACGCTGATCGTTCCAGTGGTGGAGGGAGTAGCTGCTCGAGCGGTGAATCGACGCCGGGACCGGCGGAATAGGCGGCACCGGCGGGGCAGGAGGCGCCGGCGCTGCTGCCGGTGACGGCGGGACCGGCGGCACCGGCGGCGCCGGCGGAGCTGCCGGGGTGGGCGGCGCCGGCGGCATGGGCGGCGCGTCCGGAGGCGGCGGTGGCTCGGGCGCCATCGCCGGCTCGGCCGTGTCGTCCGCATCGTCCTGGTCGGGCGCCGCGCTTGCGACGGCGGCCGGGTCCTGGCGGGCGAGGGCCGCCAGCCTCGTCGGCATGACCATCCGAGCCGCATCGATTGCCGGCCTGACGGTGGCCCCCGGCGTGGCGGCGGCCAGGACCGGAGCGACGGCGACGCCCGCGGCAACGGCCGTGGTCCGAGTCAGCGCGATGGCCGGAGTGGCCGCGATGAAGAGAGTCGCCGCCTTGGCAGGAGTCGCGGCGATGGCCGGAGCGGCGGTGACTCGCGTCGCGGTCTTCGCGGCCATGGCGGGAGTCGAGGCGAGGCCCGGAGTTGCCGCGATGGATGGAGTTGCGCCCGTGGTTGGAGCACTGGTCATGGTTGAGCGAGCGCCGCGGGCGGCGCTGGCCGCTAGCGCCGGAGCCGTGGCGGCACGCGCCGTGGCGCCGGCGGCCGGGGTGGCCTCCGCGATCTTGGCTGCGATGGTGGCCGGAGCCGTGGCCGCCGCCGGCGCGGCGGCGCCGAGGCGCAGGGGCACCAGGGCCAGCGGCACGAGCAGGGCGAGCAGGGAGAAGCCGAGGCGCCGCGCGCGGCCGGGGCGAGGTGGAGTGTCGGCCTGGTGATGCTGGAGCATTTCGAGTCTCCTTTTGAGCTGCTTTCCTGACGCGGCTGCGCCGGCCACCAGAGCGCCGGCCGGCGACGGGTGTTCGAGGTCTGCGAGGCGGCGGGCGCCGGCGCCGCGGACGCCCAGGCGCAGCAGCAGCCGCCCGTAGGTCGCGGGCGAGGCGCCGAGGAGGCGCAGCACGGCGGCGTCGCAGGCCGCCTCGCGGGCGAGCGCGTACTCGCGCGCCGCCAGCGCCGCCGCGGGGAGGAAGAAGAAGAGGCGCGCCGCGGCCGCCGGTATCCAGCCCCAGGCCAGGTCGCGGCGGCGGACGTGCGCCAGCTCGTGCGCCAGGGTCACCGCCAGCTCGTGGCGAGACAGGCGGTCGAGACCGGCGGCCGGCAGCACCACCACCGGACGCAGCGCGCCCGCGGTCAGGGGCGCCGCCAGCTCCGCCGCTGCCGGCGCGGCGCGCAGCTCGACCGGCGCGAGACCGAGCGCCCGGCCCAGCTCCGCGGCCACTCGCAGCAGCTCCTCGTCCCGCACCGCCGTCGAGCGCGCCAGGAAGCCGCGGAGGCGCAGCAGCTCGCGCGCCATGCGACCGAGCTGCCACAGCACGCCGCCCGCCCACAGGCCGCCCAGCGCCAGCGCCCACCAGGCCACCGCCCCTGCCGGGCTCGCCGCTGCCGGGCTCGCCGCCGCCGCGGGATCGAATCGCGGCCGCGCCGCTGCCGAATCTCCGGCCGCCACGATCTCGAGTGGCCACCGCGTCGTTTCCGCGCTTCCAGCGGCCGTGATGGCGAATGGCCGCCGCGTCGCTTCCTGGCTCCCCGCGGCTGCGGTCTCGAATGGCCGGTGCGCCGTTACCTCGTTTCCAGCGGCCGTGTAGGCGAATGGCCGCCGCGCCATGACCTCGTTTCCAGCGGCCGCGGTCTCGAGTGGCCGCCGCGTCCCTTCCCGGCCTCCCGCGGCCGCGGCAGCGAACGGCCGCCGCGCGGGAGCCGGGCCACCAGCCGGCGCGGCGGCGCGCGGCGGCGGCGAGGAGGCGGGGAGGATCAGGGCCCAGCCGCCGGGCGCCGCGGCGGCCGCGGGCGGCAGCAGCGGCACGGCGAGCGGCGCCGGCCAGAGCAGGCCGACCAGCAGCTTCAGGCTGGCCAGCCACCAGAGCGCGCAGCGCAGGTCGGGCGACAGGCGCGGGGCGAGACGGCAGAGCAGCCACACCGCGAGCACGAAGAACGTCCCTAAGAGCGCGGCATGCGCGAGCTGGCGCACCAGCGTCAGGGCGTGAGGCAGGAGGACGGTCGGGAGATGGAGCGCCGCGGCGAGCAGGGTGCGCATGGCTTCAGGGCTCCTTGCGCTGCGATTGCAGTTTGGCGACCAGCCGCTCGAGCTCGGCCAGCTCCTCGTCGCTCACCTCGGCGGACTCGACCAGGTAGCTGACGAAGGGGGAGACCGATCCGTCGAGAGTCTTCTCGACGAAGCTGCGCACGGCCCCCCGCATCAGCTCGCCCGACGAGGCCGGCGAGGAGTAGCGGAAGACGCCGCCGCGCCGCCGCCGCTCGAGATGGCCCTTCGCGCGCAGCCGCTCCATCATGGTCAGCACCGTCGAGCGCGCCAGGCCGCGCGCGGCGCCAAACCCCTCGACCGCCTGCGCCACGGTCGCCGACCCCTGCTCCGCCACGTAGCGCAGCAGCGCCAGCTCCTGATCGCCGATCGTCTTCGCCGTCATGCGGCCTCCTTCCTGCTCGCCGTGGCTCGGCCTCGGCCCCTGCTTGCGGTCACCCGGGCCCGTTCGACCCCGGGTGACGACATCTGTAGTCAGGATATACTTGACTACAGCTGTCGTCAAGAGGAGCCAGGCAGCAGAATCGGCAGAGGCGCCAGGTGACGGATCAGTCCTACCGGACGTCGCGCCGTGCCGGGCTCACCAGCTGACTACGTGGTGCGAGCAGCCGGGGTTCCTGGCGCGGGGGCGGCGCCAGCCGGGGTGCGCGGCCTGGCGGCCCGGAGCCCCGGAATGGAAGCGCCCGCCGGGCCGATCTCCCCGCCGGCGCTTCTCTCGGTCCTCCTCGAGCCGGCCCCTGGTACCCCGGGGCTCGGGCAGGATCGTGCCCTGGCCAGGTGCCAACTTCGGCTACGGCAAAGCCGTCGGGCGGTGGCTGCAACCGCGCTCCCGCCGCGGTGCCGAGGCCGGGGCCCAGGCCCGGTCCTTTCCGATCCCTATCCCAGGAAGGCCACCAGCTCGGAGTTGACTTCCTCGGCGTGGGTCCAGGTCACGGCGTGCGGCCCGTCCTTCAACGCCACCAGGCGCGCTCCCTTGACCAGCCTGGCGGTCCGCGCCCCCGCGGCGTCGATCGGCACGATGCGGTCCGCCTGCCCGTGGATGACCAGCGTGGGGACGTCGAGACGGGTCAGGTCCTGGCGGAAGTCTTCATGCCACGTCGGCACGCACGCGACACTGGCCGTGGCCGAGGAACCCGCCGCCAGGTTCCAGCTCGCCTGGACGGCCTGCTCGCTGATGCGTTTACCGCCCAGGACGTCCGTGTTGTAAAAGTTCTTGAAGAATTCGGCGAAGAACGCGTAACGGTCGGCCGCCACCGCCTGCTGGATCCCTTTGAACACGCCGCCGTCGACGCCCTCCGGGTTGTCCGCTGTCTTCAGCAGGAACGGCGGCACTCCGCCGATGATCACTGCCTTGCTCACCCCGGTCGATCCATACTTTCCCGCATAGCGCGCCACCTCGCCGCCTCCCATCGAGAACCCGACCAGCGCGAAATCCTGAAGCTCGAGCCGGGTGACGAGCTGCCGCAGGTCCTCGGCGAAGGTGTCGTAGTCGTAGCCGGTCGTGGGCTGGCTGGACTTGCCGAACCCCCTGCGGTCATAGGCGATGACGCGATGCCCCGCGGCCAGCAGCGCCGCGGTCTGCTTTTCCCAGGAAGCGCCGCTCAATGGATATCCGTGGATGAGGACGACCGGCGTGCCGCTGCCGTGATCCTCATAGTAAAGCTCGATGTCGCCGGAATTTTCCTTGCCAACCGTGATCGACGGCATGCTGATCCTCCTTGTCGTGGGCTGACCTCAGGTCCGCGCCGCAACTCGCCGCAACTTTCGCATTCGCCAAGATATCCAGCGCCCCATCGACCCGTCAAGGACGGAGCGCCATCGAGCCCGGCCGCATCACACCCGGCGCCGGCGCGCGGCCCGACGGAGCGCCATCGAGCCCAGCCGCGTCGCTCCCGCCGCCGGCGCGCGGCTCGACGGAGCCCCATCGAGCCCAGCCGTGTCGCACCCGGCGCCGGCGCGGTGCCCGACGGAGCGCCATTGAGCCCAGCCGCGTCGCTCCCGGCGCCGGCGCGCGGCCGGTGGTACCATGCGGCGCTGACCGGCTGGCCGCGCCTTTCCCGCGGCGCACGGGCGCGGCTGGCCGGCAAAGCTCCTGCGACATGGACCCGCGTTCACCGCAGCCGCCGCCATTGCCGTCCCGCCCATCCCCGCGCCCGACGGTGCCACCCGGCGGCGCCGCCCCGCCGCACGCCCGCCACGAGACGCCGCCGCCCCGCCGCCGGCTCCGCCTGGGCCGGCTCGGCCTGGGCCGGCTCGGCCTGGGCCGGCTCGACCTCGGCGGCGGCACCGGCGCCGGCGGCCGGGCCGAGGTGCGCGCCGGGCCGTGGCGCACGCCGCGCCGGCTGCTGCCGCTGGCGCTCCTTCCCATCCTCCTCTACCTGAGCCTCTGGACGCTGGTGGCCTACAGCCTGGGTGCCGCCGGCTGCCGCGGCCAGCGGCCCGCCATGCCGCTGCTCGGCGGCGCACGCCCCGGCGCGCCCCCGGGCGCGTTCCCCGCTGCGCCCGCCCCGTCCGGCTCCCCGCGCGGCAGCCGTCCGCAGGTCCCCGGCGCCGCGGCCGCCGCGGCCGCCGAGGTGCTGGTCGAGAGCGCCACCTTCGCCCTGCCGCCCTCGACCGCCGGCAATCGCTTCGACGCCGGCTGGGAGCGCCGCCGCCTCGCCGGCGGCGAAGGCCTGGTGCCGGCGTCGGGCTCCGGCCGCCTGCAAGCCGTCAACCTCGGCGAGGAGGTGCCGCGCACCCTCACCCTCGACCTGGCGCGCGAGGCGCTGCCGGAGGGTGAGCGGCTGCGCGTGCGCAGCGGCGACCGCGAGCTCGCGCGGGCCACCCTGCGGGCGGCCGCCCTGCCGCTCGCGGTGCGCCTGCCGGAGGACCTGCCCGTCGGCCGGGTCGCGCTCGACCTGGTGTTCGAGCCCGCCCCGCCGGCGGCCGCCCCTGGCAGCGGCGCCAACCCCGCCGCCCTGCCGGTGCTGCACGGCGCCAGCCTGACCCCGGCGTTGCCGGCGGGCGGCGCCCGCATCGAGGGCCCGGACGTGGTGATGGGCGGCAACTGCCTGGTCTACCTCCCCTGCAGCCTCGTCGGCAACGAGGCGCTGGTCGGCACCTTCGTGCCGCCGGCCGGCGCCCGCCCCGGCCAGCGCTTCGACCTCAGCGTCGAGCGCCTCGACGCCACCCCCATCCGCCGCTTCGGCTGGCGGCCGAGCTTCTGGAACCGGCTGCGCGGCGCCCGCCGCTTCGAGCTGCCCTTGCGCGGCACCCGCGGCCCGGTCAGGGTGCGGCTGATCTCGCGCGCCGGCCCTGCCGGCGGCCCGCCCGGCCGCTGGCAAGCCCTCGGCCTGGTCAACGTCACCGGCGAGATCCTGACGCCGGGCCAGGGACAGTAGGATGCGGCGGCGCTGGATCACGGCGCTGGCCGGAGCGTTCGCCGCGGTGGTGGGGCTGACCCTCGCCGCCGGCGGCTGGCGCTGGGCGGCGACGCGCTGGGGCGGCCCGACCGGCACGGCGCAGTGGATCTGGGTGGCGCACGATCGCCGCCAGGCGCAGCCGGTGGCCTTCTACGCCGTGCGCGACTTCACCCTGGCGGCGCCGCCGGCGCGGGCGCGCCTGCTGGCGCTCGGCGATCAGGAGTACGTCCTCTTCCTCAACGGCAAGCGGGTGGGCGCCGGCAGCTGGCGGCAGGGGGCGCGGCTCGACGAGTACCAGGTGGGGGAGCTGCTGCGGCCGGGGAGCAACCGCCTGCTCGCCGAGCTGCGCAGCGACGACGGCGCCGGCGGCTTCCTGGCCAGCCTGGTGGACGCGACGAGCGGCCGCGCTCTGGTGGGCACCGACGGCTCCTGGCGCACCTTCCGCCGCCATCGCCTGGGCCTGCTGCGCGGTTGGCTGCCGCTCGGGCCGCGCCTGGCCGCGGTCAGCGCCGCCGGGCCCGGCGAGGCCGCCTTCACCTGGGGGCGCCCGCCCATCGGGCATTGGGGCCGGGTGGTCCCGGCCTGGCCGCGCCCCCTCTTCGCCGAGCTCACGGCGGCCCGGCAGCCGCTGCCGGCCCCGCCGGCGGCGCTCTACCACCCGCTGCCCGCCGCCGTCACCGCCGCCGACCGCTCGATGCTGCTCTTCGACTGGGGGCGCGAGGTCACCGGCTACCTCGCGCTCGAGCCCGGATTCGAGCCGGGCATGGATCCTGACCTGGTGCCGCCGCCGCCCGACCGCCAGCGCACGGCGCTGCTGTGGACCTGCGACGCGCCGCCGCGGCCGGCCGCCACCGGCGCCGCGCCAAGCGGCGCCGTGGTGCTGATGGCCAGCGCCCGCCAGTGGCTGGACGCGCGCCCGCGCCGCTTCCGTTACGCCCTGGTCATCGGCTTCGAGCGGCCGCTCGCGGCGCGCGTCTACGCCATCGATCCGGCGGTCGCGGCACGCTTCGGGATGGACGTCGCGGCCGCCGCGTCCGAGCCGGCGAGCGCCGCCGCCGCCGCTGGCGCTGCCGGCGCTGCCGCCCCCACCGGCCGCCCCGGCGTCCCGGGCTCCTCCCCGGTGCGCGGCGCCTTCGGCCTCACGCCGCCGCGGCTACGAACGCCGGTGGAGGACGAAGTCCGGCGCAAACTCGAGCGCCTCGAGGGCGTCGCCGGGCGGAAAGATCTCTAGCTCCTGCTGCGCGCGCGCCGCGTACACCTCGGCGATCTCGGCCGCCTCGGCCAGCGTCCCCTCGCGCGCCACCACGTCGAGGATCTGCTGCGGCGCCACGCGCTCGAAGCCGCGCTCGTCGAGCACCGTCTGGATGAGGCGGCGCTCGGCCGGCGCCACCCGCGAGAGCAGCAGGATCAGCGGCAGCGTCAGCTTGCCCTCCTTGAGGTCGGAGAGCACGGGCTTGCCGATCTCGCTCTCGCGCGAGGTGAAGTCGAGCAGGTCGTCGACGATCTGGAAGCAGGTGCCCAGCGCCCGCCCGTAGTGGGCGAGCACCTGGCCGGCCTCCGGGCGCTGCGGCGGGATGAGGCTGGGGATCGAGCAGGCGGCGGCGAAGAGGTGGGCGGTCTTGCGGTCGACGATCTCGAAGTACTCCTCGACCGTGAGGTCGATGGCGCCCAGGCGCTCGAGCGCCATCAGCTCGCCCTCGGTCATCTTGAGGGTGGCGGCGCAGAGCCGTTGCACCACCTCGAGCTGGCCGTGCGAGAGCGCCATCTGCATCGCCTTGGTGTAGATCCAGTCGCCCAGCAGCACCGTCAGGTTGTTGCCCCACAGGTGGTTCAGGGTGGGCTGCCCGCGGCGCAGGTGGGCGTGGTCGATGATGTCGTCGTGGATCAGCGTGGCGTTGTGGATGAACTCGACGACCGCGGCGTAGGTGACCTCCTCCTCCGAGTCGTGGCCGAGCAGCCGGGCGGCGAGCAGCAGCAGGGCGGGGCGGATGCGCTTGCCGCCGCCCTGGCGGATGTAGATGCCCGCCTTGTGGATGAACGGCACGTCGGAGTCGAGGTGGCGCCGGAAGACCTCCTCGGCCGCCAGCAGCTTGGGCGCGACGAGGTCGAGGAAACGGCTGGCCTGGACCGAGCGGTCGCCGGCCTGGGAATCGACGAGGGGAGGGGTGGTCACCCGGGGCGGTCCTCGAGAAGGATGGGCATCGCGAGAGCTCTCAGAAGCGCTGCACGGGAGGGAAGCGCTCCGTCTGCTCGAGCCGGCCGTTGCGGAAGCGATAGACGCGGCCGGCGTCGAAGTACCACCAGGAGACCTCGCTCTCCTCGGGGCGCCCGGCGTAGTTGAGCCTCTTGACGTCGTCCGGGGTGCCCATCTCCTCGTAGACCCGGTGCTCGTCGGGGCTCTTGACCGAGGCGACGAAGTCGCGCAGGCGGTCGACGAGGCCGCGGTTGTGTACCACGATCGCCGAGACGACCGGGCTCCCCGCGAGCACGCGCTCGGAGACGTCCTCGCGCTCGAGGACCTCCAGGTTCTCTTCCCTGCCGTGGCGCACGGTGACCCCGGCGAGCAGGACGAAGTGATTGTAGTAGCCGTCCCAGGGCCACTCGATGGCGTACTCGCCCTGGGCGTCGGTGGTGACGCTGACCCGCCGCACGTCCCTGTCCGTCCGGCGCAGCTCGCGCAGGCTGATGTAGCGGTGCCCCGCCTCGAGCACCACCTGCGCCCCCGGCAGCGGCCTGCCGGCGGCATCGGTGACCACGCCGGCGAAGCGCACGCGGTCGCCGTCGGCATAGGGCGACGCGGCGGCGGGCGCGGCCAGGCCGGGCGCGAGGGCGAGCGCGAGGAGGACGGCGGCGGCGCCCAGGGCGGCGGCGAGCGGCCGCGGTGCGGCGGGCGCCGGGTGGCGGCCACGCGCCAGGCGGCGGCCACGGGCCGGGCGAGGAGCGCCGGCGGGCGGCGCGGGCGCGGGCCGGCATGGCGGGCGGGAGCGCATGGGCGGCGGCCTCACAGCGAGCGGTAGTTGGTGAAGGCGAGCGGCACGTCGAGGTCGAGCGCCTTGAGCGCCGCGATCACCGCCTGCAGGTCGTCGCGGTTCTTGCCGGACACCCGCACCGTGTCGCCCTGGATGGCCGCCTGGACCTTGAGCTTCCTCGACTTGATCTCGGCCACCAGCCGCTTGGCGGTCTCCTGGGGAATGCCCTGCTGCAGGGTGATGCGCTGGCGCACGCGGCCGCCGCTCGCCTGCTCCACCTTGCCGTAGCGCAGCGACTTGAGGTTCACCCCGCGGCGCACCAGCTTCGTCTTCACCACCTCGAGCGCCTGGTTGAGCGAGAACTCGTCGGCGGCGCCCAGCACCACCTCCTCGCCCTCCAGCCGCAGCTCCGCGGCGGCCTTTTTCAGGTCGTAGCGCGTGACGATCTCCTTCTCGGCCTGGTGGACCGCATTGCGGACCTCCTGCACGTTGACGGTGGACTCGATGTCGAAGGAGTTTTCGGCTGCCATTGCGGTCCGGTCGTCCGATCGGCGAAGCGCGCAATCACCCTCTCGGCGGAGCGCGGCAAAGCCGAGCAGAGCACCGCGGCCGCACTTCCGCCGGGCCGCTCGGGCTGGCCGCCCGGAGGCCCATTATACGGAAAGACGGTCAGGGCTGCTCCTCCCAGCGGATGTCGGGGGGCGGGGTGAACTGGCCGGGCCGGGAGAGGGTCTGGTAGTTGCCCAGCTGGAAGCGGGTCAGGTTGCCCTCGCGGTCGTGGTAGGAGACCTGGACGACGCGCAGCGTGGCGGGGTCGATGGCGAGGGAGGCGTCGCTCAGCTCTCCCGCCTTGCCCCTGGGCGAGAGAGCAATCTCGACCTGGCCGTTGGGCGAGGAACGGGCGACCGCGGCATAGCGCCCCTTGAGGTCGTCGACGCCCAGCAGCAGCAGGTCGAGACCGGGCTCGTTCCTGCGGTCGATGCGGTAGCGGCGGCCGGTGTGGTCGTCCGGGTTCCAGGCGTGGACCATCTCGCCGCAGAGGAGGAAGCCCTTGGGGTAGGGGTCCCGGTAGTCCCAGCGCAGGCAGTCCGGGAGGTGGAGCGCGAGGCTGCCGGTCTCCGTCTCGCCGGAGCTGAAGCCCGCCGGGATGTAGGTCTGCGTGAAGCTGGCGGTGGTGGGGCCGGTCTCGACCAGGCTGCGGCGCACCCGCGTCAGCCAGGACCAGGGGTCGGTGGCCGAGGAGGCGGAGGGCGCCACCCTGGAGGACGAGGAGGGCGAGGAGGACGAGGCGGCGCCGGCTCCGGCGCTGATGGCGGCGGCATCAGCGCCAGCGCCGGCGGCGATGGCCGCGGCAGCGGCATGAGCGCCGGCGGCGGCGAGCCAGGCCGCCAGCGCGCAGGCCGCGGCGGTGACCGCCGTCCGCGTCCCGATCGCGCCCTGTCGCCCGCGCACCGCGAGGCCCGGCCTCGGCCTGCCGGCGCGGCCGGGCGCGAGCGCCGCCGCTGGGTGGGGTGGTTGCGTTCGGGTCACCAGGCCTCCTCCTGCCGCGGGCCAAGGATACTTCGGGTGGCTGACGGAATCCCCGGGCGCAAGAATGCCATAGAAGCATAAGGGAGGCGGGGGAGAGGAGGCGATCGCCCCCCGGACGGCGGCACGACCAGGGCCGTGTCGAGCGGCGGCCGCAGAAGCCGGCGGCGGCGAACGGCGATCCGGGCCGGGGCGGCCGCAGAAGCCGGCGGCGGCGAGCCACGATCCGGGCGGGGCGGCCTTCGCCTATCGGGGCCTCAAGGATGCGTGTGATTCGCCGCGCAGGCGCTATCCAGCCTGAGGCCCTCGAACGCTACGGCGAAATGGCGGTTGGACGACAGGGCCCAGCCGACCCAGGCCTGCTGCGCGCGCGGGTCGATCGCGGGATCGCTCCCGGGCGGCACTCCGTTGCTCCAGTTGAGATCGAGATCGAGCCAGCCGAAATTGAAAGGCGTCGGGAGCTGCGCGCTGCCCGCGGCGACTCTCTGGGCCGCCGCCGGGAAGAAGTCGAGACTGGACCCGGGAGGGCACTCGACCGGGTCCGTGCAGACGAACGGCAGGACCACGTGCTCCTGCTCGTCGAACCAGGCGAGTCCCTCCATGTCCAACGGATACCACCCGGGGACGCCGAACCTGGACGGACAGGCGAAGGGGCCTTGCGCCGTCTTCGGATCGCGCCAGATCAGCACGTCGGTGCCGCCGTTGAACGCGCCGCCCAGGGCGTACTGCGCCGCGAACCGCGTCGCCAGGGGCTCGCGATGATCGACCGCCGTCCAGCCGTCGAAGCGGCCATAGAAGGTGTAGCGGCCCGGCGTCGAGGTCGCCGGGTCGGTGCCGTCCGCCGCGATCGGCACCATGTCAGAGGCTTGGGCGTAGCCCCGCGAGGTGTCGATGATGTACCAGGCGCCCCACAGCACGTTCTGGTCCGTGACGTCGCCGCCGTTGTTGGCGGCGAAGTAGCCGGGATCTCCGGGGAAGCTCGAGGTACAGTCGCCGACGGTGTCGACGGTGATGTAGCCGCGGGCCACGTTGTCGCCCAGCAGCTGGCCCGCGCAGAGGCCGCCCAGGATCGGCGACGGCTTGCCGGTCAGCGCTTGCTGCAGGTGGCTGGTGATCGCGGGGCTCAGCGGCGGCGGCGGCAGCCTGCCGGCGCAGCTCGGGAAGTTGGCGCTGTGCGACAGCGGACCCTTGGGACTGATGGTGCCGTTCGGGTCCTGGCCGGTCGAGGCGGTCTGCGGCAGGCCGCCGTTGACGATGACGTCGCGCAGGTTGATGGTCTGGACGTCGTAGCCGGTGAGATAGACGTCGAAGTTCAGCAGCGGCACCGACAGGTCCGACCAGATCGAGACGTGGGCGAGCACCGCGGCCGCCGCGGCGTTGTTGATCGAGAACAGCGTGGTCAGGCCGTTCGGGTTGTCGAGGTTTACCTCGAAGTAGGGCAGCAGGAGGGTGGCGGCGGGCGTCATCTCGCCATGGCAGGCCGTGGCGGACGCCGGGCCGGGATGCGGCGGCAAGCTGAGCGCCGCGAGCAGGAGAGCGCGCCCGAGCCTGCCGGAACCGAGACGGCGCGGCCGCCACCTCTCGGGTCTGGCTGCGACGACGGGTCCGCGAGGCATTGGTAGCACGCTCTCCTCCGTTCCGCGCGGCAGGGCTCGCCTCAGTGCGGCACCGCGTGGTTCGCGGCGCAGGCGCTGTCCAACCGGTAGGCGTCGAGCGCCACGGCGAAATGGCCGTTGGTCGACTGGGTGAAGACGATCCACGCCTGCTGGGCGAGCGGATCGGCGGCCGGATTGTTGCCCGAGGACGCGGCGCTGGTCGCGTTGAGATCGAGCCACAGCCAGCCAAAGTCGAACGGCACCGGGAACGCCGCGCCGCCGATGTGGGTTCGCTGGGTGGCCGCCGGGAACGGCGAGAAGGGCGGCTCGGGCGGGCACTGCTGCGGCCTGGCGGATGGCGCCGGGGAACCCGAGAACGGGCAGGTCACCGGCACCGCCGGGTGCTCCATCTCATCGAAGATCACGAGCCCCTCCTGGCCCTGCGGGTACCACGGCGGCCGGACGGTGGGTGTGACCGGGCAGGCGACCGGGCCTTGCGCCACCTTCGGATCGCGCCAGACCAGGAGATCGGTGCCGTTGACGAACGCGCCGAAGCCGCCGGCGAACTGTGTGGCAAAGGTGGTGGCCAGCGGCTCGCGGTGGTCCACCGCCGTCCAGCCGTCGTAGCGGCCGTAGAAGGTGTAGCGGCCTGGCGTCGCGGTCGCGGGGTCCGTGCCGTCCGCCTCGATCGCCACCATCTCCGCGCCCTGGGCGAAGCCCTGCGCCGCGTTGACGATGAACCAGACGCCCCACAGCACGTTCTGGTCCGTGGCGTCGCCGCCGCCGTTGGCGACGAAGTACCCGGGATCTCCGGGGAACCTCACGGTGCAGTCGTTCACCGTGTCGACGGTGATGTAGCCGCGGGCCACGTTGTCGCCAAAGACCTGGCCCGCGCAGAGGCCGGACAGGATGGGCGACGGCTTGCCGGTCAGCGCGTCCTGGACGTGGCCGGAGATCGCCGGCGCGAGCGGCGGCGGCGGCAGCTTGCCATCGCAGCTCGGATAATTGACGTCCGTGGAGTCCGGTCCCCTGGGACTGATGGTGTCGTTCGGGTCCTGGCCCACGGAGGCGGTCTGCGGCAGGTTGCCGTTGACGATGACGTCGCGCAGGTTGATGGTCTGAACGTCGTAGCCCGTCAGGTAGACGTCGAAGCTCATGATCGGCACGGACAGATCCGACCAGATCGAGACGTGGGTGAGCACCGCCGCGGCGGCGGCGTTGTTGATCGAGAACAGCGTGGTCAGGCCGTTCGGGTCCTCGAGGCTCACCTCGAAGTAGGGCAGGAGGAGAGTGGCGGCCGGGACCCTCGCCGGATGGCAGACCGTGGCCGCTGCCGGGCCGGCGAGGAGCGGCAGCGGCAGCGCCAGCGCCGCCACGAGCAGAGCGCGGCGGACCTCGCCGGCGCGAGGGCGGCGTGGCGGCCTCGCGCCGGCCGGCGCCTGCCCCGCGTGCGCGACTGCCCGAGATCTCGGTCGCATGCTTCCTTCCTGGCGGGCGACGGCGCCGGGCCACTGACGATGGGTCCATGCTATAAAAGCATGGCAAGGCGTGTCAAGCTCCCGGCTGCGGTGGCCGCAACCGGAGTGCCTTCCGGCAAACTGCAGTTGGTGGGCGACTCCCTTGCTATGCCCGACCCACCCCCTCCGGAAGGAAGTTTTTCTCTCTAGTGGCGGAAGTGGCGCGTGCCGGTGAACAGCATGGCGATGTCGTGCTCGTCCGCGGCGGCGATCACCTCGGCGTCGCGCTTGCTGCCCCCGGGCTGCACGACGGCGGTGACGCCGGCGGCGGCCAGCGCGTCGAGCCCGTCGCGGAACGGGAAGAACGCATCCGACGCGGCGACCGCGCCGGCGACCGGCAGCTGGGCCTTCTGGATGGCGATGCGGCAGGCATCGACCCGGCTCATCTGGCCGGCGCCGACCCCGACGGTCTGGTCGCCGTTGGCGATGACGATGGCGTTCGACTTGACGTAGCGGGCGATCCGCCAGGCGAAGTCGAGAGCGCGGCGCTCCTCGGCGGTCGGCGCGCGGCGGGTCGCCGAGGTCCACCCGGACGGGTCGTCAGGGAAGGCGTCGGGCGGCTGCGCCAGGAAGCCGCCGGAGATGGCGCGGAGCTCGATCTCGCCGGCGGCGGGGCGGTAGGGCGGGCACTCGACCAGACGCAGGCTTTTCTTGCCGGCAAAGCGCCGGCGCGCCTCGTCGTCGAAGCCGGGAGCGAGCAGCACCTCGACGAACAGATCGGCCATGGCGGTGGCGAGGCGGCCGTCGACCGCGCCATTGACCGCGATCACCGAGCCGAAGGCCGACACCGGATCGGTCGCCAGGGCGCGCTCATAGGCGGCGGTCAGGTCGGCGCCGCGGCCGACGCCGCAGGGGTTGTTGTGCTTGACGATGACCACCGCCGGCTCGGCGAACAGCGCCGCCATCTTGCGCGCGGCGTCGGTGTCGAGCAGATTGTTCCAGGAGAGCTCCTTGCCGGCGAGCTGGCGGTAGCCGCCGAGGGCGCCCCCAGCCGCGGTGAAGGCGGCGAGAGCCGGCGCGGCCGCGCCGCCGGCGCCGCCGCCGCCCGGCTCGGTGGCGCGGGTCACCTTGTAGACCGCACCGCCCTGGTGCGGGTTCTCGCCGTAGCGTAGCTCGTCGGTGCGCTCGA
>Ga0307479_10000431_pt1 | contig 37697 bp, 31 predicted proteins | sample atmos_gasesECM4C_FD_203743 | JGI IMG/M metagenome (GOLD analysis project Ga0307479, IMG submission 203743) | Hardwood forest soil microbial communities from Morgan-Monroe State Forest, Indiana, United States - atmos_gasesECM4C_515 | ecosystem: Environmental > Terrestrial > Soil > Temperate...
CGCGACTTCAAGGAGTTCATTCGGATCTCAGGCATGACCCATGTGCGAACCTCTCCGTTTTATCCGCAGTCGAACGGAAAATTGGAAAGGTGGCACAAAACGCTTAAAAGCGAATGCATTCGGCCACTTACACCGCTGACGCTGGAATATCCTGCGGCGTCACATAACCAATCGCGCATGCCGACCGCGATCGTAAGCTGGAACAGGCTCGGCCGGCTGTGCAGGCGCAGCGTGTTGTAGCGATCTACGTAGGTTTGAATTAAGCGCCGCGCATCTTGGTAGATGGGATGAGAAGGTCGCTCCCCGATCACGGATGGCGTTAAGCTACCAGTGATCAACGCAGTCTACGGTGCAATCACAATGGATGAGGAGATCAGACCTTGAAGAAGCATAACAATTCTGGAAAGAAGAATGAACAGCCATCGAAGAGCTCAAAGTCGCGGCATCCGGGATGACCGCCCCACAGGTTCGCGTCCTGGTTTTTGACCGCTCAGCTGGGTGGAAGTCTGCTCACTTTGCGCTGCAAAGCGAAGACGTGTGACCACCGGCAAAAGCGGCAATTCCCAAATTCGTGTGTATCTCTATACCCACCAACCATCTCGAGGCTGTATGTTATCTAGAAGCTAAAGTCGGCCCCCCGAGAAAAAGCGAAAGTGTTCCACGACTTTGCGCTCTCGCGAGCTCGAGGAACCCGTGACGGTTGTCCCGCCCCCGGCTTACGCCACTTGCTTCTTCGGCGTGGGCTGCGGACCATGCGCGGCTTCGTGCTGGGCGCGCAATCGCGTCTGCACCACGAAGGCGTAGTGTACCCAGGAGATCGCGGTGAAGGCGAACGTGGCCCACAACATTACCGTGCGCGCGATCCAGATGGGGCGGAGACGCTCCACTTCAAACAACAGCACGAAGAACACGGCCGAGATCTGCGCGCAGGTGTTGGCCTTCCCGAAAATGCTGGGGTTGAAGTTGCGCAGGCCCGCGATGGTGTAGAGCACAGCGCTTGTCGCCAGGATCGCCATGTCACGGCTGAAAACCATCACCGTGTACTTCCACGGAATCTTGTGCAGAATCGACAGCACCAGGAACAGCGTGCTGAGCAACAGCTTGTCGGCAATCGGGTCGAGATACTGCCCGAGCAGGGTCTGCTGGTGGAGGTGGCGCGCGAGCAGTCCGTCGAGCCCGTCGCTCAGTCCGGCGAGCACGAACAGAAGCAGCGCCATGAGATAGTGTCGGTCGACCAGGCTGATCACGATGAAGGGCAGAAACAACATGCGCAGCAGCGTGAGTTGGTTCGGCGCGGTCAGCAGCTGCGAGACCTTCATGCCCGCTCCGGCGCGCCCGCATGCGCAGAGAGCATGGTCGCGGGATCCAGCCCGGTTTTGGCGGTGAAGCGCTGAGACAGCGACGGGATACTGCCGTCGGGCAAATCGAGTTCCATGCGTTCGACCCGGTGCATGGGGAAGAAGACAACGCCGAGCGAGAACGGCTCTCCGTCCTTGACCAGGGCGACCAGGTCCTCGAACGAAACCAGTTCGATGCCGCGCAGGCTCAAGCCTTCGGCACTCAGGGCAAGGATCGCTCCCCAGAACTTTTCCCGTGGATTGGCCAGCGTGACCACCACCATGGTGCCGGGCTGAAAGGGATTGGCGCCTCCAGAAGCAGGCTGGGGCGCATCCGACGTGTTCTTCATGTTGCGATTGTCTCTGGCGGGCGGAGAGATTGCAACTCAGGGTACCGCGATCAGGGCTTTTTCAGTAGCGAGCGGCCGATGGGGAGGCGGGCCTGGAAGCCCTAGGAAAACGAAGTACGGGTCGCGCCCCCTTTGGGGTAGAATTCCGCCGATCCGGTGGGGGGAATGTGAATCGTTTCTTTCGTTCCAGCGAGCCGTCGCTCGCGCGACTGGGACCGCTCGAGCAGCGCCTGCTGCAGGAAATCTGGTTGCGCGGGAATGCCACCGTGCGCGAACTGCTGCAGGAAGCTCACCTGAACATCGCCTACACCACGGTGATGACAACACTGGACCGGCTGTACAAGAAGCATCTACTGCGCCGCGAGCCAGATGGCCGGGCATTCCGCTACGCGGCAAGCGTGACCCAGGAGGAGATGCAGCGGGCCGCGGCTGGACAGGCGATCCGGCAGTTGCTCGAGTCCGGTGCGGCTTCTTCGCTGCCGCTGTCTTATCTGGTGGAGGCCGTCTCCGAACACGACGTCCAGTTACTCGACGAACTGCAGGATCTCGTCGAGCAAAAGCGGCGCGAGCTGAGCAAACGGGAGACACCGTAATGTTCGCCCTGCGCTGTGTGGGCGTGTCGCTTGCGTTTTTTCTGGCTTTCTATTGTCTGTCATCGCTGGCTGTCTTGCGTGGGTGGCGACTGGCACTGCGAGGGTTCGGTCACCTTTCCTCGCGAGCCGTTGCGGATGGCCTGTTGGTGTTGCGGACGCTGCCGTTTGGGGCGGCGATGGTCGCCACGCTGGCGTTCGTGGTGCCATCGTTCTTGTTGCTGGAGCCGCGGGTTTCGTCGGAACCGGTCGGCGAGGTGCCGCTTTTCCTAGGAGTCTGCTGCCTGGTGCTGTTTGCCGCGGGCGCCTGGAATGCCGCGGCCGCGCATGCCAGAACTTCCCGAACAGTGGCGGGCTGGCTGGCGGAAGCGACCGCACTGGCCAACGAACCAGTGCCCGTGTTCCGCATTCGGCCGGCCGTGCCTGCTCTGACGGTGGCGGGAGTGTGCTCGCCGCGAGTGCTGGTGTCCGATGCTGCTTCCGCGGTTTTGAGCGCGCCGGAACTTGAGATCGCGATGCGCCACGAACTGGCGCACGTTCACCGTCGCGACAACCTAAAGAAACTCCTCTTCCATGTGTGCGGCATTCCCGGCATGTCGGCCCTTGAGGCGGCCTGGGGCGACGCAGCAGAAATGGCCGCCGACGACGCCGCAGTCCGATGTGCGGACGATGCCCTCGATCTTGCTTCTGCTCTGATTAAGCTGTCGCGGTTTGCCCCGGTGCAGGCGAGCGCCGCCCTGACCAGCGCGCTGGTGCAAAATGCGGGAGCGGTCAATCAGCGGGTCGCGCGCCTGCTGACCTGGAAGGAACCCCGCCGCGAGTCCCGATGGCTGATGACATGGTCGCTTGCTCTGCTGCTTGTGAGCGGGGTAGCCATCCTGGTTCTGACCTACGGGTCCGCCCTCAGCGGAGCCCATGCACTGACAGAGTGGCTGGTGCGGTAAGGTCTTTCCCTTAGAAATGTCCGTGCAAATCAATTAAGTCCATCATTGAGAATGAGTTAACTGCCCTCTGCCCGAGCCGGCATCCTCTCGGCAATATCCCTAAAGTTCCGGATCCGGACGCCCCGAACTGCAACAAAATACAACCCTTCCGTTACTTGAGGCTACTTACCTAAGGAAGTCAAACTTAAGCGGTGGGGAGCATCCGACGAGTGTGCCCGGTTCGCGCAGAGGGGAAACTTTTGTCGTGGCGGTGAGTTTTAAATGAGTATGGCCGGACGCAGGCTCTTGATTGCGGCTCTCTTACTAGTGGTCGGGAGCAGTGTGCGGGCCCATGCGGGTGCGACGCTGCTGCTCGAAGAGCCCTACAGTTACGACGGAACCTTCGCCGGGACCGGCCATACCGCCGTGTACCTGGGCCGGGTCTGCGCCGAGTCGCCGGTGGTGCTCCGCCGCTGCGCGCCCGGGGAGCAGGGCGTGGTGCTGAGCCGCTACCACGGGATTGCGGGATACGACTGGCTGGCGGTGCCTCTCATTCCTTATCTATATGCAGTCGACTCGCCGGAGAAGGTGCCGCTCTACGCGGATCCAAAGCTGGAGGCGTTCCTGCGTGACCGCTATCGCCGGAAGTCCCTCGAGGAAGTCATCCCGGATGTGAATAACGGGGAGACACCCGAGGGGCCGTGGATCCAGTTGGTCGGAGCCGCGTACGACCGGACGATCTACGCGTTTCAAATCGAAACCAGCGCGGAAAAAGACGATGAACTGATCCGTCTGTTTAACGCAGGCCCGAACAAAGGAGCATACAAGCTGCTGTCGGCGAACTGCGCGGATTTCGTGCGCGGCATTATCAACTTCTATTATCCGGGAGCGCTGCATCGCAGCGTGATTGCCGATTTTGGCGTGACCACGCCGAAGCAGATTGCGAAGTGCCTGGTGCGCTTCAGCAAGCACCACAAGCAGCTCGAATACACGAACTACGTGATCCCGCAGGTTCCGGGCACGATCAAGCGTAGCAAGCAGGTGCGCGGCGTGGTGGAGTCGGCGTTCAAGGCGAAGAAGTACATGGTGCCGTTGCTGGTGTGGCACCCGGCGATTGTGGGCTGCTTTGCGGCCGCGTACTTGACCGGCGGAGGGTTCGACCCCGGGCGGCACGCACTGGTGTTCGATCCCAGCCGCGATCTTGAGCCGCCGATGAGTGCGGAACAGCGCCGTGAGTACCAGAGCCGGTTGGACCTGCTCAGCCGTGGGATCGAAGAGGACGATGCACGACCGGAGACTGTGAAGTGGCCGCGGCTTGAAGCGACAGCAGAGCCCGAACTTGACGAGGCCGGGCGGCCGATCCTGCGGCTGCGTTTAGGCAAGAATCCGGTGGAAGTCGGCGTGGCGCGAGAAAACATTGTCAGCGAATCCGAATCACCCGAGGTCGCACGCCAGTTGCTGCTGGTTCGGCTGCATGAGGAATTGCGCCGCAGCGCCCGGATTTCTCCGGCGGTTGTAGGCAACGATCTGCAGTTGCTGGACGAACTCCGCTGGAGCCGGCCCGAGAACCAGCGTCTATCCGCGGCGAACGAGTCCACGAGCACAGGGCCGGGGGCCAAACTTCGGTAATTCGGTGCGCTGTACCGGATGTGGTACACTGTGTTTGCGCTTGATACCACGGTTGTGTGGTGCGGTTCTTCTGGGTTCAGGAATTGATCTAAGGATTCCCGCCGGTAGTCCCCTCCGTAAGTCTTCAGCGTAAATCGAACGACTGGCCAACACGAATTGTTGTGTCCGCCCGGCGACCCGGGTGCGCGCCGCGATCAATTCCTCCAGACAGAAAGAAAGTACCTTTTGACACATTTCACAGAGTTGCCTTTGTGTTCCTACTTACAGGAGCGCATGGCGACGCTTGGTTTTTCCACTCCTACACCCGTGCAGGCAGCAGCGGTTCCGCCCGCACTCCAGGGCAAAGACGTCCTGGCCACCGCCCAGACGGGCACCGGCAAGACCCTGGCGTTCCTGCTTCCGATGATGGAGCAGTTGCTCCACAGCAATACAGTCGGGATCTACGCACTCGTGCTGGTTCCGACGCGCGAACTTGCCATGCAAGTCGCGGAACAATACAACGCCCTGCGGGGCACGAAACTTCCCGAGGCGGCCATCGTGGTCGGAGGCCTCTCGGAAAAACAGCAAATTCATTCTATCCGGCGCGGAGCGCGGCTGGTGGTTGCGACTCCGGGACGTCTCGAAGATTTCCTCGACCGGCGGCTGGTTGACTTCCGCAACCTGCGGCTGCTCGTGCTCGATGAGGCGGATCGCATGATGGACATGGGGTTCATCCCTGCCGTCCGGCGTATTGTAGGCGGGCTGCCGAAGAACCGCCAGACGATGTGCTTCTCGGCGACACTGGAAGCATCGGTTGCGCACCTGGTGACCGACTACATGCGGGCCCCGACGCGAGTCGCTCTCGGATCGGTGTTGAAACCGTCGGAGAATGTGCGCATTCAGGGCTTCGAAGTTTCCGCAGGTGAGAAGCTGGATGTGCTCCAGCGACTGCTAGCGAAAGAAACCGGACGTTGCCTGGTGTTTGCGCGGACCAAGCGGGCCACGGAACGCCTGGCGCAGCGCTTGAGCCGCGAGGGCTTTTCAGCCGCGATGATTCACGGCGATCGCTCGCAATCGCAACGCACGGCGGCGTTGACCGCATTTCAGCAGGGCCGGGTGCGGGTTCTGGTCGCGACCGACCTGGCTTCGCGCGGAATTCACGTGCAGGACATTGCGCACGTGATCAACTACGACCTGCCCCAGCTTGCCGAGGACTTCATTCACCGCGTGGGCCGTACCGGCCGTGCCGGTGAACAAGGCCTGGCCTCCACACTCTTCGAGCACCACCAGCGGGCAGACGTTCGTCAGCTGGAGCGGACCCTGGGCCTGCGCATCGAACTGAAGGACTCCAACACTCATCTGGCGGGCGTGCAAAGGCCTGAGAGAGCGGTCAAAAGCCTCGCAACGGCTGCGCGCGCGGGTGCGGCCCGGAACACGATGGTCGCGCTTCCGGGAGAGTACTTCCAGAACGCGTAGAGGGCTTGTTTGGAGAGCCGGTTACGAGTCCGCATTCACTCTCAGCGGCCAAAAGCCGCTGAGAGGTATCGCTCAAAGCCACCACTCATTCGAATCCAAGGCTCCAGGCGGCCAGCGGCTCAATAGCGGGTCGATGGGTAGCAACGCCGTTTTCGACACTCGGCCACTTGAGCAATCATCAATTCGATGGAACTCTGGACTGGTCTCGTGTGCCTGGTCGCCAATCCTGCTTGCAAGCACTTCAAGCGGTTCGGAGATGGGAAAGGTGCTTACGTGAATGTCGTCGCATGGGCCGAATCTGCCAGTCACTTTGAAGGGCGTGTGACAATCGCGGCGGAGCAGCTAGATTGCATTGTTCGGGAGATGGAACAAATCGAATTGCTGGAAACTGCCTTGCAGCGCGAGGACTGCTCAGAATTCTTCACCATGCGAGCGACAGCCGAAAGACAGCCGAATGACGTGGTCTTCGGAACCTCTCACATCTGGAATCAAGACGCCGTGAATTGAACATTGGCTCCGTGTGGCGCAAACAAACCTGGTTAATGAGCCCTATTGCCTGATTGCGTCAGTTGTGGACCACGCAGTGTACGTCGTCAATCGAGTCATCGCAAAACGCCTGCTTCAAGCACAAATGGTGAATCGTTAGCGGCAACGATCTCACCATCACGACAATCTAGCGTCAATGCATGCTCTTCATCCCACAACGGAACAACATGCATCGAGCTGCTGTAGGGCCGATCCCAACTAAGGTGCCGCGCCAGGACAAAACTGCGGTCTTCCCGCACGTAGTCTGCAATCCGGTTCCGGGTCACCCCCCCGGGGAACTCCGCAGCGTTCCAGCCAATCAGCGTCCTTGCCCGCGAGAAGATTAGGAACCGAATGCAACGTCCAAGATGAATTCACTATGGCTTTCGGTGTAGCTGACTTCTGATTATCCGGTTGCTTCAGCAAAGCCCCACATGTTGGGGTCAATCTTGAATAGGCGCTCAAAGGCTTGGGGCAAGCTGAAACAACCAGATAATCAGAAGCTGACTAGCGCGGAGGCCATTCTTGACATTTCATCATCCGGGGGATTGGTGCCATCGTTGTCCAGCATGTGGAACTCTACCGAATAGAGACCCAACGGAGTCGCGATTCGTTGTTGCCCCACCCAACGATCGAAAAGATAGGTTCCTCGTGGCTGTTTCTCGAAGTCGGCGACAGTCATGAGGGGAAGATAGGGGAAGAATAAATCATGTATTGACCAGCGGCTATGGGGCACCGCACCCGCAATCAACTCCCAAGACGAATCGGCGACTCGGGCTGCCGCTGTCGGGGCAGACCAGCATCCCTTAGGTTTGCGGAGCAAAGGAATACAGTCTTGCCGGTTTCCGGCCCGTTTGCTGCCATTCCTTGAGGGGGCGCAGGATTCCCATCGCCAGTACCTTGCGCCGGAAATTTCTTTTGTCGAGAGACTTGTTCAGGATCACTTCGTACATCTGCTGAAGGTCAGAGAGAGTGAATTTCTTCGGCAGCAACTCGAAGCCGACTGTGGTGTATTCGAGTTTTCCGCGCAGACGATTTAACGCGACGTCGAGGATGTTCGGGTGATCAAAGGCCAGCTTCGGGAGTTTGGCCACGGGATACCACGCGGCTGAGGCGGCATCGCTGCCGGCTGCGAGCTCGGCGCGGTCGGGCGAAATCAGCGCGTAGTACGCGACTGTGACCACGCGTCCGCGCGGGTCGCGCTTGGGATCGCCGAACGAGTACAGTTGCTCCAGAAAAATGTTCTTCGTCCCGGTTTCTTCTTCCAGTTCCCGCGCCGCCGCTTCTTCGAGCGATTCATCCTCCCGCACAAAACCACCGGGCAGCGCGCACTCGCCTTCAAAGGGGCGCACTCCGCGTTTCACCAACAGCACCCGCAGTTGCTGCTCCTGGATGGTGAGAATCACGAGATCGACCGTCACCTGAATCGTATGTGTTTTCATGGAGTTACGCCCCCCACGTTCTCCGGGCTGTCTTTCCTCTTGACAGAGTGTATCACATACACTATATAAGTGTATAATGGACACTTAACGAGAAGCCGCAAGGAGGTTCTCAATGGATGACAGCCTGAAATCCCGGACGGACATTGGGGTTCTCGTGGGGCGTTTCCAGGTGCCCGATCTGCACGAGGGACACAGGGAACTGATCGAGAAGGTAGCGGCCTGGCATAAGAAATTCCTGCTGGTGTTAGGCTGTTCGCCGACCCTGGTGATGCGGCGGAATCCTCTCGACTTCCAGGCGCGCAAGCTCATGATCAACGCGCACTATCCCGAGATTCCGATCGTCCCCTTAATGGATTGCGCGGATGACGAGGAGTGGTCGAAAAAACTTGACCGCCGCGTGCGGGAGGTCTTTGCCGTCGGTTCGATCACGCTCTACGGCGGACGGGACAGCTTTATTCCTTATTATCACGGCCAGTTTCCCTGCCAGGAAGTGGAGCCCTCGTCGTACCGGGTATTCTCGGGCAGTTCGGAGCGCAAGAGCGCGTCGCTCGAAGTGCGGAGCAGTACGGACTGGCGCGCGGGTGTCGTCTACGCCGCCTACAACCGTTATCCGCAGGCGTTGCCGACGGTCGACGTTGCTGTGACGCGAACGGTGGAAGGCGGAGAGACGGAAATGCTGCTGGCTCGGAAGCCGGGAGAGAAGGGGTACCGGCTGATCGGAGGTTTCGTGGACCCGACCGACGCGAGTCTGGAAGCGGCGGCTCGCCGCGAGGTGATGGAAGAAGCTCACATCGAGATTTCTACTCCGGTGTACGGGGGCAGTTTTCTGGTGGACGACTGGCGCTACCGTCACGAGGTCGACAAGATTGTCAGCACGCTGTTCGTCGCGGAGTACATGTACGGCGCGATCCAGCCGGATGACGACATCGAAGAGCTGCGCTGGTTCCGGCTGAACCGCGCTCTGGGCGTCGGACACATCGTCGACGCACACCGTCCGCTGCTCGTGATGCTCTTGGACCGAGTCGAAAAGGGAGAAGGCAAGCATCTGGAGGAAAGGGCCACGTATGAACTTCCTGCTCAGAACCGATAGCTACAAATTCACGCACTGGAAGCAGTATCCGCCAAAGACGACAGCGATCTATTCGTACCTGGAATCGCGAGGCGGCATGTTTCCGGCGACCGTATTTTTCGGGCTGCAGTATTACCTGAAGACCTACCTGCAGGGAGCCGTCTTCAGTAAGTCCGACATTCAGCGCGCGGATGAATTCTGCCGGCAACATTTCGGACAAGACCTGTTCAACCGGGACGGTTGGACTCGGCTGCTGGAGAAGCACGACGGCCGGTTGCCCGTCCGCATTAAGGCGGTGCCGGAGGGGACCGTGGTTCCGACCCTCAACGTCCTGGTCACGATCGAAAACACCGACCCGGAGTTTCACTGGCTGACGAATTACCTCGAGACCTTGTTGATGAAGGTCTGGTACCCGACTACGGTGGCAACGCTTTCGCGGGAAATCAAGAAGATCATCAAGGGCTTTCTCGAGCGGACGGGAGATCCGTCGCTGCTGCCTTTTAAGCTGCACGACTTCGGCTACCGCGGTGTAAGTTCGGAGGAAACGGCGGCCATTGGCGGCGCCGGACACCTGGTGAACTTCATGGGGTCGGACACGGTCGCCGGGATCATCCTGCTGCAGGACTTTTATCACGCCAAGGGAATGCCCGGGTTTTCCATCCCGGCTTCCGAACACTCGACCATCACGGCGTGGGGCAAGGATCACGAAGTGGACGCTTACCGGAACATGCTGACGGCTTACCCGGATGGCTTGGTCGCCTGCGTTTCCGATAGCTACAACATCTATAACGCTTGCCAGAAACTGTGGGGCGAATTGCTGAAGCCGGACCTACTGCATCGCCAGGGGACTCTGGTTATCCGGCCTGATTCGGGAGATCCGATTAACGTGCTCACGAAGGTGTTCGAGATCCTGGGAGAGAAGTTCGGGTGTGAAACCAACGCCAAGGGGTACCGCGTGCTTCCGTCGTGCGTGCGCGTCATTCAGGGCGACGGCGTGAACATGTTCACCATTCAGAACATGCTGTATCAGCTGGCCAAATTTCATGGCTGGAGCGCGGACAATATTGCTTTCGGCATGGGCGGCGCATTGCTGCAGCAGTTGAATCGCGACACGCAGAAGTTTGCCTTTAAATGCTCGGCCGCGCAGATCGACGGGCAGTGGAGTCCTGTGTTCAAGGATCCGATTACTGACCCGGGCAAGAACTCGAAGCATGGGCGACTGGCTTTGGTGGAACCTGAGCCTGGCGAGTTTCACACCATGGAAAACCTCGCGAGCGATGCGTTGAATAACGAGGACCGGTTAGTGACCGTGTTTGAGAACGGCTCAATTACGAAGGAATATGATCTCGATTCGATCCGGCAGCGGGCGGAGGTGTTTGAGGGGACGCCGTAGGCAAACTTGTTTCTGCGAAAGGCCGGCCGGAGATTGGAGAGACTTCCGAGGGACGTAGGGACAGCGGTTAAAGCCGGGTCTATTTTGGGGGCTTACGGCGCGCCCTGATACGAATCGCGGTGGAGAGCAGCGCATATTGCTGCCGCGGAAACGCAAGGTCCCTTGACTGCGTTCGGCTGGCGCCTCACTTCGCTCGGGATGACAGACCTAAAGTTGTGCCGATTAAAAGCAAGAGCCCCGGCATTTTTCGCCGGGGCTTTTTCACGCTCCGATCGCTCTAGAACAGATTCCAGAGGAACTGGTTGTAGACCTCATGGTGATATTGCACCTCTGGGGCTTTTACGAACGTCCCCAGGGCGCGCGGACAACGGTCGGCAGCCGCCTGTTTGAGGTCGGCGTAGCGGCCTTTGACGTCCTCACCCAGAAGGTCGGTCGTCCACTTCGATTTGCGGAAGTTGTCGATTGCGTCATAGATGTTGTCGGGCAGGTAGCGCTCGGCCTGGCGAAGGTTCTTGATCTTGGCAGTTTCTCCGTCTAGGCCGGTCTTGAAGACCGCATACATGACCATGTAGGGACTCGCATCGGGACTGACCGAGCGGACTTCCACCCGCATGCTCTTGTCGTTGCCGATCGGGATGCGAATCATGGAGCCGCGATCGGTGGGCGAGGCCTTGAGCTGGTTGGGTGCTTCAAAGTGCGGATCCAGGCGGCGAAACGCATTTACGCTGGCGTTGAGCAGGAGACAGATGTCGTTGCCATGGGTCAGGATGCGGTCGATAAAGGCGTAGCCGAGCTTGCTGAGTTTCTCTTCGCCTTTCGGATCCCAGAACAGGTTCTTGCCGCCCTCGCTGATGGAAACGTTGGTGTGCATGCCGCTGCCGTTTACGCCGACGACGGGCTTGGGCAGGAACGAGGCGGTCAGCCCCATCTTGGTTGCAACCTCACGGCAGATGAGCTTGTAGAGCTGAATCTGGTCGGCGGCGGCGACGACCTCGCCGTATCCGTAGTTGATCTCAAACTGCGAAGGCGCCACCTCGGGATGGTCTTTTTCGTTCTGAAATCCCATGGCGCGTTGCACTTCGGCCGTCGTATCAATGAACGTACGCAGGAGATCGCCGGGCAGCGAGTGGTAATAACCGCCGGTGTTAACGTACTCGAACTTCCCCGCCTCGTGGTAGTGCCTCTCGGCATCGGGCCCTTTGAAGATGAAGCCCTCAATCTCATTGGCGGCGTTCAGGGTATAGCCCTCTTTGTCGTACAACTTCTGTGCATACCCCTTGAGAACGCCGCGGATGTCGGCGGAGTAAGGTTCGCCGCCCTTGTCGATAACTTCGCCGAAGACCAGCACCTTGCCACCTCCGAAGAAGTCCGCCGGACCCCAGTAGAACGCAGGCCAGTCGATGCCCAGGCGCAGGTCGCTTTCCCGCTGAGCCGTGAAGCCGCGGATGGAAGAACCGTCGAAGGTTAGGTTGTCCCAACTCTTGAGCAGAAACTTTTTATCGTAGTCGAGCATGTGCAACCGGCCCTCGAGGTCGCTGAAGAGGACGGTCACGGCCTTGATGCGCTTCTCGTCGGTCAGGTATTTCAGGCGTTCTTCCTGAACCTTGTGGACGGCGACCCGGTTCTTGCGCTGTTCTTTAGCCTTCAGGTTCAATTCTTCGAGTTCGGAATACGGAAGAGCCAGGAAATTCCGCAGGTCGTTCAAAATGAGTCTCCTTGAAATTGAGCAGTAGTGGTCCAACTGGAAACTTGGCCGGCTGGTTGTGAACGGACAAGGGTATCGTGTCGCCGCTTGGGGCTGCCAATAAAAAGAGCTGATGATGTCCATCAAAGAGATTTATGCAAAGACAGTGAATTCAAAGGGGTTGCGCGCGTCGGGATGGGTACCCGAGAAGGCCACGGGCGTCCGCTTTCCAATCGAAGCGCGGACCGGAACTTTTTGAGATGGGCCTTCGTACTTTCAAACAGACAGTGAGGTTCGACCTGTCACGGCGTCTGTGAGGCGCCGCAGAGGAGCCGCTATGGGCGACATCGTGGGACTGGCAGCTGTGGTCATGCTTTTTGGAATTCCCACTGCGGGAATGGCACTATACACCTATTATCGCGTCAACAAGCTGCGCACCGAAGAGCGACTGGCGGCGATTGCCCGAGGCGTAAATGTCCCAATGGAACCAGAGTTGTCCCAGGCCGCGCGTTCGCGTCGCGCAGGGATTCTGCTGGTAGCGACGGCAGTCGGGGTTATTACTACGTTCGCGCTGATCGCACGCGTGGAACCCGACGCCTGGGTGGCGGCTTCCTTCGGAGCGATCCCGTTCACGCTTGGACTGGGATTCTTCCTCGACTCGGCGCTGGTGCGAAGGGATTTGCACGCTTCGTAAGTAAGGACCGGCGGGCTAGGGAGAGTCCTAGCCCGCAATTTTGTTCATTGCGAGGGTTGATGTTCTCCCCTTGCTGCGGTGTCGACTAAGCATCTGAGCTCACAGTAGACTCCGGCACGCTCAGGTTTCATCTGATGCTGCTTGACGGCTCTCGCAGGCTGCTTGTCTTTCGGCAGTCGCCTCCGGATGTTCTATCGTTCTTCAGTGTAAGTCTCCGCAAAGGATTCGTCTGGGGAAGTGGTTGGCCAACCAACCATGACCAGGAACACATCCAGGACGAAAAGCGCAATGGCAATATCGTTAAAAAGGGTCGCTTGACGTATGTCTGGCCAGAATTGATTTGCTGCCCACGCGAGAAATGCGACCGCTAATATTGTGGCCTTGACAAGTTCCATGGCCGAGGGGCGGTGCATGCCCTGATAGAGCAGGTAAGCAATCGCGATCAGCGTCAGGGGCAATGCGGCGAGAAAATCATGAGCTCTGGCGGGGAAAAATTGGGGACTCAAATCCCAAACCAATAGCAGTGCGACACTCGAGAGAGTAACCACTCCAACGACTACGGCCGGTCGGCGGCGAGCGTGGTCAAGACGGGTATACATAGACGTCTCCATCAGTTCCCATTGCAGTACATCCTGTAATCGATGCTTCCTGCTGGACCTCTTGCAGGGACCCTCGTGTTTCACTTCTTCAAAATGCTGCACTGAAAAATCTAGAACGATTGGAGCACCCGTTGTGGCAACCACGTGCTAGGCTAATTTTCAGGGCGTAAGGAAGGCATAAAATAATCAGGCAACGGGAGAGGGGAAGCTGTGTATCCCTTTTCCTTCGTCTTGAACGATCATCGGGCTCTAACTGAGAATCCCCTTGCCCTCGACAACATGGACATAGCGATTGATGGGCAGGTTCGTGATTTTGTCGACCCGCTTGCTCGGCGCCGGCCAGTGGATCTCGAGTTCGTCAATTTTTGGCGCGCTACCGATTCCCAATACCTCACGGGGATCGTGCGAAGACAAGTAGCTCCCACCGTTATTCTTCAGCCGTTGACGGTTCCGTCCACCCGCCGTCCAGATAATCTTTGCGCCCACCCCGTCGCGATTGCTCTGGACACCCTCGAGTTTTAGCCCCAGCCAGTTCTTCCCCTGCGCGGCTTCGTTCTTCAATAGAAGAGGGGACCCGCCGTTGTTGCCGATCAGCACGTCCATCGCTCCGTCGTTATCGAAGTCCCCAACCGCCAGGCCGCGGGCAGGGAAGAACTTCTGAAACGCCGGACCCGCCTGTCCACTCACGTTGTGCAATCTATGATTGTCGCCCTGGTGAAACAGGAGCAGAGGTTCTTTGTACTTCACCTGCATGGAGTACCCGTCGATCATATCGTCGGGATGCCCGTTCGCCAGGATCAGATCGACTGCGCCGTCATTGTCGTAGTCGAAATACTTGAGGCCCCACCCGCTCAGCAACCGTGTGGCTTGCGCAACGTCATTCGCCTGGGCAACGTCGCGGAACGTTTCGTCCTGGTTGTTCTGGTAGACAGAAAACATTTCGTGATCGACGTTCGCGACAAATAGATCCTGCCAGCCACTGCTCTTCAAGTCGGTCGCGTCCACTCCCATGCCGGAGCGGGCCTGGCCGCTTTCGCTGAAGCCGACGCCGGCCTGCAAGGCAATCTCTTCCCACTTCCACCTTCCATTCGTGCCTGGACCGCGGTTTACAAACAGGAAGTTCTGTACCGTGTCGTTCGCGACAAACAGGTCCATCCGTCCGTCGTTATTGATGTCGGTCGCGACCACTCCCAGCCCTTTGCCCAAAGCCTTCGCGATATCGGTTCCTTTGCTGACCTCGGTGAAGGTCCCGTCGCCGTTGTTGTGATAAAGGAAACTCGCGGTAGGGCGGAAGACGCGCGGGATGCAGTAGTACTTCTTGCCGATCTTGTTGTCTCCGCACTCAAACTTGTGCTCGCCGGAATAGTCGACGAAGCTGCAGACGAACAAGTCCAGCCGGCCATCGTTGTCGTAGTCGAACCAGACGGAACTCGTGGTCCAGCCCGGCGTTGCGACGCCTGCTTTCTCGGTGACGTCGGTGAACGTTCCGTCATGGTTGTTGCGGTACAGCGTGCCCCTGCCATAAGCGGTGACAAATATATCGGGCCAGCCGTCATTGTCGTAGTCTCCGACGGCCACACCCATTCCGAACGCCGCTCCGGACACGCCGGCTTTTTCCGTCACGTCCGTGAATGTGCCGTCACGGTTGTTCTTGTACAGCGCATTACGAACTGGCTTCGCCGGCTTCCAGAAGTCGGAGGGGCCGCTGTTGACCAGGAAGATGTCCATCCAGCCGTCGTTGTCGAAATCGAGAAACGCGCAACCGGGGCCCAGAGTTTCGGGCAGATAGTGCTCCGCCGACATTGCGTTGTCGTGCACCCAGCTGATGCCGCTCTGCGAGGCGGGTATTTCGATGAATAGCGGAGCGGACTCAACATTTCCAGCTTGCTGCCCCCACAAAGGCGCAGCGCCAAATGCGGCGGCCAGACGAAGCCATTCTCTTCGCGAGATCTTCATAAATGGATTGCCTGGGAAAGCGTGCGGACCGCGCCGGTCACTGTGCCTTGACTCCGGGCTGTTTGGCCTGAGCTTCGGCAGTCAGCCTCTCGACGATGCTTTTTTCGCGATTGCCATCGACCGGCCGCTTGAGGCGGAAATACGCGATGGAGAGGGAGACGTGCGCCTCAGCAAAACCAGGGGACTCCTTCACGATGGATTCCAGTTCGCGTCGCGCCTCGTCGGCTTTTCCCTCCGACAGCGCAATGGCCGCCAGCTGATAGCGCACGGCCAGATCGCCGGGCCGCGTCTCCAGGGCTCGCTCAAGGTATGGTTTCGCCTCGTCAAACTTCTGCTCTTGGCGGAGCGTGGCCCCGATCTGGAGGTTCGCCACGTAATTGTACGGATCAATCGCCAGCTCAGACTTGAACTCCTTCGTCGCCTCCTCGGGTCCCGACGTGACCTGCAAAGCCTGTCCGTAAAGAACATGAACCCCGGGAAGATTGGGATTCAGAGCAACCGCCTTGGCCAACTCCGGGCGAGCTCCCGCGAAATCGGCGGCCTCCATCTTCGAGGTGCCCAGCATCAAGTGGGCTTCGGCCGACTCACCATTGCGCAAAATCTGATCTACTAGCACTTGTCCCTCCGAAACCTGGTGGTCCCGAATCAGCGCCGTGCCCAGGAGGTAGACAATCGCCATGTCGTCCGGATGCTTCTGATGTTCGGGCCGCAACACGCGAATCACGTCTTTGTTCTGTCCCATGCGCAGGTAGCAGTCGGCCAGCAAGAGCGTCGCCTGGCTGTTGCTGGGGGACTCTTTGTGTACCTTGACCAATTCATCGGTCGCATCCCCGATGCGTCCGGTCTTGTAGTATGCCAAGGCCAGGTTAAGGCGGAGTCCCGGAGCCGAAGGAGATTGCTTGAGAGCGATTTTGTACTCGGTAATCGCCTCTTGGAATTGTCCCAGGCCGGCCAGGGCGGCTCCAAAATTCGAACGAATCGGAGTTGCTTCCGGATGCTCCTTCAAGAATTCTCTGTATTCCTTGACCGCACCCTCAAGATCGCCGGCTCGCTGCTTCGCGATGGCATCGTTGACCAGTTCCTGCGGCGATTGGGCGGTGGCGTCCAGGGTCAGAACAAGAAGGAAGAAGGCTCTCCACATATCGATTACTGGGCCCCGTGCGGCAAGCGCGACTCTTTCACGACTGTGGTCACTTTCTGGAGTTCCGCCTCGAATTCGGCGGGATGGAAGTCCTGTTCGCCCAGCCCTGTGCTGAAGAGGACCTTTCCGCGGCTGTCCACCAGGTAAGCTTTGCTGGGCCAAGCCGCGTACGCCTTCTCAGCTGCCCCGTTCATGTTATCAAGAAGGGTTGGAAATTCGATGTGCAACTTGCGCACGCACATGGTGGCGTGATCCTGCTGCTCGCTCATGTTGGTGGCTGGCTTCAGGGTGATTCCTTCCCTCTGGTTGCGCGTGCTCTGCCAGTCCGTCGTGGAGTGGGCCTCACGGATATATATAAGGTAGAAGGGAATTCGGTCTTTGTACGCGGGGTAAAGCCGGTTGAGAGTCTCGGCTGCACTGCGGAAATTCGGACATGTGTAGCTCCCGAATAGCAAGAGAACCGGACCGTGGTGGCGCATTTGAGCCAGGGTGACCCGGTCGTCTGAGCCCATTCTGGTTGCACTGAAGTTGGGTGCTAGCTGGCCGGCGCGAGGTCCAGATTCAACCGCGTCCACCTTTGGCCCAAGACTGGCAGCCAGCCTCTTTTCGCGCCCGGCCGCGGCGCCCAACTGCAGTTTTTCGTACACCTCGGCCAGCCGCTGGTGCACCGCGGCGGACTTTGGCGCTTTCTTCTCGGTGCCTTCCAACTCACGCTGAGCCTCGCGCAGTTTGCCTTCGCCGATCTCGAGGTCGGCGAGTTCGAGCCGGGCCTCGAGCGAGTCCGGACGCACCAGCAGCGCGCGGCGCACCAGGGGATCGGCTTCACTCCATTTCGAACTCGCCATCAGGATTTGCGCAAGATAAAAGTTCGCCTCGTAGTGATTCGGATCGGACGCCAGCTCTTTTTTAAACGCCTCGACCGCAGCGTCGGGATCGCCGGTGTTCAGCAACGCCTGCCCGTAGAGCCCCTGGAGCCCGGGCAGGCTCGGGTTCAACTCCGCGGCGTCAGCCAATTGTTTCACCGCTGACGGGAAGTCTCCCGCCGCGAACATTTGTGTGCCCAGCATTAGGCGCGCCTCGGCAGAGTCTCCCTTGCGAAGAATCTTGTCGACACGCTCCTGTCCCGCTTGCAGTTGGCCATCACGAATCAGCGCCGTGCCCAGCAGGTAGGCAATGGCGGAATCCTCGGGGTGCTGCGGCTCGATGGGCTTCAGGAGCGCGATCACCTCTTTGTTCTGTCCCATTCGCAGCCGGCAGTCCGCGAGAAGAAGGGTTGTCTGAAGGTTGTCGGGCTGCAAGTCGCGCGACCGGGAGAACTCGCGGGAAGCGTCCTCGATGCGCCCCGACTTGTAGTAGGCCAATCCGAGGTTGCGTGCGATGTCTGCGCTCTGAGGATCGAGCGCCACCGCCTTCTTGTATTCCTGGATGGCCTCGTCGAAATGACCGAGATGCGCGAGCAGCACTCCCAGGTTCGCCTGTACCGCCGCTTCTTTGGGCCGGGCGGCAAGAAACTGCCGATAACCCTGGACGGCCCCCTCGAGGTCGCCGGCCTGCTGCAGCTCCATGGCATGCCGCAGGGCGTCCTCGGGCGAAGATTCCTGCGCGAGGAGCAGCCTGACCAAAAACAACGCAACTGCGAACCGTCGCACCATGGCATTCAAGTTGGATTCGAGAAACACAAAAATGGGATGGCCGAAGCCATCCCATTTTAAACCGCAAACCGCGGGGTTCTTCTCGCTAGAAGAAGAACTTCACGGCAAATTCAACGACACGGCTGCCCTGTTTAACCGTGGTTTTTCCGAAATTCGAGTTTACCTGAGTGAACTGCTGAGTGGTCGGATCCTGCTGGAAGTGCAGGCTCAAGTTGCCAGAGTCTGGGAACGACCACAACGGATGGTTGAGGAAGTTGTAGCCCTGAATCCGGAACTGCAGCTTTTTCGACTCCGAGATGCTGAAGTTCTTGAAGATCGCCAAATCGGAATCGAAGTAGGAGGGTCCGTACACGACTGGGAGCAGACCCGGTCCATTTTGGCCAATCGTTGTTGGGACGGCAAAACAGCTCCCGTTAATGAATTGATGCGATCCCAACCCAGACCTTGGGTTGCAGGTCACGATCGGGTTCAGTTGCAGAGCGTTTGTCCCCAACATGGATTGATTGTTCATTGCTAGGCCCTGCGGTGTGAACGAGTTGAAGGTGCCGGGAATGACGGCGTTGTTGTTCTGCACACTCGCGCACAGAGCCTTATTTGCTGAAGTCGAAGTATCGCAGAAAAGCGACATGTTGAAGTTTGTACTGGAATTGTAGCCGCCCCCGAACGTGAGATTCGCTCCACTCTGCAACTGCGTAATGCCCGAGATTTGCCAGCCAGCCGTGGCGCCTGCGAGGAACCCGTGCGCGTGCAGGGGATTGCCTATATCGACCGAATAGGCGATGTTGAAGACCTGCCGACGGTCGGTTGGCTGGACGCCATAATTAGCCCGGAGATTGAACGGGTTGATCGAAACCGACCCATTTCCTTGGCCATTGGCGTTCTCGGTGAGAATACCCAGAGCCTTCTGCAGAGTGTAGTTCGCCTGGATGGTATAGCGGCCCTGGTGACGCCCCCACGTCAGTTGCATTGCATTGTAGTTGGAATAGACGTTGTTTGTGGCCTGGTTAAGATCGCTGTAGCCAGCGCCGGTGATTGGATCATTAAGGGGACGGAAGAACTTCGGATCCGCGTGAGCTGGATCGTGGTCGGTCGCGCTCTGCTTCATCGCCCCGATGGGTACCAGGTTGAGATTGCTGCCGTATCCGCCGCTGTTGGCCAGGTCCCTGCTGCGGTTGCCCACGTATGAGACTTCCACCAAACTCTGCCATGGAGCTTTCTGAGAAATCGTGAAGCTCCAACTATCCGTGAAAGGTTGCCGGTTATCTTTCGAATCGACCGCCGCAGGGGAAGCTGGTGACGCGGAGACATTGACGCAGGATAGGTATTGTGCGAACAGGCGCGACCCGCCCGCAGGATTGGTCGGGCAACCGGCCCCCCCGACCCACGTGGTCGACGAGATGTTTGCCTGCGCTACACCTGCGGAGGCATCCAATCCGCTGGTGAACTGGCCGGAGTGGAAGTAGAAACGTCCCCAGCCGCCTCGCAACACCGTGCTGCCGTTCCCGAAGAGATCGTAAGCTGCACCAAAACGCGGCTGGTAGAAGAGCGCCCGGGTTGGGAATCCACCGAGAGGAACCGTCTTGTCCTTTGCATGCCAGACGAATCCACAGAAGATTGGCGTGGCCGCGCAACTAGGTTGATAAAGTGACTGGTTGAAGATCGAATAGCCGAAATTCTCGCGGTCGACCCAGGGCTGGAAGTGACTGAACCGCAGCCCGAACTCCAGGGTGAGCCGCTTTGTGGCTTTCCATGAGTCTTGCGCAAAAAACTCATAGGTGTTGTAGGAGATGTTGTTCAAACGGTTGAAGTTCGCTTCGTTGTAGCCGTTCGTGATGTTTCCCGTCAACAAGTCTGCGTATTCGTCGCCATAACTGAATTGGTTGCCGGGAGCATGGAACTGTAATTCACCGTTGGTGTTGTTGTTGGCTGGCTGGGCATTGCGAATCCACTCCCAGAAAAAGCCACCTTTTAGGGTATGATTCTTGACCACCTTCGTGACGATATCGCTCAAGTTCGGCATGTACTTATTCGCGTAGAGGCCTTGGCCGGCGCCTCCCGCCTCAAATCCGCCAGGATTAAAGACGAGCGCCGCTTCGCTGGGGCCGAAGGCGCCGAACGACGGAATCTGGGAGATACCGTTCTTGAACAGACCGGCATAGGAGTAACCAACCGTCGCCTTATCGACCTTCTTAGGATCTGCGAACACATTAGGGAAGCCAATGAAGGAGTACGAGACGATGGTTTCATTGGTCATGGTTGGGCTGAAGACGTGCGTGACGGTTCCCGTCCAGGAGTCCGACTTATTCTTGCCCTGGATCGCCGTCGGGTAAGGAACCTGGTCGCCATTGCGCCACCAGAGACCGACAGGAAATAGCTGGATCTCGCGCTGGTAGTTGTAACGTACAAACACTTTCGTGTTGTCGCTGACATTCCAATCCCCGCGGATCACCCACTGCCGGTTGTTCTGGTTGAAGATTTCAGATTGGACATAATTGTAAGGGCTGTCGTACGTAGGTGTGTTGTTTGGGCGGGGAAACAACTTCATCAAGGCCTGCGTGTTCGGGTCGATGCACCCCGTCTGGCCCGCAGTCGTACACGCTGGTATCTGAGACCCCGGAAAATCAGTTGTGCTGACCTGTCCAACGGGAAGAAATGCAGCAGTCCGGCCGGGCTGCAAGACGCATCCCTGCGGTCCACAGGGGCTCTCGATCTTTGCCAGTTCCGTAGGCGAGAAATTGCCGTTGATCATGTTATCCGTGGGAACCGTCGCCCGGAGCAATCCGGTATCAAGGGTCTGATGAAAGTACTCAAAGCCTGTGAAGAAGAACACCTTGTTGCGGCTCTTGTTGAATCCAGTTCCGGGGATTATCACTGGGCCGCCAATGGTGCCGCCTGGATAGTAGAAAGAGTTGGCTGGCTGCTTGACTCCGCTGAAATTATTGAGCCAGTCATTCGCGTTCAGGGAATGATTTCTGGCCGAGAAGAACCCGCTGCCGTGAAAGTCTCGGCCACCCGCTTTGGTCACCGATGTGATCAGCACCGGTCCCTTCTGATTCTCCGCACTAAAATTCGATGTGAGAACCTTAAATTCCTGCAGGAAGTCTGAGTTGGGGTTGACCGGGGTATCGCAGTTGCAACCGGGATCGGACACGTGCGCGCCGTCCGCCGTGATATCAAGGGTGTTTGTCGGCAGGCCGTTGTACGAGAAGTTGTTGTTCAGGGGGCTTTGGCTGTCGCCGCCATCGCCGTTCGCATTTATGCCTATGATCGATCCTCGGTAGCTGGATTTATTACTCGTCCCGTTATTGATGCTAAACCCGGGGACAATCTTGATGTACTCCGCCGCGTTGCTGCCGACTTGTGTGAAGTTCTGCAATTCCTTCGTGGCCAGCGCAAACGACTTCTCGCCCGAGTCTATTGTCGCTACCGCAAAGTCGGACGTAGCGGTGACTTCGACGGTCTGGGTGGTGCTGCCCACGGCCAGCGTCACGTTGTTGTTCCGCCTTTCGCCGCCGCCTAACCGAATGCCGGTTGCTTTGTATGTCTGAAAACCTTGCGCCTCGACTGCGAGTGCGTAGTCTCCAACTGGCACGGAGGCGAAGGTGAAGTAACCCTCAGAATTCGTTACCGTATCGCGGGTGGAGCCTGACAACGCGTCGGTTAACGTGACCTTGGCACCGCTCACGACGGACCCTGATGAATCGGAAATGACTCCAGTCAAAGTTGCAAAAATTCCTTGCCCCCAAGCAGTCACGCCGAGCAGCGTGAGCAGACACAACACCGCCATCAGTTTTACGGTCTTCGACATTGGTATAGCTCCCTTCGAGATGCTTGCCACCCGTCCCACGCTTGGCCGCGACTCGCCCACAGTTCCCACACCACGCCCCGGACTCGAACGATTCCGCGGTCAGGGACAGATAGTACTTTCCTATTAGCCTGGACCGCCGCTGATTAGGCTCTATGTCGATGAGGGTTGTCAAGCAAAAAAATCGTTATTCTAAACAGTTTTTTCGGTATGGAGTCGGTATGGAGATTGGTAGGTGATAGGTATGGCGATTGGTAGGCTTCTGAAATCTGGAGGGGTCGGCTCGGCGCAGATTGTGACCGTGGTCGGGGACAAACCAATGCCAGCACGGGACTTCGCCTACCATCGTGTGGCAAGAGGCGCAGACTGGTTGTGCCCTTTCTGCGCTACTAGCAACGGGCCACACCCTCGCTGTCCGGCGTTGATACCGAGGAGAGGCTGATGGATCTATTGGTAGTTAGGCGAGCGATCTCCGAAACCTGCCTCTCGAGGGTGGAATATGAAGAATCATAGTTGAGATCATCTGGAGATCAAGAAATACGAACTAGCATTGCCCAGAACGGCAGGCAAGGTCCGTCGAAAGACTTGCAAAATCGTCATCCAGTGCGAACCCGTCCCGGAGAGTGGCAGTCGCCCGATGTCGCTGATTGGCACTTTGCGGTTTTCGGGTTATCGCGTCTAAATCTCTGGCTAGAAACTCATTTGTTGAGCGCAAGATCGGCACGATGTCCACGATTCGCGTTGGAGTTCTAAACCATAGCCAGCATACTTTATGGCAATAGGGACGAAAGTGATTTGAATGCAAAGAATGTCTGAGGCCCGAGTGCAGGCAAAGGAGGCAAACCAGCATCGTCAGGGACGCTCTGTTGAGCGTCCGCCATGTATCACCGTGCCGAATAGGTTTCTGCCCAGGGCACACAAGAACGGGCATCGCCACCTCTCCGGTCGGGAAACGGGTCTGGTGGGTGTGATGTTTCTTGCCTCACTATGGTGTACCGGTCATGCCAGCGCACAAATAGGCATGCGCCATTCATCCCAAAACCCTACTTCTGTACCGACGGAACTTCGGGTTGTGTCCGTGCCCTGGTGGCCGACCAAGGGATCCCCAGGGCGAGATGAGTACGCGGGCAGCGCGGCGTGCACCAAGTGTCACGCCGAAAAAGCTGCATCCCAGACGGCCACCTCTATGGGGCGCGCCGCGGTGCGAGCGTCGGAAGCGGAGCCACTGAAGAGTCATCCGGACCTGAGCTTCAGCTTGACTCCGTACGCATACCAGTTGGTGACGAAGAACGGACAGAGCGTTTTGTCGGTGAGCAATGGCGTTGACCAGACCACCAAGCAACTGGAGTGGGCCTTGGGGAAAGGCAATTTTGGTCAGTCGTACGTATATCGGGACGACGACAAATAGTACTAGGCCCAGCTCAGCTTTTATAGCAGGCTCAACGGCCTGGATATCACGACCGGGCACTCCCGAGACGTGCCGCAGAGCATTGATGCCGCGGCCGGCGGGTACACGCCGCTCGACAGCATTCGTCAATGCTTCGGCTGTCATTTCACCGCATCCAGCACAAACGATCACTTTAGTCCGGACCAGGCCATTGCGGGGGTCACGTGCGAAGCGTGCCATGGACCCGGGGTCGCGCATGTAGCCCTTATGTCGTCCGGCTTGCCGGATGCCAAGGGGCTCACTATGAATCCGGCGAAGCTGGATCCCGTCGAGTCGGTAGATTTCTGTGGCGCGTGCCATCGCACGTACGCCGACGCGGTTCTCAGTGGGCAAGCAAAAATGGGAATCATCAATGTGCGGCTGCAGCCGCCCTATCGTCTGGAAAAGAGCAAGTGTTGGGGAAAGGGCGATGCCCGCCTGACGTGCGTTGCATGCCATGACCCTCATGTCGAACTAATACGTAGCGCAGAATTCTACGACGCCAAGTGTCTCCGCTGTCACAGGCAGGATCCGAATGCCAAACGGACCGCGGATCATCCGGGAAGCGCTTGCAAGGTGGGCACTAAGGCGTGCGTGACTTGCCATATGCCGAAGCTCGAAGTGGAAGGCACGCACGCGATCTTTACAGATCACTTCATTCGGATTGCCCATCAGGGCGAGCCTTATCCCGAGTGATCTCGAAGGTTTGGTAGGGTGGTCCATCAGGCGCGGAGTTGCAAATGCGGACCATATCATCACGATGAAGATCGTTGACGCCAAACTGAATGTCTGTTTGCCCGGGCCGGAACCTCGTCACGTTGCAGTTCACCACAGAGGACGCAATCTACGGCCTCGAGCCCGGTCTGCAGGGCAGCAGCGCTGCACTTAGATCTCGGCGTACACAACTTCGGGGCGTCATCTCTCGCTTGCGAAAGATCGCCGCCCTGGCTGAAGCGACGGGGTGTTTCCCCAAGCGTATTCGTTCGAAAACGGTTTCATGCACCCGGGAGACAAGCCGGGCCCGGGTGTCGATCTGGCCCGGGTGTCGATCTTGACGAAGCAGCTGCAGCGCAGTATCCGTATCAGCGGGCTTACCTGCCCATCAACCGCAAACTCGATGGGACCATGCACAGCTGGTAGCCTTCTCTCGAGTGAATCTCCGTGCCAAAAGACGGGTGCCCCGACGATCAGTGGTCCCAATGATCGTGGGACTGCTCCTGTGCGGAGGACTGCAGCCGAGCGTTGTTCACGCGGAAAACGGCGCAGAGGCCTGGTTACGCTACGCCCCGCTGGATGCGCAATCAGCACAGAAATATCGAGAATTGCCCGCGGCGGTGATCGCGCTCGGCGATTCAATCATCCTGAGGAGCGGGCAGCAGGAATTGATGTTGGGTTTGAAGAGCATGCTCGGCCGAAGTGTGACCGGCGGACGTGGTCTGCCGCCGCAGGCTGCCATCGTTCTCGGAACGGTTCAGGAGTTCACTGCATCCGGGATTGCACTCTCACCTCCAGGTGCGATTCATGAAGACGGCTACTGGCTTACTCATCGACGTGTGCACGGCTTCGACTGCCTGGTGATCGCGGCGAACACCGAGCGGGGCGTTCTGTACGGCGTATTCGGACTGCTGAGCAAAATCGCGCGCCATCAGGACGTGATGGCCGTTCATGAAGTAGAGGAGCCCTACGCGCCGTTACGATGGATCGACCAGTGGGACAACCTGGATGGCCGCATTGAGCGTGGATACGCCGGTCCCTCCATCTTCTTCGAAGGAGGAAGGGTTCGGGACGATTTAACCCGTGCCGGGGAATACGCGCGCCTGCTGGCGTCGGTCGGGATCAATGGCTGCGCCATCAACAATGTGAATGCGGACCCGCGGGTGCTGGAAGATGGTTTCATCTCCCAGGTTGTGCGCGTGGCAGACGCGTTTCGTCCTTGGGGCGTTCGGCTTTCGCTTGCAGTCGATGTGAGCACGCCCAAAGCTTCGGGCCAACTGGACACCTTCGATCCAATCGATCCTCGCGTGGCGGAATGGTGGCGCGGGAAGGTTGACGAGATTTATCGGAAGATTCCCGACTTTGGTGGCTTCGTGGTGAAAGCAGACTCGGAAGGTCGCGCGGGTCCGGCCACGTATGGCCGCACGCCAGCCGACGCCGCGAACGTGATTGCGCGCGCCCTGAGGCCGCACCATGGCGTGTTGTTTTATCGAGCGTTTGTGTACGACCACCATCTGGATTGGCACAACCTGAAGAACGATCGAGCCAAAGCTGCCTACGACATCTTTCACGTGCTCGACGGAAAATTCGAAGACAATGTCGTTGTTCAGATTAAGCATGGCCCCATCGACTTTCAGGTGCGCGAACCGGTTTCGCCGCTATTGGGCGGACTTGAGCACACCAACGAAGCGATCGAGTTGCAGATCACCCAGGAATACACCGGGCAACAGCGCCATCTCTGCTTTCTCGTACCCATGTGGAAAGAAGTGCTCGACTTCGACTTGCACACAAGCCGAGATGGCACGCCGGTGAAGGATGTGGTGGCGGGCAGGGCCTTCCAGCGCCCAACTGGAGGAGTCGTGGGCGTGGCCAATGTTGGGATGGATACGAACTGGTTGGGGAGTTCTCTCGCGCTGGCGAATCTCTATGGCTTCGGACGTCTCGCCTGGGATCCAGGTCTTGGCTCGCAAGCCATCGTCGACGAATGGACGCGCCTCACTTTTGGCAACGACCCCCTGGTGGTGCGGACCATCACCGAAATGGAATTGGCTTCCTGGCGTGTTTATGAGAGCTACACCGGACCGCTAGGAGCGGGAACGCTCACCGACATCCTCGGGAGCCACTATGGTCCGGGACCGGAATCGTCGGAGGAAAACGGATGGGGCCAGTGGCATCGTGCCGATCATGAAGGGATCGGGATGGATCGCACCGTGGCCAGCGGGACGCGATTCGTCAGCCAGTACTCGCCTACCGTCCAACGGCAATACGAGTCTCTCGCGAACTGTCCGGATGAACTGCTCTTGTTCTTTCATCATGTGCCGTACACGTACGTTTTAAAATCCGGCAAGACGGTGATTCAGCATATCTACGATTCCCACTACGATGGCGGCGATCAAGTCGGTAAGTTTGTATCTGAGTGGAAGTCGCTGCAGGGCCACATTGATAACGAGCGTTATGCGGAGGTGCTGGCGCAACTGCAATACCAGACAGGGCATGCCATGGTCTGGCGTGACGCGATTAACGACTGGTTTTATCGCATCTCTAGGATCGCCGATCAACGGAGCCGAGTGGGGAATCATCCCGATCGAATCGAGGCTGAGAACATGCAGCTTCAGGGCTACGTGCCGTTCAACGCGACACCGTGGGAATCGGCCTCCGGCGGAAAGGGTGTGGAGTGCCCTGTCTCTGCGAAAAGCTGCACGGCGATGCTTCAGTTCGGCGGCGCGGCGGGACATTACGAACTCGACGTCCAGTACTTCGACCAGAACAATGGGGCTTCCAGGTTTCGAGTTTATCTAAGGGACTACGTTGTCGACGAGTGGCTGGCGGACGATCACCTGCCAGCTACCAAACCCAACGCCGACTCTTCGACAAGAAGGCTGATCAATCTTAAGCTGCGGCCCGGCGATGAAATCCGGATCGAAGGCATTCCCGACAGCGGCGAACGGGCTCCCCTCGACTACATCGAGCTATATGCCAAGGGCTCGCCCTGAAGAATCGACGACCCTAGCTCCACAGCCGGTCCCAGGAACGCTCCTGATCCCACTGCGGCGTCGGCTCGAAGTAACCGCTGCCCGGCGCCAGGTGTTGACGCACCACATCCTCGTTCGCCGTAACGCCCAGCCCCGGACGGTCGGGGACGTCGATCCAGCCGTGGTTGACGATCGGGGTCTTGACTCCCTCCTGCACCAGCGATGACCACCAGGGCACGTCGAGAGAATGGTTCTCGAGTGCCAGGAAATTCTGTGTGGCGGCCGCACAGTGAACATTGGCCATACAACTGACGGGCGTTCCGGCAAAATGCATCGCCATGGGCACGCCGTACTCTTCCGCCATGTCGCCGATCTTGTGCGTTTCGAGAATGCCGCCCGAGGTGGCGAGGTCAGGATGAATCTTGCTCACAGCGTGCTTCTCGCAGAGGACCTGGAACGGCTCTTTGAGATAGATATCTTCCCCCGTGAGAATGGGGGTCGGACTTTCTTCCGAAATTTGTTTCAGGAGGTCGGTGTAGGTCCAGGGAATGACGTCTTCCATCCACGATAGGTTGTATTTCTCGTAGGCCTTTCCCAGCCGGATGATCGATTTCACACCGAGGTGCCCAAGGTGGTCCATGGAGAGCGGAATCTCCATGCCGACCGCATCCCGAACCGCCGCGACGTACTGCTCCAGCATTGCGATGCCCTTGTCAGTGACCTCCATCGCTAGCAACGGATGGGGAAGTTGGTTCATCTCCCAATCCGTGAGGTCCGATCGCATGGTCACTGTGCCTGGCGTGTCAGAGACCATGTCAATCCCCAGATCCATCTTGAGCCAGGTTATGCCCATGACCTCCTTGCGCTCTTTCATTCGTTGCCCGTAGACCTTGGGATCTTTCGACTCGGTCGTGTCGGCGTAGACGCGGACCTTGTCACGAAATTTTCCGCCGCCCACCAGGGCGTAGACGGGAGCGTTGTAGACCTTGCCAGCAATGTCCCACAGCGCCATTTCGACGGCGCAAACTCCTCCTCCCTGTCGAGCGTGTCCACCAAACTGCTTGATCTTGCGAAAAATGCGATCCAGTTGCAGAGGGTTTTCGCCCAGGATGCGGCTCTTCAAGAAAAGAGCGTACGTTGGGCTGGCACCATCGCGGACTTCGCCGAGCCCGTATACACCCTGATTGGTGTCGATGCGGATAATAGGACAAGGGCTCGGACCCGGCTTCACCACGTTGGCCACGCGGAGATCGGTGATCTTCAGCGTCGAAGGGCTCGAATTCGTGTTGACGACCTTGGGATAAGCTTCCGCCATCTCCCCGGCCAACCACGTGCCTCCCAGTGCCATTGCGGAAGTCTTCAGGAGTTCGCGGCGATCGAACCTGCTCTTGCCGTTCTTGCTCATATGCGGTGTCCTTTCGCTGTCCTCCGATGTTGCGGACATGGGGTTTGGCTGCGTCAGAGCCGTCCGAATTTCTTCACGGCTTCCTCAATCGATTTGAGCTTCTCGATGTAGGCGTACATCGAATGCTCCTTGAAATCCATTTCCTGGGCCAGCGCGAGGACCTCTGCGGCTTTGGCACGAGGCACTACCACTACGCCATCCGCATCGGCGACAACGATATCCCCTGCGGTCACGGGAACGCCGTCACAGACTACCGGGATGTTTGCTCCGGCAAAGCGATAGTGGCTAACTGAAGTGGAGGGGACGGTTCCGAGCGCGAACACTGGAAAGCCTATCTTCTGCAGATATGCCGTGTCGCGCACTCCGCCGTCAATCACAGCCCCAGAGAAATTCCGCGCCGCCATGGCCGTCCCCATCAGCCCGCCCATGCCCGCGATGTCAATGCCATCGTCGACGACCATCACATAGACGGAGTTCGGTCCGCCCTGGTCAATCGCAGCCAGCATGCCCTCTAACGCGCCCGGATCGTGATTCTCCTCTTTCTTCAACTTCACTGTGACCGCGAAGCCAGCGAACTTGGCGGGAAAGATCGGGCGCATGCGATGAGACATGAAAATACGCTCGCCCGAGATCTTTTCCATGGCATCCGACAGGGATGCGACTTCGACATGACGATAGCCGTCCAACAGAGCTGCTTCTCCTGCCGGTTCCGCCGGCTTGGAGAACGCGCGCGGAGCCGAGACGATCGCCGCCCCTAATGAGATGACCAGAACGAGAATGGCTACCGCGGCTACGTGGTTGATGTCAAAAATACGAGTGTAGAAGGATTTTTTCATTGCACTACCTCTCGCAAAATCACATTCGTTCGGGGATGATTTGCTTCGCCAGAAAAAAGGATTGTACCCTCGCGCGTCAATCGGGTTTGACAAATCATTTCTGATTTGAGAGTTTCAGGGACGCAATCGCGGCACAATTCGCACAACCGCTTTGGAGTCCCGCACGAGCCACCGTTCGGGATGGCGGAGGCCATCGATGACCCGGACCGCGCGCGACCATTCAACCCATCGTAAAGTTGTAACGTTCCTCTGTCTGTGCACGGGGGCATTGCTCGCAGTTCCTCCGACTCGAGCGCAGCTTATTTCTTTCCCCAAGCAAGACCTGATCGACTACACGTCGCCGAACCCGTTTGACCGTCTTCCGGATGGCCGGCCGAAGGTGCCGGACGACTTGATCGAGAGGGCGCGTGGCCTCTCGGCGGAGGAGGTGTGGGCGGTCCTCGAAGAAAAAGGTTATCGCAACCAATACGCCGACGGATTTCACGTCCTATATCCGGGCAAGACTATGGTAGGGCGCGCCTTCACAGTGCAATTCATGCCAGCGCGCTCCGACGTCGACGAAGTGGCGAAAGCGAAAGCAAAGGAACACGGAGTCTCGAAGCTGACCAATCAGACTGCGATCGACATGCTTCAGCCCGGAGATGTCTTGGTCGTTGACCTCTTCGGTAAGAAGGTAAACGGCACGATCGTTGGCGACAATCTCTTCTATTACGTGATGAAGGCGACGCATAGCGGAGGCCTGGTGGTCGATGGCAGCGTGCGCGACCTCGATGGAATCTCAGAGATCGATATGCCGGCGTATTTCCGGGCTGTCGATCCGACCCCCATCGGAAACGTGATGCTGACGGGCATCAATATTCCGGTACGCATCGGCGGCGTTACCGTCATGCCAGGCGACCTCGTGGTTGGAGACCGCGAAGGAATTTACTTTGTCCCGCCGCAACTGGTGAAGGAACTTCTCGACCGGGCGGATGAAATCCATGTTCACGACGAGTGGACAAAGAAGAAATTTGATGAGGGGAAATACAAGTCGAGCGAGATCTACGGCTCGCCCAGCGATGCGAAACTCCAGGAAGAATACAAGGAGTACCTGAAGCGGCGGCTGGAAGAGATTCGCAAACAGCGAAGTTCGAAATGAGTGGGGGGGTGAAACGTCATGACTGATTCGCCTGGAAAAGAAATCACGCGCCGTGGATTCATGGCAAAGGTTGGCCAGGGTTTTGTGTTGGCAAACGCCGCCGGGGCCCTGCTGAAGAGCGCCGACGCCCAACTCGTCGTCCCCGATCCGCCTGGCAAGAAGCTGGGGTGGGCAATCGTCGGCCTCGGCAGTCTCGCCATCAACCAGATTCTGCCTGCCTTCGCTCAGTGCGAGAAATCCAAGGTCGTGGCCCTGGTAAGCGGTCATCCTGACAAAGCCAACAAGCTGGCTCTGCGTTATGGGGTCAACCCGAAGAATATCTACAACTATCAGAACTACGATTCGATCCGGGACAACCCCGAGGTCGACATCATCTACATCGTTCTGCCCAACGGGATGCACGCGGAATACACCGTGCGCGGCTTGCAGGCGGGCAAGCATGTGTTGACGGAAAAACCCATGGCCAACACACCGGCGGAATGTCAACAGATGGTCGACGCTGGACACAAGGCCAATCGGAAACTGATGGTGGCCTACCGCTGCCAGTACGAGCCCTACAACCGAGAGGCGATTCGCGTCGCCCGCTCCAAGGAATTGGGGACGATCAAAGTGATCCTGGCCGACGCCGGCTTCAACATGAAAGATCCCAACCAGTGGCGGCTCAAGAAATCGCTCGCCGGCGGCGGGTCGCTGATGGACATTGGCATTTACGCGCTGCAGGCCGCGCGCTACCTCACGGGCGAAGAGCCCAGCGAGGTCAACGCCATGATGTACAGCACTCCGGGCGACGAGCGATTCAAGGAAGTAGAAGAGGCGATCAACTTCCAGCTGCGTTTCCCGAGCGGCGTGTTGGCGAATTGCACCTCAAGTTACGGCTACGCTTGGCAAACTCACTACCGGGTGGTGACCACCGATGGCTGGCTTGAGATGGACCCTGCGACCGCGTACAGCGGGTTGCGTATGCGTGTGCACCGCGGAAACATCATCGAAGAGAAAGACCTGCCCGTGGTTGACCACTTCGCCGCGGAGATGGAACACATGTCGGAGTGCGTCATGCAGAACAAAGAGCCGCTAACGCCGGGCGAAGAGGGGCTGCGTGATTTAATCATCATGCATGCCCTCTACGCGGCGGCGAACACGGGTAGGACGGTGAAACTCTAACAGTCGCAGACGTTCCGCTCAGGCGGTCATGGAGACTTCGCGCAGCCGCCGTTCGAGATACCGTCGCTCGCTGTCGTTCGTGACCAGCGCAAGGGCGCGTGTGTAGCTCTTCGCCGCCTCGCTCGGCGACCCGGCCCGGCGCAGCAGATCGGCGCGCGCGGCGTGCAGCAGGTGGTAGTTTTCGAGATCGCCCGCGGCAGCCAGTCGATCGATGATCGCCAGTGCCGCCCGAGGACCCTCCGCCATCGCGACCGCAACCGCGCGGTTCAGCGAGACCACCGGAGAAGGCTGCAGCCCCTCTAGATAGTCGTAGAGCCGCACAATCTGCGGCCAATCGGTATCCGCCGCCCGCGGGGCGCGGCAGTGTAGCCTCGCGATTGCCGCCTGTAGGGCGAAGGGACCCGGCTGCCCGCGCAGACTCTCTTCGACCAACGGCAGGGCCTCGGCGATCTGCTCTTTATGCCAGCGGCTGCGATCCTGGTCTTCAAGAACGACGAGATCGCCGGCCTCGTCGACGCGAGCATCGCGCCGCGCATCCTGCAGAAGCATGAGAGCGAGCAGAGCGGTTGCTTCGGCAGGCGGCTGCGGCGCCATCAGCGTTCTGACCAGGCGTCCCAGTCGGATCGCCTCGGCGCACAAGTCGGTTCGCAACAGCGGTCCACCGCGAGTAGCGGCATAGCCTTCGTTGAAGACGAGGTAGATCACCGTGAGCACGGCCTCCAGGCGTGCCGACAAATCAGTCGCCTCAGGCACGACGTAGGGAATGCCCGCGTCGCGAATTTTGCGTTTTGCCCGCACCAGCCTCTGCGCCATTGTGGTCGCAGGCACCAGAAAGGCGCGGGCGATCTCGTCGGTTTCCAGTCCGCACAAAGTTCGCAGGGTCAGCGCGACCTGCGCCTCGGGAGCGAGCGCCGGGTGGCAGCAGGTGAAGATCAGGCGAAGCCGGTCGTCCGGAATTTCATTCGTGTCATAGTCTGGCTCTTCCATCGTCCGGAACATGCCGGAGTTGACGTAAGAATCGAGTTTTTCCTCAAAACGTGTCTGACGGCGGATGCGGTCGATGGCTTTATGGCGGGCCGTCTGGATGATCCAGGCCCGGGGGAATTCCGGGACGCCGGCGGCCGGCCATTGGTCCACGGCAGCTGCAAATGCTTCTTGCGCAACCTCTTCGGCGAGATCGAAGTCACCAACCAGACGGATCAGGGTCGCGACAATCCGACCCCAGTCGGAGCGGTAAACTTCCTCAATGGCCGCGGTTGCACCCGGGGGCATACCTGATTGTAAATTTTCATCCGCAGGGGTGTCGATCTGGACGCCCGCAGTTCGACTTACACGTAGGAGACGCACCGAGATGAAGTACATGCTGCTGGTTTACACCGACGAGAAGGCGTGGACGCAGGCCGAACGCGAGCTCTGTTATGGGGAATCGACACAGCTCGCGCACCAGCTCCAGGCGAAAGGCCAATTCCTGGCTACCTCCCCATTGCAACCGGTGTCGACGGCCACCAGCGTCCAGGTGCGCAACGGGAAACGACTCGTCACCGACGGTCCTTTTGCCGAAACGCGCGAACAACTCGGCGGCTACTTTCTGGTGAATGCCAGGGACCTCGACGAGGCGATCGAAATCGCGGGGCACATACCGGGCGCACGCAAAGGCACCGTCGAGATCCGGCCGGTACTGGAGATACCGAACCTGCCGGACTAGCGTGCGATACGAGGGCCGCAAGCGGTGACAGTTCGGCTGATTCGAAGTCAAAGGCAACATGTGGGGGAGTGATTCATGTCGTCAGGCACTCAAGCCGTTCCACTCTCGAAAACGAGCCTGTGGGCTGGCCGCATCATGAGCGGATTGGTCGTGGCTTTCTTGCTCTTTGATGCGAGCATCAAGGTGCTCAAGCTGGCTGCCGTCGTTGAGGCCACGGCCAAGATTGGATACCCCGTAAATACCGTTGTCCCAATCGGGATCGTCTTGTTGGCGTGTACGGTCTTGTACGTGGTTCCACGAACCTCTGTGCTTGGCGCGATCCTATTGACGGGGTATCTTGGTGGCGCGACCGCCAGTCAGGCGCGGCTCGAAGATCGTTGGTTCTTGTTTCCTGTCGTTGTCGGAACGTTGGTGTGGGGCGGACTCTACTTGCGCGACGGACGACTTCGTGCATTCATTCCGGTTCGAAAGGCCGAGTAGATTCGAAGATCACCGAAGACGGCTGTCATTTTTGGGAGACAAAATCTGCATAAGTAACGAAGGAAGGAGCAAGCATGAGCAAGGTAAGGGTGCTGGTGGGAACGCGCAAGGGTGCATTTATCCTGACGTCGGACGGGAAGCGTGACAAGTGGGATGTCAGTGGACCGCATTTCGCAGGTTGGGAGATGTATCACCTGAAGGGGTCGCCCGCTGATCCGAATCGCATCTATGCCTCCCAAACCAGCGGCTGGTTCGGACAGGTGATTCAGCGCTCCGACGATGGCGGCAAAACCTGGCACCAGCCCGGAACGCCGCCCGGCGAACCGGTCGCCCCAGGTCCCCCCAAGAGTGAGAGCAATAAGTTCGCCTACAACGCTTCGCCCGAAACCGGCAAGCCGCTCACCACGCATCAGTGGTACGACGGCACCCAGCATCCCTGGGAGTTCAAGCGAGTGTGGCACCTGGAGCCATCGCTCACCGATCCCAACACGATATACGCCGGAGTTGAAGACGCCGCCCTCTTCCGTTCGACCGACGGAGGAATGAACTGGGAGGAGCTTTCCGGCCTGCGTGGCCACGGCACCGGCCCCAAGTGGCAGCCGGGAGCGGGTGGCCTGTGTCTGCACACCATTGTTCTTGATCCCAGCAACCCGCAGCGAATCTGGATCGCGATCTCAGCGGCCGGCGCGTTTCGCACCGACGACGGTGGCAAAACCTGGCGACCGATCAACCGGGGGCTGAAGTCCCAATACATCCCAGACCCAAATGCCGAAGTCGGGCACTGCGTGCACCATGTTGCGATGAACCCCTCCCGGCCGGGCGTCCTCTTCATGCAGAAGCACTGGGACGTCATGCGCAGCGATGACGCCGGCGATTCCTGGCGCGAGGTCAGCGGGAACCTGCCCACCGATTTCGGGTTCGTCATCGATGTTCACGCGCACGAACCGGAGACGATCTACGTGGTCCCGATCAAGAGCGACTCTGAGCACTATGTTCACGAAGGGAAGCTGCGCGTGTACCGCAGCCGCACCGGGGGAAACGAGTGGGAAGCGCTGACAAAAGGCCTGCCGCAAGCCAACTGCTACGTTAACGTTCTACGCGACGCCATGGCCGTCGACCAACTCGACAAGTGCGGCGTGTATTTTGGCACGAGTGGCGGGCAGGTATACGCGTCCGCGGACGCAGGAGACACCTGGGCTCCGATCGTCCGCGATCTCCCGGCCGTGCTCTCGGTTGAGGTGCAGACTCTCTTATGAATAAGTGAGAGACGAAAATGGTCCGAGTCATTCTCCCTCCCCATCTCCGCACGCTGGCGCATGCCGACAGCGAGGTTGCGCTCGAGGTCGAGCCGCCCGTCACGCAGCGCTCGATTCTCGACGCCCTCGAGCTTCGCTACCCGATGCTCTGTGGCACCATCCGCGATCACGTCACGCAAAATCGTCGGCCGTTTCTGCGCTTCTTCGCGTGCGAAGAGGACTGGTCGCACGAGTCGCCGGACGTGCCAGTTCCCGCTGCGGTAGCTTCCGGTAAGGAGCCTTTCTTCATCGTCGGCGCCATTGCGGGAGGTTAGTCCGGATGCAGAGTCCCAATGCCTGGGAGTTCAACGTTGAAAAAGCTGAACAGGAGTGCTCGAATATTAGGAGCAAATCTGCTCAGTGGTTGTCGGGTGTGCTCGACAAATGTGTTTCCCGTTGCCGACTTAGGCCATCTCTTACTGTGGACTCTCGCGTGCAATTCGATCAATAGGCGTAGATATCACCCACCTAAGTGTTACCGTTTTCATCATGCGCAATTATGCGCAATCATGCGCAAGAACATTGATCACGAATGTTTCGATTCAAACCTAGAGTTCGAAGTCTGTACCCCGAAGTTAGTTAGAGAGTGCAATCGGTCATTTGCTTCTCTTTGTAAGTCATTTTATCGCCAGACATCACACCGCTGTGTGATGCATGTCCATCGATAGCGTGATGTGAAACACAGACTGGTAGGTGAGTTGATTGAGAAACTGCAGCTGTATTTAAGCAAGGCCACAACAGTGAAGATGGCCTCAGTAAGTTGCTCCATAGTTACCAGGTTCAGGCCCCAGCGAAATCCTCTCCCCCAAGAGGTATCGCGGCGTGCTCAGTGATCTCACGTTATCCCCTGACGTGGATTCATTCTGCTTTGCCGACCTCGTAGCCCGCGGAACCATCCGATCGCGTGATCTAGCGGTAGTTTACTGCGAGTTGATTGGGCAAGAGAGTAACTGGGTAATTTCTGAAGGTGTTACAAGAGTTGGGTTGTCTTACCCACGTGGGGTACTACGATGCCATCGCTCCAGCCCCAGAGTCTTGACCAAGGCTTGCTGCGCCAGAGTCTGCTGGGAGAGCACATAGGCGGTGCGCGGCGGTCCCTTCTCGCCCTGCGGCGGATAAAGTAAAACGAACTGTTTGATCTGCTCCAGTTCCTCGAGCAATTGCTCGACCGAGAGATCGGCCCAGGCCGCTTGTGCCTGCTTGTGCACATACTGCAGCAAAGAGATACCCAGCAGGCAGTAGAAGGCGTGGATGCCAATCTTGCGATCGGTCCAGTGATACATGGGATCCCAACCCAGCCAGTCTCCCTGCTTCAGTCCACGGAATACGCGTTCGATCTGTGGTTGACCGGAGTAGCCAGCCACGACTTGTTCAGCGCTCCAGTCCATTCGGTTGGTCAGCAGCACGGTGCGCCCCAGGCGCTGATTCAGGAGTTGCGGGAGAGCGGCAGAATCGAAGTCGAACTGCAAATGCCAACCACCGTCGTGCTCTTCCAGTTGATAGCGAATGAGCTCGGCCAGGAACGGTGCGGACAACCTGCCCCGAATCTTGCGCTCGATCTGATCTTGTTTCCAGCGGGCCTTGGGTTTATTCAGTTCCTTGGCCAAACGGCGCAGGGATTGCAGCACCCGGCTGAGGCGGGTGGTCAAACTGTGCAGTTGCTCTCCCGCGAAGGAAGCCGAGTACTTCACCACGCACAGATACTCGTGCCCATGGACCAAGGTTTTCTCGGCCGCGGCGCGCACTCCAGCCAGGGCACTACTGCAGGCGGGTAGTTCTTCCACGGCTCGACTGCGTAATTCCGCGGGCGCCTGATTCCAAGGCAAGGCCGAGATCCATCCCACTCCGGCTTCTGCCAGCTGCACCGTGTTGGCCAGCGCGGCCGAGCCTTTGTCCAGCACCAGCGTCACCGTCTCGCGCGCGATCTGATTCTGATCCAGCATGCGCGTGATGCGCGCCAACGAGGTGGAGAACTCCTCCACGTCGGCCACATTCCCGGGATAGACGTGATGACATAGGCTCAACCCATGTTCGCCATCCAGAACGTAGCTGAGACCGACTTGCCGCAGGTTGTGTCGGCCTTGCTTGTTATGCCCGCGCTGGGCCAGTTGGTTACGCGTGTTGGTGCTGGCGATATAGGTGTAGAAGTTGGTGGTGTCGTAAGCCAGCAGGCGACGACTGACCAACTGCTTTGCTTGCCATAATCCCAGCAAGCGCAACTGAGCTTGCTCCAGGGGATCGTCCGCCAGTGACCGCGCCTCTTGGCCTTCCGGCAGGATCTGTGCAAAAGCATTCCAGACAGCCTGGGACGTAAAGCGCTC
>Ga0307479_10000432_pt1 | contig 37625 bp, 28 predicted proteins | sample atmos_gasesECM4C_FD_203743 | JGI IMG/M metagenome (GOLD analysis project Ga0307479, IMG submission 203743) | Hardwood forest soil microbial communities from Morgan-Monroe State Forest, Indiana, United States - atmos_gasesECM4C_515 | ecosystem: Environmental > Terrestrial > Soil > Temperate...
TGGAGCGGAAGACCGGAACCTGGCTCTGGGTTGATTTTGAGGATGAGCAGTACGGCGGGTACAGCATCGGTGATTTTGACCTCCTCATGCAAGAGTACGACTTAAAGGGCAAACCTAAATCCAAGACGATGGCCGTGGGAAGAAGTATGCGAAATCTCTCCAGTGCGGACTGACCGTCGCCGCTAACCTCGACCTTGTATCCTTCGTATTCGAAAAGCCGCTTCAGTGCTTTCTGAACGCTGCGATCATCCTCGACAACGAGAATCGTTCTCCATGCGCCGTCGCCCCGAAAGCGAACGAGCATACAAAGTGTGCGAATGAGCGTATTCGAACCAATGCTTCACAGTGTCTGCCGAGTGTCAAAGAATTGTTATTTTGAAGGTGCAACTTATCGGCGAGCGACCCGAGAATCGCGGCCCGGGACACTCAGATTGGTGGTTGGCTGGCCGGCTCGCTGGGTCCCGGAGTCTGTGGGCGTTGCCAGCCGCCAGACCGTTTTCCTGAGTCTCCAATCTCTGTTGTACGCACGTCCGACGTTCAGGCAACATTCACTTTCATCGGCTACGATTGGACGTTTAGGAATCGACGAACTTCGGGTACACGAGAGGAGGATGGGTTGTGCGAACAGCGCATCTGCTCCCATTCATCGCAATAACGCTGGCGTTCTCCCCTGCACCGCAAGCTCAAGCACCCAGTCCGGTTTTAAGGAAAGTTACAGAATTCGATGTGCCGGGGCCGCCCGGAAAGCGTTTCGACTATCTGACGATTGATCCTGACGATCACTATTTGATCTCGGCGCACCTCGCCGCAGGGCAGACCTACGTGATCGATTTGCATAGGAATAAAGTTCTTGCGACGGTCGCGGATACTCCGGGAGCAGAAGGTGTGGAGTACGTGTCTGAATTGAAGAAGTTCTATACGTCGAACGCAGGCGACAACACAATTGGTGTCGTGGACTTGCGACAAATGAAGGTGGTCAAAAAGCTGCCGACCGAACGCAAGCCGGATGGAAGCGCCTACGCAGCGCCCTTCCACAAACTGTACGTTTCTGACGAACGAGGCAAAGCCGAGGCCATCGTGGACGTGACCAAGGACGAGATTGTGAAGACGTTGCACTTCAATAGCGAGACGGGCATGCCGCAGTATGATTCGGTGGCTCGCAAGGTGTACGTGAATTTACAGGACGCTAATATTTTCGCTGTCATTGATCCCGCGACGGACGAGGTGATCGCCCGCTACCCAGTCGGACGTTGCAAGGGCAACCATGGCATGACGCTCGATCCGGAACATCATCGTGCATTTCTGTCATGCGAGGAAAACAATCTAATGACGGTGTTCGATCTTGATAAGCACGAGCCCATCGCGTATCTCGACATGGCGGGTGGTCCGGATGTGATCAAGTATGATCCGGGACTGGGCCGCATTTATGCCGCTTGTTACAGCGGAGCCATCTCCGTCTTTCAGCAAGATGACCCGCAGCACTATCGAAAGCTTGAGGATTTCAAGGTTCAACATGCCGTACACAGCCTCGCCGTGGACCCCGAAACTCACCGCGTGTACACGCCAGAGCAGGAGGAGAACGGAAAGCCCGTGGCACGCATGGTGGTGTATGAGGCTGTCACCGCCGGGAAATAGAAGAACCCTATTTTCAGCACGGGCTTCATTCGGTGACTAGCACGACCTCTTATGCGAATTCTCATTGTGGAAGACGAGAAGAAGATGGCAGCTGTCCTAAAGAAGGGCCTTGAGGCGGATAACCATCGTGTCAGCCTCGCCTTCGACGGTCGTAGCGGACTGGAATTGGCATCCACAACGGAGTTCGACGTCGTAGTGCTTGATTTGATGTTGCCTGTAATTGATGGTTTCGAAGTAGCACGCCGACTCCGAAGGAATGACAACCGGACCCCGATCCTAATGCTCACAGCGCGAGATGCGGTCCCGGACATCGTTAAGGGTCTGGATGTCGGCGCCGATGACTATTTGACCAAGCCATTTGCTTTCGAAGTTTTCCTGGCTCGCTTGCGTTCGGTTGCGCGCCGCGGTACCACACCACGTCCAACCATACTTCAGGTCGACGATCTCATCTTGAACCCTGCCAGCCACCAAGTTACCCGTGGTGAACGAGAGATCCATCTCAGCCCGACGGAGTTTCGTCTACTGGAACTGCTGATGCGAAGATCAGGCAGAGTGGTTCCCCGAGATGCCATCGTCGAAGCTGTTTGGGACTTTGATCACGATGTCGAGGAGAACACTCTCGATACCTTCATTCGCTTGTTGCGAAGCAAGGTCGATCGCGACCGCGATCACAAGCTCATACAGACCGTACGGGGCATTGGCTACACCATCCGAGAGAATTCGAGAACATGAAGCGAGTTCCAATTCGGGTAAAGCTGACCGCATGGTATGTCGCCATCCTTCTTGCAAGTCTCAGCCTCTTTGGCATTGCCGCTTTTGTCGCCATGAGGAAAGGAATTGAGAAAAGTGTCGACGAAAACCTCGAAGGGCAAGCCGATGGGGTCGCAGAAGTTATGGGCCGTGTAATACAGCAAGAACCAGGTGAATTGCAGGACGAATTGAGGGAACACCAGGAACTGCGAGAGCAAGCCGATTTCTTGCAAGTGTGCGATCAAAATGGCCGTTGGATCTATCGCTCACGTTTGATAACACATTACGAAGTACCCATGCCCGTCAAGGCAAGTTATTCAGCCTACAACGTTATGGCCGCGGATCTCCCTCTTCGCGTTCTGGTACGTGAAATAAATGCCGGCGAGCAGACATATCGTATTCAAGTGGCGTCCCCGATGGACGATTTCTACGATACCGTCGATCAATTCAAGTGGATGATTCTGCTGCTCAGTCCTTTGGTTCTTGTTCTCGCATCGGCGGGCGGATACTGGTTGAGCAGGCGGGCCCTCGCCCCAGTGGATCAAATTACGCGCGCATCTCAGGAAATTAACTCCAGTAACCTGGGGAAACGGCTTGAAGTTCCGCGGAGTGGCGACGAGTTGCAACGCCTATCCGAAACGCTTAACAGCATGCTCGGACGGCTGGACTCTTCCTTTAACCGGATCACGCAATTCACAGCTGATGCCTCGCACGAACTGCGGACTCCCCTTGCTCTAATGCGGACAACGACGGAGGTGTCTCTGCGCACCTCCCAAACCGTCGCCGATTATCGGGAAGCGCAGGAAGAAGTTCTCGCCGAATTGGAGAAGACTTCATCTCTGGTGGAGAAGCTCATGCGGTTGGCACGGGCCGATGCTGGAGTCGAGACCCTGCAGCACATGCCGGTGAATCTGGTCGAGTGTCTCCGAGATGCGTGTAAGGACGGCAAGATCTTAGCCGATGCAAAACAACTGGTATTTACCGAAGATGTCGAATCGACAGAGCTGCTGGTCGAAGGCGATTCGCACGCCCTGCGTCGGCTTTTTCTGATTCTCATCGACAACGCCGTGAAGTACACCCCATCGGGAGGATCCATTACTGTCGGGTTGAAGCGCAGCGATCATTCCGCCGTGGCAGAGTGCAGAGATACCGGAATCGGTATTAGCGCCGACGATCTGCCGAACATTTTTGAGCGCTTCTACCGTGCCGACAAAGCCCGGTCGCGCGAGTTTGGAGGCGTCGGATTGGGCCTCTCTATCGCCCGCTGGGTTGCGGAAGCGCACAAAGGCTCCATCGAAGTACAGAGCGCTCCAGGCACTGGGTCGGTTTTTCGTATCAGCTTGCCTCTTCTTCAAAGCTAACCTCTTCCGACAGGCATCGCTTCGTCACGCTTTGATTGGCATACATGGGACATTCAGGTTGCTGTGCCATCCTTACCAGTGATGCGTTGGGGAACGCAGCCGGCCCCTGGGTGCTGCCGACAGGGTCTGTTGAGCAGACATCAGCTCTTAACTACCATCCGTTGCTGGATGAGGTGAAAGCATTGAAACTCTCGCAAGAAATGTCCGTCGCAAATCTTGCCGTCGTATGGCTGGGGATCGTTCTATTAGGTGAGGCAGTTGGATTGGGGCAAGGTTCGGTCAAAGCGCCTCAGAGTCCATTAACACTGGATCAGGCCGTGGATTTTGCGCTTGCCAACTACCCGGCAGTACGAGCATCCATGGAGCGTGCGCTGGCCTCGAAGGAAGGTGTAGGCCTTTCGCGAACTACCTATCTGCCGCGTACCGATCTCCTCTGGCAGTCCAATCGCGCCACGCGAAATAACATCTTTGGCCTTTATTTCCCTCAAGGCGTCGTCCCTCCCATCTCTGGTCCCGTTCTCTCGAGTACTTCTGACCGTGGTGTTTGGGGGAGTATGGCAGGGATCCTGCTCTCTTGGGAACCATTTGATTTCGGGTACCGCGGAGCAAATGTGGATGTCGCAAAGGCGACAGAAAACCGTGCCAACGCCGAACTCTCCTTGACCAAGCTCGATGTCGCAGGAGCAGTCGGGGATGCTTTCCTGCGACTGGCTGCCGCACAACAGCAAGTCAAGGCTGCCGAGGCTGACGTTGACCGGAGGCAAGTCCTCGCCACTTCCGTCCATGCCCTCGTCAAGGAAGAGTTGCGGCCGGGGGCCGATGCCTCGCGGGCCGACGCAGAGCTGGCAGCCGCTAAGATCCAATTGATTCGTTCTCAGCAGGTCGAACGAGAGAGCGAAGCAACATTCTCAGAACTGCTGGGCATCTCGGGGAGTAAGGTTGCGATTAATGCCGATTCGCTCCTCGCCGCACCCGCAACGTCCTATGCTGCACAATCAGCCCTCGCAGATCATCCCGCGGCGTTGGTCGTTAATTCAACTCTGTTTGAAACCAAGGCGAGAGAGAAGGTGCTCAGCAAGTCGTACTACCCGCGCTTTAACCTACAGGGCTCATTCTCCGGTCGCGGAAGCGGGGCGAACACGGACGGTACGTTTGGAACGGGCACGGATGGGCTTGATCTGATGAGACATAACTGGGCCGTTGGTCTGACGGCAACATTTTCCGTCCTTGATTTTCCGTCACTGCATTTCAAAAAACAGATCGAACAATCCAACGAACGCGCGCAGCGGGCCGACTATGACAAGACAATTCAAACGTTGACTGCGCAAGCAGAGCGGGCCAAAGCTGCGTATGACAGCGCGGTGTTGATCAGTCAAAACACTCCCGTCGAACTGGAAGCCGCACGGTTAGGCGAGCAGCAGGCAACTGCTCGGTATCAGGCTGCACTGGCTCCCATCGTCGAGGTCGCGGAAGCACAGCGCCTTCTCCTGCAAGCCGAAACTGAAGATAACCTTGCTCGTCTCACAGTCTGGCGATCGATGCTAGGTGAGGCGCTGGCTCAAGGCGATCTCCAACCCTTCCTCGAACTGGCCCGCAAGCATGGGGCGGGAGGCCAGTGAGATGTGGCTGATTCGGATCGCCCTTCGACGCCCTCTGACCATTGTGGTAGCCGTAGTCTCGATTGGTCTGTTGTCGGTCCTGGCTCTACTGCGGATGCCCATCGACATCTTTCCTAACCTAAATCTGCCTGTCATTTATGTAGCGCAACCGTATGGAGGAATGTCTCCGGCGCAGATGGAAGGCTATCTCGTCTACTACTACGAATATCACTTCCTCTACATCACGGGCATCGAGAGCGTCGAATCGAAATCAATCCAGAACGTTGGACTCCTCAAACTCACTTTCCATCCAGGCACGGACATGAGTCAGGCTCTCGCTCAAACTATCTCGTATGTGGATCGGGCACGAGCATTCATGCCAGCGGGAACGGTTCCACCGTTTGTGATGCGGTTCGACGCGGGCAGCGTGCCGGTCGGGTTTCTTGTGTTTTCGAGTCAGACGCGAGGTCTGGGAGAGATTCAGGACCTTGCGTTGAATCGAGTGCGTCCTTTGTTTGCCACTCTTCCTGGTGTTTCGGCGCCGCCTCCATTCGGAGGAAATGCCAGAACGATCGTAGTCACGGTAGACCCAGACCGCCTGCGGGCGTACCACATGTCTCCGGAAGAAGTGGTGAGAGCGGTCAGCGCAGGCAATATCATCATGCCCGCCGGAAATATTCGTACTGGAGACCTGCAACCGATGGTACCGATCAACTCGGTGGTCTCCAACATTCAAGAACTGCGAGACCTTCCCATTCGGGTTGGTTCCGGACCTACGGTTTTCCTCCATGACATCGGCTCTATCGCCGATTCGAGTGACGTCCTGGCGGGATACGCGCTGGTCAACGGTCGGCGGGCTATTTATCTTTCTGTGACCAAGCGTGCAGATGCTTCCACACTTGCGGTGGTAAATGCCGTGAAGGACAGCATTCCACGTTTCCGTACACTGATTCCTGACGACATCAAGATTAGCTACGAATTCGATCAATCGGCCTATGTAAAGAATGCCCTTTCATCTCTCGTGCGGGAAGGCGTCCTCGGGGCTGTGCTCACCGGATTGATGGTATTGCTCTTTCTCCGAGACTTACGCAGTTCTGCGATTGTCGTGACGACCATTCCGTTCGCATTGCTCACGGCAGTCGTGGCGCTGTGGGGCGCTGGACAGACCATCAACACGATGACCCTTGGCGGGCTGGCGCTTGCGGTTGGAATTCTGGTGGATGAGGCTACCGTAGCAATCGAGAATATCCACACACATCTCGGTCAGGGAGCCCCGCACGCCATGGCGGTTCTGGACGCCAGCCGTGAGGTGGTCATTCCGCGTCTGCTCGCGATGCTTTGTGTTCTGTCCGTATTTGTGCCGTCATTCTTCATGGCGGGCATCGCCAGGAGTCTGTTCGTCCCGCTGTCGCTCTCCGTGGGATTCGCGATGACTGCATCGTACTTCCTCTCCAGTTCGCTCGTGCCTGTCATGTCCACGTGGATTCTTCGAGAACCGGCTCATCCGGAAGGCGAGGGCAAGTCACGGATGGCTGAGTGGCGCGACCGGCTTGGCCGGGTCCTCGGGAAACTGATGGGACACCGCAAAACGGTATTGGCGGTGTATTTGGGAATCACTTTTGCGGTAATTCTTCTGTTGGGACCGTTGATGGGGCGAGAGATCTTTCCCAGGGTCAACGCGGGACAGTTACAGCTCCGGTTTCGCGCACCAATCGGCACACGGGTTGGCGCCACCGAAATAATGGCGCTTCGGGTCCTCGACGAAATTCATCAAGTTGCCGGCGCGAACAATGTTGCCGTCACGCTTGGCTATGTTGGAACTCAACCTCCGGCGTATCCGATCAACACCATTTTCCTTTGGACGAGTGGACCGCAGGAGGCGGTGTTGCGAGTCGCTCTTAATCCAGACGCTCCGATCTCCGTAGCCCACCTTGAGCAACAGCTCAGAGAGGAACTGACTGCCATGTTCCCAGGAAGCGAGTTCTCTTTTGAAGCCGGGGACATCGTAAGCCAGACCATGAACTTTGGCGCCCCTACTCCGGTGGAGGTCGCCGTCAACGGTCCGAACCTTCAAGACGACCGCGCCTTTGCGGAGAAGCTTCAGGCTGAGCTTGGCAAGATCCAGGCCTTGCGCGATCTTCAGTTTGAGCAGCCCCTTGATTACCCAAGCGTCGAAGTGAACGTTAACCGAGAGCTTGCGGGCCAGCTCGGCGTGAGCGTCGAGCAGGTCGGGCGATCGCTAGTGGCGGCGACCTCTTCCAGTCGTTTCGTCACCCCGAACTACTGGGCGGATCCTCGGTCAGGAATCGGTTATCAGGTGCAAGTGGAATTGCCGCAACCGCAACTCGCATCGGTCGAGGACATTGCCAATATCCCGATCACCCGGAGTGACGCACTCCATTCGTTGGTAGGGGACGTTGCTCAAGTTCGGAATAGCACCATGATCGGAGAATATGACCGGCTTAACGGTCAAAGAATGATCACGATCTCTGCGAACGTGGTTGGCGAAGACCTGGGAAGGGTCGCGAACCGAGTCAATAAGGCCATCGAGCGCGTTGGTATTCCGCCTCGGGGAGTGACAGTAAGAGTCAGAGGGCAGATCGCCCCCATGCAGGAAACACTCACGAATCTTGTCATAGGGCTCGGACTGGCGATTCTCGTGATCTTTCTTCTATTGTCGGCGAACTTCCAGTCGATGCGCCTTTCTCTGGCCGTACTCTCCACGATTCCGGCTGTGATCTCGGGCGTAATCATCATGCTGCTGATTACGGGCACCACATTGAATATTCAATCTTTCATGGGGGCGATCATGGCCATCGGAGTGGCCGTGGCTAACGCAATCCTTCTGGTTACGTTCGCGGAGCAATCCCGTCGTGGAGGTGTTCCAGCAATCGACGCCGCTATTCATGGTGCTCAAAGCCGTATGCGGCCGATCCTGATGACCAGCTTGGCCATGATCGTTGGGATGATTCCGATGGCAATCGCTTTCGGAACCGGTGCAGAACAAACGGCCCCGCTTGGACGAGCCGTGATAGGAGGACTGTTGGCGGCAACCATCACGAGTCTGCTAATCCTGCCTTCCGTATTCTCTTTAGTTCAGCAGCGTGCTGGTACTCATTCGCCTTCGCTCGATCCCGAGGATCCGGACAGCCGCTATGCTACTGATGCAAAGTCGGGCGAGACCGCTAGTGGAGGTGAGCAATGAAGGTGGCGAAGACCATCGCGATCTGCGCAGGTCTCTGGCTCTTGACTTCTTGCGGGAAGCAAGATGCGTCGTCCGCGAAAGCTGTGCCCCCGGACCCAAGTCCGAAAGTTCAGGTGACCAAAGTGGTCGCACAGAAACTCTCGATCACAGTTCACCTGCCGGGCGAGATTGAACCGTACGAAGTCGTGGCCGTTTTTCCCAAGGTAACCGGGTTTGTGAAGTCCATTGCAGTAGATCGAGGATCACGCGTCAAAGCAGGTGAGCGTATCGCTCAACTCGAAGCCCCTGAGTTGATCGCTCAACGTTCCGAATCGCAATCGAAGCTTCAGGCCGCCCAGGCTCAGCGTGCGGCAGCCGAGGCAAAAGTCGCGTCGGATGAGGGCACATACGAGCATCTCAAAGCCGCGGCGGCGACCCCTGGTGTGGTTGCAGGTAACGATTTATTCGTGGCGCAAAAGGCCTTGGACGCAGACCGTGCGCAGTTGAAAGCCCAGCAAGACAACGTAGGCGCCGCGCAGCAGGCTCTCCAGGCGATTGCACAGATGGAGGCGTACCTGCAGGTGAAGGCGCCCTTTGACGGAGTCGTGACTGAGCGAAATGTGCATCCGGGAGCGCTCGTGGGACCGGCTGGCGCCTCCGGCGCCGCGGCTCCGATGTTTCGGATTGAGACGCTATCTCGGCTGCGAGTGGTGGTGGCCGTTCCTGAAACTTACGCCGCAGGAGTGCCCGAGGGAACCAAAGTTGACTTCACTGTTCCCACTTTTCCCGGTCGCACCTTTAGCGGCACGATTGCCCGCATCGCACATTCCGTTGACATCAAAACCCGTACTATGCCGGTCGAACTGGAGGTTGCAAACACAAAAGGCGACCTGTCACCCGGTACTTTTTCCGATGTTCTTTGGCCCGTACGTAGATCTTATCCGACGCTTTTCGTTCCAACGTCCTCTGTGGCCAACACGCTCGAACGAGTGTTTGTCGTTCGCATTCGCGACGGAAAAGCAGAATGGGTTGATGTGAAGACTGGCGCCGCGGCGGAGAAGATGACCGAAGTATTCGGCGAGCTGCATGGGGGCGATATCGTGGCGGTTCGGGGAACCGATGAGTTGCGGCCAGGCACTTCGGTTTCGCCGCAGCAAAGTTCAGGAAAGTAGCCGTCGGCACTAACTATCGACAATGGATAAGGAACGACAACGCAGGTTCACATGGATCTATGCGACTGGTGCGGTCGTTCTCGTTCTAGTCACAATCTTCGCCGTCGCGTTTGCGGTTCAAGAACACAACGACCGAGTTCTGTCTGAGGAACTCACCGAGACTGCTTCGGAATTGCAGGATACGGGCGCAAGGATCGCAAATATCCGAGACGCAGAAATGAAGAGCATGGACGACTACGTCCGCGCCTTCTCGGAGATAGGGCCTCTCTTGGATACCTACGATCGACACTTGCACAGGATCACGGACCTCTACAACGAGCCGCGCGAACGAGATAAAAAACTTCTCAGGGTCGAAAGACTTTACAGGAAACCACGTCTCACGAACTGGGAGAGCATGTCGGAGATTCTGGATATAACGCGGGCGTTGAGCAAAGTCATGAGACAGGAGACTTCGATCATACAAAACATGGCTCAACTCCCGGAATCGGAACGAATGCAGTTCTGGCATGAACACTTCCTACCCCTCGAAGCACAGGAAAAAGGTCTGCGCGCCAGGTTATTGGTTGTCGGGCAACGAATGACCCCAGCTGAGCAATAGCCTCTTTTCTTGCGTTGGCACCGCGTTACAAACGTGCTCGCCCCGCAAAAATCATGGCGCCCTGAATTCAGAGCGCCATCGGTGATTCATTGGAGTAAGCGTTGCCGGTTCACTTGCACTTGTCACTGACCATTTTGAGGTCAGTCACTCGAATGTCGCCAGCCTCGGCTGCCTCCTTCTTCTCGTGCTCCGCAGCTTCACCCTTTTCCTTCTCGGCCGATTCTGCCCTAAGCGTTCCCGTAATTGTTACCTTATGACCGAGATGTTGCGACAGATTCACAGTCTTGCTGCGGAGACCATAGGTTTTCCCATCCTCTCCGGTGATGGAGTATTCGCCAGCCTCGTCACCCTTCTGCAAGCAACCTGTGACGGTAGTTTTACTGCCAGCCGATTTTTCTTGTGCGGATGCGCTCGGCGCGACATACGCTTCAAATGCCAACGCGAATAGCAGAAATGCGGACAACCGAACTAGCTTCTGCATGTTCAACCTCCTGATAGACGAATGGGCGCAATCTCAGGTTGCTGAGTTCATCGCAGACCTTAATTTTAGGCTCGCCACATGAATGAAAGCTGTATGCGCGAAAGGGGTCATTCATGTTCCCAAAGCTAGCGATTGGCAAGTGTCGCCCCTTCAATATGGGGGCTTACAGGGGGCATTCAGGTTCATCTGGCATTCTGTCTAATGATCTTACAGAGGAACCAGTGATCAATATTGCCGCAGCTGTGAGACTCCGGCGGGAGCGCGAACCGCGTAAACAGCATGGGTCAGCATCGCGTGCGATCTGTTTCTTTGCAGTGGTGTTGGCTTGGCTTAATGTTGCCAGCGCGCAAAGCCCTGGGGTCCTATCGCTTGATGCGCACATCCCGCTTCCAGGAGTAAAGGGCCGGATCGATCACTTCAGCGTGGACGTGAGGGGCCAACGACTCTTCGTTGCAGCGGTAGAAAACCATACTCTCGAAGTCATCGATCTCAAATCAGGGCACCGCGTTCACACTATCTCCGATCTCGCAGAGCCGCAGGGTGTCTTTTATGACCCAACGACAAGCCACTTGTTCGTCGCCTGCGCTGATGGCCTCGTTTTGCATCATCTGGCGTTCAGTAGCTGAAGAGCGAACAAAACGAGGTTGTGTATCTGATCGGGAAGCCGCTGCGAGCAGGTCTTCGAATCTAGTAGAATCAGCGATCTCATGACCAATCAGTTGACTGCACCCGTCACTGTCAAAGGCTGGAGATTGTATGGTTGCCTAAAGGAGCTTGAAAGGACTTGCCACTCGCTCTAAGCCAAAGGTCGGACTGAAGGCGAGGGTGCTCATGCCATAACAAAAAAGAGGTCCTAATGAGAGGTGACGATGAAGACAGACTATATCTTTTTATTCGGGGTAATGTGGACTCGGTTCGGTTTGGAAGATGCCGGTCGAGAATTGGACCGCTGGGGAATTGCTACCCATCGCTGGCGGAATCGAAGTGATTCATACTCCGGGCCATTGCGCCGGACAGGTCGCGCTGCTGTGGCGTCCAGGACGAATGCTGTTCGCGGGCGATGTATGCATGAACGTCATGGGCCTTGGTGATCCCGTCGGCTTCGAGAGTTTGAAAGAAGGCCGTGCAAGCCAGCGAAAGGTTGCGAGTCTTGCATTCGATGCGGCCGGGTTCGGTCATGGCGAACCAATCGCCCGTGATGCGTCAACGCGTTTCCGGAATAAGTACGGCCAAAATCCAGAGCACGTGCGTCAACAGCGAGCGGCAGCTTAATGCCCCGATCCACGGTCCGGTTGGTCGGCTTGAAGGCGGATGGAAGTTCGCGGCGTGGCCTGCAAATCGAGGGAAAGGAGGTGGACAAAATGGCAAGCAATAGGTGGGACACGGGAATCGAGATCCGCCTGGCTAAAGTTTCCTGTTTCCAAGGAGCTTCCGATTACGGATGTACGCCAAGGAGACACACTTTGAATCCCCGCAACGAAGGTGTGAAGCTGAGCGATTCTGGAGATGCGTGGCGGCAGGCTCCTCTGCAGGGGCAACAAAGGGGCAATTGCAATTCCAGTCCGTTCCAGATGCGGACATTACGTTACTCTTTGCGCCGCGTAAGTCCGTTAGATTCCGTTAATCTCATAACCCAAAGGTCGGTGGTTCAAATCCACCCCCCGCAACCATGAACGCCACTGCAGAAATGCAGTGGCGTTCGCCTATATAGAGAAGCGTTAATTCTTTAGAAACCGTCGTCGAACTTCCCATCAGCGCATCGGTGCTGATCGGTGGGAACGCGTTGCGTGTCGGTCTTCAAAAGCGGCGGAGCTTCTCGAGAACAATCTATTATCTCAAGGCAAGTGAATGAGTTGGAACGCTTTGCGCTGGCAATCTTTGGGTTTGCTACCAAAAGTCCTCATGTCTCATCCGAAGCGGGATTGCTTATGGAAGTGCAACGCGTGGCAGACGCGCAGGAGATGGCGGGCTCGAGTCTCAGAGCGTCATTTGACGATCCCTACTTCCGGATTGCCGACATTACCGGGAGTTGATGGCGATACGAGCGGCTTGTCCTAAAAGGACTACGGCGCTGAAAACGGAGCCGATAAGCGCTGGGTGTAACCTGCAGTTGTGAGAGAAAAGTACGTCTCATGATCTCAGAACTGCTGAAGCCACAGGAAGCAGCGATTTCCTTGACGGCCCTAACAGTTTGTTCCAGCTGTCGGCGTGCAGCCTCCACGCGCAAGCATTCCGCGAATTTAGCCGGTGTAATGCCAGTTTCCTTTCTGAAGACGCGACTGAAGTTCCGCGGGCTCATAGCAGCACGCCTGGCGAGTGCATCAACAGAGAGATCGTTGTTCAGGTTTTCTGCCATCCACACCTGAAGGTCATGTAGCGCCTTACGTCCCGAAGCTTGCGTTGATAGGGAAACGCTGAATTGCGCCTGACTGCCCGGCCTACGCAGAAAGACGATAAGGCCGCGCGCTACATCCAATGCCACGGAAGCGCCCTGGTCCTCTTCTACCATCGCCAGCGCGAGATCGATGCCGGCCGTGACTCCGGCAGAGGTATAAATATTCCCGTCTTGTATCCAGATCGGATTCGCATCGACTTTGACATCTGGGTACTTCTTCTGCAAATCGCTCGCAAAGGCCCAGTGAGTTGTTGCTCGCTTGTTGTGGAGTAAACCTGCCTCAGCCAAGACAAAGGCTCCAACGCACACGGAAGCCACTCGTCGTGCGCGGCCCGCCATCTTTTGGAGCCAAAGAGAAAGGCGGCTGTCACGTGTGTCGTTTTGAGGCTATTCCGCCAACGACGACCAGTGTGTCCACGGGCTCGCGCAGTCTCCGGTAATAGCCGTGCGCTAACAAAGAGACTCCGCATTCGCCTGCAATGATTGGTTTGGGTTGAGCGCTTACTAATCTGATGTCGTAGGCAGGACCGCGCTCTCCGAATGTGCGGTTCACGTCTGCAAAAACCTCAAGTGGACCGACCAGATCGAGCTCCATCACGGGAGACACCGCGAGGATAACTACTGATATGGGAGGTCGCCTGCTCGTCAGTGTTGGTTTCGTTGTCAGCCCGGGCATGATTTTCCAATGGCCGGAAAAGTGGATTATATGTCATTGCGGCCACGCCGGCCAACCCCTACCGTCAGTGCCAGAGGAGGGAACGTGAACATGAGAAGGAAAAGAAACCGGGCAAAGGAAGGGAACGATGTCGGCCGCACGAGCAGCTCCACAGCGTCAGGGAGACAGCTCTCAGCCTCGGCGTTAGGCTAATTTCCGCACCGGCTCTGCTTCATGACGGGTTGTTACCGGTTCTGTCCGGGTTAGTCGGCGATGCAGTAGTAATGTTGGAAGCCGAGGCCAACTTCGGGTTTTACCGTGATCTGCTCGCAATCGTCCGAAGATGATGCGCGCATTCGTTCCGCCTTTGCGGTAGGCCTTGAAGTGCATGGAATCAGGCTGGGACTATAATTTGCGAATGGCATCCGCGGGGCAGAGTACCGAGCAGATTCGGCAGGCACAAGACGTTGACGCCATTCCTACTCTGACGTGGTCCGCTCGTCCCGACGGCTCCGCCGAATTCCTCAATCGGCGGTGGCTGGATTACACCGGCCTCTCTGCGGAAGAAGCATTGGATTGGGGCTGGACTGCGGCTGTTCACGCAGAAGACCGCGACAAGTTCATGGATTTTTGGCGGCACCTGCTGGATTCTGGCGAGGCCGGTGAGATTGAAGCTCGCCTGCGCGGATGTGATGGAGACTACCGTTGGTTCCTGTTCCGTGTAGAGCCCGCACGCGACAATCACGGCGGCATCCTCAAATGGTACGGCGCGAATACGGATATTGAGGACCGTAAGCGAGCCGAGGCACTACTAGCCGCCGAAAAACGGACGTTGGAAATGATCGCCAACGGAGCTTGCCTGGCAGATATCCTGGAAAGGTTGTGCGAAACGATCGATGCTCAGGCCAGCAAGATCAAGTCGGCAGTAATGTTGATGGACGCGGACGGCATGCACCTTCGGCACGCAGCCGGTCCTCGACTGCCCAAGGGCTGGGTTGAGGCCATCACTCCACTGAAGATTGGCCCATGTGTGGGCTCATGCGGTACTGCCGCATCTCGGAAAAGGCAAGTGATCGTTTCCGACATTGCAACAGACCCCTTATGGGCTGACTATCGAGACCTTGCTTTAGGTTACGGGTTGCGCGCCGCGTGGTCTCAGCCGCTACTCTCCAAAAATCAGGAAGTTCTCGGCACCTTCTGCCTCTACTATACGGAGCCTCGGAGTGCGAGCGACACTGATCTGCGGCTGATCGAAGGCGCAGATCACATCGCAGTAATCGCTGTCGAGGGAGAGCGATCGCAAGCTAAGCTACGCCAAGATGAAGAAGAGCTTCGTCGCATTGTTGATCTCATCCCGCAAAAAATCGTCGTTTTGAATCCAGGCGGTAGTGTCATTTATGCAAATCGCGTGGCACTTGAGTATACGGGGCTGTCCTTGGACGAAGTGCGCGCCGCTAACTTCCGGGATCGCGTGTTCCATCCAGAAGACGTTGAGAGACTTCGCGAGGAGCGGCAGAAAGGTCTCTCTGGCTCGGTTCCGTTCGAAAACGAGCAGCGCGCTCGGAGGAAAGACGGCAAATATCGATGGTTTCTGATCCGGTACAACCCTTTAATCGATGAGAGCGGAAGCGTCATTCGCTGGTACGCGACGGGTACGGACATCGAGGAACGTAAGCAGGCTGAAAATAAACTTCGACAGGAAGAGCGCGAGCTGCGGCAACTGATAGATTTCCTTCCTCAGCATGTGCTTGTGCTAGATAGGGATGGCACCTTGCTTCAAGTCAACAAGACGATGCTTGACTACAAGGGCTTGACCCTGGAAGAAATGAAAGGCGGGGGAACTCGCGAGCGGATCAACAGAGACGTTCATCCGGACGATCTAGAGAGAGTTCAAAACGAACGCAGGGCGGGCCTTTCAAGGGGCGTGCCGTTCGAGACGGAAAAGCGGCTGCTGAGCAAAGATGGCCAGTTTCGCTGGTTCCTTTTTCGCTACAACCCTGTGCTCAACGACGACGGTGACGTTGTCCGCTGGTTCGCGACGGCGACGGACATTGAGGATCGTAGGCAGGCGGAAGATCTCATGCGAAGTGAAGCCGTCGCATTGCGAGAACAAATCGATCGTGACTCGATGTTTGAGGACATCGTCGGCTCTTCGGAAGCGCTGCGCAAAGTGCTTCGGCAAGTTGCCAAAGTGGCAATTTCCGATTCCACGGTTTTGATTCTAGGTGAAACCGGCACGGGAAAGGAATTGATTGCGCGCGCTATCCACAAGCGCTCCAGCCGCTCGGAGCGAGCGTTCATCGGTGTGAATTGCGCCGCGATACCGACCTCGCTGATTGCTTCCGAGCTGTTCGGTCACGAGAAGGGAGCCTTCACCGGCGCGACGCAACGGCGCCTGGGGCGTTTCGAAGCGGCGAATGGCGGCACGATTTTTCTGGATGAGGTTGGTGACTTGCCCCCGGAAATTCAAATCGCATTGTTACGGGTGCTCCAGGAGCGTGAAATCGAGCGCGTTGGCAGTAACAAAGCCATTCCTGTGGACGTGAGAGTGCTGGCTGCGACACATCGCGACCTGGACACTCTCGTCGCCGAGGGAAAGTTTCGTCAAGACCTTCTTTACAGACTAAGCGTTGTGCCTATTCAGATGCCTTCACTGCGCGAACGCACCGATGACATTTCCGTGCTTGTCGATTACTTCATCGGTCGCCTTGGAAAAAAGGCTGGAAAGAAGTTCAGAACCATCGACAGGAAAACGGTTAAATTGTTCGAATCCTGCCAATGGCCGGGCAACGTTCGTGAACTACAAAATGTAATTGAGAGAGCCGTCATTTTGAGTGAGGGTGACACCTTTTCCGTGGACGAGACATGGCTTAAACGAGCGACACCTCGATTTGCTGGTCAGATAGTGGCATTCAACGGCGCCCTGCAACGGCAGGAGAAGGAAATGATTGAGGCAGCCCTCGCAGATAGTGGGGGCCGCGTCTCCGGTTCAAGTGGCGCAGCAGCAAGACTCAAAATTCCAACGCGGACTCTCGACTCAAAGATCAAACGCCTCGGAATCATCAAATCTCGGTTTAAGAAGCTGCAGGGCAACTAAGTTATTCCCCGCCAGTTGCTCGAAAGCCGCTTCTCAAATCCTCATTAATCAGAATTCCTGATGATTCAGGAGATCGCTCCCTTCTAGGCTTTTGGTTTTCAATCATTTGAAAATGGCCCGTCCGTTGCCCAACCAAGAGTGCGGTCGGGAGCTGGCGATTCATGACGCTCAAGATCGAGCGGTTCCAGGCGCGAGTTAGGCTGAGCCGAGAGCTGCGATCTGAACATTTGGCCGACCTCAGAACGGAATTACGGAAGTGTGGCAAATCGCCGGTTTTGGATTTGGAGGAAGTGAATCTCGTGGATATCGAGGGCGTTCGCTTTCTCAATGGGTGCGAGGCGAAAGGCATACCGGTGCAGCACTGCTCGGCTTACATCAGGGAGTGGATGGCGCTAGAGCGGGGTCGAACGAAAGCTTCAGAAACATAGCGCCATGAGGGAGGGAACGCATTGTGAGCAATCACACACATGAAACGGTCCCGACAGAGTTCGTTGAGGCGGAGGGGGTTCGTCACGCATACCGCCGCTTCGGCAAAGCAGGGGCGGTTCCTCTGCTCTTTCTCGGATACTTCAACTCCAACATGGATGCCTGGGATCCAGAGGTCACGAACGGTCTCGCTGTCGATCATGAGGTCATTCTATTTGATAACGCTGGCGTTGGCGCTTCAGGAGGAGAAACACCCCACACAGTCGCAGAGATGATGTTCGGATGTGTGGCTTTCTGTCGTGCACTCGGTATCAAGGCGATTCACCTCGTGGGCTTCTCTTTAGGCGGCATGATTACGCAGCAGCTGGCCCTGCACCATCCTGATCTCGTCCAGCGCCTCATTCTGCTGGGCACCGCCCCGCGCGGTGGTGAAGGGCTTACCTTCACAGAGCTATCAGCTGAAGAACAAGCGGATCCCTCTGCGTTCCTGTTGGGAGCTTTCTTTACGTCTTCGGATGCGAGCCAGGCAGCCGGACGCGAATACTTGAAACGCCTCGAATCTCGCACAAAGGATCGTGACCTTCCCACGTCGAGTAAGTCGGCTGTCGCACAGCTCGCCGCGATTAGAGAATGGGGAGCGATACCCAGCACCAACCGTTATGCCACGTTGAAAAACATCGCGCAGCAGACGCTCATCGTTCATGGAAATAAGGACATCGTTGTTGGCCCGATCAACGCGCTCATTTTGGCGGAACACCTGCCGAATGCTCAGCTAATCGTGTACTCGGATTCGAGTCACGGAGCGCAGTATCAGCACGCTGGAACATTTCTGCAACACGCGGGGCTCTTTTTAGCCGACATGCGTGCTCAGCTATCTGATCCGAGTTTTGGTCCGGCCAGATCTGCGGTTGCGTAGTTGGCACATCGCAGTGAGCCGCACTTCATCGAGTCAAGCGGGGGCGACATGAGCGCAACGTACAGAGCAATTGAAATCAGCAAGCCCGGGGTCTTCACTGAGGTTAGCCGGCCGCTGCAGGAGCCCGGTTCTAATCAGGTTCGCATTCGGGTTGAGGCCTGCGGTGTTTGCCATACCGACAGCCTGCTGGTAGACCGAGCATTGCCTAACCTTATTTATCCACGCGTACCTGGTCACGAAGTTATTGGGCGCATCGACGCCGTCGGCTCGAATGTTACGACCCGTTCCGTGGGTCAGCGGGTGGGTGTTGGGATCTGCGGTGGGTGGGACGACACCTGCCTAGCGTGCCTTCGAGGTGACTTTGTCAACTGTGCAAACGCCGTGCTCACCGGCATCATGATCGACGGCGGATACGCAGAAGTCATGATCATTGAAGCACGCGCCACGGTAACGATTCCAGACGGTCTGGAATCTGTGAAGGCAGCACCCCTCCTGTGTGCAGGTGTGACGACGTACAACGCCCTGCGAAATTCTGCCTTACGTGCCGGTGCCGTCGTCGCAATCCAAGGGGTCGGCGGACTCGGACACCTCGGGATTCAATACGCAAGAAGGATGGGGTTCAGGACTATCGCCATTGGTCTCGGTTCGGAGTCGGGGAAGCTCGCAAAAGAACTCGGCGCGCACCAATACGTCGACAGCGGAGCGGAAGATGTGGGAGCCAGGCTGCGAGCGCTTGGCGGAGCCGATGCCATCCTTGCCACAGCTCCAAGTGGCAAAGCAATGTCCGGTCTCGTGAGCGGACTCGCCGTAAGGGGAAAACTGTTGGTGATTGGGATCGCCCCGGACCCCCTGGAAGTCAGTACCGGCTCCCTTGTTTTTGGCATGCACTCCATCTCCGGGTCGACCACCGGTAGCGTGCAGGACGAACAGGAAACGGTGGAGTTTTCTTTGCTCGAAAATGTAGAGCCAATGATCGAAGTGATGCCTCTATCCAAGGCGCGCGAAGCGTATGACCGGATGATGGCCGCAAAGGCCCGCTTTCGTATGGTGTTGGTCACAAAGAATGGCCCGTCTCCGAGTGCGCGCTAAGGCAAGGGAAAGTCGGGACCAATAGAAACAGAACGAAGAGGAGAGGAAATGTCTACGCCATCAGAAGCCAAGACGAGCACATCTCAAGCAGACTCCATCCAGTTTACCTCATGGGGCGCGGCCGAAGAACTCTTTCGCAAACAGAAGGCATACTTCGACACAGATATGACGAAGACCTATGAGTGGAGAGTCGATCAACTGGATCGTCTTGTCCGCATGTTGAAGGAAAATTATCAGCGTTTTGCTGACGCCTCGTGCAGGGACTTCAAGACGGCCTCTCAGGAGAACGCGTTCGAAGTGTCCGCATCGATTGCAACGAGCGAATTTGCGAAATCGCAGTTGAAGGAGTGGATGAAACCGGTCGAAGCTCCTCTTCCAAAATTTCTCGCAACATCCGGTCACAAGGGCATGGTGTACCGTGAGCCGTACGGCGTCGCGCTGATTATCTGTCCTTTTAATGGACCGCTCCTTCTGTCGTTGCGCCCTGCGGTTGCCGCTCTGTCGGCTGGCAATCCGTGCATGTTGAAGCTATCCGAAGCGTTGCTGGCAACGGACGAGTTGCTCCTGGAATTGATTCCCAAGTATTTCGAGCCGGAAGCGTTTAGCGCTGTAGTCGGGGCCCGCGAGACAGTAACGAATCTCCTGAAGCTTCCGTTCGATTTCCTGTTTCTTACGGGAAGCGTAGGTGTAGGCAAGGTAGTGATGCGAGCGGCGGCTGAGCAGCTAACTCCCGTGTTGCTTGAGCTCGGAGGGCAGAACCCCGCCATCGTTGACGAGACAGCGAACCTGCCGGATGCCGCCAAGAAAGTTGTTTGGGGTGCCATGACATGGGGAGGGCAGTGGTGCACTTCGCCGGGCTACGCTGTTGTTCACGAGTCCATAGCGGAAGAGTTTGTGAGGGAATGCAAAAAAGCCGTCGTCGAACTTTACGGTACAGATCCCAAGAGTAATCCGAATTACTCCCGCGTCATCAGCCCCTCCGCCGTCGAAAGGCTTGCGTCGCTGATCGATCCCAAGAAGGTTGTTTATGGCGGGAAGTCTGACGCTCAGGCTCGCTATCTCGCCCCGACCATTCTCTACCCGATTTCTTGGTCTGACAAAATCATGGAGGATGAAATTTTCGGGCCGCTCTTGCCCATCCTCACTTATTCCGATCTCGGCGCGTTACTCGCAAAGATCAAGTCGATGCCAAAGCCACTCGCTGGCTACATTTTCAGCCGAAACCAAAAGACGATCGACCGCGTGTTGCAATCCCTCTCGTTCGGTGGGGGTGCTGTGAATCAGACCAACGTCTTTTTGTTCATTGAGTCGATGCCTTATGGAGGAGTAGGAACGTCCGGCATCGGGAACTACTACGGGAAATACGGCTACCATTCTCTCACGCATGCCAAATCGATCCTGATATCTCCACCGGATGTGGCGATCGATCACTTATTTCCACCTTATACCAACGAAAAAGTTCAAGCACTTAACCAATGGTTCGACTACTAGAGCACTTTAGCTTTCAAGGAGCTCATCATGGCTACACGAACTGCCTCGCTGATTGAGACCAAGACGCGCACGATCGACGGGTTATCAATTCGTTATGCGGAAAGTGCTCCTCGCGAGGTGTCAGCGATTCTGTTGAGCCCTTGGCCGGAGAGCCTTTACACGTTTGAGCAGATGTGGTTCCGTCTGGCCGAGCATGCGCACCTCGTAGCGATCGATCTGCCGGGGTTCGGACACTCGGAGCGACGCGACGACTTGCTCCAACCTTCGGCTATGGCCGAATTCGTCGTTCGCGCCATCAAGGAGTTCGGACTCAAACGTCCACACGCAGTCGGCCCGGATATCGGCACGTCGACACTGTTGTTTGCCGCCGCGAAGCACCCTGACCTCCTTCGCAGCATCGTCCTCGGCAACGGCACCGCTGCAGTGCCAATTCAAGTCGGCGGTGTTCTCAACGACGTTTTGGGAGCGCCTGACCTCGAACCATTTCGCAAGATCGATCCACGACAAGGGGTCGAGTCGGTTCTTGCATTCGTCGAGCGCTACAAGCTCCCCGATCATGTACGGGAGGATTTCCTAAGCTCCTACGAAGGAGATCGCTTCGTAGAATCCCTGCGCTTCCTTCGTGCGTACACAACAGAGCTGCCCAAGCTCGGCACGTTGTTGCCCACGATCAAGACGCCCGTACAGATTATTACGGGCGACCACGATCCCGGTGTGCTCCCGGTGAACGGCGACTATCTACATGACCGGCTCCCTTACAACAAGTACGACAAAGTCAACGCCGGCCACTTCCCATGGGCGGACATCGCCGAGGAATACGCGGACTTGACTATCCAATGGTGGAACGGTGGGTACGAACGAGCGTCCGGTGACGCCAAAAGGGCGTGAGTCTTGACGAATGAAAAAAACACAGCCGTGGCCCGGGCGAATCGCTTTCGCAACGATCCGGGTTTCGCAGCCCGGCTGCCAATCAGCAGGAGTGATCGATGATCCTTTGACCATTCGATGCGAAAGCCACGGCTCTTTCCACCGTGATGCGGGACGCGAGGACGATGGTGATGTTCGCGCGTACACCGTATGCGCACCTGCGCATCCGTGGGTCTCCATGGGAGGGAAATGAATATCGCCGCGGCGATCGCGGTGTTTGGATGGTGAGGTACGAGCGCCAGTGACCGATTTGAGGAGAGGAAGTTCAAATGAACAATGCGAGTGAGAAAAACAAACGATTTGTTTTGGAAGCGTTCGACACGTTGTTCAACAAACGTGACTACGCTGCGGCGGAGAAGTTCTGGTCACCACACTACATCCAGCACAGCGCTCACATTGCACCAGGGCGGGAAGGATTGTTCAATCTCGTCAAGAGCCTCCCACCGACCCTCAGATACGAGCCCGGGACTGTCGTGGCGGATGGCGAGTTCGTGATTATCCACGGGCGATTTTCGGGGTTTCAGCCGACAAACTGGATTGCAGCCGACATTCTTCGCATCAAAGACGGCGTTTTTCTTGAGCATTGGGACGTGATCCAGGACGAAGCCACCAAGACAGAGTCAAAGAGTGGACTGCCCATGTTCGGCGAGAAGTTCACGAAATAGGGTCCTCGGTACTCACGGCCAAAGTGGGCTGCAGTTATTGACCGGCCGTAGACCGACGTTGGCGTGGCCGGACCCCAAACGACCTAACGGAGAGGATTGTTGATATGGCTTTAGCCGGGATCAAAGTAGTTGATACGCCCCTGGTTCGCGATGCGATGGAACTGGCGCGGGAGTCATCAGCACCATACCTTTTCAACCATGCGATGCGCTCATGGCTTTTTGCTGCGCTGATTGCCGAAGGGGCAAAACCTACCCCAGATCCCGAGCTCTTGGCCGTCTCGGCAATCCTGCACGATCTAGGACTCACCGACTACTATGCAGGAAGTGAGCGCTTCGAGGTTGATAGCGCCAACGCCGCGCGCTCGTTCTTGAAAGAGCGTCGCGTTCCAGCACATCACGTCCGGTTGGTATGGGACGCCATTGCGCTTCATACGACTCGTTGCATCGCTCTTCACAAAGAGCCCGAAGTCGTTATTACGCATTCAGGAATCGCCGTGGACGTGATTGGGGCGGGATTGGATTCGATTCCTCAGGATAAGGTTCGCGCAATTCTCGCTCTGGGCTTGAGTGCTTCGGGCAGAGATCATTGGGTTGGAACAAACTTTACCTTGAGATACCGCACCCACACGGTAGGTCCGCGTCAACTGCCTAGCGCTGGTTCAATCGCCCTGATCGCGGGCAAACACCACCACGCCGTTCGCGGGGATCACGATATTCGCCGATGTCGGAAAGCCGTGTGCCGGACTACCGTTGGCATCGATGGCTCCTCCATTCCCCGCAGCGATCGGATTCACCCAGTTGTCATAGACATCGCTGTTAAAGACCTCGAGCCAGTGGCCGCAACTCGGGAATCCGATGTTGTAGTTCCACCAGGTGTTGTCGTTGAGACTCGCCACCACGATGACGTCCCGGCCCTGACCTTCGATCCAGCGGTGATAGGCGATGAAACGGTTGGTGTTGTGGACGTGGAAAGCACGCACCGAATCGCTGCGCAGAGCAGGCTGACGCCAACGCAGGCGGATGAGATCCTGGGTGAAGCGCAGGTGATTGACCATCGCCTGGTCGGCGCCGTTGACGCCGTCCCACCAGATCAGCAGATCCTGCGAGAGGTCCCAGCTCCACTGCTTATCTTCAAGGAATTCCTGGCCCATGAAGAACTGCGGAATCCCGGGCGCCGTCAGCAACAGCGAATTGGCTACGCGGGTGCGACTACGCGCGTACCTCCACGGCAAAGACTGGAGCCCATCGGCGTGGAGGGGGTGATGTTCAGTTGCGAGATGGCAGGTACGGCGGCGACGGGAATAGTAGCCACAGGACCCTCCTTTGAAAAATGCGACGGGACGATGAATCGTGGGTCGAAGCGACGACGCGAGGACTCCAGCATAGTGCAGTTCCAACTTGCGAACAAGCACCGCGGAGAAACACTGTCCTACGTGATTTTATGCCGTTGCTCGCCAAGCACTCGAAGTCGTTCCCGCTCATCGGTTGCATTGCAGTTGGAGTGGATTCAAGACGGCAGCGAAACAGAGAGAATTCCGGGAGAGCCGTTTCTCCCATTCGAAACATCACCCCCTTGGAATCGTTCGATCGCTCCGAGTTGTCGCCTGCTTCGAAGAATCACCGCGAAGCGCTGTCGCTGTCTATCACTCGGTCTGACATTGGTTTCCGCTTACGCACTGTCCTTCGAAATGCAGCCACCGCGATCACGCATACGAGCGTGACCGCCGCGGCGATCCAGAGAGCCAAGGTGATGGTTGAAGCGATGAATAGCACCGCGATGAACGTTCCTACTGCGAAAGCAGCCACGAGAAAACCCTGCAGCCACATTTTGAAACGACCCAGTCGCGACGGTGGGAGCGTCTTCTGCGCATGACCGCTGCGATGCCCGGAGACTACGATTTGGAAGCTTCCCTTCACAGCACGCTCTGATCGAGTGGCTCTTCATCCAGCCGCACAGGGGTTGCGCTCACTTGGCAGCCACAGGCTTCATGTCATTCACAACATCGAACCGCAAGCCGGACCAGCCCATCCCGCGACCCGCGCCGGAACTGCGCGCCATCCACAAATATGTTGATCCATCGTAAGAGCGCGCCCTTCGGAAGTAGCGATCGGCCAGGCGTCCCGCTTGCGGGATGATGCGATCCGCGACAAAGAACGGTTGGCCAGGATCAAGAAGAAGCGCCCGCCCCGTCACGGTGATGGGCCCGCCGGATGTTGGTATCTGCATCGTGCCTCTGCGCAAGTAGAGAGCCCCTTGCGCGGTTTGAACCGGCACCATCGGAATCCAGTACTCGGGCACAGGATCCTCTAGTGTGTAGTATATCTGCGGCCCTCCGGCCGTGGCCTGCGGCGGAGGAGGAGGCGGATTCCTCGTCACCCGGTCGAGGTACGCTTCATGCATGTCCACAGGAGCGTCCAAGTCGCCTTGCAACTTATGTTCAACCGCCCAGGCCATGGCCGCCATGTCATCGCGAAGGAACAAGACCTCTTCCATGGCATCGGCGTCGTCGACCACTCCGAGAGTGGGAGCCATCAGAATGAAGTCCGACCGCATCCCGACTCCGGAAAGCTTGTACATCGACCACGCTGTTTCGCCGGGATTCACCGTCGTTTGTTCCGACGGCCGGATCAAGGTGCGGATACCAAACGTATCGGTGACGATGAGAGTGGTCACGCGGCTCAAGTTCCAGGTCGGTGGTCCGCCAAGCGTGGAGATAGGAATCGGGATCGGCACGGAGAACCAGTTGCCGCCGTAAACCAATGCGAATTCCATGACCAGGAGTTTGGCCAAATCCACGTGCTCGGCATCGAGTTGACCGAAGTCGGTCATGCCGTCTTCAAAGACCCACCAGCGTGGGTCGTGCACCCCGCGGAAGGTAACGTGGTTGGGGAAGAAATTGAAATTCACCGGACTAATCTGAGCCGGGTTCGCCGTGAAGACCGGGTTTGGATTGTCGTTCTGCAAGGAGAACGAATACCAGTCGAGATGCCCGCCCGGGAAATCCGGAGCATTCAGCAGCAGATTCTGGCCCGGTGTTGGCGATCCCATGGCGAACTCGTATTCGAGTTGATTGTCAATCCACGCCGGGTCGTTCTGCGGTTCGCTGAACAGGCTGGCCCGGTACGAAACGAATGCTGCAAGCACCGCAGGCATACCCGGGTTATTCGCTTCCGCCGGCAACGGAATCGGCGGAACCTTGCCCGCCTGCACTGCGGCCGCAGAGACATACAGCGCCTCGCCATCGGTGACTTTGCCTGCCATTAACGAGCGAAAGCGCACTGCACTCACCGGAGCATAGTTCGGGTCAGGGACATTTGCCGAGATCGGAAACGAGGTGCGGAATGCGGCAATCACTGCTTCGGGAGTTGCAATGCCGTTTTCCCGCACGAGCCATTCGAAATACATACCGAGTTGCACGGAGCCGCGCAACTTCAGTGCTGCGGTCTCCCGCTCCACATGAATCTCAACCGGAAGACTTGGATCGAGGACCACCGTGGCGCTGTCGTCAACGCCAGGCCGGTAGGTAGTGACCGTCTGGGTTTCGGCAGCCAGCGTTGCCTGGACCGGGGACCCGGCGTCCGCCCCGAAAAACTCGCCCACTTGCCACTGGCGGGCCAGCATCCACAGCGGATCGCGAACCTGCGCCTGCAAGCTGCGCTGCATGGAGGCATCCCGCGCTTGCGGTTCCAGACGCGTCCAGGTGGTAATGGACGGAACTTCGACGGTCGCACGAGCCAGCCTATCCAATCGCACTGGCGACCTCCTCTATCACTGCGAATCGGGTCGAGATGGTTGCGCTCTCGAGGTTGAGGGCAAAATATAAAGCCGGCAGAATTTGTCCTACCTGGAGCACGCTTCCAAGGTCGACGGTCCGCATCTTGGCCAACTCCAGCGTCTCCTTCAGCACAGCCTGGAGAAGTGGGTCGTCCCAGGTCTCCCGATTGTCGGGACATGTGGCCAGAAGCAGCGCCTGGGGCGCTCGCGCGCTCGGTTCTTCAAAGTGAAAAGCAACTGCAGTTTGCCTGAGCATTAGGGATGCGCTCCGGCCATTCATCCACCATAAGCCCGGCGTAGGTCGCCTGGTTCGTCGGATCGCCCGCAGTCACACAAGCGAAGGCCACGCGCCCTTTTTGCGGGGGGTGCGCCGGATCAAGCGGCAAGGCCAGCCAGCGATCGGGCGCGGCCACGGGCGGAAGCTGCGCCAGAGTGAGCGAAGGCGGGTACACAGCGGCCGTGCCAAAGGCCTGTGCCACGCTGAACGCGAGATCCATGCGGGAAACTGCAGGCCGCACGTGTGACAGTTGTCTGAGCCAGCGAGCAGGAGCTACCGTATCGGTCGTCGTCAGTGCGGCGGATTGACCGAAGGCTGCCTGCAGGGTTGTCACATCGGGCGGAGTCACATGCGGGAGAACCGCGAAGTCTGCTGCGAAAACGGTCTTGAAAATTCCTTCGAAATCGGCGAGTTGTGCTCTGGTAAGATCCACTGCGTTGGCCTTGTTGTAGCGAGCCTGCAAAGTATCGATTACACTCTGCGCCTGATCGCCGAGCGTCGCATCGGGGCCGGCGGTCGTGGCCGGAATCGCTCCCGTCACGCCATACCAACTGCATTGGATCAGAGCCTTGCGAACCGGATCGGTCGCTCCCGGTAATCCGCCCTGGGCGGCTTGCAAAGCCGCAATGTCATTCTTCAGACCTGTCAGCAAGGCTTTCACACGATTGGTTAAATCCACGACGTCAATCGCGCCTCCAGCCTGCGCTGCGTTTTCTTCGGGAGTAGTGAGATCCTGCGGTTCCGTGGGACGACATGCACCGAAAAATCTTCGCAGGCTTTGCGCCAGGTAAAGAAGATCAGGAAACAGTACCGTAGCCGCCGGAAGGTCCGGTGACTGGAACAGTATCTGCACGTTCTCGGCGGTTGACGGTGGAGCAGCAGTGTACAGGATGCGTTGTTCGAGTTCGGATTGTTGCGGCACCTCGGCCGCATCGGACAGTACAAGAGTATCGAGCAGACCGACCTGAAGATCGCCCAGGGCAATGATCTTCTGGTTAGGATTACCTCCGTCGGTCCATTTCACCTCGCAGCGGACAGTCGTCGGGTCAGGCAGAAACTGGCTCAGCCATGCCTCAAGCCAGGGCTCAGCGGCCGCCCGGGGATGTTGGGGAATTCCGTTCCAGGCTGCGTTCATCGCCGGCGCGCCGGCGAGCAGCAGAAGGATACGATGGGTAAGATCCACGCCACCCCGGGGCGTGTCCACTACATCGGGAGTTGCGGGGCGAGTGCCTCGTGAAATCGCGTCCATCAGGCCGCTGCCTCGCCCAAAATTTCCGCGGATGACCTGGAACACGGCTTCAGAAATGGAGAGGTCGCCGAGCGCGTCCGCATAGTCATCGAGAGTCTGCAGAATGGCGATGACCGCGTTCTGATCCGCACCCGCAGCCGGTAAACCCGCGCCCCAGTTTCCGCCGACCGCGAGTTGGCCGTTATCCCACGCAGTACGCAGGGCCAGGCCATCGACCACGTTCGAGGCAGCAACCGACTCGCTCGGTTCGCTCGAAGGCGTCAACTTGTTCGCCACAATCGGGTAAGCATCCCGAAATGGCTGAACATACTTATCCAGGTTCTGGTCGTGCATGGCGTCTTCGAACAAAAAGCCCAGCAACGCGTTCAGGCTCTGGCCCTGCTGCACGCCGCTGATCAGGGACAGCGCCTTGCGTACCCGTTCGGAAGAGAGATCGATCGAAAGCAGGCCTTCCTCGGCCGTTGCCTTGTGCGTCATGTATCCATTGCGGAGCACCGCGGCAACCGCGGCTTGCACCTGCGAGGGCGCATAGATGTAACCGCCGCTATCGGTGACGGGCTGAAGGGGTATGGGAAAATTCGCGGTCGGAATTCCTTTTTTCTGTCTGGCCTGATCGAGTTTTTGAACCAGTGCGAGTTCCGCTCCCTGGACTGGCGTCCGGCCAGACTCCGGTCGCACATCTTCGACCCAGCTATAACAACCCAGTCCGTAGACATTGTTTTCACGGCCTCGCGTCCTCTCGAGTATTGCGTTCGCAACCGCTGTCGCCCACACATCGAGACGATGACTGAAAGAATCGAGCGTTTCCGTCAGCAAGCGGTCAAGTTCTGCCGTAGGAAGCGTGGCCAGACGCCCGAGGCTCGCGCGCACGTCATTCAATTGGGCAAACGAAGAACCCGCCGGGAAGTTCGTGGCCACGAGGTAATCAGCCCACGTCATCGAGGGATTGGGCCTTGCAGGACGGTCCAGCAGTTGCCACGGGGTGAGCGTGGTGACATTTTTCTGGATTCCGACGAATTCGCTCTCCTGGATTTGCGCAATGGTGAGCGTTCCGGCGTTCACTTCATCCAACCCGGCGAGATTGGCATACAGGAGAAGCAGCGACTGGCGAAGAATCTTGTAAAGCAGCGACGTTGGTGTAGGGCCCGGATAGTTCTCTGCCTGAAGGTCGCTGACCGAAGCGGTCGCCAGCCAGGTGATGTAGTTGCCCTTCTGTCCTCCAGTAAGGTTGGCGTCCGCGTTGAGGGGGTCGGTTTCCGAGAGCGGGCCGTCCTGGACCGTCGAGAACTCGACGGGGAAGCTGTTTTCCCCGAATGCCATGGTCAGCACTCGCGGATTCCAGTTGTATCCGAGGCCTTGCAACAATATCTGACTGAACAGCTGATAGTTCTGATAGAGCTGATTCTCAAACACCAACGGCACGCCGAGGAAGTTCAGAAAGTTCCACACGAAGCCGTTGCCCAGAACCTGCCGTCCCTGAAAATTCATCGAACTCGCGTCCATCCCCAACACCGACATCAGATTCTGATCGGGGTCTCCACCGCGCTGCATGTGGGGCGCGCCGGAGGAACCCGACAGCCATATCGGCCATAATTTCTTTACCAGGCCGACGAGATTTGATTCAACACTGTTCAGCGCACCAAGGGTGGGAACATTCACAACGTTCTGGTAGTAAGTGAAGGAGGTCACCGGCAGCACACCGTAGGGCGTGCGCCCCACACGGAAAGCGGGAATCGGTCCGCGAGGCGCGGCATAGGCGAGTGAATACTGACGCCCCTGTTCGATCACATTCGCAGAAAACGTATCGGCCATCATCTGGCTCAGGAAGTAACCCATCGTCGCAGGCCAGAGCGCCCGCAACATGTCGGTGCCGTTCACGACTCCGGTATTGTCGGCGGATGCAACGTGATCCAGATAGCTCGACGCGATTCCCATTGTCGAGGCGAATACCAAGCCGTCGCAGTCTGGATTCGTGGTCAGAGGCGCGGACCGCTCCGTGGCGAAGCTGAGCGCAAAGCCAGGATCTTTCCGGCTGTAGGCCGAGGGCGCATCCGGCGTGTTGCTGGTCGATGAACCTTGCGGAACCAATGCCAGGCCATCCGTGTAGTGGTGCGCGTCGAGCAGATCTTCGAGAGTCTGGGTCGGATCCTTGTCACCCGAGCGCAAGCCATAGACGAATATCTGGTCGAATCCAGCCACCCGCTGCTGGGCGCTCAGCGGAATCCTGAGCGCCATCCCGGCTTTCACGGCCGCATCAAAGTCGACCATCCACTGGAGTCCCGCATCGACGACCGCTCCCGCCGGGAACGCTCCTGCATTCGGAGTCAGATTCACCGCAAGCGATGGCGTAATCGGGGTGCCGTGAAAAATGCTGGACTGCCCGCCCGCGATCAACACAATGGTCCATGCATCTGGCAAAGCGTCTGCGGTTGCCGCTTTTTCCCAGGAACTATTCCGAATCGTAACGTTCGGGAAAACGGGAGCGGGATTGGGAGCCGTCCCGACGGGTGTGGGATTCGGTGGCTGCTGGGCTATATTGGTCGGGGTCAACGTGCGCGCGATCCACGCGGCTCTGGGAGACCCGTAGAGTCCGGCCAAAATTCGCCATGGGGCTTTCAGATCGTCCGGGCTCGCGGGATTTGTTCCGGCTTGCCAGAGCGCATTCCAATAAGCCTCCCCATCCGAGACTTCCTGGTTGGTGAGTTCCGGTTCGTGCGAGTTGACGGCGATCTGGTCGGGATAGATCCGTATCCACAACTCCGATGACTGCTTGCGACCATCCGTCACAGGATCAACGAATCTGGTCTGGATATGTACCGGCAGCAGGAGCAGTGGACGCTTGGCGCTGATGACTCCCGGTTTGCCGATCACGGCTCCAGGTGCGACAACTGGCTTCGGATTGGGACGTGTACTCATTTTGGCAGCATCAGGTCCGCGTGAATCAGAACGCGGAACGGCAGTCGGAACAAAATGTATGCGGTCTGTGCGCTGTTCACCCCCCATTGGTTATCCGGATCCGTCGGCGTGTAGTCCGGCGCGCCCGGAACTTCGCCACCGGCGGCAATGGCTACGTCGGTTGGCATCTGGGTGGGGGTCAGAAAGTCTGGAAGTTTCACGAGCGATTGCACCAAGCCGAATACCCGTGACGCCATCCGCCATGGGCTATTGGCGATCAGGCTGCCCTGAGAAATATTGTTGGTGGGAATCGAAAGAGTTTTCTTGGCTGCCAGGGCCGGCTTCGCGCCTGCGTCCGGGATTGCAAAATTCGTCCAGGCAAGTTCGGCCCAATGTGGAACTGGGGAGGCATCCGCGTTCGGTTCCAGGCCAAAGCGGGGCTCCGAGGGTTGCTGCTGAAAAACGAAGAAGAAGCCGTAGGGCGAATTGTCGGTTCCACCCCGGGCATCGGCCGCACCCAGGTTGAATCCCAGAAAGGTCAAATCGGGCGACAAGGTACCGCCAAAGATCGGATAGCGCTCGTCGGTATCATCGAGCACACGTTGCTGCGTCTTTGCATCCAGCTTGGCTTTGCCCGCATAAACTATGGCGTTGGGATAGCGCTTGAACAACTCGCCCCGCACGAGGAGCACGAGATTGTTGGCCACGATGTCGGTGCGGTTCGGATGCGTGCCGAGAGAAGTCGTGAGCGGCAGCCAACTGGTGACGGGAGGAATATCTTTCAGCAGCTCTTCGAGCTTGGCGGGATCTGTGGGATCGCCTTTCTGGGGCACGTGAGCCCGCACATCCCAAAATTGCCGGAAGTAACTGCCGCGCTGGTCTGTGGGGTAGCCGTTCCATAGAAGCTGGCGCGCCATCTCATGATTCAGCCCGACCATGTAGGCTTCAATCAGCCGGCGATTCGCCTGCAGCAGACCGACCGAACTGGACGGAACCTGATCCACTCCGGGCAGCAGGTACGCCTGGGAAAGGTCGCGCAACGGCGCGTACATCGCCTGAGGGAACTCGGGATAAGCCATCACCGGCTCAAGTGGATCCTCGGGTGTCCAGGGCAATATCGAGGAAATCGAGACCAGCCCCTGAATTCGCCTCGGCACCGTCACGGTCGGATCAATCCGGCTGACAATCGTATTGCGAAGACCAACGATGTCGAGCGCCGGTAAAGGCGCTGGATTCGCCGGCAGCGCCTGATAGGCACCAAACAGCTGCGAGGTGGCCGTACGGAAAGCCGCGGCTTGAGCAGAATCGGTTGGGCCCGTGCCTCGTCCGCCAGCCAGAGCAACACCCGGTGCGGTGATCTGGAAGTTCGACGCGGGGGGAACTTGCGCAATCGTTTGCGGAGTGAAATTTGAAAACTGGACTTCATTGGCTGCGGCCGCGTTGGCAAGAGCATTTTTGACACTGAGCCACAGAGCCACACCAATGCCAACGATGGCTGCGACAGCTGCGAGCGCCGCGCCCAACCCTGCAAAGATGCCAATAACAACGGCAACCACGACCAGCAACAGGATGAGGCCGAGAATGATCCACTTCGACCATTTTTGCCACAACGTTAGCAAGGACTCCGCCCAGGCAGGTGCCAACTTGGTTGCAGACTGGTCGAAGGAAACCATCCCTCCCGGCGGCTTCAGGTCAGGGATGATCTTGACTGTTCCACTGCTTACCTTACCTAGCAGAGCAGGAGCGCCGGCTGCGGCCAACCCCAGATGTGCGGGCAGCCGTGCAATCTTGCGAAATGCCCCTGACAGCATGCGCTCCGGCACGCGACTGGCTCGCACCGTCGCCTTCACCGTGGTCGGACTCGCCAAGAGCCGTGCCTGCAGTGGCGACGTGAAATTCAAGAGCGTCTCCGGTTGTGCCGCCACAAAATGCTGCCGGTAGATCTGCTGGGTGACGGCGCGTGCTAGTTGCGCCTGCTTGAGTACCTGGTTCGCTTCGATCACTCCCGCGACTTGCTGCCAAGCCGACGCCATTAGTGCCGTGCGTTCGAGTTGTACGATTTGCGTGCCCATGCCTCCACCGCTGCGGTACCTCGGGTCGAGATTCAGGTCGTTGACCCAGCCTGGCGCAGTGCGGTCGACGCTCGCGACCGCGGCATGCCAGCGGCCGTAGATGGGAGGATTCACCTGCGGGTCCGGGCCCGGGTTGTTCAGATCAATGGTGCTGGCGCTCGTCTGGTTGATCCAGTTCTGGACCGCGGTTTGAAAGTTCGTCTTGTCTGGATCATTCCACGCAGTGGGTTGGGAACCCACGCTTTGGAGCGCGCCCTCAAGGCCCAGAGGTGGACCGGCCGACGGCACACCCGGGTCCGGCTGGCTCACATCCATCATCCTGGTGCCCACAGTTGGCGGCAGCACAGTCGGCGTCAAGGCTCGTACCAGAGACTCGAAATCTCCTGCATCGCTGGTGTTGAAATCGAACCGATAGTAAAACGGCAGCCGCAGAGGGGCTTGCGTCGCATTGGTCCACGCAGGATCAGAAGTCGTGATCTTCGAGACATCATTGCCAAGCCCGATCTGCACGCCGATCTGAAAGGCAGGCACGAGAAACGCAGAGTACGATGTTTCCGGGTCGAGCCTGCGCGGACACAGCAATCGCGAGGTCACGTTTCCCGGCGTTTTCGCCATGTTGTCCGAGAGCGAATCGTCGCCACTCACCTGGACGTGAGCCCAGTTCCACGACACCGTGAGATCCTGCAACGCTGAAATGTTCGATACATCAACCACCGGTAACGGGTTGGGGGCGACCTTGGGAATCTGGAACTCGGTATTCAGCTTGAGCACGATCAGCGCGACCCAGGGATGCCATCGGTCCCCATTGGGCGCTGCCGGAGTGAACAGCCAGGGGAAATCCGGGCTGTCGAAATCGATCCCGCACAGATAATTCGGTTCAAAGTTGACGGTAAACTGCCGGGGCTCGGTGCGAATAACCATCCGCGGATCAATTGCAGTAACATCGCCCGGCCCGAACAGTTCCACCGACACCGGCGGAGCAGCCTGGGGATTCGGTTGGGTTCCACCCTGCACTTGAAGGAAGAGTTGTACGTTCAGGCTCGCCCGGTCGGGCAGCGGACCGTTGTCCACATTGTTCGCGCTGGCGCCGATACCTCGCCTAGCCCAGGCCAGAAAGTGATAGTTCCCGAGTGGGGGATTTCCGCTGCTCATGGCGCCACCTCATGCTCGGGCATGATCTGGACATTGCCAGCATCCTCGGGATGATCGGAGAGGTGTGCCTGCAATGCCGCTTTGGCTTCGAAGTACGAAGTGCTTTGGCCTAAAATATCGGACCGCACACTCAGATCAGTAACACTGGTAATCACGTACTGCGGATCCTGGACGCTGACAGGCGCTGGCGCTGGTCCTGTGCTGTACTTTGCCAGCCCCGTATTCTTCACGGCTGAATTAAAACCTGCTCCCTGAGCCGTCAACGCAAGGTGAATTCCGGCAGGCATCTTATAGAAACGGGAGAATCGCGAGAACCCGGCAAAATCATCAATGTAGAACTCCTGGTAAGTCACCACGCGATCGGAATCCTGGCCTTGCGAAATCGCCGAAGAGCCGATGATGACTCCCGCGTCGAATTTCTCGAAACTGGCACGCGAGAGCTTGTCGGCATCGCTCAAGGTCAGAAACTGCCCGGCAGCGAAGTAATCCGGAATAGTCTGAGTGTTCTCTACCTGTGCGTTGATCTGCACCTGGGAGATCGAGAATTCGGTGCCATCGGCAGGAGTCGCATTTCCGTAGCGAGTGATGGGCAGATCGAGGGGCACCACCGTTTCCTTGACCTGCAGGGTTCCCATGGGATGGACGCGCAGGGTGGTGTCGCCGGTTGGCGGTTGTGCGAGGGTTACAGCGGTAACTGCACCATCCGGCAGGGCGGCGCTCCAGCTTGCGGGATTCTGCAATGCAGCGAACAGGTCGGGCAGCACGGGCCGCTGAGGCAAGACCGCCTGCGTGCTGTCACCCCACGTGAGATCTACCGAAGCGCTGACCGTGAAGAACAGGAAGGTGATCGAAGCATCGCCGTGCAGATGCCACGGAGTTGGACCGGAAATGAGCCCGTCCACGTTCAGGCCACAGAGCGTCGTGCCGTCGTAAGCGACATCGAAACCGGCGGAAAAATCGAACTCAAATGAAAACGGCGAAATGATAATGAGAACGTCGAAACCCAGGTATCCGTGGATGCTGAACCCGCCTGCCGCCGCGTAGGCATCTACGTTGGCGCCGAATTGAACTGTGTTGGAAGTAACCGCGAAATAACTGTTGGAACTGATCCGCGGATTATCGCCGTCACCAATGCTTACCGACATCCGCTGCATGTTTGCGGGAACGTTCAACCCGTTGGTGTTGAAGTGGGGATTGAATCCGCCGAGCGAAAAAACGAAATTCGGGTTGTCGCCCCAGGCGAGCCGTAATGCCAGATCGCCGGCCAGGGAATAAATAAGTACCCGTGAGTCGAAGAGCGATCCATCAATCGACAGCGTTTTGGCGCCGAAATCAATAATCCCCAAAACATCAATGTGCAACTCGATCAGTCCAAGGTCTTCGGTTGGCAACCCCGCGTCAATTAGTCCAAGAATGACCAGCCGGATGGGATCGGGAACTTCGAGAATCACACCTACCGTAAGCGAGATGAGAGTCGGAGTTCCCCACCCGATACCGACGATCGGACCAAAGATGTAGCGGCCCACTGCCACCGGAAAGAAGTTGCGAATGTCGCTGACGATCTGCGCCGCATTGGCGATCGGATCTGACGGCGCAATTACGTCGCCGAGCGTGTGTGCCAGGAATCCAGCGTGCAATGCATCGGTCGACATCGTGCGGTTCACGCCACCGAGCCCGCCAACTGTGTCGAGTGTGAATCCGAACCCTAACTGGATAGGCGGGAAGCCAAACGTAATGATCAGCAGGAACGAAAACCCGCTCGATCCATCCGGCATAACCGTGTCGAGAACGCCGATGATGTTGACCTGGACAATATCGACCAGTGTCAAGGAGAAGACACCGGAGTATTCGCCGTGTTGGGGATCAAAGCTGATGTAGGGTTTCGGAAAATGCCGCAGATTGACATCGATCTTAGATTTTGCGGCCACCGGCACTGCCCGTTCCTGGACCAGCAGGATCATGAAAACTGCGAGAAGACCGGGAACGATGGCCAGATAAAAAATCGATCGGATGTTGAGATGGAACAAAATGAGAAGAACTACGGCGAGCAAAGGCCCCAAGAAAGCGCCTAGATTATCGCCAATACCTTCCAGGCCAAAAGCTCGCCCTCTGTTCTCCTCAGCTACGGAGGATGCGATGAGCGCATCGCGCGGGGCAGAGCGGGGGTTTGAGCGTTATGGCGATTTCTTTCGCGCCCTGGGCGGGAGCGTCCTGACCTCCGTACCCGCAAGGGGACCCCACGCCGACAGCGCCAATTCCGCCGCCAGCAGGCTGATCAAGAATCACTCCTCCAATCACGATGCGAGGTACAATGATTTTGCCAGGTGAAACGGCAACGGGCTTTGCAGGGATGCAACCATGCCGTGGGATAGCTTGGTCGGGGCTCATCGAGACGATCACTGCATCTGCGCGAATATCCTTCTCGTGCTCCTGCCAACGCGCGTCGGATCGGTAAAGCCGCATGCCTTGAAAAACACCAACCGAAGGAAGGAATCTACACTACAGGAGTCTTCCCCAGTTCACGCTGAGGCGGCACATTTGCAGTCTAGCGCGGACTCGTGTGCATAGCAGCGCGGGGCGCAAGGAATGTAAAGACTGCCTCATGGAAGAAGGTTCTAAAATTCGCAAGATCGCGTTTGTCGGTGACCATTTACCGCGCAAGTGCGGCATTGCGACGTTTACGTCTGATCTGCTTGCTGCCGTGGCAGCTGCGCATCCCCAAAGCCAGTGTTTCTCAGTGTCGGTTAATGACATTAAAGGTGGCTACGAGTACCCGGAAGTAGTTCACTTCGAGATTGAGGAGCAGGATTTATCGTCTTATCTGCGTGCTGCGGACTTCCTGAACATCAGCGACGTGGACATCGTCTGCTTGCAGCACGAATTCGGCGTTTTCGGCGGGACGGCCGGCGGTCATATCCTCGCACTCCTGCGCGAATTGAGAATGCCCGTGGTCATTACACTTCATACCATTTTGCGTGAGCCGAACGCCAACCAACGGCGCGTAATGCACGAGTTAGTCGCGCTCTCGACTCGGCTCGTGGTCATGGCTGACCGGGGGCGGCAGATGTTGAAGGAGATTTACCAGGCACCGCCCGCCAAGATCGATCTCATCCCGCATGGCATTCCCGAAGTAGATTTTGTCGATCCGACCGATTTCAAGCACCAGTTCGGTGTGGAGGGCAGGGTGGTGCTGCTCACGTTCGGGCTGCTTTCGCCGAACAAGGGGATCGAATATGTGCTCAACGCACTGCCGCACATTCTAGCGGAGTTTCCCGACGTTGTTTATATTGTCCTGGGCGCCACCCATCCCAACGAGCTACGAGAGAATGGCGAGGCTTACCGGCTAAGCCTCGAAATCCTTGCCAAAAAGAACAAACTCGAGAAGAACGTCATTTTCTACAACCGGTTCGTAGAACTTGAAACTCTGAAGGAGTTCATCGGCGCCGCAGACTTTTACATCACGCCTTATCTCAACGAAGGGCAGATCACGTCGGGCACGCTAGCTTACGCGTTTGGTGCGGGCAAAGTGGTAATTTCGACACCGTACTGGCACGCTGCAGAATTGTTGGCGGAAGACCAGGGCGTGCTGGTGCCGTTCGGCGACGCCCCGGCCATAGCCCGCGAGGTGATGGGTTTGCTGCGCGACGACACCCGCCGGCATACCATTCGCAAGAATGCTTACAAGCTGGGCCGTGAGATGGTCTGGAGTAACGTGGCGCAGCTCTATATGCGCTCATTCGAGTTGTCGCGGATCGAGGGGGCGGC
>Ga0307479_10000433_pt1 | contig 37584 bp, 31 predicted proteins | sample atmos_gasesECM4C_FD_203743 | JGI IMG/M metagenome (GOLD analysis project Ga0307479, IMG submission 203743) | Hardwood forest soil microbial communities from Morgan-Monroe State Forest, Indiana, United States - atmos_gasesECM4C_515 | ecosystem: Environmental > Terrestrial > Soil > Temperate...
GCTTCGGCCTGCGGATCACTTGGAGCGATGCGCCATGGAGAGGATGGAATGGATAGAAGACTTGGACGGACGTGTTTTCTACGCTCAGGGTATTGTGAGCGTGGATGCCAACCCAGACATCTCCAATGGATCGTCCCGGAAAGAAAGAGCGCTAGAGCCTACTGGTTCGTCGCTCTTTCCCCGAATACCCGGTGGATCTCCGCGGCGCTTGGCCTTCGACGCGTCTAACACGCTTTACGGAATCGCTGGCCAGCCCCGCGAGCCCCGCGCGGTTTCATTGACAGGGGGTTGAGGCGGCGAGTATCCTTTCAAGGTTGCAGCGTATTCGAGGACCGCAGCATCTTTGTCCCTAAGCGACCGCAAGTAAGCTGGCCCAGCAATCGACCGCCATGCGGTTATTTTGTTGAGCAAGCTCAGAGCGGTTGACTTCCTTGCATTAACCCCGCTTGGGAAGCAGCAAGGAACTTTTTCGACTGAACACGGGGCCGCTTAGCGGCTACCCAAAGCGAAGTAATCTTCCGGAGGCCAACAACCATGTTTTCCGACCACGATAACCTGAACAACGCGGCCGCCGCCGCGGCGGCACCCGAAACCGAATCCGCTCCGAACAGCTCGCACACGGAAACAAATTCCACACTAGAAAGCGCGAGTGCACAAGCTGCCCCTGCCGCCCCAACGGAATCTGTGGAAGCGGCCAGCGCAGCAGCACCGGAGACGTCCGGAACCGCGGCGCCGGAGCCGAAGGCCGCCTCCAGCGATGCTACCGCCGCTCATGCCGCCGCCGAAGCCAGCCGGGAGACGCACGCAGTGGACGCCGAATCTGCCGCCGCCGATGAAGAAGCGGCCGGCTCGGAGGAGATGAGCAAGCTGCTAGAGGAGTACGACGAAAAGCAAGAAGCGGCTGCTTCGCACGAGGTCATCGAGGTCAAGGTTGTCGCCTACACGGAACATGGCGTGGTGGTGGACTTGGGCGGAAAGACGGAAGGCCTGATTCCCGCGGCGGAATTCACGGATACGGAAATCCCGCGGCCCGAGCCCAACAGCACTATCGAAGTCCAGCGCACCGGAGAGCACAAGGATGGCTTCACCATCCTGTCGTACCTGAAAGTGCTGCGGCGCCGCACCTGGGAAAAAATCGAAGCGGCATTCAAGGCCAAAGAAACGATAACCGGCAAAGTGGTGGACCGCATCAAGGGCGGCATCGTCGTGGATATCGGCGTGCGCGCGTTCCTGCCTGGCTCACAGTACGACTTGCGGCCCGTGCAGAACTTGGACGACCTGACCGGCACGGAAATCCAGGTGCGCATCACCAAGCTGAACCGCCGCCGCGGCAACGTGGTGGTGAGCCGCCGCGCGCTGCTCGAGGAAGAGCTGCACGCCAAGCGGGCCGCGTTGATGGAAACGCTGAGCGAAGGCCAGATCGTGCACGGCAAAGTGAAGAACGTCACCGAATACGGAGCGTTCGTGGACCTTGGCGGAATCGATGGCCTGCTGCACTTGACGGACCTAAGCTGGGGCCGCGTGAAGCATCCTTCCGACGTCGTTAAGCCGGAGCAGGAAGTCGATGTCATTATCCTGAAGTTTGACAAGGAAAAGCAGCGCGTCTCGCTGGGCATGAAGCAATTGATCCCCGATCCCTGGGTGGGAGCCGCGGAAAAATATCCGGCGGGCGGAAAAGTGAAAGGCAAGATCGTTGGAATCGTGGACTACGGCGTCTTCGTGGAACTGGAACAAGGCATCGAAGGCCTGGTACACGTTTCCGAAATGAGCTGGAACAAGAAGATCCAGCATCCATCGAAAGTCGCCAAGGTCGGCGATGAAGTCGATGTCGTAGTTTTGGACATCAAGCCGAGTGACCGGAGAGTTTCGCTGGGTATCAAGCAGGCGCAGCCGGATCCCTGGCTGTTAATTGCGGAAAAATATCCGGTGGGGATGGTGGTCACCGGCAAGGTGCGCAACATCGCGGAGTTCGGCGCGTTCGTCGAAATCGAAGACGGATTCGATGGGCTCGTGCACGTCAGCGATGTGAGCTGGACGGAACGCATTAAGAATCCGCATGAGGTCTTCAAGAAGGGCGAAGAAGTAACCGCCAAGGTGCTGAAGATCGATCCCGAGAACCGCCGCGTGTCGCTGGGCATCAAGCAGGTCAACGACATCTGGGGCGACTGGTTCAAGCAGCACAAAGTCGGGCAAATCGTGAAGGGCAAGGTTTCGCGCATCGCCACATTCGGGGCGTTCGTCGAATTGGGCGAAAACATCGAAGCGCTGTGCCACAACACGGAGATTGAAGAGCGCAAGCGCCGCGACGAAGGGCATTCCGCTTTCCGCCCGACCACCGGCCCTCTGAAGAGCGCTGGTCCGCTCGAGCCGGGCAAGGAGTATGATTTCAAGATCATCAAGATCAGCCCGGAGACGCGGCGCATCGGCCTGAGCTACCGCGCGGCAGTAAAACAGATTGAGCGCAAGGAGATCGAACAGTATCGTTCGACATCGAAATCCTCCTCGACGGCGACGATTGGGGACGCACTGAAGTCCAAGCTCTCGGCGCGTTAGCTGCTTCGAGCCCGGGCTGGCAGGTGGCGCCCGTTATAATTTCATTTACCTACGGGTCATTTTAATGATAGGAAGGGGGCACTTCGGCGCGGGGCCAGCCCCCGTAAGCCGTTTGGTTCCACTGTTTAGGGCAAGCGCTAAGCGGCCAGTGTTCTTGGCGACCGTAAAACGGCGGACAAACGGAGACTGTCTTTAACCTAGAATCCAGAGTTCGCGACGAGGCATAGCGACGATGACCAAGCAACCCACACTCACGAAAGCCGACCTGATCGAAGAGGTTCTGCGCATCACGGAACTTCCCCGCAAGGAGTCGGAGACCATCGTCGAAACCATCTTCGATAGCATCATCGGATCCCTCCAGAAAGGCCAGAAGATCGAGATTCGCGGATTCGGCAGCTTCCGCACGCGGGAACGCCGCGGACGAGTCGGCCGCAATCCGAAAACGGGAGCGAAAGTCGAAGTGCCCGCCAAGAAAATCCCGTTCTTCAAGCCCAGTAAAGAGTTGAAAGACTTCGTGAATGGTTCAGAAGCGCAGGCGGTGCCTGCGGGGGGCGAGTGAACGCCCCACTCGTCTCGGGAAACGGGCGGAAGAATTCCTGTCCGAATCCATTCCCTTCCCAGCAGAAATCCTGAAGCAGGTTTTCGAGCGCGCCGCGCAAACCAGCGTCGGCGTCGTACTCGCTGACCCATTCTGCGTTATGCTCTTGGCCGCAACATTTTGGAACAAGGAAGCGGTGCGATGGACTACCTCTGGACTCCTTGGCGCTACCAGTACATGAAAGACGCGGCAAGCGGGAACCAGCCAGAGTGCATTTTTTGCGAAGCGGTGGCGCGCAACAACGACGCGGAAACTTTGATCGTTCATCGCGGAAAGAAAACTTTTGTCATCTTGAACCGCTTTCCCTACACCTCCGGGCACGTGATGATCGTTCCGTACGCGCACGTCGCGGAATTGAATTTGTGCGAAGCCGGCGCGCTTGACGAAATGATGCAGCTGGCACAACGCGTAGAGACCGCCTTGCGCGCGAACTACAAACCCGATGGCATGAACTTGGGAATGAACCTGGGCCGCGCCGCGGGCGCTGGCGTGGTTGGACACTTGCATCTGCACGCGTTGCCGCGCTGGATCGGCGATTCCAATTTCATGACCGTCACAGGCGAGACGCGCGTGCACCCGGAAGATTTAAAGACCACCTACGACCGTCTCTTGAAAGCTCTGCACTTAGGCGACAGAAGCTTTTAGAGGGTCGGCCTTCCGAGGCGGAGCGCTAGCGCCGGACCATTCGCCAGGCCACTGTAGCCGCGATAGAATAAGCCCCGCAAACGATTGGCGCAGCGAGACGGAGTGAACCGCGGTGGATCTCGAGCTTACCGAAGAACAGCAACTGCTGCAGCACAGCGTGCGCGAGTTCGCTGAATCGGAAGTCCGTCCGTTGGCAAAAGAACTCGACGAAACCGGCCATTTCCCGCGCGCACTTTTCAAGAAAGCCGCAGAACTCGGACTTACCGGTGTGTCTTTTCCAGAATCCGAAGGCGGCGCCGGTTTCGATCACCTCGCCTACACCATCGTGATCGAAGAGATTTCCCGGTGCTGCGCCTCGACCGGCGTCATTCTCTCCGTGCAAAACTCCCTCTACTGCGATCCCCTCCATCGCCACGGAACGGACGACCAAAAGAAAAAATTCCTGCTGCCCTACGCGCGCGGTGAAAAGATCGGCTGCTACGCGTTGACCGAACCACAAGCCGGCTCGAACGCCGCCGCCCTGCAAACGAAAGCCGTCAAGAAGGGCGACGCTTATGTCCTCAATGGCACAAAAGCCTGGATCACCAACGGCGGCGCCGCCGACGCTGCCATCGTCTACGTCAACAGCGATCCCGCCAAAGGCGAAAAAGGTATCACCGCGCTGATCGTCGAAAGGGGCACCCCCGGATTCCAAGTCGGCAAGGAAGAAAAAAAACTCGGCATCAGCGCGACGGCGTGTAGCGAACTGGTTTTCACCGATTGCGCCGTCCCGGTCGCCAATCGCATCGGCAACGAAGGCGAAGGCTACAAAGTGGCGCTCTCGACGCTCGATGGCGGCCGCATCGGCATCGCCGCGCAAGCCACGGGCATCGCGCAAGGCGCTTTCGAAGCGGCGTTGAAGTATTCTCAGGAGCGCCTGGCCTTTGGTCATCCCATTTCTCAATTTCAAGCCCTGCAATTCATGCTCGCGGATATGTCCACGGAAATGGACGCCGCGCGAATGCTCATTCGCAAGGCCGCGTGGAAGCAGGATACCGGCGCACGCTTCAGCGTGGACGCCGCCATCGCCAAACTCTTCGCCAGCGAAATGGCCACGCGCGTCACGCACAAAGCCATGCAAATCCACGGCGGCAACGGCTACAGCCGCGAATATCCCGTCGAACGCCACTACCGCGACGCCCGCATCACCGAAATCTACGAAGGCACCAGTGAAATCCAACGCCTGGTCATCGCTTCCTGGGTCATGAAGTCTTAGCCGCCCCCGTAGTATCCTGACCACGTGCTGGAACTCGACTGCGGACTCGAATTTGATGCCAGGCGTGCGGAAGAGGACTTCTTCCCGGCTCTCCCGCCGAAAGCCGCCGTTGGCTTGATTGAACCGCGCAAAGAAAATGCCCAGCCGTTTTTGATTCGCACGCAGAACTTGCAGCGTCGATTGCAACGTCTGCTCGGCCCCGTCGATCCCGCGAGCAAACGCTTGAACCTGAGCGATTTTGCGCGCGGCATCCGCTACCGATTGACCGTCTCGCCGTTCGAGCAAACGCTCACTTACTATCAGCACGCCAAGCGGCTCTTTCCCAAACGCTATCGCGACCTCATGCGCTTGCGTCCCGCCGCCGTCCTCAAAGTGAATTTGCGCAATGCCTATCCGCGCTGCTACGTCACCCGCCGGATTCCTGTCGATGAAGCCGGTGGGCTCACCGGCGGCGCATATTACGGTCCATTCCCGTCGAGACGCTCCGCGCAAGCATTCGCCGAACGTGTCCTCGATTTATTCAAAGTGCGCCGCTGCCAGATCAAAATCCGCCGCGACCCCGCGTTTCCCGGCTGCCTCTACTCTGAAATGAAAATGTGCCTCGCGCCCTGTTTCGCGGGCTGCACGAAAGAAGAATACGATCTCGAGGTACAGCATCTCGTGCAGTTCCTGGAAACCAACGGCGGCTCCATGCGTTCCGCGATCGAAGTAGAACGCGAGAAAGCCAGCGAACAATTGGATTTCGAACGCGCCGCCGCGCTGCATAAAAAAGTAGAGAAACTCGATGAAGTTTTGCGCGGACAGCCGGAGCTCACGCGCCGCATTCAGGATCTCCACGCCGTGATCTTGCAGCGCGCCGCGGAAGAACAAACCATTGGTGTTTTTCGCGTGCAAGGCGGAAGGCTGGCCGAGCCTTTCTTCCTGCGCTTCGCGGAAATTGCCAGCCAGCCGCGTTCCGCCGAGCACATCTTTCGCGAGCAGTTGGAGTCCAACTCCCCCCCAGCCGACGGCGACCTCGGCGAACACCTTTTCCTGGTGGCGCGCTGGTTTTACAGCAACCCGCGCGAAGGCGAAATTTTCTTCCGCGAAAAAGGCTGGCCGTATCGTAGGATTCTTCGGGCGTGCTCGCGGCTTCTCGCGCCGAAGAGCGAAGCTGACGCGCATCCGCAGCCGGGGCCGCCACAACTGCCCGAAGGAGCATGATGACCAAATCCGCCACCAAGGAAGCGACAACCCGTTACGCGCAGAAGTTCGCCCGCCGCGCTGCCGCGGGACATTTTCGCGAAGCCCAGCGCCTGGCGCTCTCTTCCCTGGGGATCGGAACCTATCTCGGCCAGCCGGACGCCAAGACCGATGAAGGCTACACGGCGGCGGCCGTCGCGGCCGTGGAAAGCGGCATCAACGTGATGGATGCCGCCAGCAACTACAGGTTTCAGCGCAGCGAGCGCAGCCTCGGCGCGGCCCTCCGCCAGCTAGCCACGAAGGGTTTCGCACGCGAAGAAATCGTGGTGTGCACCAAGGGCGGTTACCTGACGCCCGACGGAGTCATGCCCGCCGACCCCAACGAATATTTTTTCCACGAATACATGCAGCCGGGAGTTTTCAGCGCGAAAGATATCGCGGCCGGCAGCCATTGCATGACGCCGAAATTCCTCAAAAATCAGCTGGGACGAAGTTTGAAGAATCTCGGCGTCGAATGCGTGGACGTCTATTACCTGCACAATCCGGAAACGCAACTCTCGGAAGTTTCAAAGGAAGAGTTCTCGAATCGTGTCCGCGACGCTTTTACGTTTCTCGAATCAGCCGTTGAGGCCGGCGAGATTCAGTATTACGGCTTGGCCACCTGGAATGGTTTCCGCCAAGATGCCCGCGCGCCCGCCGCCATGCAACTCGGCGAAATCGCGCAGATCGCGCAGGAAATCGCGGGTGGCAGGCATCACTTCCGTTTCGTGCAAGTGCCGTTCAACCTGGGGATGACGGAAGCGCTGACATTGGGCAATCAATCGCTACGCGGCCATCATCGAACGATCATGGAGGCAGCGGGCGACCTGGACATCACGCTGATCGCCAGCGCTTCGTTGCTGCAAGGCCAGGTGGCGAAGAATTTGCCGGGATTTGTCGCCGAAGCTCTTGGTCTCGCAAACGACGCGGAACGCGCGCTGCAATTCGTGCGGTCTTCGCCGGGAATTACAACTGCTCTGGTGGGCATGTCTCGCGTGGAACACGTCAAAGCCAATGCACGGCTGGTCGGTGTTGCTCCCGCCACCACCGAGCAGTTCAGCAAACTCTTTTCCCGTGGCGAAGGGGCTTGAAAAAGCAAATTCACAACTGCGAAACCGCCGAAGTCAGCGCTGTATTGCCGAGTAGGGCAACGATCCATTGGCCACGCTTGCGCGGCAAAGCCACTTCCTCGGTTTGGCCGCGGTTCAGCTAAAAATTCGGATCAATGACGGAGGCGCAAGACCCCGGAAAGCCACGCTTTGATGGCGTTCCCCAACTGATCAAGTTGGCCCGCAAAAAAATGATCGACGCCTTCGATGACCACCAGATGGTTGCTGCCCGGCAACGTAGGGACGAGCGCTTTGACCTTTTCGATGGCCCCGTGTTCGTCGTTGCTCCCATGCACAAATAACTTGGGTTGGTTGCACTGGCGCAGGAATGAAAAATCCGTGCTGTTCACCGGAATACCCAAGCCGATCAAGTGAGAGACGCGCGAATCTGCGCAGCCAACGCGCAGGCCAACCCAAGCGCCGAAACTGAATCCCGCAAGCAGCAACGGCACGCCGGGAAACTCGGAAGCCAGAAAATCCAAAGCGGCGCGGACATCTTCCTGTTCGCCATAACCGCGATCGTGTACGCCGGCGCTAAGTCCTGCGCCGCGAAAATTAAATCGCAAAACGGGAAGGCCAAGAGCATCCAGCGCTTTCGCCGTCTGGTAAACCACCTTGTTGTGCAGCGTGCCTCCAAAAAGCGGATGCGGATGGCAGACCACCGCCGCCAGCGGCGGACGAGCGTTCCCGGCTGGCGCCCACAGAATCGCTTCGAGGCGGCCTGCAAGTCCTTCCAAAAAGAAATTGCGAGTTTTGTGGGTGGTGGTCATCGATGCGCCAAACACAAAATCGCAGTGTAGCGCATCGCACGACAAAGACAGCGAGCGGCTGCCTTTTACTTCGTTTATTCGACGCGGCAAACGCTGACGTCTAGGGCGGCGCTGCTCGGCACGGGAGCCACGCGTACCACCTTCGACAGAAACGCTCCAGCGCCATGCCAAGGCGCGGTGGCCGCGTCGTCAAACGCAATTTTCAGACGATCGCCAAGCGCGTACTCGCGCTGGCTGCGAAAGCGCATGCTTTTCTCGGAAACGTCTATCGTCATGGCCTCTTCAAACCAAGGGATCCGTTCGGGATACACACGAACGGGAATCGCGAGCACTTTCCGAAGCCTGCCGCGCCGTTCCGGTTCACCGCTAGGAGCGTGGCCATTGGAACCGGAGCGCAAGCTTTCTTCCAGATGAACCGCGATGGCAAAAGTCGCGGGAGCTTCGGAGATGCCCACCACACGCGCAAGCTGGTCTAGCTTCGCGGAGAGCTCCCGCGCGGACTGATTCTCGCTTTGACTTTTTTCGCGTGCGTGGGCGGCGCGAATGACCTCCAGCACTTCTCCGCAGCGTACGACGTGCGCGGCCACTTCGGGCTGTCCATCACGAAGCGAAATGTCGTAAGGAAAAGTGACCCAAACGCTGGTGCCCGAAAAATGTGCTTCCTGGGCGGCCACCAGCAGACCGCTGCGGGAAACGTCGATGGTCTCTGCTAATTCGATTTTTTGCCCCAACGGCGTGGTCCAGCGCAAGCGAACCGGAAGGCGCATGCGTACGCGGCGGTGCTGGCGGCTGTCCATAGGCGTAACAGTACTGCCCTATCGGCGGGGATACCCTAAGTATATTCCCGCAGCGCCGCAATCGCCAAGACCTCGTACTAGGACAAAAATCCTTGATTTTCGCGTTGCAGTTTGTGCGGCCCAATGTTAGCTTTGCGCCAGTTCCACAGCCCCAGGGGGAATTAATGAGTGAAGGAGCGGACCGCCGTGAAGCTCGGCGCTTCACGATGAGTCTTCCCATGCGCGTTTTGCCGCGGGAAGAAAAGGGCCACGAACTGGATGCTTACACGCGGGATGTCAGTTACCGCGGACTCTACTTTCTTGCAGATGCGAATTTCGATATCGGCAGCGAGATCGAATTCGTCATCACGCTTCCGCAACAAGTCACGCAATCAGGCGACGTAAATATCCGCTGCCTCGGAGAGGTTGTGCGCATCGAGACCAACGAGAACGGCAGGTTGGGTGTTGCCGCGAAAATATCGCGCTACGAGTTCATGCCGGCCGCGGCCACCGCGGCGTAAAATTTCTCTTTGGCGATTCGCGCAACTCCCCGCTCGCCGCCGCAACTCCAGTACAATGTAGTGGAAGACTTTTCCGCTGGGGGAAGCCATGTACCACTACGACGCCAAGATCGCGCTCGAGGAATTGACCGAAGAAGCGCTGCTTCCGCATCCCGTGAAACTACGCGATATGATCCTCCGTACCAAGCTGGGACCGCAGGACGCGCAGCTTCTGAATCATGAATTTCAGGACTACCTAGCGCGCTTTGGCGAATTGCAGAAAGTCGGGCGCGGCATCCTGGAAAAAATCGCTGCCGGCCAGCCGAAGACCTCCTGAAGCCGATGGCCTTTGAGAGGAATTCCCCTGGCCCGCCGCGGCCATCGCCGCACATGCCTTGCGGCTGTTAGACTCTAGGGCGCTGGGGGAAAGAGGCTGGGGGAAAGCGGTTCGCGGCGGCAGCGCCGCCGGCCGCCAAGTTCGATGCGACGCCATACACTGCTGATTGACGCCGACGATACGCTGTGGGAAAACAACGTCTTCTTCGAGAAGCTGATCGAGGATTTCATCACCCTCGTGGAGCCTTATGGCTATACCCGCGCTTACATTCGCCACATCCTCAATGAAACGGAACGCAAGAATATCCGCCAGTACGGCTACGGAGTGCGCAGCTTTGGGCGTTCGTTGGAAGAAACGTATATCAAGCTGGCAGACCAGATGACGAAACGCGAGACGCTGGCGCTGATTCATAGCCGCGTCGTTGACCTGGAGCGGACGCCGCCGAAGATTCTGGATGGCGTGCCGGAAACACTGGCGTATCTCACCGAGCGCCACCGCCTGATTTTATTTACCAAGGGCGAGCCCGCGGAACAAGCCGCGAAAGTCCAGCGCTCGGGGTTGCAAGGATTTTTCGAGTTTATCGAAATCGTTCCGGAAAAAAATCCAGAAACATACGGCGGACTGGTTCACAAACATAAAATCGTCAAAACCCACGGCTGGATGATCGGCAACAGCCCGCGCAGCGACATCAACCCGGCCATGAAGATCGGGCTCAACGCCGTGTACATCCCGCACCAGCACACCTGGACGCTGGAACACGAACCGGTGATGGCGGGATCGGGAAAACTGGTGATTCTGCCGGCTTTTCGCGAACTGCGCAGCCATTTTTAGCGCCAGCCCGAATCGACTGCCCAAATTGGACGTTGTACCTGTAAATGCCTGCGCGAATCTAGCCTTTATTGATTTTTCGAAAGGGGCTATCCGTGTCCACCACTGCAATTTCTCCCGAAACCAATTGGCGGCAGGAGTGGTTTGAAATCGAGGATGCCACGTACTTGAATTTGGCGGGCCAATCGCCGATGCCGAAAGTTTCCATTCGCGCGGTGCAGGCCGCGCTTGAAGCAAAAAAATTTCCGCACCAGAAACCCGACTCCACGTTTTACGAAGTGCCCGACCGCCTTCGCGCGTCCCTGGCGAAGTTGATCGGCGCGCAACCCGAAGAGCTGGCGCTAACTAGCGGAGCAAGCGCGGGCGTAGCAGCGGTAGCGTACGCGCTCGATTGGAAGCCGGGCGACGAGGTGGTCACGGCGAAGGGCGAGTTTCCGCTGCAATACACGGCGTGGAAACCGATGGAAGAACGCGAAGGCCTGAAGCTCGAAATTGTTTCGCCGCGCGAACGGTTTATTACCGCGGATGATCTGATTGCCGCCATCACTCCGAGGACACGAGTCGTGTCCGTGAGCCTGGTGCGGTACGACGATGGCTCGCGGCTCGACGCCGCGCGCGTTGCGGCCGCCTGCCACAAACAGGGCGCGCTGCTATTACTGGACGCCAGCCAATGCTGCGGCGCTATACCGATGGATGTGAAGCAGCTGGGCGCGGACTTCATTGTGTCCGCCGGGTACAAGTGGCTGCTGGGACCTTTCGGAACTGGATTTTTCTGGGCGAAAAGCGAACATCTTCAGAGGGTGAGGCCAGGGCCGTTTTATTGGATGGCATTGATGGGATCGCACAATTTCGCGGCGCTGAATTTTGCGGATCCGAAGCCCGCCGCGAACGCCAAGCGCTGGGATTCGCCGGAGTGGGCCAGCTATTTCAATTTTAATTTGGCGGCTATGGACACCTCCGTGGATTTGGTGAAGCGCATGGGACCGGAATTGGTCCAGGCGCACAACCGGAAGTTGATTGATCTCATGTTCGAGCGCTTGCCGAAGGATCGCTTTGTGCCTGCAAGCCCTCTGGACGCCGCGCGACGCGGGCCCTACGGATGTTTCGCGGCGCGGAGCCAGGAGAAGACCACGGAGGTTTATCAGCACTTGCGGAAAGAAAATGTTGTCGTCAGCTTGCGTGAAGGCAATATCCGCGTTTCGCCACATTTATATAACAGCGAGCGGGACATCGACCGGCTCATCAGCGTGGTTACTCCGTGAGCCTAAAGGAGAGCTGGCCGAAAATTGCAGTGGTTGGCGCGGGCGCGGTGGGGGGATACTTCGGCGGGCTGCTGGCGCGCGCGGGCGCGCCAGTGGTGATGATCGGGCGCCCCGCATTTGTCGAGGCCGTGAAGAAGAACGGACTTTTCCTCGACGCGTTGCAATTTCAAGAGAGTGTGAGAGTTGCGGGGTCCAGCGAACTCAGCGCCGTACGCGGAGCGGAAATTATTCTTTTTTGCGTGAAGACCACCGACAATTCGACGACGGCGCGGGCCCTGGCTCCCTTGCTCGCTCCCGGCGCGTTAGTCCTCAGCATGCAAAATGGCGTGGACAACGTGGAGCAGATTCGCGCTGCCGCGGCAATCGACGCGCTACCTGCGGTCGTATACGTTGCGGCTTCCGTCCCCGAACCTGGACGCGTGAAGCATGTTGGCCGTGGCGATTTGGTCGTGGGGCCGGAAAACGAGAAGACCAAGCGCATCGCGGCAGCCTTCTCGCGCGCACAAGTGCCTTGCCGCATTTCGGAAAATATCGAAGGCGAACTCTGGACCAAGCTGGTGTGGAATTGCGCGTTAAACGCCGTCTCCGCGCTGGGCCGCGCCAAGTATGGACTGATCGCCTCTAGTCCGGATGCTTGGAAAGTTGTCGAGACGGCGGTTTATGAAGTCTTGGCGGTGGCGCGGGCAGCGGGAATTCATCCGCCCGGCTTAGAAGAACCGAAGGCGGCGCTGGCGGGCGCGCTGAAGATTGCCAAGCAAATGGCGGAAGCGCTTTCGTCTACTGGACAGGATATGAACCGGGGGAGGCGGACGGAGATCGACTCGCTGAATGGGTACATCTCCCGCCGGGGCGCGGAACTGGGGGTTCCAACCCCCGTCAATCATGCGTTGTATGCTTTGGTGAAACTGGCCGAGGGCCGCTCGTAGATTTTCTAGAAGCCTTTTATCCCATCGTCAGACTGCGGGGGACTCTCTAGGCTAGCGGTTGGGTGGAGCGTGGAAGGGGATGTGGACGATGGCTTCGAGGTCGATGGGGGCGCCTTGCTTGGAGGCAGGGCGGAACTTCCATTGGCTGAGGGCACGCATGGCGTTGGCGTCGAGCTCCGGGTCCAGGCCGCGCACCAACTGGATGCTGTCGACGGAGCCGTCGCTCCGAATCACCGCATAGAGGATGACTTCGCCCTCGACGTAATCGTTGATTAGCGTGGGCGGATACTTGGGATCGACCTTTCTTATCGGAGCGGGAGCGGATACTTCGCCGGATGCGACTTCAGGGCTCGCGGAATCCATACGGAGCTCGGAGAAATTCAGGATCCAGCTTCCGGTAGCACTGTTCAGGTTAGGCATGTTGACGATCATTTTGTAGATTCTTTTCGAGGCGAAGATCTGCTCGGGCTGCGCGCTGGGCGGCAGGGCCGCGAAATTGGGAGGCCCGGTTCGCTCGGGGGCGTCTTCCGGCTTGGTGTGCGGATCGGGGTTGAGGATCAGGGCGTGCGGAGCGGGTGCGCTGATTTTCGGAAGTCCGCCTGAGCCGGAAACTCCGTTGTTTCCAGGGGGATGGCCTCCGCTGATGCTCACGTCCATGCCATTTTTTCCATTGCCGTTGGCCGTGGCGGTTCCTGCGCTGTTGGCTGGTCCATGGCTCGCGGCGCTGCTAGAGCCGGGCGTTGTGTTCGGGGAGCCCCCGGGGGCGCGGGGTTGCTTGCCTTCGGGCGAAATCGAAACACGCGCGGCCAAGTTCCCTTGCGGCAGAACGACTGGCGCGGGAGGAGCGGGGGCCGCGGAAAGGGCAATTAAGGTGGAAGCGTTTCCGTTGGCAGCGCCGGATGGAGCCGAGCTTAGTTCCGGCGCGGGTTCGGTTGCACCGTTTTGCTTGCGCTGGGCGATGCGTGGGGCCGAGCCGGCGTTCAGTTCCAGGGCGGGACGGGCGGGGGCGTTGGGCAACATGGATGGCGCGATGTCGGCTAGTTTTTGATCGAGCGCGGGGAGGTCGGGAGCCGCAGCGGAGTTGAATTTAGCTTTCCGAAGCTGGCGCGGGCGGAGCTTCGCGAGCGTTTCCTTGCTGATTTGCAGGCGCGGGCGAGCCGGAGCTGACATTTCCCGCAATTGGACGATGTTGGGGAGGTTGGGAAGGATTTTTGGCGGCTCGAGGGGAGCGTCGGAATTGATCAAGGTCTGCCGCGGATGGGTCGGGTGGACGGATTCGGTGAAGATGCGCTGGCGCGGATGGAAGGCGTCGGCGCCTTCGGGGGGAAATGGCTTAGCTTCGGGCTCGTCGCGCGGGCTCGGTTTGGCTTTCAGCGCTTTCCTGTCCACCACCGGGAGATCGGTGATCGGGCCGGACCAGGTGAGCTCGGTGTTCTGAAAGGCGGAATAGTGGGTTGCGCTGCCGGGGAGGTGCGGGGAGGGCATGACGATGAAAACGACGTGCCACAAGGCGGCGGCGACCAGCGCGCGGCGTGGAATTTTGCGCTGCACCCAGCATTCCTTGAAGAAGCTGCCATCCAGAAAGTTTTTGGGGACGCGGGTCCAGGTCAGAATCACGGCGATGCTGCTGCCGATGCCCTGGTGGAAGGAACCCCAGGCGATGTCTAGTTTGGGAGCTATGCCTGATTCGAGATGGACAGAGTTAGAGGGAGGTTTGTTGGCCTGGCCTAAGAGATTGGGTGCTACGTTGATGTGGTTCAGAGACATGTGCTTTCGTTACGCCACCTTAGTTGCCCGAGAGGTTCCCCGCCCGCCACTAGAGGCCGGGCTGAAGCCCGCCTCTACAAAGATATAAAGATAGGGTGGCACCTTATGATAGATGAAACTCGGCTTGTGGGGGGTTACTCGGCCGAGTTGATTTTGCCGCCCTGAAGCGCCGGGCTAAAACCCGACTTCTACAAGGTGACGATAAAAGCTTAGGGCGGCATCGCCCTGTTTTAGAACGCGGAATCTTTCGAGCGCGCCGGGGGCTTCGGGTAGGTCGAAGTTGCGACGATGTTCGGCGACGACCATGCCGCCGGGTGCGAGAAGGTCCGCGGTGCCTAGAAATTCTAGCACGCGGGAGTACTCTTCCCTAGCCGCGTAGGGAGGATCGAGGAAAATGCGGTCGAAAGCGGGAGTGCTGGAGTTTTTTCGAGCTGCGAGGGCGGCGAGGCCGCCAAGTGCGTCAACGGCTAGAACGGTTGCGCCGGTGCTAATGCCGAGCGATTCGAGATTGCGGCGAATCAGCGTAACGGCCGGGGCGTGATTCTCGATGAAGACGACTTCGGTGGCGCCGCGGCTGAGGGCTTCGATGCCGATGGCGCCGGTTCCCGCAAAGAGATCAAGGAATCGCGAGCCAGCGATGTTGGGAGCCAGCACGTTGAAGAGGGTTTCGCGGAGGCGGTCGCTGGTGGGGCGCAGGGCGAGGCCTTTTAGGCTTTTCAGGATGCGGCTCTTGTAGATTCCGGCGATGACGCGCATGCGTGCAGATATTAGTTGTCAGTTTTTGGGTTTTAGTCAAGGAACAAAGAATCTGGCCCCGGCGAACCGCTCGATGGCGCGAGGTGATCGTCATTCTCCATACCGGACTGGAAGCCGGGGACAATCCCTGTGGCGTTCTGAAACTGAACCGAAGTTGGCTGGATAGGGCTAAACACCCACTGGGGTCACGTTTCAGCTTCGCCCATAGCGACTCCGAAACATTTGAGCAGTGGGCCATTGACGTTCGCAAACAATGGCGCGACTGTAAAAAGTAAGGGTTTTTGTGTCCGCACGTTGGAATAAGTAAAGATGGAGATAGCCACTAAAATCGGCAGGTATGAGATCCTCGGCGAACTGGGCCGTGGCGGCATGGGAGTGGTTTATCGCGCCAAAGATCCGGTGATCGGCCGCACGGTGGCGCTAAAGACGATCCGGCTCTCGGAAGCGGGTACGGGAATGTCTCACGCGCAATTGATCGATCGTTTCCAGACGGAAGTGCGCGCGGCGGGACTCCTGGCGCATCCCAATATTGTGGTGATCTACGACGCGGGCGAGACCGAGGGGTCGTGCTACATCGCCCTGGAGTTGGTGAACGGCAACAGCCTGCAATCCATGCTGGATTCTGGGCAGAAGTTCCCACTTCTGCGTTTGCTGCAAATCATGGAACAGGTTGGTTCGGCGCTACAGTTCGCGCACGAGAACAGCGTAGTGCATCGCGACATCAAACCGGCCAACATCATGTTGACGCGCGACGACACGGTGAAGATCACGGATTTTGGCACCGCCAAGATCTTGCAATGCGGCGCCTCGCAGCAGACTTCGGTGATGGGCACTCCCAGTTATATGTCGCCGGAGCAGATCAAAGGCAGAGCCGTGGATGGGCGAAGCGATATTTTTTCCCTGGGGGTCATGCTGTATGAGATGACCACGGGGCAGAAGCCTTTTCGCGGGCAGGACATCGCCACGATTTTGTACTGCATTTTGAACGAAGAGCCTGTGCCCCCCCACCAGATGAATGCCAGCATTCCGCTGGGCGTCAGCAGCACGATAATGAAAGCACTCACAAAGAGCCCCCATCTGCGTTATGAGAACTGCCGCGAAATGCTGGAGGACTTGAAGAACTACCGTCCGGGCGAAAACGCCGCCCAGACAAACCCCCTGCCTTCGATGAAGCGCCTGGCGCCACGGCCTCCGGTTCGCGAGGGGACCGAAAAGAAATTTGAACCGCAGATGCCGCAAATTCCCGGTGTCGCGGCCAGGTCCACGGCTGCGAATCCCTCACGCGCAAGGCTCATCCCTCCTGCGACCCCGGCCATCGCCAAGAAGGCCAGAGAGGAATCTGAGCCGAAGATTGAGGGCCTTTACGCTGGACCGCCATCGAAGTTGAACGCTACCGCGCTACTGCGCGTGGCAAAAATCGCCGCCTACGTTCTGGTAGCGGGCATGCTCGGTTCTTACGCCCTAAAGACGATCGGCGACATTCGTCGAACCGATTCGGATGCGCCGCCTTCTCAGCAGAGCGATGTCCCTTCCGCACAGCAGCAGAACACGGCAGTGGACTCTACGGGAAAACCTATTTACGCCTCCTCGCGGAAACCGCAAATTGCCACAGTCAGCGAGTTGGCCGAGCCCTGGTCTTCCAAGAGATTCTTCTTCCGGAGTTCGCCGCAAACCGACGATGTTTCGGCGATGATTGTTCGCTTGCCCGGGCCTGCGGCACAAAGCGATTCTTATTGGGCATTTTCGCTGGAAGGACCGTTCACGCAGTGCCAGTTTGAATACATCAATGACGTCAGAAGAATCTCTGCGGACTACGGATTCAAGGCCAAACATCCGATGGTGGCCAATCCCTGCAGCCACAGCGTCTTTGATCCCCTGCAATTCAAGGAGCTGCCCGGAAACATCCTGGTGCGCGGGGCCATCGTGCGCGGATTCGACGTGCGGCCGCCCTTGGGCATCGAAGTGAAAGTCAACGGCAATCAAATCCTTGCCATGTCCATGGAGTGAAGTTCTGGTCAAGAATCAAGACTGTTTGAGCCCCCGCCTAATTGTTTCTCGTGGATGAACGGCAAGTCACCGAAGCGAAATCGAAATGTCATGCCGGCGCAATAAGCGGCGACTAAGCTGCCGCACGCGATTACCGCCGCAGGTAATCCCGAAAGAGGTGAAATTCCGATGAGCGCAAATCGTCGCGATTTCTTAAAGCTTTTGAGCACCGCAGCAGCTTCGGCCGCTTTTCCTTCCATCAGCCGCGCGCTGGCCATTCCGGCAAACGAGCGGACCGGGACCATTCAAGACGTCGAGCACGTGGTCTTCTTGATGCAGGAGAACCGCGCGTTCGATCATTATTTCGGAACGTTGCGCGGCGTGCGCGGATTTGGAGACCCGCGAGCAGTCAACTTGCCCACGGGCAAGAGCGTGTTTCATCAACCGGACGCCAGCAACCCCGACGGGTTCGTGCTGCCGTTCCGTCCCGATGCCAGCAATCTCGGACTGAAGTTCCTGGTGGACACGCCGCACGACTGGAGCGGGACGCACGCGGCATGGAACGGCGGAAACTACGACCAATGGGTTCCTAACAAGGGCACGACCACGATGGCGCACCTGACGCGGAACGATATTCCCTTTCACTACGCGCTGGCCGACGCGTTCACGGTTTGTGACGCGTACCATTGCTCGCTGCTCGGACCAACGGACCCGAACCGCTATCACATGTTGACAGGCTGGGTCGGCAACGACGGAAGCGGCGGCGGGCCGGTGATCGACAACGCCGAACTGGGCTATGGCTGGTCGACGTACCCGGAGCGGCTGGAGCAAGCAGGAGTTTCCTGGAAGATCTATCAGGACGCTGGCGCAGGACTCGACGCGGCACATTTTTGGGGCTGGGGGAGTAACGCTTATATAGGCAACTATGGCGACAATTCGCTGCTGTATTTTTTCCAGTACCAGGATGCACCGAACAACAGCTCGCTCGCGGAGAAAGCGCGAACCGGGACGAATATCCAGAACGGAGGAACGCTATTCGACACCATTCGCCAGGACGTGCTGGGGAATCAGCTGCCGCAAGTGTCCTGGATTGTGGCGCCGGAAGCTTACACCGAGCACGGGAACTGGCCGCCAAACTTTGGAGCCTGGTACGTTTCGCAGATGCTGGAGGCGTTGACGGCGAATCCCGAGGTTTGGAGCAAGACGGTCCTTTTCTATATGTTCGACGAGAACGACGGGTTCTTTGACCACATGGTGCCGCCCACTCCGCCGATGTCGAGAACGCAAGGCATCTCGACAGTAGGCACGACCAATGAATTGTTCATGGGCACGTCCGGGTACCCGGCGTCCAGCTTCACGCCCGGACCGTATGGGCTGGGGGTACGCGTGCCGATGATCGTAATTTCACCGTGGAGCAAAGGCGGATGGGTGAATTCGCAAGTATTCGATCACACCTCGCTGATCCGCTTTGTGGAGCGGCGGTTCGGCGTGATAGAACCGAACATTACGAAGTGGCGGCGCACGGTGACAGGCGACCTGACTTCGGCGCTCAACTTCGCGTCGCCGAACAGCGCAGTCGCGGCCTTGCCGGACACTTCCTCTTATCAGCCAACGAACCAAAACCGGTATCCGGATTACGTTCCGACGCCGCCGACGAACCAAGCACTACCGGGGCAGGAACCCGGGACACGTCCGGCGCGCGCACTGCCTTATGAGCTGCACGTCCAGGGAGAAGTGGCGGCTTCAGCAGGAGGCCTCAAACTATTCTTCCAGAATACCGGCGGGGCCGGAGCGGCGTTTCAAGTGCGCTCCGGCGACGGCATGAGCGGTCCATGGACGTACACCTTGGCTGCCGGGGATGAAACCTCAGACACGCTCGGAACCAGCGGAGCTACCTCTTACGATTACTCGGTGTATGGGCCGAACGGCTTCTTGCGCACTTTTCTGGGCAGCCTCGCCCCGGGCAGCGCCGCGCTCAACGTGGATGCAATTTATGAAAAGGAATGGGAAGGGATCGCGCTGCTGATTCGCAACCACGGCTCAAGCGCGGAGAAAGTGAGCATCGTTGACGCTTATAGTGGCAAAACGGTCACGCACATGGTGCAACCGAACGACACCCTCTCCTACGTGGGGGACTTGCACAAATCGTTCGGCTGGTATGACTTCACGGTAAGCCTGGAGTCCGACGCGAGCTTCCGGCGGCAACTGGCTGGACACGTGGAGACTGGAAGAGACACCATGAGCGATCCGGCTATCGGCGCGGCGGTGCCGGAAACGGCGGAAGTGGGCTGAACCGGCTAAAAAAGAAAACGAATCCTGGGGTCATTGACAACCGTTCTGCTGACCCTACGACAAGTTCCTCATCCTTCAGCAGGAACTCATGTCGGTGATGAATACGCTCGAACTTCTGGACCGAGTCCATACAACGATTGATTCGTCAGCCGATGCGGGCTAGGCGGTAGCGGCGTTGCCATTCGGGGGGAAGCTGGCGGAGGAGGCGCTGCAGGGCGTCTTGCTGGGCCGCATCGGCGGCCAGGGCGAAGGCTTCGCGGCGGGCTAGTTCGAGGAGTTCTTTATCGCGCAACGGGTTGGCGATGTGGAAACCGAGGTCGCCGGACTGGCGAGTGCCGAAAAATTCGCCTGGGCCGCGGAGGAGCAGATCGGTTTCGGCGATTTCAAAACCGTTGGAAGTGCGCACCATGGTTTCCAAGCGGGCGCGGGCGAGGTCATCTTTTGCGACCGCTGAGCCGTCGGCGGTCATGCGAAAAGGGGCTACCAAGATGCAATGGGATTTCTGCGCGCCTCGGCCGATGCGCCCGCGAAGCTGGTGAAGCTGAGCCAGGCCGAAGCGCTCGGCGTGTTCAATGACCATGACAGTGGCGTTGGGAACGTCGACGCCGACTTCGACGACGGTGGTAGCGACGAGGATTTGGGCTTCGTTTTTGCGGAAGCGCTGCATGACTTCTTCTTTTTCGTCGCTGGAGAGGCGGCCGTGGAGGAGGCCGAGCTTTAGCTTGGGAAAAACTTCGCGCGAGAGGCGCTCGTATTCGTCGATGGCTGCTTTCAGTTCGAGCTTGGATTCCTCGATGACCGGATAGACGATGTAGGCTTGATGGCCGGCGGCGACTTCGCGGCGGAGCGATTCCCAGACGCCCGGGAGATGCGGCTCGGTGGTCAAGCGCGTGATGATGGCAGTGCGGCCGGGCGGGAGCTCGTCGAGAACGGAAACGTCGAGGTCGCCATACAGAGTGAGCGAGAGGGTGCGCGGGATGGGCGTGGCGGTGAGCACGAGGACATGCGGAGCGTGGCCATGGGCGGCGGCTTTGTCCATCAGGCGCTTGCGTTGGAGGACACCGAAGCGATGCTGCTCGTCAATAGCGACGAAGCCGAGTCGCGCGAAGGCGACGTGGCCTTCGATGAGGGCGTGCGTGCCGATGACGAGTTGGGCTTCGCCGGTGCGAATGCGTTCGAGGACGGCGGATTTTTCCGCAGCTTTTAAGCCGCTGATGAGGAGCTCGACGCGATAACCCGCTTTGGCGAGGATGCGGCGGGCGGAAAGAAAATGCTGGACGGCGAGAATTTCAGTAGGCGCCATGAGAACGGCTTGGGTGCCGTTTTCGATGGCGATAACGGCGGCTTCGAGGGCGATGATGGTTTTGCCGCTGCCGACGTCGCCTTGCAGGAGACGATTCATCGGCGCGGGCTTTTCGAGGTCGCCGGCGATTTCGGCGAGGACGCGTTTTTGCGCGGCGGTGGGCTTGAAGGGCAGGATGCGCTTGAGGGCTTCGCGGATGGTGTCTTCGCGGAGGCGGAAGGCGATGGCGTTTTCCTTGCGAGCGGCTTGGCGATCGAGCGCGAGGCTGAGCTGGTAGAGGAAAAATTCCTCGAAGATGAGACGCTGTTGGGCGGGCGAACGAAACGCGTTCAGGGCGTCGAGGGCTTCCCCGGGCTCGGGGAAGTGCGTATGAATTAAGGCTTGGCCGCGTGAAGGATAGCCGAGGCGGGCGCGCAGTGCTTCCGGCAAAACATCGGGCATGCGGTGATCGATGAGCTGCACGGCGGCGTACATGGCGCGGCGAATCTGTTTGGAGCCGAACGGACCAATGGCTTCGTAGATGGGAACGATGCGGCCGACTTCGGTGGAGTCGCGTTCCTCGCTGTTAAGAAGTTCGATTTGCGGATTGATCATTTCGAGGCGCGCGGGACGGAGCTTATCGATTTCGGCTTTGCCATGAAGGATGAGCTGCTGGCCGGCTTTCAAGCGTCCTTCGAGATAGCCGCCGTGAAAAAATTTGCAGGGGAGCAGGCCGCCGGAGTCGTCCTGGACGAGAAGATGATAGATGGCGTCGCGGCCGCCGCGCTTGCTGCGGATGGCTTGGCCGCTCATGACGCGAGCGCGAATGGTGTAGACGCCGTTGGGCTGGATGTCTTTCACTTTGGAAAAATGGATGCGGTCTTCGTAGCGAAAAGGGAGATAGCCGAGGAGATCCTCGAGGGTGAGGATGCCGCGCTGGGCGAGGAGTTCGGCGCGCTGCGGGCCAACGCCTTTGATCATGCGGACTTCGGTGCTGAGATGCAAGGCCATTGGTGAGCGGGTTCGCCGCGCCGTGACGGCACACTCTTTATCCGTGGGGGCGTAAAACCCCGCCCTTCGAGGGCGAGGATATAAGCCCCCGTTAACTGCTAGTGCGGTGTCTTTTGCTGTTCGATGTACGCTTTGAGAATACCGCTAGGCGCACCGCCGCAACTGGCAGCGAAATACGACGGAGACCACAAAGCGCCTTTCCAATAGCGGCGCGCAAGGTCTGGTCGTTCGCGTCGCAGCAGTCGGCTGGAAACACCTTTTAAGCTATTCACCAAAGCAGACACGGAATGCTTGGGCGGGTAGTTCACCAGCAAGTGCACGAGGTTGCCTTCGCCGTCCATCTCCACCAACTGAGATTCGAAATCGCTCGAAACGTTGGTGAAAATGGCACGAAGACGGTTTATAGCATCTCCATCCAACACCCTGGTTCGATACTTTGTGACAAAGACCAAGTGAACGTGAAGTTGAAACACGCAATTCCTACCGTGTAGGATTTCACTTGACAGCCGCATAGACCAAGAGTATCCCAGGAATAGGGCCATGGCAAGAAAAACCTTCAAGTTTCGCTTGTATCCCAATCGCCTACAGCGAGATAACCTGACGGCAACGCTAGAGGTGTGCCGTGAACTGTACAGAAACTTGCGTCCGCACCCTACGTATCTATAAAGTGAGGATTCCGTGCCGCAAGCGGGGAGGATCATGTGACGGGAGACCGTCTGACGGGTTCGGAGAAGCGCGCGCTGCTGCTTTGGGTACTGGCGGGAATCCTGGGGCTCCTGTTTGCGCAGAAATATTTCTTCCGGGCGTTCCCGGAAGCTTCCGTTAATTTTCAAGTTACACGCGAAGAAGCGGTTTCGCGGGCGCAGAAGTTTGTCACCGGGCTTGGTGAAAACGTCAGCGGGTACCGGTCGGCGGTGGCTTTCGATGTGGACGAGGAGGCCAAGACTTACCTCGAACGCGAACTGGGGCTGCAGCAGGCGAACCAGGTCATGTCGTCGGACGTGCACATATGGAATTGGGAAGTGCGCTTCTTCAAGCCGCAGCAGGAGGAAGAATTCCAGGTACGCGTGAGCCCGGCGGGACAGATTGTCGGCTACGACCACAAAATCGAGGAATCCAGGGCGGGGCCTTCACTGGAACGCGCGGCCGCGGAAAGCGCCGCGCAAAATTATGTGCGCACGAAGCTCGGCATGGATTTGAAAGGCTGGGATGTTCTGCCCGAAGAAGCCAATTCGAATAAGCGGCCGAACCGGCTAGATTGGTCGTTCACGTGGGAGAAGCATGGGTTCCGGGGGAAAGACGCGCCCTACCGGCTGCAAGTGACGTTGCAAGGAGACCAGGTCGGAGGCAGCGAAGAATTCCTGAAAGTGCCGGAAGCGTGGCAGCGGGGCTTCTCGCGGATGCGTTCGGGGAATAACACTCTGGCGCTGGTTTTTACCGTGCCGTATATCGTGCTACTGGCGGTGGCGGTGTGGCTGGCGATTCGATTCACGAAGCAGGGGCTGACCTCGTGGCGAGGGGCGATTCTGCTGGGCTCGACCGTCGCGGGACTGCTGTTCCTGCAAAACTTGAACGACTGGCCGCACTGGGCCTCGAGCTACGACACCAATCAACCGTACGCAAACTTCATCGCGATAAAGCTCACAATGGCTTTGCTGTTCGCCATGGCCACGGCGCTGACGGTCACGCTGGTGCTTCCCTCGGCCGAGCCGCTGTATCGCGCTTCGCAGCCGGAGCGCATGCGCCTGTCACGGGCGTTTACGCTCGGCGGGCTGCGCTCGAAGGAGTTTTTTTCGGCGGCGGTGGTCGGAGTATCCATGGCCGCGGCGCACATCGGCTACGTCGTGGCGTTTTACGTGCTCGCGAGCAAGTATGGCGCTTGGGCGCCGCAGGAACTGAATTTCGATGATTCGGTGAACACCGCGTTTCCGTGGATCTCCGGCGCGGCCATCGGGTTGCTAGCTTCGACAAACGAAGAATTCACGTTCCGTCTGTTTGCCATTCCCTTTTTCAAACGGATTACCGGTTCGCGATGGATTGCGGTAATCGTTCCGGCGTTTCTCTGGAGCTTTCTGCACAGCAACTATCCGCAGGAGCCGGCGTATATCCGGGGCGTCGAGATCGGCCTGGTGGGAATCGTCGCTGGCATGGTTATGCTGCGATGGGGAATCGTGGCCACGCTGATCTGGCATTACACGGTGGACGCTTCGCTGGTCGGTTTGCTGCTGTTGCGTTCGAACAGTTTGTACTTCAAGGTTTCGGGAGCGGTGGTCGCGGCGGCGGCGCTCGCGCCGCTGGCGTTTGCGTGCCTTTCGTACTTGACGCGCGGCGCATTTGAAGCGGACGAAGACTTGCTGAATCGCGCCGCGCCCGTTCCCGAAGTCGATTTCGGCGAGGAGCCCGCTGCCAGAAGCCTGGAAACGGGAGCGACCCGGTACGAAGCTCTTGCTCCGGCGATGATCGCGTTCCTCGCGGTCTCGGTGGTGGTTGGCGGCGCGTTGCTGTGGCGCCTGAAACCAGCGGCGATCGGCGACTATTTGCAACTCTCGGTGGACGCGCGCTCGGCTAGCGCGCGAGCAGGAGAAGTCCTGCGCCAGCGTCATGTCGACCCAAATTCCTACAAGCATGCCACCGTGCTCGCGAATATCGCCGATCCCATCACGAACGAATATTTGCGGCAACGTGTAGGCATCCCGGGAATCAACGAGATTTACGCGCAGCAGGTGCCGGCAGCGCTCTGGCGCGTACGCTATTTTCGCGACGGCCAGCCGGAAGAGTTTGCGGTGATTTTGCGGCCGGATAGCTCACTTCACTCCGTCCATCATACGCTGGCGGAAGAAACGCCTGGAGCTTCGCTGAGCAAAGAAGAAGCCCGGGCGCGCGCGGAAAAATTCCTTACCGCGGAAAAGAGAATTGATCCGAAAGCGTGGACACTCGTCGAAGCCAACTCCGAAAAAAAGCCGCATCGGACGGACCACGCGCTGATCTGGCAGCAGAATGCGCCACTTGATGCGCGGTCGGCCTCTTCCGCTAAGGTCACCGATCACGCTTACGCCCGAATCGAAATTCAGGTCCTGGGAGATGAAGTGACGAATTACCGCACGTACGTCAAAATTCCCGATGAGTGGGTGCGCAAGCAAAAAGAACTGACGGCATCACGCACCATCGTGAATTACGGAATTCCCGGGCTCCTTTTCGTCGGGCTCGGAATCACGGCACTGATCGTATTCCTGAAGAATTTGAAGTCGGAAGCGGCGCGCATGATTCCGTGGAAACGCATTGGATGGTGGTCGATGTGGGGGCTCTGCGGCTATCTTTTGATTTTCGCGTTTGGAAACCGCACGAGTGAGCTTTTAGACGCGTACGACACTTCGAACCCCTTGAAGTTCACCTACGCCGGAATTGCCATTGCGGTGTTGTTTGGAGCGCCTTTCGTCTTCGGCGCGATCGCGCTCTCGTTCGGGTTGGCCTGGTTCTACGCCGCGCGGGCTTTCGGAAAAGAGCGCCTGCCTAGCTGGCTTGGCATGCCGGCAAATTACTACCGCGATGCACTGGCGATCGGTCTGGGCGGATCTGCAGCGCTGCTCGGCTTGAAACGCCTTATCGCGGTAGCGTCAGGGCACTGGCCAACGGTGCATCGCTCCCTCCCGGCCTCCTTTGGCCAGGAGTTTGACGCCCTCCTTCCGGCAGTCTCGGTGTCCGCCGGGGCCATCGAGCATGGTTTGCTGCTAACGGCCTTAGTCGTTGCTATTGCAGCTTTTGTGGCCGCGCAAGTCCGCCATGCGGGCCTTAGAATCCTGTTACTGGTGTGTGGCGCCCTTTCTCTCGTCCCCGGGAGCTGGGGAAGTCCGGCAGATCTCGTAAAGCAGTTCTTGGCCCAGCTGATTATGCTCAGCTTTTTGACCTTTGGGGTAAGCAAGCTGATGCGCTTCAACCTCTTGGGCGGCTTTCTGGTGATTGCCGGGACTTCTCTGCTCGGCGGAGTCGCCGAAATGACGGGCCAGCCCAATTCCTTCTACCAAGCCAACGGATATAGCATTCTGCTGGCTCTGGGAGTGCTTTTCTGCTGGCCGTTGGTGGCTTGGCTAAAACCTAGCTCGCCGACGACCGTCTAATCTCGAGATTCCGGCCCCCCGGGATCCTCCGGAAAGCCCCGTAAATCTTTAAATCCCGGAAACAAAATCCACAGAAAAGCCGTTGTACTAGTGGGAGGCGGTGCTCACCCCAAGGGGCGGAAGTGCGTCCAACTTGGGTGGTCGTGTGGTGCGCGGCGCTCTGCTGGGTGTAGGCGCTAGCGCTAAGTTGTTGCCTTACAATCGGGTGACACCGAACCACACGAAAAGAAAGCGAAATATGCCGCTCCCCAGATGGGCTCTGGCTTTGGCCGATAATAACGGTCGCTCGGGTAGCACGGACGCCGCCCTGGCTTCGGTGATCTCCTTGTCCCACCTCGACGAGCGGGCCCTGGTGGCGGAAGCGCAAGCGGGCAACCGCGCTGCTTTCGAGGAATTGGTGCGCCGACATGACCGCGACGTCCTGCGGCTAGCTCTGAATCTGATGAAACGTCCCGAGGACGCCCGGGACGTTTACCAGGAAGCTTTTCTCAAGGTCTACCGCAATCTCCACCGTTTCCGTTTCGAGTGCAGCTTCTACACTTGGTTGTACCGCATCGTGACGAACGTTTGCCTGGACCACCTGCGCCGCCGCCAAGCGCGGCCTGAAGATCAGTCTCCGGAGCTGAATTCCGGCGCCCACGAAGACGGCATCACGGACTTTTTCGAGCGCCAACGCGAACAACGCCCCACACTGGACCCCGAGCGGACCTTCATCGGCAAGGAAATCAAAGCGCGCATCGCCACGGCGATGGAGCGCTTGTCGCCGCGCGAGCGCATCGTTTTTGAGATGAAGCACTATCAGGGGTTGAAGCTCCGGGCGATTGGCGATGCACTCGGCACCACCGAAGAAACCGTGAAGAATTCCCTGTTCCGCGCCACGCGCAAACTTCGCCATGAATTGGGAGTATTGCGATGAGCGTCTTTGAAAAGAACTTGAGCTGCGGAGACGTTGCACCGCTTCTGGTTTTCTACGCCTGCGACGAAGTCAGCGAGAAGGAACGCAAACAGATTGAGACGCACGTAGCGGCTTGCGCGGCGTGTGCTGTGCAGCTTACCGAAGAACGCGATCTCCAGAAAATCATGGTTGCCGCGATGCCGCCTGCTGATGGACTTGATTCCGCGGGCATTCTCCTCTCGCGGTGCCGCAGCGAGCTGGCAGAAGCACTCGATGATCTTTCCGCGCCTCCGATTCAGGAACACTGGCGCCCGTTCGGCTGGTTGCGCCGATGGATGGCGTTGCGCCCGGTGTGGAGTGGCGCCTTGCTGGTTCTTTTCGGAATGGCCGTGGGAACTCAGGTTCTACCGTGGATGCAGAACAACAATCGTGGCGACGCCAACGGCCAAGCAATGAATGTCACGGCCAGGCCGCGGATTTCTGACGAGCAGCTTTCCAATCTGGTGGTGGGGGGAATTAATTTTCCGCCTTCTTCGGGTTCCGGGTCGCCGGACGTACAGCTTCAACTCCGGGCTGAACAACCGATGGTTCTCTCCGGCAATGTGAATGACTCCGATATGCGGCGCGTGCTCACCTATGTGGTGGAAAATGGCGAGCGTTTCGATGCCGGTGTGCGCCTGGATTGCCTGGAAGCGCTGAAGGCCGCTTCGCGGGATCAACAAGTGCGGCAGGCACTGATCTCCGCGGCGCGCAAGGATCAGAATCCCGCCGTGCGCATAAAGGCGCTGGAGTCGCTCCGCGACGCGGCCGGGGATGATGATGTGAGGCAGACTCTGCTCGATGCACTGGAACATGACGCGAATCCGGGCGTGCGAGTGGAAGCCGTGAATGTGCTGGTAAGCTCTTTGCAGCTTGGCAATGCGGAAGAACCGGGGCCAGCTGTGGCCGAGGCCACTCGAGCGGTGAAGCCTTTGGGGAGCCAGGAAGATGATGGGTCCGTGGACCGCGTAGTTCACGTACTCGAACAGTTGCAACGCCGTGATCCGAACCGCTACGTGCGCTTGCGCAGCGCCGCCGCCTTGCGGCAGATTGGCCCGCGAGAAGTGCAGTGAGCGCTTAAGCGGCTAGAAATGTTTTCGATGATGAACTTACGTTTCCAGCAAAAACTTTTCTTCATCGCGCTCCGCGTGGCGCTTTTCCAAACTTTGGTGCTTTCTATTTTTGTGCTCGCCCCGCTCTATGCGGCCGAGGCCGGGGAACCAGCATTCCCCGAACGCTCGCAGCCCGCTGACCCTGGTTCGCAACACGCCTCCGTTGTTCGCACTGGCGTGTTGGGCACCAGAGATGGTCTGACGCTGCGGCTGACGACGGACCTCGGCTCTGTAAACATTGTCCAACTAGAAGCTGGCGCGCCGCCGGTCGTGCGCTACACGGTGCACATCGAAACGGACGCCCGCGGCCCGGCGGCTCAGCAACTTCTGGAGGCCTACTCGCTAAAGGCCAAGCCGGTCTACTCGGGAGTGGATATTACCGGGACGCTTCCGCCGCAAGCGGCGCGCTCCGCGGATGCCCAGTTTTGGGTACAGTTCGAAGTGGCCGTGCCGCGGGGCTACAGCGTCGAAGTAAACACCGCGACCGGAGACATCACTACGGCGGACATCGGAGGCACGGCTGCGCTTCACACCCAGGGCGGAAACATCAAGACCGGACGCATCGGTACCGCGGGAGTCCGAGACGCTTCGTGGGGACACACCGCCGCCAAACTGGAAACGGAAGGTGGGCACATTCAGGTGCTGGACGTTGCAGGTGACCTTACGGCGTTTACCGCTGGCGGACACATCCACGTAGGCAACATTGCAGGAGATGCTTCGCTACGCACCGGGGGCGGCCATATTCGCGCGGGCCAAATCGGAGGGCGCGCCGAACTGGATACCGTTGGCGGCAACATCAGCGTCGCTCATGCCGGAAGCTTCGTCAGCGTGCGAACCGGCGGCGGGCAAATTGATTTTGGCGAAGTACGCGGCTCGGTGCATGCGCAAACGGGCGGAGGCGGGATTCGCGTGATGTACGTTTCCGGGCCGATGGAACTGGAATCGAGCAGCGGCAGCATTTGCCTAACGCGCGTGGCCGGGGCGCTGCAAGCAGCCACTTCTGGCGGAACGATCACGGCTTGGATCAATCCGGATCCGCCAGCGGGAGGCGGTAACGTGCGGCTCGCTGGAGCCTCCCAGCTGGCTTCCGGCAACGGAGACATCATCGTGTTTCTCCCGAGGAATCTCGCGGCGAACATTGATGCCACGGTGTCCAACGGTAGCGAGCATTTCATCGAGGCCGATCCGGCGCTGCACTTGACGATCGAAGCTTCTGCTAATGGCCCGAGTTCCGTACATGCTATGGCGGTTCTCAATGGTGGCGGCGCGCCGCTGAGATTGAAAACGACGGGCGGAAAAATCCACCTTAAGTTCCTGGATTCGGAGATTGCTCTTCACGATTCGCTCATCCGCGAGCAAATGGATCGGCTCAATAAGAGAATGACGGAAAATGGCTTCGAGGCGGTGAACTTCTCCAAGGGTCCCGAATCGGCACCCTCGATGGCCACGGAAATGGCAGGTCACTCCGAAACCAAGACGGACTGGATTGACAGCTGGCTCAACAGCTTGGAAATCGCCATCCGCGGAGGCCTTTCGGAGGATTTTGACGAGTTTCGGAAGCGGCTGGTCAATGCTCCCACGCCTTCGTATCCGGCGTTGGCACAACGCGCTGGTTTAGAAGGTTTCGTAAAACTCCAGGTACGGGTAAAGAAAGACGGCAGCGTCGAAGTGCAAAAACTCCTTGCCGGTGAACCGGCGCTCGCCGACGCGGCCATCGCTGCCGTGAAGACATGGCGAGCAAAACCGGCTTTGATAGACGGCAAGCCGGTCGAAGTGATTTCGACTGTGACGTTTAATTTTCAGCTGCACTGAGTGAGACGGCTCGGCGCTGGCGAATTTCTAGTCCTCGGTTCTGGTCGTTAAGTGTTGAGACGTACTTGAAGGGGGTAGAACATTATGCTTCGTCCAGCTCTTCGCGCGATTGCTTTATCTGTATTGCTTCGAACCGTACTTTGGGCCGCTCCCGGCTTGGCCATCAGCAAGGAGTTCAATCAATCCTATCCTTTGCAACCCGGAGGCTCCCTGGAGCTGCAAAACGTCAACGGCACGGTGGACGTCGAGGGCTGGGACCGCAACGAGATTGAGGTGCACGCGGTGAAAACCGCGAAGCATAAGGAGTCCGACCTGGAGCGCGTCTCCATTGAAGTCGAGGCCCGGCGGGACGCCGTCTCCATCGCCACGCGCTATCCGCAAAACGAAGGCGTGGAGGTGGCCGTCGATTACACCATCCACGTTCCGCACGGAGCGCGCCTCGAGCACATCGGAACGGTGAACGGCACGCTGAAAATCGCCGGCGTTGAAAACGTGGAGGACCTGCACACCGTGAACGGCAACATTGAAGTATACGAAGCCGGCGGGACCGTTCACGCGCACACTACCAATGGCAACGTGCACCTGGAGCTCGCGAAGCTGCCGGACAAAACCGGGGCTACTGCCGAAACAACGAACGGTTCGTTGGTGCTGGCGGTGCCCTCGGATATACAAGCAGACCTCGAAGCGCGTTGCTTGAATGGAAACTTTTATTCCGAACTCCCCCTGACGCTGGAGAGCAATCAGCGTCCCCGGGAAGTGCACGGCAAGCTGGGTCGCGGCGGCGCTCCGATTCAGTTGCGCACGGTGAACGGCGGCATCCGCGTGGTTATTCTACGGTCGACCGTCTGACGGTTTTCTTTTTGCCGCGTCTAACCAGGGAGGAGGATGGGACGGCCATGAATAAACGAAATTTGCTTACGATTGGCGGAGCCGCGGCCCTGGGGCTCGCGTTGATGACCCTGCCAGTGAGTTCCGCAAGAACGCAAAAACCCGATGATTCCACGATCGCCCGCTTGCAGCAGAGGATCAATGAGTTGGAAGCGAAGCTACAAGCGCAGATGGATGGTCGCGCGGATCAAGAAGTAGTTGACGCGCTCGAGGAGTCCGTGCCGGATCGGGATCAAGAGCCTACACGCATCGAAGTGCTGCCAAGCACGGAGATGGATGATCAAGGGATCGTGATTAGCGACGACGGTTCGAGCTGGCTTGGCGTTGAAACGCATGAAGTGACGGCTGACAAGGCCAAGGAATTGAAACTCTCCGCGGAGCGCGGCGTGGTGCTGGGAAAGATCGTTCCGGACAGCCCGGCGGCCAAGGCCGGCCTCAAGGAAAATGACGTGGTTACGGAAATCAACGGTCAGCGCGTGGAAGGCGCGGCGCAATTTCGCCGCATGATCCACGAGATTCCCGCGGGCCGCAGCGTTCAGCTGACGGTGTGGCGGGATGGGCATTCGCAAACCATCAGCGCGACTCTCGGCAAGTCCGAAGAGCGGGGTCACGCCATGAAAATGGTGACGCCGGCGCCAGGAACGTTCGCGTTTCATATGCCGGAAATCCCCGACATTCCTTCGATGGAATGGAACGGCAACATGCTCGTCGGCGGCGGGCAGCCCCGGCTAGGCATTGATGCGGAAGATCTCAACGGGCAGCTCGGGGCGTTTTTCGGAGCTCCTGATGGCGAAGGAATACTCGTTCGCGAAGTCAACTCAGGTTCGGCGGCGGAAAAAGCCGGCGTGAAGGCGGGCGACGTGATCACTTCGGTGAATGGCGAGCGCATCCGCACGGTCGGGGAGCTGCGCGAAAAACTCAGCGCGAAACACGAAGATAAAGATGATAAGGACCGCACCGTGAAGCTGGGGGTGCTGCGCAATAAGAGTGAGATTTCGCTGAACGTGGAGTTGCCGGCCCCTCGGGCGCGCACCAAGCGTTTGGTTTCGCATCGTACCAATATTTAACGGAACAAATTCGCGAAGGCCCCTGGCGCTGCTGGGGGCCTTTTTTTATTTCCGGGTTCGCTGGACCCGCGAGGTGCCTCGCTTGAGAAATCTTCCGGAGGCGGAGCGGAGAGCACAGCATCGAACCGGCCATAAGGATGGTGGTGCTTGTCCGCCTCGTTTCTAGCAGGACCGCTTCACGGTCAAGCTAGCGGGGATTACCCGAGTTCGCCACGTATCCGAGGCCCTGGGAAGATGCTGGTCTCCGTAGCGTGGTGGCTTCGTCGCACCAAGATCACCGGCACGCTGACGCACAGTGAACAAAAAAGGCCGGACCCGCTCAGAGCAGAACCGGCCTGCGAAAAAAAACGCCCCGTTCTGATCAGGACTTCTTTTTCTTCACGTTCACCTTGGTGTCGATGCCCGGAGCCATCAACTGCAGCTGTTCGAGGCCTTGCTTGGCCTGTTGGCCCCAAACTCCACTAGGGTCAAGTTCGACCGCCTTCTGGTAGGCTTCAATCGTTCCTGGAGCGAACTGCACCTCTTCTTTGTCGCCGACTTTCTTCGTCGTCATCTTGTAAACCAGCGACGCTCCCAGCAGATACCAGGTCTGCGGATTCTTGGGATCGAGTTCGGCGGATTTCTGAAGCGGTTCGACGGCGTCGCCGAGACGGTTCGCGTTATAAAGGCTAATCCCAAAGTTGCGCCAGGCCGTTGCGGCATTCGGCGGATCCAGTTCGGCGCTCTTGGTGTACGCCGCCTTGGCTTCCTCGATCTTTCCCGCCTTCGCCAAGGCGTTTCCCAGGTTGTTGTAATACCCCGGCACGTCGCCTTTGGCGGCGATTGCTTGCTGGTATGCCTGCGCGGCTTCGTCAAAGCGGTTCGCCGTTTCGTAAGCTTCTCCCAGCTTGAACCACACCAGGTGGGTATTCGGATCCTTTTCCCCGAGGTTCTTCGCAGCCTCCTGGAATTCCTTGACCGCCTGATCGCCAAGGTCTGCCAGTTTCTGCTTGGCCGCATCACGCTGGTCCGCGGGCGCCTTCGCCAAGGCGTCCTTCGCCTGTTTCTCCTGGTCGATCAGCGCGTTGCCCGCGTTGAAGTGCGTTTTGAGCCCCTCCATCTTGCTCTTTGCCTCTTCCTGCTTTTTCATCTGTTCTTGCGCCGCGGCGCCCTGCTTGGCCAGAACCACCTTGAAGTCCACATCTATTTTGGAATCTTCACCACTGGATACCTTGCACTTGCCGGCTTCGTAGGGAGCCTGCTTGTCATTCGGCGGCGGGAATACCACAAACACGGTGTAAATGCCGGTGCGCAGGTTAAGAATGCTATATCTGCCGGCAGCGTCCGTCTTGGCCTCGGCTTGAGCACCTTGTTCGCTCACTGCTCGAATAGTCACTTGGGCCCAGGGCTTCCCCTCCATGCTCAAGATGGTGCCGCTAATCGACCCCATCTGCGCCGCTGCGCGCGGTGCAAGTACGCTTGACAGCGCCGCCACCATTACTGCGGCGAGCACCCACGATTTATGAAAACTCTTCATGCTCCATTCTCCTTTTTTCACGGGGAGCCCGACCCGGAGTTTCCGGGCTATACGCGCCCCATTATCCCTCTCCAGCGGACTGAAACCAAGCCCGCCAGTGGCGGGCAGGCTCAACGCCGCCCGGCAGAAACACTTTGGCGGTAAGGTATGGGGTCGCTCGCGCCAGCTTCCGCGAAGGCGCGCAACCGCAGCAAGCAGCTATCGCACAAGCCGCATGCCGTGTCTTCACTCTGATAGCAAGACCAACTTAGATCGAGAGGAGCGCCTAGTCCGAGGCCTCTCCGGATAATCTCGCTTTTCTTCAAGGTGATGACCGGCGTTACGATTTCGATCTGCGTTTCCGGCCGCGTGCCCACGGCGATCAATTCCTGGAACACGCGGTAGTATTCCGGACGGCAATCCGGATAGCCAGAGCTGTCTTCCGCCACTGCTCCGATGTAAATCGCTCCCGCGCCGATAGCCTCGGCCCAGCTCACGGCCACAGAAAGAAAATGGGCATTGCGAAACGGCACGTACGTCACGGGAATCGCGCTGCTCTGCCCTGGCGCGCCCAATTCATTCTCCGGAACGCAAATGCTCTTGTCGGTCAACGCGGACCCGCCAATGGCGCCGAAGTGGTCGAGTTGCACCACCAACCGTTCGCGCACCACGTAGAAATTCGCGATGTCATCAAAAGCTTGCCGCTCGCGTTTCTGGGTGCGCTGGCCATAGCTGGCGTGCAACAACGCAATGTTCGACGCGCCATGGCGTTCCCGCGCCATCGCCGTCGCAACGCACGAATCCATCCCCCCGCTCAAAAGCACCACGGCTTTCCGTTGCTCCATTCCTGTCACCACCGCCACCGCTCCCTCGCGGTTCGTATCCTTTACTTCCTTTACTTCCTTTACTTCCTTTACTTCATCTTCCTCAAACGCCCTTGGTCGCCGGATCCCAGATATATTTGTGCAGTTGCAGCCCCAGCCGCACCGGCAGCCCATCCTGCAGAATCCATTCCACAAGCATTCGTGGCTCGAGGCCCGGCCACTTGCCCTGGGGATCGTCGAATACCGGCGAAAATAAAACCTGTTTCACGCGCCGCGCCAGCCCATGCTGCTCGGTAAAATCGCGCGCAAATTCATAATCCCGCCGCGAGGACAGCACGAACTTCAGCTCGTCGTTTTCCGAGAGCGCCTCCAGATTGCGTATCTCGAAGGTATCCGGCTCGCCCGAATCGGGACACTTCACATCCACAATCTTGACCACTTCCCGCGGCAATCCTCCGATAAATCGTTCTCCGCTGGTCTCGATCAGCACGGTATAACCTTTAGCAAGCAGCTTTTCCGCGAGCGGAACAACTTCTTCTTGCAACAACGGTTCTCCGCCCGTCAATTCCACCAGCGGAACCAGAGCATTGGCACCCTGTATTTCTCCAGAGCGTAACGCCAATTCATCCACGCGCGCCAGAACTTCCTCGACGCTCATCTTCTTCCCGCCATGAAACGCATAAGCGGTATCGCACCAAGTGCAGCGCAGGTTGCAACCCGTCAGGCGCACGAAGATACACGGTAGGCCTGCCCGCGTGCCTTCTCCCTGAATCGATTTGAAAATTTCCGTGATAACCATTTTGCAGCGGCGGCTTTATGCCGCCCGTCGCAATCTAAGCCCGGTTGGAATTTACCCCGCGCCCGGTCCTCCGCGAAAACCAGTAAATGGCCACAAAGAAAAAAACCACCGGGAAAATCAGTCGCCCATACCCTGGCGCGATTCCCATGGCCCGCAATACCACAATGTAGCCCACCGCCACCAACAGCGCCGGAATCATAATAATCAAGAGTGCTCGGTTCATGAGCTCACTCGTTTTCCCGTCAAACTAAGCCCCGGGCCGGTACTGCGCCCGGCTCGTATCCGTTTCCCACAAAACCACGTCGGTAACCCGCGCTCCCGGCGGCAGATCCCTCAATTGCCGGGTTACCTCATCGTAAAAATACTTCGCCACGTTTTCCGCTGAGGGATTCACCGTCTTGAAGGGTTCGAGATCGTTCATAAACTGGTGGTCCAGCCTGCCCATGACTTCCCGGATCACCTGCTTCAGCTGGGCGAAGTCCACCAGGAGCCCGACGGCATCCAGTTGCGGCCCTTCCAGCGTCACGCGCACGCGATAATTGTGGCCGTGCACATTCTCGCATTTACCCCGGTAACCGCGCAGGGCGTGCCCGGAAGAAAAAGTTTCTTCTACGCTGACTTGAAACATATCTCTCCAAAAATGGCGCTACACGCTTCCTGTGGATCTCCCCGGACCACGGTCCTTCAGGAGGGACTTGCCGAATGGGCCCCCAGCCGTTTGGAATTACCACGGGCATCGAGAAAACGGGCGACCTCCGCTAGTTCATGCGTTGTCCCGTACCGCGGAAGTGACTCCAAGAAAATTTTACCATAGGGCATGCGCTGGAGCCGGGTATCCAGCAACGCCAGCACGCCACGGTCTGTTTTCGTCCGAATCAAGCGCCCGAATCCTTGTTTCAAGGCCAGCACGGCTTGCGGCACCTGAAATTCCGCGAAGGGATTGCGTCCATCTTCTTCGAGCGCCTTCACTCGCGCGGCTACGATCGGATCGCTCGGCACCGCAAACGGCAGCCGGTCGACGATTACGCAAGAGAGCTGCTCGCCCGGCACGTCCACTCCCTGCCAGAAGCTGGCGGTGGCAAACAGCACTGCTGCTTCCGTGTTCTTGAAGCGTTCCAGCAGAGCGGAGCGCGGCGCCGTTCCCTGCAACAAAAGCGGAAAGGACACGCGCGAGCGCACCCGTTCGAACAAATCTTTCATCTGCGAGTAACTCGTGAATAGGCAAAACGCGCGCCCCTGGCTTAACTCCAGCAACTGGACGATTTCATCCGTGGCCTTGGCCGGGAATCCGGCGTCGCGCACGTCCGGCATCTTGCGCGGCAAATAGAGCAGCGCTTGTTTGGGATAATCGAACTCGGGGGGCAGCGTGCGGTCCTTGGCGTGCTCGATTCCCAGCCGCTGCCGAATGTAATCGAATCGCTTCCCGACCGTGAGCGTCGCGGAGGTCAAGATCACCGTGTCGAACTTTTCAAACAGCTGCCCCCGCAAAATCTGGCTGACGTCGATCGGCGTGGCCGTCAAGAACACGCCTTTCGTGCGCCGCTCGTACCAGTAGACAAAATTTCGCTCGTTCGATTCGAACAAGAAGGACAGCTCCTGGCGCAACTCGAAGCTGCGCCGCGCGATGCGCGTCAGCTCTTCCGGCTTGGTCGTGAGCGCGGCAAATTCTGTCTCCATGCTTTTCAGGGAGGACACCAGCGCTTCGTAGGCCTCATGGTTTTGCTCCAGAAATGCTTCGCGTTCGCTGCTCGGGAAAGAAAATCGTCCGTCGCGCGGCGGAAACAATTCGAAAAACCCTCGGCTGCGTTCCCGGATTCTTTGCGTCTTCCGCAGCAGCGATGGCGTTCCCAGATGCAGCAAGCGCATCGCTTGATCGGCATCTCGCGCCAGCTCTTCGAACCGGAAATTCGAAATCTGCCGCCCGAAATAATCGCTGGCCACGTCTTCCATCTCATGCGCTTCGTCGAATACCACCGCCGAGTATTCCGGCAGGATGCTGCCGAAATCGTCCTGCTTCAGTGCCAGATCCGCAAAGAACAGATGGTGATTCACGATGATCAGGTCGGCATCTTGCGCGCGCTGGTGCATGCCGGTCACAAAACAGGGATTGAACGACGGGCAATTCTTGCCCGTGCAGGTATCGCGCCGCGCGTCCAGCCGGGTCCACAAATCGGAGTCGTCCGGCAAAAAGGTCAGCTCCGCGCGGTCGCCGGTTTCCGTCAATTTCGCCCAATCCTTGATCTGGCCGAAAGCGTCTAGCTCGTCCATGCCCTGCAGCAGCGACTGCTTGGCCGTTTGATCGAGCTTCGCAAGACACAAGAAATTCGAACGCCCTTTCATCACCGCCACTTTCAAGTTGGGCGCGAAATGTTTCTGTAAAAAGGGAATATCCTTCTGGTAGAGCTGTTCTTGAAGGGACTTCGTGGCCGTGGAAATCACCACGCGGCGCCCGCTGCAAATCGCCGGCAAGAGGTACGCCAGAGTTTTGCCCGTGCCGGTGCCCGCTTCGACGATGGCGTGATGATGCGTTTCAAACGCATCATGCACCATTTCCGCCATCTCCAGTTGCCCGGGCCGGTGTTCGTAGTCGGAGCTGACCGTGGTCGGGTCAAAACCGCCCTTCATGCACTTTTCTAGGAATCCTCCGGGGCCAAACACTTCTCG
>Ga0307479_10000434_pt1 | contig 37580 bp, 24 predicted proteins | sample atmos_gasesECM4C_FD_203743 | JGI IMG/M metagenome (GOLD analysis project Ga0307479, IMG submission 203743) | Hardwood forest soil microbial communities from Morgan-Monroe State Forest, Indiana, United States - atmos_gasesECM4C_515 | ecosystem: Environmental > Terrestrial > Soil > Temperate...
GGCAGCGAAGACTTCTTTCGGCACTTGCTTGAATGAGAATTTGTGACCCTGTTGATTTAGCGTGCTAACGATTTCACTGAAGCTCATGAAATCACCGACGAGCGGCAGATACTCGCCATTGCCTGCCACATCTGGGTGTGCGAAGGCTCCAGCAACGATGTTGCCAAGTTCGGTGATGTCGCCCATGTGAAGGCAACGCACAGCTGGATCAAGAGGAAGAGCCCATCCCGTGGATCCGTCGGGCTGTTTTTGCAGAACCGGGGCGCCCACAAGCCCGTGATAGTACATGGGCGCGATGACGAATGTATGATTCACGAACCCGGCTTCCCTAACTATCCGATCAATTTTGGCCTTGCCGGTAAAGTGGGGAACATCGAACCTACCGCCGCTGATGGCTTCTACATCAGGCAGCGTTGACCAGACGAAATGTTTGACGCCGGCATCCTTGGCGGTGCGTACTGCCGCTGTTGCCTCCTTGAGCTCGTCGGTACCTTGTTCCCAAAAATTGGTGACTAAAAATACGCCATGCGCCCCTTCAAATGCGGCCGTAAGGGTTCCGGGGCGATTCAAGTCCGCTTGGACGACTTCGTCGGCGAGTTCGCGATGCTTGGCCGGATTGCGAGTCAGAGCGCGCACTCTGAATTGATTGCCGGCTTGAAGAGCGCGTACTACGGCGCCTCCTTGTTGCCCGGTTGCGCCGACTACGGCGATCAGTTTCTTATTTATGCGTTCCATCTGCGGCGCGCCTCTCTTTCCACTATCTATTGATGCCAAGTCTATTGATATAGATACATCCTACTGGACATCGGTTATACGAAAGGGCAAAATAGTTTCGTCATGGATAAGACCTCGCGAGACCCGGTTCACTGTTGGCTGGTATTGGTGAAGGCCTTTCAGACGGCTTCGAAATATCTCTATGCGGGACTAGCGGAGACTGGAATCGACGACACCGATTTCCGGATCCTTGAGGCCCTTTTGAACAAAGGGCCTTTGCCGGTAAATACGATCGGCCCAAAAGTGTTTCTGACCCCCGGTTCGATCAGCACGGCCGTGGACCGCCTCGTCGAAAGGGGATTGGTAATCCGGGTCGAGAGTCCTGAGGATCGGCGCGTCCGGATCGTATCGCTCACATCAAAAGGCAAAGAATTGATCAAGCCGGTTTTTCGCAAACACGCTGCCGAAGTTGGAAAAGTCTTTGTCGATGCGAGCCCGAAAGAATTACGAAGCCTTGAAACGATACTGAAAAAGATTGGCAAGCGCGCCGAGAGCCTCGGGAATGGAACAAAACCAAGATCTTGATGTTGCACAAGGTCTGTAAACGGGCCAGAGCTTATCGATCTCATTCGCTCATCAAACTGCGACCTAAATACACACGAGTATCCAACACGCCAGCCGCTGGGCCTGATTGAATTGTTTGTTGGCGAGTTTCGACCTTTACAGAATTACGGAGGCTTCCTCAAAATTCAGCCGAGGATTGCGCGGGTGGAGCTGGCTTGGGTCTCCATAGCCCAGGTTGCAGAGAAGATTGACCTTCCACTTGCCGTCAGGAAAGAATGCCGCATTCAGTTTATCTGCGTCGAAACCGGACATCGGTCCGCAATCTAATTCCAAAGCGCGGGCGGCCAGGATGAAATATCCGGCTTGCAGTGAACTGTTGCGGAAGGCGATCTCGTCAATCAGTGCTTTGTTCCTCACAAAATAGGAGTGCATATCAGCGTGTGGGAAGAGCTCCCGCTTGTGGCAAGCCTGAGGCTCGCCTTTCGTGCCGTCTCGGCTCCGGATTGGCGTTGCGCCTGGCTGTTCTGAATTCGTGGCCGGCGCCCCGATGGTTCCGCGCAACTATTTGCGGGATGGGGGGTTCAAAGAAACAGGATGGGTCTCGCTTTGGAGGACCGGGTATGAAGAACGGACTTTTCGCGAAGGGAACATCGCCGCTGCTGGCAACGAGCGCGCTGTTGAGCATATTTCTATTTGCAGGGTGCGACGAACGTATCACGGTGGTGCGGGACACCAGCATTCCGATTCCAAAACATGCGACATGGGCGTGGCGCCTGGCGCCGCCTCCCCCGAGGAACCCGGTAATCTCCCGGGACGTCATCAAGCGCAACGGAGCGGAGGGCGAGACGGTCGCGCGGGAGGAAAACGCTGAGACCGAAACAATGCGGCTGCAAATCAAGATCGGTATCGAAAACACCATGAAGGCCAAAGGCTTTGTGCGCGTGGAGAATCCAGAAGCGGCAGAGTTTCTCGTGGATTATCACGTCGGCGTGCAGCGCCACAATGTGCGGGTGGGATATGCGAATTATCCTGTGGTGGTATGCGGGTATGCGGGATGTTGGGACACTTATCCAGGAGGCTATTGGGGGCCTCCGGGAGTGAGCTACCAAACCGTTCAATATCGCCAAGGAACGATCGTATTTGACCTGACGAAGCAGACGACGGAGCGGCTGGCGTTTCGCGCGGTGGGATACAAAGAGATGAACCGGCCGATAGTCTCGCAAGAGAATATCAACGATGCGGTACATCACCTGCTGGGTGATTTGAAGCCGGGGCATTAAGCCGGCGGCCGTATCGCCCTGAGGAATGACCGGGGGATTTCCGCAGGAATCCTGGCCTGCGCAAAGACATCCCTCCCCGGCTACCGCGAGTTGCGCTACAGTTTCCTCTCCAGATCATGGCGCTTCTTGCCTCCATCACCAATACACTTCGCTGCTGGTCCTTCTATTTTTTCGCTTGTTACCGGGGAACCGGCGCCCGGGTGCGCTATGTTGCGCCCGATTGGAGCGAGATCCGGCTGGACCTCCCGCTCTCCTGGCGCACGCGCAATTACGTGGGCACGATTTTTGGAGGGAGCATGTATGCGGCCGTCGATCCGATTTACATGCTCATGCTGATCCGGCGGCTCGGTCCTGAATTTGTGGTGTGGGACAAGGCGGCGACGATTCAGTTCAAGAAGCCTGGGCGGCAGACGTTGCATGCGCGTTTCGTTGTGAATGACGAAGAACTTGAGGCGATTCGCACGGCGCTGGAATCGCAGCGCTCCGTGGACCGCACCTATGTTGTGGAACTGGTGGATGGCTCGGGAACAATTTGCGCCACGGTGGAAAAGCTGATTTACGCTCGCAAGCGTTGATGCTCGGCAACGTCCATCTATGGGAGCAAGCCGAAGACGGCGACGCTGTTGGGTGTGCCGACAAAGACCTTGCCGTTCGCGATCATCGGAGTAATGAACTTGTTGCCGCCGAACTGGTCGCGCGAGTTCGCGGCTTGGTTGGAGTTGTAGAACTCGGTCGCAAGATTCGTGGCGTCATAGGCGTGCAGCACGGCGGTTCCTCCATTTTCGACGGCCCAGACAATGGCGTTCGTGGCGCCGTTCGCGGAAATACTGGGCGTCGTCCCTGGATAGCCGAATTGATTCGCTGTCTGCGACGATGGCGATGCTGCCAATTTTGCACTCGCGATGGGGAAAGCCTTGAGAGAGTCACCCACGGCGCCGTAGTAGACGGCGTTGTTGAAATAGGCAGGCATGGAGAAGACGTTGCCCCCGAGCTGGCCGTTGATCTCCTGGTAGATCTGATCCACGCTCGAGTTGAACTTTCCCATCGCGTCGCGGTCCACGACGTAGATGATGGCATCTTTGCCCGCGCCGACAGCGAGGTGGCGGATCGTTCCGCTGCTGTCTTTCACATCCGGAAGAGCAATAGCACCCCCCGAGCCGAGGTCCAGGTCCGCGTTTGATTCGGCTACAGTGTTTTGCGGGGTGAAATAGTCCGCCAGAGTGATTTTTCCGCTCGTAGCGAGCTTTACAAAGCAGTTGCCGCAGTTCCCGTTCGTCGGAAAATGGCTGGCATTGAGTGTGGTATCGAAATCGCCGTTGCCCATTAGGAAAAAAATATTTCCAGAGGAATCCGCCGCCGGCGCGGAGCCCGCCATCCAGATGCCTCCGTCGTTCCCGTTGGGGACGAGATTGAGGATATTGCTTTGCGCAAGAGCGAGCGTGCTGGCATCGAATCCCATCACCCAAGAGGTGTACGGGCTGATGTCGCAGTGGGACGACCAGGTGGTGTAAATGGTTCCGCCTATCTGAAGGAGTCCGGGGCGCTCCTTGTACTGCTTGGCGTCAAAAACCACGTTTCCACCGGAACTGTTCGCACCGGAACCGGGATAGGTCGCTTGGATTGTTACCGGCCCGCCGAAGAGTTCACCACCCGTGACCAAGTCCAGTGCGTGCAGGCGCTGAAAATAATTGCCGCTGGCGTCCTTCGACATCGCAACTACGTAGATTGCTCCGTGTGACCCCCGAGTGCGGTCGATCACCGGCGTCGCTGTGATGCCGATTTCCGGCGTCACCTGACCGCATCCGCGATCGTCGCTGGGAACTTCCCCGTTCAAGAGCGTGGATATTTTCCACAAAGGCGTTGAGCTGGTGCTGTCGGCGTCGAAGGCGTAGACGCTGCCATGCTCGGTCACGGTGTAGAGAACGTTTCTTGTGCCTTTGTTGGGAATCACCACGTTTGAGAGATAGAGAGGCTCTGCGTCCACCAGCCCGTCGACCGCGAGTTCGCCAAGCTTCCCGAATTTTGTCGAATTCACATTTGCGGGAGTAAGCACCGTTTCCTTCAAGTTCTGGCCGGTGCGGGCGTTGTCGTAATGGTAGGTGACGACGTCAATGCTGGAAGCCGCTGGCCCGGAATTCACAGTCAGCGTGGCGGGATTGCTGGTGATGTTGCCCAGCGTGTTGCTCACCATGACGCGAAATTGTTCGCCGCTGTCCGCAGTTGTCACCGTTGGAGTGGTGTAGCTCGCGGAGGTTGCTCCGGAAATGTTCGCGCCATTCTTCTGCCACTGGTAGGTGGGTGACGGCGTCCCCGTGGCTGTCACCGAAAACATGGCAGTCTGCCCGGTTGAAACAATCTGATTGGCGGGCTGGGAGGTAATCGCGGGCGCAGTGGATTGCGTGCCGCCACTGGGAGACTTGGAGCCGCCGGACCCGCCGCAACCTGCCAGCGCAAAGGCCGTCAGAAATGCCGCAATCCCGGAGCTAATCCGTTTTCGCTGCACAGGAATCTCCCACCATCGATTGAAACGGTCCATCCTGGATTAGAGAAAGCTTAGGTCAGGAGCCGGAAGATTGCACCTGAACTGAAGTACAGTTCTAGTTCAGCCCGGGTTGCTGCATGGAACGGAAATGCCGTCCTGGCGGACGTATTGGCATCGCTAATTCCCGCGCAGGTTAATGGCGTTTCGCGGATTCTTCTTTTATTCTTGGTGTCCTAATGTTTCTGCAAAACCAAGTCGCACTGATCACCGGATCTGGCCGCGGCATCGGCCGCGCCATCGCGCGACTCTTCGCAAAAGAAGGCGCCGCGGTATTCCTGACGGCGCGAACGGAAAAGGAATTGGCGGCAGCGGCAGCGGAAATCGCGAAGGAAGGCGGGCGCGCGGCGTTTGCCACTGCAGACCTGGTGCAGGAGTCGGATTGCGAGCGAGTTGTCCGGGAAGCGCGGGGAAAATTCGGAATGATCGACATCCTCGTCAACAACGCGGGCCACTACGGACCGGTTGTCCCCGTTGAGGAATATCCGCTCGCGGAATTTGACAAGGTCATTGCGGTGCACCTGCGCGCGGCATTTTTGCTGAGCAAACTGGTGTTGCCGGAGATGTACGCGCGGCAGTCGGGCGTGATTCTGAACATATCGAGCCTTTCGGCAAAGGCGGCGTTTTCGTGGGGATCCGCTTATGCCGCGGCGAAGGCCGGCATGCTCGGCTTGACGCGAGTGACCGCAGCCGAAGCGGCGCGCAAGGGCGTGCGCGTAAACGCACTGTGTCCGGGCCCGGTCGCGGAGACGCAAATGTCAAAGGAGCTGGGAGCGGCGCTGGCGAAGAAAATGGGCGTAAGCGCGGAAGAGCAGCTCAGCGGATTTCTCAACAGCTTGCTGCAGGGGCGGGCGCAAACCGCGGATGAAATCGCGCGCGCCGCGCTGTTTCTCTGCTCGGAGCAATCCAGCGCCATTACCGGCCAATCCATCAACGTCGATGGCGGGGCAGCGTTTTTTTAAACAACGGACTTAATGCAACTCGTTCAAGTAGACTGTGCCGCCTTTCAGGACAAATTTCACGCGCTGGAGCTCGGTGATGTCACTTAGAGGGTTGCCGGAAACCGCCACGATGTCGGCCCATTTTCCGGCTTCGATGGTGCCGATTTTGTCGTTCCAGCCGAGCAACTCCGCAGGCACCACGGTGCCAGAGCGGATGGCTTGCATTGGCGTCATGCCGTAATTGACGTAGTATTCGAATTCTTTGGCTTCATTCAGTTCTTTCCAGTCAAATCCGCCGGCGTCGGTGCCGAGCGCGATTTTCACGTTTTTTTTCAAAGCTTTTTGAAAAGCGGTTTTTTCGAGGTCCACCATTTTGACCCAGTTGCCGCCGCGGCCCGGCGCCACGTAGGCGCCCACCATGATCGTCGGCACCCAGTAGACGCCCTTCTTTGCGATTTCGTCGATCAGCGCGTCCGTCAAGCCGTCGCCGTGTTCGATGGTGTCCACCCCAGCGCGTAGCGCGGCAGCGATCCCATCGGAGCCGATTGCGTGCGCCGCGGCCTTCTTTCCGAGTCGATGCGTTTCATCCACGATCGCTTTCGCTTCTTCATCGGTGAAATTCACCATGCTGTGCAGCACGCCGTCGGATTCGAAGTGATAGCGCCGGTCGGAGTAATACTTGATCCAATCCGCGCCGTACATGACTTGCTCGCGGACGGCTTTGCGCGCGCCGTCAGCCCCATCCACATATTGCACGCCGGTGGGGACTTTCAGCTCCCAGGAATATCCAAGCAGCGGGTACATTCCGGTGGGGGTCATCGCGCGCGTGGACACCTGCATGCGCGGACCGGGAACTTCACCGTTTGCAATCGCCTTCTTCACATCCACGTCGGCGTACATCGCGCCTTCGGTTTCGAGGTCTCGGATGGTCGTGAATCCGTGTTCAAGAGCGATGCGCGCGTTTCTGGCCGCAAGAATGGCGCGGTAAGGAATCGATTCCTTGAGCAACTGCGCGTCATACTCCTCTTCGGTGATGTCGCCCTGCAGGAGGACGTGGGTGTGTGTGTCCACGAAACCCGGCAGCACGGTGGCTTTCGAGAGGTCAACGAGTTGTACGCCTGCCGGGGCTGATCCGCCGGGCGTGACGGAGACAATCTTGTCGCCCTCGACCAAGATCAGCGCGTTTGCAATCGGCGTGTCGCTCTTGCCGTCAATGAGATGTCCGGCGCGGATGGCCAGTTTTTTCGGGGGAGCCGGCGCTTTGTCTTGTGCGCGCACCGTCTCCGTAATCGCGCCGGACAATACGGTCACCGAAATCAAAGCTGTCGCAAGGGCTTTGCGTCGCATCATCGATCGCCTCCGGGAAGCCGCAAAGGGTAGCACAGCTTTTCGGCACGGCTACCGACAAGATTCGCGACACGCTCCAGCGTCCCGCGAAGCGAGGCCGTCGGATTCTCAAGGGGAAAGAAAAAAGGCCATCCCGTGTTGAGACGAGATGGCCAGATCATTCTCGCAGAAACCCAATGAACCTGAAGGAGTCAGGTTCACCAGTTTCCGCGTGTGCTCTGGTCAAAGACCAGAAACTTGTGCTCTAACTTAGCGGGCCGGTTCGGAACCCGGTCGGCGCAACGGCCGCCGGACCAGATCCTCGACGGAGTCCACGCCCTGCCGGACAGCCACCATAATCGGGTGCCTGCTGTCCGCGACGCGCTCCGCTGCCAGCGCCCAGCCGCGTTGAAGCGTGTACAGGCTTGCAATCACGAGTGCTATGGCGGCGAAGCCCACAGCAAACAAGGCGAATGCGGCGAGCAATTCCCTCACAAAATAGAGTTGAAGCGCCGCAACTCCCCCTAGAAACCACCACATCCATTTCCTGCCCTTGTCCTTGTTCTTCATCTGTTCCCGATCCCCTCTGAACTGAACCCTTGCGAATCCTTTACGTTGCGAAGACTTGCTTTCTTCCAGGTAATTGGATGCGCGAACCTGTACTTTCGGTCGAACTCAATGTACCTGTACCATTTGACACTAAGTTGCCTCCAAATAGCGATGGTACAGTGGGTACATTTTAAGGGGTAAACGAGTCGCCTAGTAATACTAGTTTTGAGCCGAGGTCTTGCCATCTGGCTGAAAAATAAGTGTTTAGCTTCAGGTCGGCTTTCGCCTCAATTTTCGCCTGTTTTTCCCTGTACTAGCTGTGGAAAACCTGTCCTTCCGTACAGGGGTAGCTTGCTGTCCCAATTCGCTACTCCTTGCCCTAGTCAGGGAAAATCAATCGCGGATGAGCATAGGGCATTTAGAGAATCCTGGACGGAGACCGGAACACGAGGGCAGACTTGTAGCGCAGGAACGCCGTGTAGCGTAGCTGGCTGGGTGAAGAAGCCGAGGCCTGGACTACGCTTTCTTAAGCAGGCGCGAAATCCAAACCAGGATTACCGCCCCGACGAACGCAACGAGAATCGAGCCAATGAAACCGTAACCGATGAAGATATGCAGCGCGCCGAACAGCCAACCACCCACGATGGCTCCGAGGATCCCTAGGACTATATCCACTGCCACACCGTAGCCGCCGCCGCTCATGACTTTGCCCGCAAGCCACCCCGCGATGAGCCCGACCACGATCCACCAAAGCAATCCGCCCATGGTCTCCGCCTCCTGAGTGATTTTTCTTAGGTTGGACCCCGTGCAGCAGCCCCCATGTAGTACGCCACCGGGCGAAAGTCAACCTGGAATGCTGAGGAAGCGTGTGCGTCTGGTTTTTGCCAACCCACGAAGGTCTCTAAGCCGGCGTTTGAGTTCGCGTTCTATTTCGGCATCCTTTATACTGCCAGCCTTCAGGGTGAATTCTTGGGGTGTTCACTGGGGTTCGCGCGATTTTCACTTCTAGGGAGTGACAATTCAAAATGAACCGGCGAACAGGTCTCTTCACACTGCTTATTCTGCTTCATGCGCTGGCTAGCGTCTCCTGCACGCACCAGCCGAGCGGGAGCGACGGTTCGGCCGCGTCGCAGGGAAGCGCCCTTCGGCGGCCGACCATTGTGTTCATGACCGATTTCGGCACAGCCAACGATGCGGTGGCCATCTGCAGGGCGGTGATATTCAATATTTTGCCGGACGTTCGCTTGACGGACATCACGCATCAGGTCACGCCATTCTCGATTGAAGAGGCTTCCCGTTTTCTCGCGGGTGTCACGCCCTACTATCCATCGGGGACGGTGTTTCTCGCGGTTGTGGATCCTGGCGTTGGAACGTCCCGCAAAGCGGTGATCGTAAAATCAAAGAAGGGGCAGTACTTTGTCCTGCCGGACAACGGATTGATCACGCCGGTTATCGAGCGCGACGGATTTGATTCCGCCCGCGAAATTACCAACCGGGATTGGATGATTCAGGCGGCGGTTTCCTCGACGTTTCACGGGCGCGACATCTTTTCTCCCGCGGCGGCGCATCTTGCCGAGGGCTGGGATTACCATCTCGCCGGGCCGGAGGTCGCACAGCTCGTGCAACTCATGCCGAAGACCTCCACGACGACGGACAAAGGCATCGAAGGCGACATCATCGGCCTCGACGATCCCTTTGGCTCGCTCGTTACCGATATTCCCGTCGAGGAGTTCAAGAAACTCGGCTACAACCTCGGAGATAAGGTGACCCTTCAAATCAACAAGAAATCTGTCAGCCTGCCATATGTCAAAACGTTTATGGATGTCCCCGTGGGAGAGTTGCTGCTCTATATCGATTCGCGCGGCCGAGCCGGCATCGCCGTCAACCAGGGCAACTATTCGAAAAAGTTCGACGTCACGCCGCCGGGCACGATCTTCATTCCTCGCAAAACCGCCTCGAGTAAGGGCAAGTGATTTGCAGTTTGGCCTGCGCATGCAGTTCTAATCGTGCAAAGCGCAAGAAGCGCAATTGAGCGGACTTTGGTCCGCTCTTTTTGTTTGTTTCGGTTCGATTTGCTTTTTTGCACCAAACCGCCCAACAATAAGAAGGTATTCTCCGCGAGGTTGCCATGCCCGAAGCCGTTATCGTATCCGCCGTCCGTACTCCTGTGGGGCGCGCGTTCAAGGGTTCGTTACGCTCGACCCGCCCCGACGATCTTGCCGCTCTCGCCATCAAGGAAGCGCTCGCGCGCGTTCCGGCGATCAACGCCAAAGAAATCGACGACGTCATCCTGGGCTGCGCCATGCCCGAAGGCGAGCAAGGTATGAACGTGGCGCGCATCGCTTCCTTGCGTGCCGGTCTACCCATCGAAATCTCCGCGATGACCATCAACCGATTCTGTTCTTCCGGCTTGCAGGCAATCGCACTCGCGGCCGAACGCATTCGCTCCGGCTCCGCGGAGATCATCGTCGCGGGCGGCACGGAATCCATGTCCATGGTGCCGATGGGCGGAAACAAAGTTGCGCCGAATCCCTGGCTGGTGGATCACAAACCCGACACGTACATCAACATGGGCCTGGGCACGGAAAACATCGCGCGGAAATTCGGCATTACCCGGGAACAAGCCGATCAATTCGCCGCCGACTCTCACAAGAAAGCCATTGCGGCGATCGCTGCCGGAAATTTCAAGGATGAGATTGTTCCGGTGGAAGTGAAAATCACCGCGCTGCCGAACGGAAACGGCGCTTCTTCCAATGCAAAGGCCGCGCCCAAGCCTGCCACACAAACTTTCGTGTTTGGCGCCGACGAACTGCCCCGCGCGGACACTTCTCTCGAGATCCTCGCTAAGCTCAAGCCCGCTTTTCATGTGAAGGGAATGGTGACGGCGGGAAACAGCTCGCCGTTGAGCGACGGCGCTGCTGCCAGCGTGGTCATGAGCGAAACGCGAGCCAAAGCGCTGGGTTTGAAGCCGCTCGTGCGTTTCGTTACCTATACGACCGCGGGCGTTTTGCCGGAGGAGTTTGGCATCGGCCCGGTCGCCGCGATTCCGAAAGCTCTGAAACTTGCGGGCTTGTCACTGAAGGACATCGCCGTCATCGAGCTCAACGAAGCGTTTGCCGCGCAGTCCCTCGCCGTAATCCAGCAGGCAGGCCTCGACGCCTCGCGCGTCAATCCCAATGGAGGCGCCGTCGCGCTCGGCCATCCACTCGGTTGCACTGGCGCCAAGCTCACAGCCACGATTATTCGTGAATTGCAACGGAGAAACGCGCGCTACGGCATGGTGACGATGTGCATCGGCGGAGGCATGGGCGCCGCGGGAATTTTCGAGCGCGTGTAGAACGCCGCTCCCTGCTCTACTTCTTCGCCTGCCTCAATCCTCCGTATTTCCACTCTTTCAGTACTATTTGCGGCAGCCTAAGCCGCGGGGTACAATTGCGTCGAACGCCGTAAGCTGCACGCAAGGAGCGCGACCATGGCAACCACAGTCGTCACCAAAGCCGCGGCAAAGGGCGGCAGCTTTCTCCTGGAATCTCCTCGGCCCGAGGATGTCTTTACTCCCGCCAACCTCAGCGACGACCAGAAGCTCATCGGGCAGACCGCCGAAGAATTCGTCGTGAAGGAAGTCCTACCGCTGGTCAAAGACCTTGAAAACAAGAAGCCCGGCTTGATGCCAGAGCTGGTGAAGAAAGCCGGAGAGCTAGGCCTGCTCAGCGGCGGCATTCCCGAGCAGTACGGCGGCGCGGGCCTCGACAAAGTCGCCACGACGGTGCTCACGGAAAAGCTCTCCATTTACGGGGGTTTTGCGGTCACTCACGGCGCGCACTCCGGCATCGGCACGCTTCCCATCGTCTATTTCGGCACCGAAGAGCAGAAGAAAAAATATCTCCCCAAGCTGGCCACCGGCGAATGGATCGGCGCGTACTGCCTTTCCGAGCCTCAGGCGGGCTCGGACGCGCAAAATTCCCTCACTCGCGCCGAATTGAACAAAGAAGGCACGCACTACATCCTCAACGGCCAGAAAATGTGGATCACCAACGGGGGTTTCGCCGACGTGTATGTGGTCTTCGCCAAAGTCGACGGCGAAAAATTCACCGCCTTCATCGTCGAGCGCACCTTCCCCGGCTTCAAGCCCGGGAATGAAGAACACAAGATGGGCATTCACGGCAGCTCGACCACGCCGATCTTCCTCGAAAATTGCAGGGTGCCGAAAGAAAACGTCCTGCACGAAATCGGCCGCGGCCACATCGTCGCCTTCAACATCTTGAATGCCGGGCGCTTCACGCTTGGCGCTTCGGGGGTTGGCGGGTCGAAGCATGTGCTGATGACCGCGGCGAAATACGCGAAAGAGCGCAAAGCCTTCGGCAAACAGATTGGCGAATTTGGTTTGATGAAAGAAAAACTCGCCGAGATGGCCATTCAGACGTTTGCGGTGGAATCGATGGTCTACCGCTCGGCAGGCAACATCGAAGCGGCGATGGTGGCCGCTTCGGGTTCCGGTGACAAAGTCCAAAATAGCATGAAGGTTCTCGAGGAATACGCCATCGAAAGTTCCATCTCCAAGGTCTACGGCAGCGAGATGCTCGATTACGTGGTTGACGAAGGCGTGCAGATTTTTGGCGGCTACGGCTTTCACGAAGACTATCCCGTTTGCCGAGCCTACCGCGATTCCCGCATCAATCGCATCTTTGAGGGCACCAACGAAATCAACCGCATGCTCATCATCCAGATGCTGATGAAGCGCGCCATGGGCGGCCAGCTCGCGCTTATCCCCGCGGCGATGAAGCTCGCCGAAGAAATTCTCGCCGGACCCTCGTTTGAAGAAGCGCCCGAAGGAGTTCTCGCTGAAGAAGCCCGCGTCGTCGCCAATGCCAAAAAAATCTTCCTCCAGGCCGCGGGCGGCGCCCTCCAGAAATTCCGCGAGAAACTCGCCGACGAGCAGGAGCTGATCGGCGCGCTATCCAACATCGTGATGGAAGTCTACGCGATGGAATCTTCCCTGCTTCGCGCGCAAAAGGCCGCCGCGGAAAAGGGTGAATCCGCCGCGCAAACCATGATCGACGCCGCTCGCGTCTTCATCGCCGATGCCGCCGAACGCGTTGACCATGAAGCCAAGCGCGCCATCGCGTCGGTTCATGAAGGCGACATGCTTACAACTCAGATGGCTGTCCTGAAGCGTTTTGGCAAGCGCGCTCCCGTGGACACAATTGCGCTACGGCGCCGCGTCGCCGCCGCCGTCCAATCACAGGACCGCTACCCGTTCGAAGGCCGGTAGTCCAATAACGATTCCTGCCAGGGCAACACGGCCCCGGGAAATTTCTCGGTCCCTCGGGCACGTTTAGTCTTGCGGTACCTGCACACCCGCTCTTTCTACTTCCGGACAAAACTATGCTCTAGACTTGTATGGAACGCCTAACATGCACGGAATCCAGAAAGAGCATCTGGGGATGCCCCGCAAGATTCTTATCTTGGCGCTCGTTGTTATCGGGCTCCACATCTGCGTAATATTGGCCCTCGGAACATCGCCTGCCGGATCCTTTCTTACCAATTCCCTGCAAGTTTTCTCGAGCGTGCTGGCTGCAGCGATGTGTCTCGCAGCCAGGCGGCGTGGCCGCGGCATGAGCCGGCCATTCTGGCTGTTCGTCGGATGCGGCATCGCTGCCTGGGGCTTGGCCAACCTCGGCTGGATGTACTACGAGAATTGGCTGCACGCTGCAGTGCCCAGGTTCTCCCTCGTGCGCTTCCTCTTCGATGTGCAAGGTGTTTTCTACGCGATCGCTCTCTTTTTGGACAAAGAAAAAGACTCGCCGATCGTAGACACGGAAACGCTCCTGGATTCCGTGCAGATCGCCATCGTCTTCATTTCCCTTTTCTTCGGACTGTATTACGTGCAGTTGCTTCAGGGCACTACTGTGCCCGCCGGTGAATTGGTTTTGACCTGGATTTTTGTGGCGATCAACGTCATATTGACCGCTCTCGCCGCTCTTCAGATGTGGGCCGCCAGGACGCAGCGGCTCCGTTCGCTCTTCGGAGGTCTGGCGCTCTTCTTGCTCCTTTACACGATCGGTTCCGGTATTGCCGAATCCCCACAAGCTAACCTGGTACCTCAAACCGGCACGTGGTATGACCTCGGGTGGACGCTCCCGTTCCTTGGCGGTGCGATCTGGGCCGCTCGCTGGAAAGAATCAGCGGAACCTCCTTCTCCAGTGCCTTCTCGCCCAAGGACGCTTGGCAATCTGGTATTTGCCAACGTGATGCTTGCGCTCCCCCCTCTGCTTGTTCTTGGCCTCGTCGCACAATTGGGTCGTGAATGGCGGCTGATCGGATTCTCATTGTTAGGAATTTCGATTGTCTGTTATGCCGCGCGACTGGCCGTTACGGAATATTCTCATGTTCAAAGCGCGGAAGCGGTGCAGCGCCACACGCTTGCCATGGAATCAGCTCTCGAAGGCATGGCGATGCTGAACGCAGCCGGAAAATTTACCTACATGAATTCCGCGCATGCCCTCCTATTTGGTTTTAGCAGCCCGTCGGAATTGCTCGGGAAGAGCTGGCGGGTTCATTATCAGCCGGGCGAAGTCGCTCGCTTCGAAAAGCTACTCATGCCTCAGGTCTTCGCGGAGGGTAGCTGGAGCGGCGAAGCACAAGCGCTGCGGCGCGACGGCACTATTTTTCCCCAGGAGCTCTCGCTCACCCGCTTGAGCGACGGTGGACTGGTATGCGTCAGCCGTGACATCACCGAGCGCCTGAACGCGGAGCGTGCGCGAACCGAGGCGGAAGCCAAATATCGCGCTCTGATCGAGCAGGTTGCCGCCATCAGTTACATCGCCGAGATCGGTGTCAGCGCGGAATGGCACTACGTCAGCCCCCAGATCGGTTCCATCCTTGGCTACTCGCCCGAAGAATGGCTCACCAGTTCCAGCGAATGGATGCGTCACGTGCATCCTGAAGATCACGCAGTTGTCGAATCTGCGGAAGCAGCCTCCCACAGGGGGGAACCTTTCCAAGCCGAATATCGCATGATCCGCAAGGACGGCCTCATCATCTGGGTCAGCGACAACGCCGTTGTAGTCCGCGACGCGCAGGGCCATTCCCTGATGGAAGGCATCATCGTGGATATCACGGAGCGCAAGCAGCTCGAAGTGCAGCTGCAGCAGTCGCGCCGCATGGAAGCCGTGGGAAGACTTGCAGGTGGAGTCGCTCACGACTTCAACAACCTGCTCACCATCATCAAGGGCTACACAGAACTCGCGCTGAACCGCACCGGAATGCGAGCGGAACTGCGTGCAGACATCGAGCGTATCGAAGACGCTTCCGAGCGCGCCGCCACGCTCGTGCGCCAGCTGCTGGCCTTCGGACGCAAGCAGGTGCTGCAACCCAAAGCTCTCGATTTGAACGACATCGTGCTCGGTCTTGACAAGCTTCTGCGGCGCTTGATGGGCGCGGACATCGAGATGAAAACCTTCGTCGGCGACGATGTCGGAACCGTAAAAGCGGACCCGGGTCAAATCGAGCAGGTGATCATGAACCTCGTGGTGAACGCCCGCGACGCCATGCCCAATGGCGGGCTTCTTACCATCGAGACCGCAAATGTCGATCTGGACTCCACCTACGCCCGCGATCATGCCACCGTGCGTCCTGGACATTACGTCATGCTCGCCGTCACGGACACCGGCGTCGGTATGGACACCGAAACCTCTTCCCACATATTCGAACCCTTCTACACCACGAAAGGCGGCGCGAGCGGCACCGGTCTCGGCCTCGCCACGGTGTACGGCATCGTCAAACAGAGCGGCGGCTACATCTGGGTTTATAGCGAGCCAGGCAAGGGCTCCTCATTCAAGGTCTACTTGCCGCGTGTGGACGAACCGGCGGAAGCTCCACAGACCATCAAGAAGCAGATGCGCGCTCGAAAAGGCACCGAAACCATCCTGCTCGTTGAAGACGAGCCCGCAGTGCGCGAACTCACCCGCATGGTGCTGGCTGCTCAGGGTTACTCCGTGGTGGAAGCGCTGAATCCTGAGGACGCGGAGCGCCTCAGCGAATCCCACGCCACCCAGATTCACCTCTTGCTCACCGACGTGGTCATGCCTGGTGTAAGCGGACGCGAGCTTGCCCGGCGAATCACCGCCCGCCATCCGAAAATGAGGGTGCTCTATATGTCCGGTTACACCCAAAATGTCATCGCTGGCGGCGGAACGCTCGAGACCGGTATCGCTTTCCTCCAAAAACCCTTCTCGCCAGCGACTCTAATTGAAAAAGTCCGCGATGTCCTCGATGGGCACATCGTAACGAAATCCTAGAGTTCCACCTTCTTCGTCAGCCGGAAGAATATTCTTTCCGCAATCAAGGTTTTGATGGATCGCCCGCCGAAGTTTCCGCGGCTCCTTTGGGTTTGCCGATCGTCGCGAGCGTCTCCACGTTGAACTTTTTGTAGTCGGAATACTGCGTCACTTCGTTGACCTTAATTCCCTTCACCAATAGAACGCGCACGCCCACGTGCACTTCTTCGTATGTGGGAAGCCAAACCTCGTTATTGATGAACGCCTGTTCGAAGACGAAGCTCGTGCCCTTTTGCAGATTCGCCAGCAAACCGCCGGCGAATTTTATGTCGCCAACGAAATATGCCTCCAGCCGCGCCACGTCACGTGCTTTTTCGTCGATCCACACCACCCCGGCCAGCTTCTGCACCACCTTCTCCTCCAGCTTGTGCGCCTTGAACTCCGGATTCGGCTCGAAATCAAACACCAGCACATCTTGTCCTCGGAAGCGCTCCCGCCGCGGATTCACAAATTGGCATGCTCGCAAGAAAACCTCGATTCCTGGCTCGTCCCCATCCTTTTCTTCTTTTCCTTGCGCCTTGTCTTTTTCTTCCCTCGCTTCTTTCTTGGCTTCGCGCTTCTGGATGTCCCAGATCTCCTTTTCTACTCTCTCGTTTTCCTTTTTCTGTTCTTCTTCGCTCAGCAGCTTGCCGTCCTTCTTCACCAGCGTCGAAACCTCATCGCCGTTCAGGTAGAAAAACGAATACTCTCGCTTTTCAATTTTCTTCACTTTTCCATTGCCTTCGTATTCCGTCTCTTCTTCAGCCCGGCTGCCCGCATAGTTTTCCTTGATCTTGTCGATGGCTTTCTGGTTGTCGTCGATCTCTTTGAACAGCGTCTTCAGGTCCGGCAATTGCACTTGCGATTTCTTCGGAAAATCAAATACGCGTTCGCCGATCACTCCATTCACCGCAGTCCGCGTCACGATAATCTGGTAACTCTCCCCTGCGCGCCGTAATTCAATTTTGCGCGGAATTTGCACGCCACTTTCGGGCCGGTACTCCTCGTAGAAAATCTCTTCCTCCACTCCACCGACTGTCGCCGCCTCTTTAACAATCAAGTGCGTCTGCGAATCGAAGAAAGCCTGCCGCTTCACGCCCGTCGCTGTGCCCACTTCGATTTGTAGCGCATCCTTGCCGCGCACCTCCGCGTGCCCCACGAAGGCTACAGTCAATTTGTTCTTCTTCGGATTCACTAGCCGCGAATTGTAATATTGACCCGCGGCTTCCAGTTGAAAACCTTCGGGGCCTACCAGCGTCCCGATTTCTCCTGCAGCGTTCTGCCGCCAGGCCGATTTCCCGTTGTACGCCTCGATCAGATTCTTATCGCCGACGATCAGCTCAGAGTAATACCGGTTCGGCAGCTTCGTGCTAAGGGTGTACGTCCCCGCCTTCCCATCCGAACCATTCGTAAATGTTCCTTCCATCGTCAGCGTCTGAATCCTGGATAGGGTCTTCGATCCTCCGGCCGCTTTCACATATTGATCCACGATTTTCCCGACATCTTGGCCATGGGCGGTGCCGGCTAAACCAAGACAGGTGAGTGCGAACAGTGAGGAGAACAGTTTTCGCATGGGGCCCATCCTTAGGAACGCAGTTCCCACGGAAAAGTTTCTCTTCGTTTCGGAAAAAAGCGAGGTATTCGTTCTTCGTAACGCAAAGCCACCATGGGGTCCACTCGGCTCGCGGTTGTAGCCCAGCTCGCTTCTTACATTCCAGCGCGGCGGGCGCTGCGCGTGGATCCCGTCGTGGCACTGCGCTACGAGTGATTCCAAGAAAGGCCGGCGCAAAATTTCGGAACTGTTGCGTGGAACCCTCAGGGCTTTTTCTTGAGGAACCCGCTGAGCGCGTCCATAGGATTGTTGGGGTTTGCCTGCAGCGATTTTCCAGGAAGAGCGCCGCCCACGCAGCCGAGCTGCGACTTGAGCATGCTCGCGGCAATCCCGCCGACGTCCGGAACGAATTTGGGATCCGCCGTAGTGCCATGGATCAGAAAAGGAATCGTGGCGCCCTTGCAACTGCCCTTCCCTCCCCCGATGGCGCCCAGCAAGCCTCCGATGCCCGACGCAGGCGCCCCGCTTGTTGAAGAAGTGGCGGCCGAATTGGCCAGGGTTGCCGCCATTTTGAAATCAAGATTGTTTTTGGAATCGACGGTGCCGGCCCCGACGAGGTTGCCAAGTGCGGGAATAACAGCCAGGAAATTGTCGGCCTGGAGGCCATTGGTAGCCATGCGCAAATTTGTGGTGAGTTTTTCGATATCGAGATCCTGGCCAGTCTTAAGGCCCGTTAGCATGTTGATCGTGGACATCTTCGAGCCTAGATCGAAGTTGGCGATTTTCGCTTTGAAGAGCCCGACGGTGCCATTGGTGACCAGTTTGTTGGTCGGCCCGGTGACATTGAGGTTGGTGCTCAGTGTACCGGCGGCGAGCGAAGCGCCTTTCGGAAGATGGATACCAAGGGCGGGGAGAAAAGCTTCGAGATCGCGCGCGGGCATGTTCTCGCCTTCGATCTTGACGTTTACGATGGTCTCGTCGCCGGGCGTCTGATATGTGCCGGAAAGGTGTGCAGCGGCAGTGCCAATTTTCAACGTGGAAGGATTGATGACGCCAGCGTTCTTCCGAAGATCGTATTTCGTATTGAAATTGACGTCAGCGGGAACGCCCGCGGGCGAGCCGCCGGCGACGAGAAGCGCTTTGGATAGTTTTGCGTCGCCTTTTGTTTCGGCCTCACCCTTGTGGGAAGCGATCGTTGCCGCGAGATCCAGCAGCCCGCCGAGTCCTAGAGAAGGATCAAGGAAACCGGTGGAAGCGAGATTTAAGGAAGTGACATTGAGCTTGGCGTCGAGCGGCGTAAGCGCGGCATCGGCTTCGTCGATCGGACCCACGTTGCCGTCCAGCTTCAGGTTTCCGCCGTCGGGGAGCTGCGCGGCGACGCTCACAGGAAATTTGGAAGTCATGGAGAAATTCGAGGCGGTGACGGAAACGTGATCGTAAGTGCTGAGCTTTTTGGAGCTCGTCGACCCGACAGTGAGGCGACCGTTCTTCAACTCGAGTTTGCCGATGGTGAGATCCGAAACGGCGTTTGTGGAGCCGGAGGATTTGGATTTCGGCTGTGCCTTTGCCGCAGCTCCACCGAGCGAAGAGTAGTTCCATTGGCCCGCTGTGCCGCGGATGAGGGTGATTTCGGGACTCTCGATGGTGATGCCGGTGACATTGAGCGTGCGGGAGAGAGCGAGCGGAATCAGCTCGACGCCAACCTTGAGGGATTTCGCCGTGAGGAAGGGCGCAGTGCTGAACTTGGGATCGTCACCAATGGAAAGATTTTCCGCGGCGAGCGAACCGCTGATCAGTGAGAGGCTGAGATTGCCGAGCTGCACTTTGCGGCCAAGCGCTACGGAAGCGTCTTGCTCGATGGTAGGACGGAATTGATTCACTGGAATGAGAAACGGCGCGACGAGGAGAACCACTACCAGAATGCCGACGACGATGAGGATGGTACGAACCACGCGACTCATATTGACCTCCGGCGGGCAGGGATGGGCGGCAACTTTGTTGCGGCGGAAGAGATGATAGCACGGGTGGATGGAGAAGTGGCCCTTGGCGCGCGTGGCGGGCTGTGCCACGATAAAGCGGACAGTCAGGAGAGCCTGTGCTACCGGTGCAAAGCGTAGATTGATTGGAGTGGTCATGTGCGTTGGATTGGCTGTGAATAGTCTTTGTCCTGGGAGCCGTCGGGGCGGGGGCCGTCCAGGATGATTTTGACAACGTTAGCGAGGGACTGCGGGCCTCCTTCGAAAGTTACACCGGAACACCGCGCGAGAATCGGCACTTTCTGGGAGCGGAGTGAAAGCACGCTGTGTTTGTCTTTTCGCGGATAATCATCGGCTTTTCCGAACCGAAGGATAAAGAAAAAAGTTGCCAGCCCTCTGGATTTTGGGGCGGTGACAATATTATAGTGCCCGGGGGCACAGAGTCCTGACGAGGGATTCTGCGCGCAAATCTTCTCGACCCATAAACAAATCGGAAAAGGAGCTTGAGTATGTCCTCTCTCGCACGAATTCTCGTTCCCTTATTTGTATTGATTCTCCTGCTCGGCCCGGTCGAACAGATCTGCGCGCAAGGCGGCGCGACCGGCGCAGTCAGCGGAGTGGTGGAGGATGCGAGCGGGGCCGTGATTGCGGGCGCAAAAGTGGAGATCGTGGCGACCACGACCGGCAGCGTAGTGCGAACTGACGCGACGGATTCTTCCGGACTGTTTACGGCGGCGCTCCTGCCGCCCGGCACATATACGGTGCGAGTAAACTCGACGAATTTTGCGCAGACCACGCTACGCGACGTGGTAGTGCGCGTCACGGAGACGACCCGATTGACAATCGCGCTGAAAGCAAGAACCGTTGAAGAAAAAGTGGAAGTATCGGCCACGCTTGAGAGTATTAAGACGGAGGACGCGACCACCGGTGAGTCGCTTAGCGGCAGCACGATCGGCAACCTGCCATTGGCGACGAGAAATTTCCAGCAGTTGCTGTCCCTATCCGCGGGCGCAACGTCTTCGCTGAACTCCGCCTCGCAGCTTGGGCGCGGCGATGTGCGCATGAACGTGAACGGCGGGCGCGACGACAACAACAACTACCAGATTGAGGGCATCAACGCGAATGACATCACCATCGGAGAGCTGGCCAACACGCCGCTGCCAAGCCCGGATGCCATCCAGGAATTCAAGGTCAGTACGAGCCTTTACAATGCCACACAGGGACGCGACGGCGGCGGGAACATCAACGCAGTGATGAAGAGCGGAAGCGCGGACTTTCATTTTGATGCCTTCGAGTATTTTCGCAACACGGTGCTGGATGCGAATGACTGGTTTCTGAGCGCGCAGGGCCAATCGAGACCCGTGATCAAGCAGAACATCTTTGGCGGGAGTCTGGGCGGACCAGTCGGTCCGAAGGGCAAGCTGGGCTACTTCTTTGTGAATTACCAGGGGACGCGACAGCGCAGCGGCGATTCGCCGGGAACACTGATCAGCACGATTGTTCCTTATGTTCCGGCGGCGGACCGTGGCACCGACGCAGTGCACGAGGCCAATCTTGCGGCGGACTTCTTCCCCGGCGGTCTGCCGGCAGGAGCCAAAATCGATCCAGTGGCGGCCGCGCTCCTTTCGGTCAAGAGCCCGCAGTTCGGTTCGGCGGCGAACGGTTTCCTGTTTCCATTGCTCAGCGTTCCCGCAGGAACATCAGCCGGAACTCCGGTGTCCTTCGTGGTGAGCACGCCCGGCAGGTTCAGGGATGATCAGTTCACGGCGAATTGGGACAAGGAGTTCCGCGGAGGCAAGGACCGCATCTCGGAGAGGTTTTTCTTCTCCGATGTGGAGACTTTTGAGCCGTTCGGCGCCGCGTCGTTTCCTCTGCAAGCAGGAGGCGTGGCCAAGGCAAGCGACCTCAACTATCCGCTTGATATTCCTCTGCGCACGCGGTTTGGGGGGATTACTGAGACGCATATCTTTACATCGGCGCTGGTGAACGAATTCCGCTTCGGTGTAAGCGTGATCGGGTACCACCTAAACAACCAGCCACCACAGGGGATACCGAATTTAGCCACCGCCCTGGGAATTGACCGGGGACCGCTGGTGACAAACAATTCCTACCGGTTTTCCTTTTCGAGCCTGGGATTCGATATAGGTCCCAATCCCGCGAATACGACGGATTCGCTGGCCGACAGTCTTTCCTATGAAGACATCGTGAGCTACACGCGGGGGAAACACGCGTTTCAGTTCGGCGGCGAATTCGACCGCACGGCGCTGCGACGGAATTTGCCGGTGGCGGACAATGGACTGGTCTTCATCTCTCCGCTCAACTTCACGGATTTCCAGTCGTTCATGATCGGAGAACTTGGCTCGGGTTTCGCCGACGGCTCGAGCGGAGTTTCGACGCACGACTGGCGAATTCCCGCGGTGAGTTTCTTCGGGGAGGACGACTATCGCGTCACAAAATCGCTGACGCTGAATCTGGGCATGCGCGTGGAGATCAACGGGGCGCCCTACGACAATCTCTGCCACTCGGGAAACGTCGATCCAGGGACGTTGAGCTCGCTGGGGGGACAGCCGTTTTTCTATCCCAAGTGCGCGAGCAAATTCAACCTGGGCCTGCCCGCGACCGCCCTGCGCTCGGGGTTGAATAACAACTGGGCTACTGTGATGGAGCCGCGTATCGGGTTTGCCTATGACCTCGGCGGACACCAGAAAACATCTATTCGCGGTGGCTTTGGGATTTATAGCGTGCGTGAAGACACGGGAGCGGTGGACAACCTTTCTTTCACTTCTCCGTTCCAGCCGGCAGTGGTGCCGGCGTTGGTCGGACCCGACAGCCTGCAGTGTCTCTTTTGGAGCGTTCCGGGATCCTCGCCGTGTGCGAGTAACGGCGGCGGCACGGCAACGCCGCTCCTGAGCGCTCAAGGCACGTTTGGCCCTGTTCCCACTTCGTCAATCTTCGGGGGCTTCCCTACCGGCGCTCCAGCTTGCTTATTGCCATTCGCATTGGGTGCCCCGTCAACCGACCGCACCGATTGCTTTGCCGGTTATTCCGGAAACGTCCAGGCCCTGTTTGGACTTTTCGTTCCGCGGCATTGGATCTCACCGACGACCCAGCAGTGGAACCTGACATTGGAGCGCGCACTTGGGAAGGGCTGGGTTCTGGACGTCGGATACGTGGGAACGCACGGAGTGCATCTCCGCGAAGTAAGCGACCGGAACCAGGCGCGGCTGGCTCTTCCAGGCAAACCCGTGATCATCTCGGGCGCGGATTGCAGCGGGAATCAAGGGGCGGGTTTACAGTGCGCTATTGTGAACAACACGGCGGAAAACACCGCGGCGCGCGCACCGCTGCAGGGGCTGGGTCCTGGATCATTTGAAGCCTTCGTGCCGGACGCGAATTCGCACTACCACGGCCTGCAGACCACCGTGGTGCACCGGTTTGGCGCCGGGTTGTACTGGCAGAGTGCCTACACCTATTCAAAATCCATTGACGACACTTCGACGTCGAGCATCGCGTTCGACACGCGGCTCAATGACCAGAACCACGCGCGGTTTTCCCGCGGACTCTCGGACTTTGACCACAAGCATCGCTTTGTGACCAGCTTCGCGTATTCGCTTCCGTTCTTCCAGCAACGCAGCGATTTCACCGGGCGAGCGCTCCGCGACTGGGAAGTGGGCGGAGTGCTCACGTTGCAATCCGGCGCTCCTTTTACCGTGCTCGATTCGGCGGGCGGCAGCGCCTACGGACTCAGCAGCCCGAACCTCGCGACGCCGTGGTTCCCCGGCGGTTTCTCGTGTGCCAATGCGATTACATCGAAAACTCAGACTCGATACAATTTCAGCACCGGCGCGGGAGGCGCATTGCAGCCCGATTCGCCGGTTCAGGGACCGGAAGGTTTAACGGGATTTGGTTCGGACGGATTTGGCGCCGGCAGCGTGGGCCGCAACTGCTTCCGCGGCCCATCGCAAAAGAACATGGATTTTTCCATCGGCCGGAATTTCCGCTTTCTGGAACATCAGGGCATCAGCTTCAGGACGGAGTTCTTCAATCTGTTCAACCATCCGTCATTCGCCAGCCCGTTCTTCGTGGATGTGGAGAATCCGAAGAACCTAGGGAGAATTACCAACACCATCGGCACGCCGCGGCTGATCCAGTTTTCGCTGCGGTATTCGTACTGAAACTGCGCCCCGATGCTGAAATCAGATGCGGGCTACGCTTTTGCGGCGTTGGCCTGCGGGCGCGCAGTGTTGGAGAGCCAGGCGTTGCGCAGTTCGACGCGGCGCGCGAGGACGTACGCTTTGGCCTCATCCATGCTGGCATAGACGCGCTTGCCCTTGATCGTGTTGCAGGGACGGCAGCAGGCCACGAGGTTGCGCGGATCCTTCTTTCCTTTGCGTGCGCGCGGCATGACAAAATCCACTTGCATCACCAGTGCGTTTTCGAAGCTGGCCGTCCCGTCCAGGCCGCAGTACTGGCAGCGGTAGTTATCGCGTTCCAGAATCTTCAGGCCTTCTTGCAGACTGACGGGCGAGGCAACCAAGGAAAGCGTCGAAAGGTTTAATGGCATGGAATTCCTCCAAAGCGGAAATCTTCGAGTGCGGGCGGGAGATGGCGATTTCCACTTGCTGTGGGGAAAACCATAGGGCAGTGCGGCTCCGGTGTCAAGGCTGGAGCGGGCAGGCGCTGCCGCCCGGCAAATGCGACAATATATTTGACAGCAACGGATCTATCGCTCGCGACGTCTGAGAGGAAACGAAAACTAAATGACAGGTACGAGAATTACTTTCCGAAGAGATCGGCTGGATCTTTTCTTGGTGCTTGCGCTTCTGCTTGCGCCTGGCGGCGTAGCCCGGCCGCAGGAAGCGCCGAAGCGCGGAAATCTTCCGGATGCGCCGGCACCCAAACAAAGCGAAACCTATTCAAACCAGAAGTCCGAGAACACACCTCTGAAATCCACGCTGGAGATACTGGGACGAAGATCGGTTTTTTTTCCCGACCTTGCAACAAGCAAGAGAGCCTTCCGCAGCAGGCAAAAGCTGGAGCTCGCGATCGATGAAACGATCGCGCCATCGAGGTTTATGGCCTCGGCCTTCACCGCGGGTATCTCACAGGCACGCAACGTTTTGCCGGGATACGGCCAGGAGTGGGGCGGATACGGAAAACGGTTCGGCTCCTCGATGGCGAGCGGAGCGTCGAGCCATTTGTTCGGAACGTTTCTGCTGCCCGCGATGCTTCGACAGGATCCGCGATACTTTGTGAAGCTGCACGGGAGCGCCGGGCAGCGCATCGGTTACGCGGTTCGCCGCGTGTTGGTGACGCGCACCGATGGAGGCGGGGAAGCCCTCAATTGGTCCGGCGTGATCGGAGCGCTCTTCGCCGAAAGCCTGGCGAACAGTTATCTGCCCGACGAGGAACGCACCGCGGGAAAAACATTCACGCGATTCGGCATTCGCATGGGCTTCAGCGCGGTGAGCAATATCGTGAAGGAATATTGGCCGACGATTTTCAAGAGCTTGCGTATTTCGAGGCTGGTGCCGAGCGAACAATCGGATCCGGGAACCGTGACACCTCCTCGACCCACTATTCCTCCCAGCAAGCCATGACGAAGCAGTGCGGGGCGCTGGGGGCGGCAAGACGTATTACAATAAAAACGCATGGGCCTGTAGCTCAGATGGATAGAGCAGCGGTTTCCTAAACCGCGTGTCGGGAGTTCGACTCTCCCCAGGCCCACCAGATTCCGATGGTAGAGGTTGGGAGACAGATATTTGAGGGATACGCCGCGGCCCGTGCACGCGCCGCGATTATTTGGCGACGCTGGAGAGGAAGGGATAGTGGCTTGCCGCGCCCATGAAGAACAGCATGGGGAGCGTCAGCCAGAAGGAGACGCGCGCAGTCAGAAAATTCCACCGCATCATAAGCTCGGCTTCCGGAGGCAGTGGCGTGCCATGTTCGGCAGCGGCGCGAGTCCAGGCGATGAGGCGCTTCTGTACGCGCCAGACGACTCCCCAGGTATTGAGCAGCATGATCAGGCCGAGCCCGCCGCCGACGCTGATAGAAAGGTGAGCGTTCGAAACTTCAGGGCCGCTGTTCAGAACCAGCACACACCAGGACGCGGCGACCACGACGATCGCAATGGCAATCGCCCGCACCCAGGGATTGTTGCGAAACCCTTTCGCAGGAAGCTGGAGCGGATAGATCAGAGCGTAAGCCAAGAGCCAAACCAGCAGCCACGAGCCGAACGAGCGAAAGACAAGTCCGCGATCTCCGGAATGATGCGCTTCCGCGGACAGGACAATGAGGAAGTAGCGCATACCCACTAGCACGGTCACAAGCGCCGACCAGCGGAACCACGCCATCGCACGGGACATCAGGACGGGGTAGACCTTGACGCGAACGGGCGGATCGAGCTGTTTCATGGTTGGCGTGCCAACGAGATTGAAGAAGTAGAGCAAACCGATCCAAATAATTCCGAAAATGAAATGCATCCAGCGAAGTAGCATCATTTCGTTGACTGCGGGGCCCTGGAGAAATGAAAAGTGGGGGCGCCACTCTTGAAAATATTGCGCGATCAGAAAAAAGGACATGCGTTAGACCTCAGCGGCTTTCGGCAAGATCGGCGTCCGCTTGAATGGGGAAGAGGGTAAACCGGAACGAGACAGGGGTCAAACAAAGAGAATCGACAGTGAAATATGGGAAAGAGGGACGCAGCAGGAGTTGACGGGCTTGGCGCCTCGGCGTAGCGTAGATGAGTGATGCGAATCGGACCACGATTCAGTGGAAAGAATCGCTGGGCGGCGGCCATCGTTGCGATCATGGCGGTGCTCGCTGTGGTGATTGGTCCGTTGTGCGCGCCAATTTGTTCCGCGACTTTTTGCGCCGTGGGCGCGCCGCGGAGCTCAGAGGATGAAGGATGTCATGGCAGCCGCGCTCAGCATAGCGACGGGGCAAAAGGCAGTTTGGCCGCTGTCAAGACGTGCCGCGCCGGAATAAATGTTGTGATACTGTCGAATCCGGAAGAAAAAAGACCGTTTCTCCAAGCGACAAGAAACGCTCCGGTGAGTTTGGATTTCGGAGTGGATTCGAGCGAGCTGGGTGGGCTGAACATTGTCAGCCGGGCGCGATGGCGCGACAGATCAAGCCCTGATTTGCATTCGGAACTTTCTCTCCAAACGATAATCCTGCGGATCTGAGTCGTTCCCTCCAAACAAGAATGGGATGGAAGATTTTCAGCACATCTCCAATCCATCTCGTTTTTTTGCATCGGCAGGTTCCAAAATTTCATCTGCGGAGCTGCATTTCTCGAATTCGGTATGGGCGAGAGAGATAAGCACGCCGGGAGGCGAACATGAGCGGCACAAGAAGGAAATTTTTCCAGGATGCGGCAATCTTCGGCGCGGGCCTGCTTGGAATGAGCAAGAAGCTGTCCGCAGAGTCAATTGGAGGCGCCGGTGCGGCATCTGCGCAAAGCAATCATTCTCAGCATGGCGGTAAGCACGACGCTCATAGTCATCCTGCCAGACATGCGGCGGGCGGCGCGCGCGATCCGTTCCTGCCGATGGTGACGCCGGACATTCCGGATTTGTCTTATGAGATGGACGGCGCTGTAAAAGTTTTTAAGCTTGTGGCCGAGCCGGTGAAGAGAAAGATCGCGCCATTCAAGACGATTGACGTGTGGGGCTACAACGGAAGCTGCCCCGGGCCGACGATTCAGGTGCAGCAGGGCGATCGCGTGCGCGTGGTGTTCGAGAACCATCTGCCGGAGAGCAGTACGCTTCACTGGCATGGGTTGGAAATCCCGATCGAACAGGACGGCGTGCCGTGGATCAGCCAAAAGCCGGTCCCGCCGGGCGGGACTTACACCTACGAGTTCACCGTTCATCAGGAAGGAACATTTTTCTATCACGCGCACAGCGCCATGCAGGAAATGATTGGCCAAATTGGTTTCTTCATCGTGCACCCCGAAAAACCGTACCGCCCGCGTGCCGGCCACGACTTCGGCTTGATCCTGCAAGAGTGGGCCGTGCTGCCGAACAACACCGTGCCGAATACCGCGGCGATGGAATACAACTGGTTGACGTTTAACGGCGTGTCGGGGCCGGCGATCACGCCGATGATCGCGCGGCTGGGAAGCCGAGTGCGACTGCGCATCGTGAACATCGGCATGGACCATCACCCTATACATCTGCACGGGCACCAGTTTGTGATGACGGGCACGGAAGGCGGCCGCGCGCCAGAATCGACCTGGTATCCGATGAACACGGTTCTGGTAGGAGTGGCGCAAGCGCGGGTGGTGGAGTTCGAAGCGAAATATCCCGGAGCGTGGATGGTGCACTGCCATCTTCCGCACCACATGATGAACAGCATGATGGATCTCCTGCGCGACCGTGCGATAGAAACCGCGGACACGACGGACGGGAAAGCGCTCAGCCAGATGGAAACGCTGTCGAAGAGCGTGCCGTTCGAACACATGCACCACTCACCGATTGCGGAGAATGCAAATGCCGTGAAAGGCTTTCCGCAGGATGCCTTCATGGAAATGGGAATGGACGAAGCCGTGGCGAAACCGGAAACGCACGGCCTGCCCGATAACTGGAGCGCGGGGATGATGGGGATGATGACGATGATTCGCGTGCTGCCGGAGAAAGAATATGACGAAATTATCGTGAAGAAAAAATCCGGAGTTCCGGCAGAGAAACACGAGCATCACCTTGAATCGTGAAACCAAGAAGAAGATTCGCCACCCCGACAGCGTCGGGGCAACCGCCGCACACAGAGAGCATAGAAGGGGAAGGCTAGCGATGAAAACACTGACGAGAACTTTCGCGACGGGACTTGCGACGACACTTGCGATTTTCCGCGCTGCGTTCGCGCAGGAGATGCCGGCGCAACAGGAACATGTACAACATCATCACGGAGACATTGCGCTCGTCAGGGCGGAGTATCCGCGAATGGGGCGGGCGCAAGAGCACGCGCAAAGCGCGCTCGTCACGCTGGAACAGTCGCAAAAAATGGCCGGTGAAACGAATCCTACGCTGCGGCAGGCGGACGCCGAGATTCGCGCAGCAAAGGCGCGGCAACAGCAGGCCGGGCTCTATCCGAATCCCGCGGTGGGATACACGGGAGACGAAATTCGCGGCGGCTCGGTGGGCGGCGGCAAGCAGGGATTTTTTGTGCAGCAGACCATCGTGACAGGAGGAAAACTTGCGTCGAGCCGGGAGGTCTTCAGGAAAGAAGCGCAGCTGGCCGAACTGGAAGCGCAAGAGCAGCGGATGCGCGTGGAGAGCGCGGTGAAAATGGCGTTTCTGCGCGTGTTAGCGGCGCAGGAAATGCTGGACGCGCGCCGCGACCTGGAGAAAATTGCGCAAGATACGGCGGAGACGCAGCGGCGGTTGATGAACACCGGACAGGCGGACGAGACGGAAGTGCTGGAAGCGGAGGTGGAAGCGCAACGCATGCGCATGGCCACGCGCATGCAGGAAAACACGCTGCGCGAAGAGTGGCGCTCGCTGGCGGCGGTGATCGGGCGACCGGAAATGCCACTCGCAACGGTGGCCGGCGATCTGGAAAAAGACTGGCCGCAGCTGAACGAGGAGGCGGCCGTAGAAGCAATTGCCAAGGAGAGTCCCGCGGTGCAGATCGCGGATGCCGCTGCGGCGCGTGCGCAGACTGTGCTGACGCGGGCGAAGCGCGAGCCCATTCCCGACATCCAGCTGCGCGGCGGAATGGAGTACAACCACGAAACGCTAGGGAGCGTCCCGTTCGCAAAAGGTTGGGAGGGAATTGCCGAAGTGGGAGTGCAGATCCCCGTTTTCAATAGAAACCAGGGCAATTTAGGGGCGGCCCGCGCGGAAATTGACCGCGCAGTACTGGAAAAGAAGCGCGTGGAGCTGACGCTACGAGAGCGCGCCGCGTCCGTCGTGGACCAGTACGCCAACGCACGGCTGATGGCCACGGAATATAGAGAGGAAATGCTGCCTCTGGCGAGGAAAGCATACGGGTTGATGGTGGACAAGTACGGCCAGATGCTGGCGTCTTACCCGCGTGTCCTCGCAACGCAGCGAAAACTCTACGAGTTGCAAATCGAATACATTGCCGCGCTTGAAGGCGTTTGGACCAACGGCATTGCGCTGCAAGGATACCTGCTGACGGACGGCCTGGAGGCTCCGGCACGGCCCGGCGAGGTTGACCGTCCAGTGCGTGAGATGAACGTGCCCATGCCGGAGCGCACTTTGTCTCCCGGGGAGTCCATGCCGAGGCCGTAGAACACGGGCCTGAGTGCGGGGGCTGAACCGGCACGTGGCGAGTGCGAAACACTAGTACCCCGGTAGCGTTGACCGATAGAAAAATTGCTAGGTACTGTCGAAGATAGGGCGCATGGGTGTGCACGGCTGTGTTTTGCTTCAAACCGCAGGCCGGCAAACCTCCCCTATGTCTATATAAAGGAAGAAGAAGCGGTATTTGCTACTCCCGCTTGATGGCGAGATGACGACCCAAACAAAAGCCGGAAGATACGAATTCATTGATGAACTGGGCCGCGGCGCCATGGGTGTCGTTTATAAGGCTATGGATCCGGTGATCGGGCGAACTGTCGCCGTCAAGACTATCCGGCTGAGTGAGCAGGGCACCGGACTCTCGCGGTCGGAGCTTCTGGCACGCTTTCAGACTGAAGCTCGCGCCGCCGGATTGTTGACCCATCCGAACATCGTGGTGGTTTACGACGCCGGCGAAGAAGACGGCTTGTACTTCATCACCATGGAGCTGGTGGAAGGCAAGAGTTTGCAAACGCTGCTGGATGGCGGGCAGGCGTTTCCTTTGCCGCGCGTGTTGCGAATCATGGAGCAGGCTTGCAGCGCCTTGCAGTTCGCGCACGAACGCAATGTGGTGCACCGGGACATCAAACCGGCCAACCTAATGCTAACCGGCGATGACACGGTAAAAGTGACGGACTTCGGCACGGCGAAAATACTGCAGTTCGGCACGGTGCAGCAAACCGCGCATGTGATGGGCACGCCAAGTTACATGTCCCCGGAACAGGTGAAAGGCCGCGCGGTGGATGGACGCAGCGACATTTTTTCGCTGGGCGTGATGCTCTACGAAATGGTCACGGGCATAAAGCCGTTTCCGGGCCAGAACATCACGACGGTGATTTACAAGATCGTGAATGAGGACCCTGTCCCACCGCGGCAGATTGATCCCTCGATTCATCCCGGAATCAGCGCGGTGGTGATGAAAGCGCTGGTTAAGGAGCCGGACGCGCGCTATCAGAGCTGCCGCGAGATGCTCGAGGATCTTCGGAACTACCGCTCTTTCGGAGGCGCGGGGAACCCGGAAAAAACGATGGTGCTAGGCGGAGCAGGAATTGGCGCCACACCGGACGCGACGGTTGCGGTGAGTGCGGCCGGCGGACGCGGTGCGCACGGGGAGGATCTACAGACGGCAGCAGCAGCACGCTCGTTAACGGCTCGCGCGTCGAGTCCCGGACAAACGCCAGTCATCCGGCGCACTGGGAATGTCGCACCGTACGAGCCGCCAAAGAAGAAAAGCGTGGCGGGGACGATTCTCGCGGCACTTTTCTTGCTTGGCGTGATTGGTTATGGCGGATACAAGCTTCGGCCTCAATATGAATATGCCCGACAACTTCGCGAAACACAAAAAACCGCCAAAGGCGCGCCCGGGACGTCTTCCCCCGGAACCGCAGAATCAGGCATCGCAGCAAAAGCGCCCGCCGATGCGACCGGGAACGAGCCTGTATCGCAGTCGAAGGAGGAAGCCACACCCGGAAGCTCGATTGCGGACACAAAAGCAGTGGAAATAGCTCCTGAAAAACGTGCCCCGCGGAAGATCGAGCCGATAGTGACTTCCGCGGCTGCGGAATACAAAGGCCGGATTGAGCAAGCCGCCGCGGAAAAGGGCTTGAAGAGCCGCCTTAAAATACAAGCCTCCAATAACACGCTGACGCTGTCTGGAAAACTCCGCCCCGTTGAACATCGCGAGATGCTTCAGTTTCTTCGGAATGCACCGGCAAGTGTGCGAGTGGTGGATCATATCGAGTACGACGATACGCCGGATCCCACCGCGACAAACGACTCGGACGGTGGCCATCCCGTTCCCGCTGCAGGACATGGCGCGATTCATGTGGTGTCCGACGTTATCGGCGCTTCCGCGGTGTTGCACGGTCCAACCGGACGCGAGCTGAGTCAGTGCGAGACGCCCTGCAGTTTCAACAATCTGAATCCTGGGCGCTATGGTTTGGAATTAAAGAAGGATGGCTACGAGCCAATGCAGACCGCGCTGCAAATCAAAGCAGGCGACGCACTCGACCAGAAGATCCGATTGGAGTCGCTCGCGAAGGGCTTGTACGTGAGCAGCCGGCCCCCGGGAGCGGATGTCTTTATCAACGGCGCGAAGCAGTCTGGGCAGACGCCAGCAACACTGCCGTTAGCCCCAGGGCAATATAATCTTGTGCTGCGTTTGCCGGGTTATGAAGCATACGCGGGTAGCGTGCAGGTGAAAGATAACATTCAAACGACGCTTGACGTAGAACTGAAGGAGAAAGGGATCGGCCGAGTAGCTTGGGCCGAAGTCACTACAAATCCAAAGGGCGCGGAAATAATCATTGACGGCACATCCAGCGGACAAGTCTCGCCCGCGCGAGTGCAAGTTACCGCTGGCACGCATATCGTGACCCTGAAGTTGGATGGCTATCAGCCCCTGCGCCGCACGGTGCAGGTAACCGAGGGCAGCACGGTCACAGTTGAGGGGACCTTCCGGCCCAAGTAAATGCTGTGAAATGAGCAGTTAAGGTTGCTTAGTACAGTGATGAGAAGGCGAAAACAAGCCTACGCTCTGGTATGGAAGACCCTACCCGACCAGTAACGAATCGTTACATTCTTTCCGACTTAGTCCTAGAACTACTTCAGAAATCAGTTCATAACAAAGGCTTTAGCTCTGGAATCGTAAGGCCGGAGTCGTGCTGGCACTATCAGCAGGCTGTACTGCCCGTGTGGGCTCGTCCCGCGAGCAGAGATAGAACTATCCCAGCCGCTGGTGGACGGTGCGAGAGGCGCGCAAAGACAAGCGAGGAACTCCTTGGCACTTCGAGCAGTAAATCATCTCCAGAAGGGTGGCGGCTCCAAGGCCGATTCCGCAGTGCGTCCGATGAACCGACAGGGTTTGTGGCCGATGAATGGAGCCGTACGCCAGGGGCAGCAGGCCTCTCTTGACGTTAAAGCGTCGGACGTGAATCGCGCCCTGCGAGAGCTGCACGTTTTGCTGCGCGCGCAGAGGCTCTACGAAAAAAACCATCCGCGCGTGTTGGAAAGCCTGGAAGCCTCCTACGAACTGCTGCGCGGCATCGCTGCTCCTCTAAACGGGTTGGAACTGCGCGTGGAGCGAGGCGGAGTGGTGGCACCGAAATTGGGCGAAGCGCACTTGACGGATGCGCGAGGTGAACTGCAAGCGCTCGCCGCCGATCTGCAACGCTCGGGAATTCATTCTCTGATTTTCGGGCGAAAATTCCATGTAGGCGAACTAGACACGCTCTCACAACTGGCCAAGGCAGCGTTGCTAAGATCGGAAGAGCCGGCGAAGCATGGCAGCATGCCGTGGTGGCCGGCGCGACTCTTGGAGAGCGGCGTGGAAGGTATCCAAGTCAATGCGAGCACAGACCGCAAAGTAGACACGGTGCTCGCGAGCCTCATGGCTGCGCTGGTCGCCTACGGCGGAAACTCACCCCCCGAGAGCTCCGATACTCCCATTCAAGTTCCTGAAATCGACGATCTAGTGGCAGCCCTACGTTTGCTGGCCCGGCTCACACCGCCGCTGGAGGTGGCGCGAGGAATTTCTCCGGAAGAAGCGGCGCGCGCCATCCACGGAGCAATGGAAGAAGCCACGCGGGAAACGGTGCGCATGCTTCTGAGCGCGATGGCGGTCTACGCGCCGCGAGACTCCGAACGTCCGCAGCCATATCTGCTGCGCTTGTCGGAAAGCCTGATCTTCGAATTTCTGAGCGCGGAATTTTCCGCTGGTACACTCACGCCGATAAAAGTGCGCCCGACATTCAACCGCCTTGGTGATGTGCTTGTGACGGCAGGCGGGTACTCCGGGCCGCACGCTTCCCAACACTTGTCATCCCTGGCCACGGCCTGGGCCATGGAGACAGTCCGGGAGCAGCTGCTCGAAAAATTCTGGCTCGAACTAGCTCCGCGCGAAAAGTCCCAGGTGTTGCGCGGTCCGGAGGTCTGGACCGTGCCGGTGATTGCGCTTCGTCAAACATTGGGACAGCTTGCCGAGGCTGGAGCCGACGCTCCGCGGCGCGAAGCGCGCAATATTTTGCTGAATTATGCGCGCCGCCTGGAGATTACCGATCCTGCCGCTCGCCGAGCGGTTGCAGCGGGCTTGAACGAAGTGACGGCGATTATCGAGTCGCTTTGGCCCAATCAAGTTCCAGAAGATTTGAGCCGCGGCGCGATGAACGCGCTGGAGAAAGAAACGATCCCGGAAACCGGGGCGCTGCTTGCCGCTTTTCTGGAAACGCTGGGGCGAATCGCGGTGAGCCGGGCGGACTATGCGGGCTTCGAAAACATTCTGACGGGGCTGGAACGCGCGCCACGTGACGTCGAGCATGACCACCTCGCGGCACTGACACAGCGGCTGGTGGCGCAGGACCGCTGGCTGATGCTAGTCGATGCGGCGCTCGCCAATCGCGCCCTGGATCCCGTGCTGCCTCGTCTGCTGCAGCGCGACCCGGAGCGATTACTCGACCGCTTGACACTGCTTCTGACCGAGCCCCGGAGCGCGGAGCAAATACCGGCCATGGCACGGCTCTTGCGGACCATTGGCGTGCCCGTGCTGAATCTGCTCGAAACGCGCCTCTACGAAGCGCGGCGGCAGCGCGTGAGCGCCGCAATCAAGCTGCTTGCGGCGGCAGATACGGATCGCCTGCTGCGCGGCCTGCCGCGGGCACTGGCAAGCTGGGAATGGAATTTGCAAGACCTTGCCGTCAGCGAAATTGCACGGCCCGCCAACGCGGCATCCGCGCGGAGCGCCGCCTTCGTGTTTTCCGCGATACTTGCGGACGCTCATCCCCTGGTCGTGCCGATGATGATCGATCAGATCGGCCTCGCCCAGGAGACGACCGCCGTTGCCCAGTTGATGGAGATCGCCGCGGGCGAGCACGAAATTCTGCGCGACCTGTTTGTACGCATCAAGGCCATCGAAGCGCTCGGCCGCATGCACGCTGACGAGGCCGGGGAACTTCTCCGCCAACTCGCCGAAGGGCGCGAAGGACTGGCTTACGCGGAGCCGTCGGGTCTACGCGCCGCTGCGGAAGACGCCCTTGCTCTCCTGGAAAACCGCCCGTCCTCAGCGCGCGTTCGCGCGGCATTTGAAGCAGCGGCACAGTCCCACGCGGGCTATATCGTCCCGCGCCGGTACGTGCGCGTGCCGCTCGAATCACCTCTGCGCGCGCAAATCGATGGTGCGCAAGCGGGCCTCGCGCGAGTTAAAACCATCAGCCTGGGCGGAGCCTATCTGGAATCTCCAAAGAAATTGAGCGTTGGCGACTCTATCCAGCTCGAGGTGCGCTCCGGCTTGCGCAAGATTCATTTCACCGCCGTCGTCCGCAACATCGGTCCGGAAGGAAGCGGCGTCGAGTTTGTGCACATGAAAGATGAAGACCGTGAAAAACTCCGCCGGCTGGTGCAGCGGCATCTTCCAGTTTGATTTCTCACCTCTCTCGAATTCTCATTTCACCCTTCTCCGCGAAAATCCCAATGTTGTTCTGACGGCTGAAAATGGACACGGCGTTCATTTTGGCGGCGGACCCGGCACTGCTAAACTGGTCGTATTGACGAAAGCGAAGCGGCGCGCGGCGAGAATGGAGCTGGGTCCATGACGACGGAATCGTGGGTGAAGGTCGTCGGGACACTGGGGGGATTGTGCACCACTTTTGCGTTTGTCCCGCAATTGGTGAAGATCTGGAAGCAAGGCGGCCGCGATCTGTCCTATGGAATGTTGGCTCTCTATTTGATCGGAGTATCGTTGTGGTTTATCTATGGCCTGCTGCTGCACGCGCTGGCAATCATTCTCACGAATGGCTTCACGGGGCTGCTGATCGCCTTTGCTACCGTCCTGAAGGCCTGGACGGATAACAAAGTCGCGAGCAAGGAAGCACTTCGGGGCGAAACGGCTGAATAAGTACTTCGAATCGCAAACTCCCGTTGCAAACATCCTGAGAAAAGAATGCGCGGCCCGCCTGCGGGCCTAGTGGGCCGGCGCTTGCCGTATGGCGTCGCGCCGGTAAGTCCGCAAGAAGGGCGGCAAGGCACGACATTCGCTTTGCCCATGCCCTTTTCGCACTTTGCCGCTTGCCAAGTTCTCCAGCAAAGCTCATGCTGCGGCGGTTGTTGGGGCGCGTCGGCGGGAGCAAGATTTTCCTTGTCCAGCAACCCAGGGGCGACACGGCGGGGATGGTTCTTCTTAAGGAACACGGAGCGTAATTTTTCAGTTGAATGCGGCGATTTATTGAAGTAAAAGCCCAGTATTCAATCACGTACGCAGTACAAGGCGGGTAGCTCCGCCACCGCTAGGAGTAGCGGAAGTTGGACGGGTTCCGACTAGGAGGAAAACATGGAGCGCGGGCAAAGTGTGTTTGCGTTGATCGTTCGCGGGTCGACATTGACAGTGCTGCTGTGCGTGTTGGTGCTGATTTGCGCGGGCAAAGCTGCGGCGCAAGTCAACACGGCAACCCTTTCCGGAACAGTGACGGATCCGCAGGCCCTGGGGGTGAAGAGCGCGAAAGTGACGGTCACGAATGTTGCCACCGGCTCCGAGCGCTCCGGCGAAACCGATGACACCGGTCGTTACAGTCTGGTGGGACTCCCTCCCGGACGATACAAAATGAGTGTTGATGGCGGAGCGAGCTTTGCTGCCTACCGGAACGAGTCCATCGTGGTAACCGTTGGTGAGAACGCTACGCTGGATCCCCGCCTGGAACTACGTGGGTTGCAGCAGAGCGTCACGGTGACCGCGGAAACGGCGGCGATTGAAACAGCCAAAACAGACGTCTCGCAAACCATCGAACAGCGCCGGATCGACAATCTTCCCATCAACGGGCGCAGCTACATCAATTTCACGCTGATCAATTCTCAAACGACCCGGGATGTCGCGCCGACAATCGGCCCCGCGCCGAGCAGCGGACTGAATTTCGGTGGACAGAGGGCGCGTTCGAACATGGTGAGCGTGGACGGCGCGGACGCGGTGGACAACTCCATCAATGGAATCCGGGCGACCGTCTCGCAGGAGGCGGTGCAGGAGTTCCAGCTGATTCAGAGCAACTACAACGCGGAATACGGCAGGGCCACGGGCGGCGTCGTCAATATCGTTACGAAAAGCGGTGGTAACGACTTCCATGGCAATGCTTTCGGATTCCTACGCAATAAGGCGTTTCAATCGCGCAATGCCTTTTCTGGCCAGGTAGACCCGATCACGGGGCAACTCAACCCCGTCAAGCAGGGCTTCACCCGCGTGCAGGCCGGTGCGACCCTAGGCGGCGCGTTCAAGAAGGACAAGACCTTCTACTTTTTCTCCTATGAATACACGCAGCGTGAAGAGACCGGGTTTTCGAGTATTGGTGCGGGAAATTTCGGATTCGCCCCGTTGAACTGCGGCACAGGCTGTCCGCTGAACGGTCTGCCGATGACGGCTTCGCAGGCGACTGCCGTGAATTCTCTCCTTCAGGCAGCAACGGCCAGCGGAAGTTTGGCTCTCCTAAATCTGGCGAAAGGCTACGCGGCCTTCGTCGGATCCGCAGCGAGCGTAGCGG
>Ga0307479_10000435_pt1 | contig 37545 bp, 33 predicted proteins | sample atmos_gasesECM4C_FD_203743 | JGI IMG/M metagenome (GOLD analysis project Ga0307479, IMG submission 203743) | Hardwood forest soil microbial communities from Morgan-Monroe State Forest, Indiana, United States - atmos_gasesECM4C_515 | ecosystem: Environmental > Terrestrial > Soil > Temperate...
GTAACCGGATCGAGGCGCGCCAGCGCCTCCATCGCCTGGTCGGTGCGCAGCGGGTGGATGTCCTTCTTATATTCACGGCTGGAAGCGTTCGTCCACACGCCGCCCGTTGTGACGTACGCCCCGGCCCCGGTCTCAATCGGATAAGAGGGGAGGGCGATTCCGAAGCCCACGTTTCCTGCGAAGAAGCTGCTATACGGGCTTCCGTTGTAGATCGACCACACGTTGTTTCCCGCATCCGGGCAATTGCCGGACTGGTTTGGCATTAAGATGTTAAGCGCCGCGCTGCAGGACGTGCCGGACGGGCCAGCGGCCGGTTGCCCCAATTCGAGCGAGGACACGACGTTGGCGTATCCCGACGTGATGTTCGGTGCCGGGATGTAGGCTCCTTCGGCGTAGTTGCCGTAACCCGCGCCGAAGTTGAAGCTCGGGACGACGTACACTCCGCGCAGATACGCCTGCGCGTAAGAGCTCGATGCCAGAGTTCCCTCGACGACCAGTTGTGTTGCGCTGTAGTTGTTGGGGGAGCCCTCGCTGACCGTTCCCTCGATGTCCACGCCCATTGTAGAGCCTGCTAACACACCCGACCCTGGTGCGCCATTTAAACCGACGGCCACGTTAGATCCGCCGCTGAGCTTTGCCTGTTGAATGTTGGAATTGCCGAGGTTCGAGGTACTCGTCCAGAGGGGAATGTAATTCTTCTTGCCTACGCCGGTGATGGTGGGATTTAGGGAATTCTGCTTATCGGCTGAAGTATCCGATTGACACAGCGCCCACGAACAGGTAAGGCAAAACAACAAAATACCCATCGCTTTCCAATTCTTCATATAGCCTCCTTGGCGGGCGATTGCGCCCGCAGATTTGATTTTGAATTCACCAGGGAAACTACCGGAAAGGGGCCCGAACGTCGATCTCGGGAAAAGCGTTCGCGAGATCGACGAGCCAGCCGATGCTGCCATATCGGGGCGTCCCCGTCCATGGCACTTGAGGCTAATCTGGTGGCACGTCTGGGTAATGTTGTCCAAGACGTGTTGCTGGGGGAATCTAGACAGAGTCAGCCGCGTCCTGGGTAACCATATGTCTCCGCATGTGGCATTTTAGCCGTGCCTACGGCACGGACTCAAAATCCTGGCCCTCCCGCCACTGAACGTGGTGGGCTATTGTCAGGCGTCACTCATGGGACGGAAATGCCGAGCTTCGCTCGACCGGACAGCCGAGGGCGCCACTCCCCACATTTGTCTATCCGTTTTGTTGGCTATCCAGTCTATCCAAGCTGTTGAGCCTCAAGCAGAAATCCCTGAATCCAGCCTATAATTTCTGCTCACGGTTCTGCTGACTCCGCGTCTATTCCTATGCAAGCCTGGGTACGGCATTGACACTGGGCTGCGAGGGAATGACAAGAACATGCCGGCCGATGTTTGGGCAATAACACTTGCGGTTGGAGAACGGACGCTCGCGAGAGCGAAGTATCGGGCGGAAAGAGTCGGCGGTAACCGGGACAACGAGAACGGACTTAGTGTGCACCAGGACCCCGCGCGGGGCCGCATGGCTGGTCAAGAACGCCGCATCGACGATACGATTCTCATCCGCGAGGCGCAGCGGGGCAACCGTGGCGCCTTCGAGGAATTGGTGCGTCACTACGATCAGGCGGTCTTGCGGCTGGCGCTGCATCTTACCGGCACCGAGCACGACGCCCAGGACGTCTATCAGGACGCCTTCCTCAAGGCCTATAAGAACATCGGAAGCTTTCGGTTCGAATGTTCTTTCTATACCTGGATTTATCGCATTGTGACTAATCTTTGCCTGGATCACCTGCGCAAGAAGACGGTGCGCAAGGAAGATGCGCCGGTGGCGAAAGATGGGAACGGCGGGGAGTACGATCTGCTGGATCAGGTGCCGGATGGGCGGGCGGGAGCAAATCCGGAGCGCGATTTGATGCGGCGGCAGTTGGGGGCGCGGATTTCTGGCGCGCTGGAAAAGCTAACGCCTCGCGAGCGCATGGTGTTTGAGCTGAAGCATTATCACGGATTGAAGCTGAGGACCGTGGGCGAGATTTTGAATACTACGGAAGAGACGGCTAAGAATACTTTGTTTCGGGCTACACAGAAGTTGAGAGGACAGTTGGCGGATATGAGGTAACGGCAAGAGCCGGACTGCGTCCGGCGGACGGGCAAGAGTGCCCGTCCCCACACGAGCTGGGATGGCTCGATGGAGGTGCGAATATGAAATGCGAATGGGTTCGGGAAAATATCACGCTGCAGGTTTATGGCGAACTAGCGGATGATGCGCGTCATGAACTGGAGCAGCACGTGGAGCGCTGCGCCGACTGCGCCGCGGAACTGAAGGCCGAGCGGGAATTTCACGCCTTGTTGACGCAGGAGCGGGCTTTTGAGCCTACGCCGAACTTGCTGACGGCCTCGCGCATGCGGCTGCAGGAAGCGCTGGAGACGGCCGAGCAGGGCGGGTTCTGGCGGCGGCTGGCGTTCGATCCCACGAACTGGTTGCGGCAGGTGCGCTTCTCGCCTGCGCTGGCATCGGCGATCTTGATTCTCGGCTTCGCTGGCGGTGTGGGAACTTCTTATAAGGTGCTCGGTCATCAGCCTGCGGGCACAACCCCGAGCGCGGCTCCAACTCCCGCCGAGGCTTCGATTACCGGCATCCGTTCCATCACGCAGGATCCGGGAACGAATCAGGTCAACATCAAGTACGACACGGTTTCCACGCTGGAGACGCAGGGATCGCTGAACGACCAGCGCATCCAGCAATTGCTGTTGTTTGCCGCCCGCAATAATTACAATTCCGGCGTGCGCATGGATTCCGTGGATCTGCTGACTAAGAAGCCTGATGTTTCGCAGGTGCGCGACGCGCTGATTTACGCGCTGCGTTATGACACGAACCCAGGCGTGCGGCTGAAGGCGCTGGATGGTCTGGGCAGTTTCGTGAAGGATGATGTGCGAGTGCGTGACGTGGTGCTGGAAGCATTGGTGAACGATGCGAATCCGGGCGTGCGCACTGAGGCCCTGCGGTTGATCGAGCCGGTGAAGGCCGATGGAAGCGTGCGTGGTGTGCTGATGACTCTGGCGGCGAAGGATCAGAGCCAGTACATCAAGTCGCAGGCGCGGACTATGCTGGCGCAGTTGCCGGAGATTGATTGAGAAGATAAGGATGCGAGCCGAAAAGCAGGTTCCTCACCGGGCTTGGCGCCCGGTTCGGAATGACAAGAGGTCAAGAGTCGGAATGACAAGAGGTTGCGGTTCGGAATGACATACGGAAACTGAGGTCTTTATATTTTGAAACGTTCGCCACAATTCGTCGTCCTGGCATGCGCGCTGGCTATGTTTGCGCAGCCATCGGCAAGAGCGCAGGAAGCGCCGATGTCGCAACAGAATGGCGCCTGGAGCCAGGCGCTATCGGGCACGGTAGCCGCGGCCAGGAATGTGAGAGTCAAGCTGGATATGGGCTCCGTGGTGTTGCACGGAGGGGATCAACCGGGAATCAACTACATGGTTCACGCTCTTTGCTATTCGTCGGAGAAAGAAGCGCGCCGTCAGTTTGCATCCCTCAAAATTAACTCTTACGTGAAAGGCGATACTGCCTGGATCGTGGCGGAATGGCAGGGAGGACGTCCGCGGAAATTTTCCGGAGAATTCGTGATTAACCTTCCCCGCAATACAGATTCAGTCAAGATTGAAACGGGTGGAGGCGGAGTGGAGGCGAGCAGTATCTCCGGACGCGTGGACATTGAGAGCGGCGGCGGAAAGATCAGGGTGGATGATATAGGCGGTTCGGTGGGCGTGGAGACCGGAGGCGACTCGATCGACATCGGGACGATCGGCGGAGATTTGAAGCTGGAGACGGGCGGCGGAAACATCTCGATCCGGTCGGTCAAGGGGAACATTCACGCGGAGACGGGCGGAGGCAACATACTTGTGTTGTCCGGCGAACAGGGAGCCGCGGTCGAATCGGGCGGGGGCAACGTCGAGATCAAACGTTGTTTGGGAAAAGTGAAGGCGTCGACAGGCGGAGGCAGCATCAGCCTGGGAGAAATTGGCGGCCCTGCGGAGATTGATACTGGCGGAGGCAGCATTCGTCTGACTTCCGCGAAGGGGCGGGTGGGTGCGAATAGTGGCGCTGGAACGATTGAACTTTATGGTGTTCCGTCGGCGCGGGTGGAAACGGGCGCTGGGGGCATTACTGTGAAGCTCATTAACACGGGCGCGGACCGCAACGATTCCGTGCTCGAAACCGCCGCGGGCGACATTACCGTCTACATTGCGGCAGATCTTGGGCTTTCCGTACGCGCCAGCGTTGAGCTGGGGAATGGACACCACATCACATCGGAGTTCCCCGATATCCACATTGCCAGCGAAGGCGATCAGTGGAGCGCGAGGACGCTCACCGCGGAGGGTACGTTGAATGGTGGCGGTCCCGTGTTGAAGGTGCGGACGACGACCGGCGATATCCGCTTCAAGCGTGCGAAGCAGTAAGTGGTGTTCTTCAGCAAGCGGGTGCGGGGGAAAAACATTCAGGGAGGCTGGCCATGCGCAAACAGTTTCTGAAGACGATCGTGATACTGCCGTTGCTGCTGAACTTTTCGCACGCCGCGCAGCGATGGACGGTGGACCCGTCGCAGCCCTTCGGCATTCCCAGCGAGGAGTCTGGCACAAGCTCCTATCTCGGAGTTGATATTGCAGATATTACTTCTGACCGCCTGGGCGCGCTAAAGCTGAAGGAAGAGAAGGGCGTGGAAGTGACCATGGTCGACCAGGATGCCCCCGCAGGCAAGGCTGGGATTAAGGAACACGACGTCATCCTGACCATGAACGGAACCGCGATCGAAAGCAAATCGCAATTACAGCGGATGATCCATGAAACTCCGGCGGGACGCCTGGTCACGCTTGAAGTCAGCCGCGATGGACAGCCGGTCACCATCAAGGTGCAACTGGCGGACCGCCGCAACGAATTTTCGCACTCCATGAAAAATGGGGACTGGGACAAGAATTTCCATGTCGAGATTCCGCCGATTCCGAACTTGCCGGATGTTGACGTCCCAAACATTGGCGTGGTTTACGTGCATTCGTCCATGAGAAGCGGGGTGATGGTGGAGAATCTCACACCGCAACTGGGCGAATTCTTTGGCGCCAAGAGCGGAAACGGAGTGCTGGTGCGATCGGTGGAAAAGGGCAGTCGCGGGGATAAGGCCGGCTTGCGGGCGGGCGACGTTATCATTCGCGTTGGCGATCAGCAAGTTCACGATACCAGCGACTTTACTCACGCCTTGCACTCTCACAGTGGTGCGGGGTCGGTGAGCGTGGCGGTGATCCGCGACAGAAAGGAGCAGACTCTTACCCTAACTTTGCCGGAGCGTAAGCAATCCGGCGAGATGATGGAGGAGAGTCTGGATGGGGCCGAGGAGGGCGCGGAAATGGAGATCGACCTGGGCAAACTGAATGACGAGCTTGCCGAGCTAACGCCGCAAATGGAATTGGCAGTGGAACTGGCAACGAAAGACGCGCTCAAGGCGTCGGCGGATGTGCGCAAAGCGCTGGACGCGCAGAAAAAGCAACTGAAGGAGCAGTCGGAGAAACTGCAGAAAGAACTCCAGCCAGAGATCAGGAAGCAGATGGAAAAGAGCCGCCAGAAAATGCAGCAGGAAATGGAGCGGCTGCGCCGCCAGATGCAAGGAGACTGGCTGGATATCTAGCCCCCAACCCCGGCTGTCATTCCGGAGCGGAGGGACCCGCTGTTTGACACAACATGCCTGTCCACAGCCTTGACAAAACTTCTCTCCGAACCGATAATCCTCCTTCAACCTCCGCCGAGTTCCCCCAAACGCGGCCGATAACTTTCACTCGTATCCAGCAAATCCCGCCCAGGACAATCGGGATGACCCAAGACTACGCCCCGGTCAACTTCGCTGCTTGCTCAACAAAAAGAATCGCCAAACTCCGCTTACTGAAATCCGCCATCCTCGCATTCATATTCTGCGCAGCAGCGATCTCCTCGCGCGCACAAACCTACACCACTCTGTTTAACTTCACCGGCACCACCGCTGGATATAACCCCAGCCCGCTAGTCCAGGGCTTCAACGGCAATTTCTACGGCACGACCATGTCGGACGGTGCGAATGGCGCCGGCACGGTTTTCGAAATTGGCGCAAGCGGCCAGGAAAAAACAATTTATGCTTTTTGCTCTCAATCAAATTGCCTGGATGGCAAATCTCCAGGTGCTGGACTTATACAGTCCACCAACGGTGCTTTCTACGGAACGACGATGTGGGGCGGCGCGAACGGTGGGGGTACGATTTTTAAAATTACTCCCAGTGGAAAGTTGACCACCCTCTACAATTTCTGCTCTCAGGCCGCTTGCTACGACGGCGCAACTCCTGAGGCCGCACTCCTTCAAACTAGTAGCGGAAACTTTTACGGAACCACCTATTTTGGGGGAAAAGCTGGTTGGGGAACCGTATTCAAACTCAGTGCGGCGGGTGTATTCACAACGCTGTACAACTTCTGCTATCTCAACGAATGCACTGGCGGCTTCCAGTCAACTGCGCCCTTGATCCAAGCTGGTAATGGAAATCTGTACGGGATCCTGTCAGCTGGCGGAGACACCGGGTACGGCATTATTTTCCAAATGAGTCCAGCGGGGGCATTAACTACCCTTCACACATTCTGTTCCCAAGCGAGTTGCACCGACGGCGGAGGTCCCTACGGAGGTTTGGTGCAAGGAAGCAACGGCAAACTTTACGGCACAACTTCCGTTGGCGGCTCCCATGAAGCCGGAACGGTGTTCGAAATCACCACTGATGGAAAGTTCACAACCCTCTATAACTTTTGCACGAGTTGCACCGACGGCAATACCCCTTATGCCGGATTGGTGCAAGCGACGGACGGAGACTTCTACGGCGCGACATCCGGGGGCGGCTCTTACGGGCCCGATGGCGCAGGAACAATTTTTCAGATCACTCCCGCAGGGAAGCTGACCACTTTGTACAGCTATTGCGGTTTATACTGTGACCCGGAAACCTCCACGACCCTCATCCAATCCACCAACGGGGCGTTCTACGGAGCGACGATCCAGGATTACGAAGCCTTCGCCGGCACCGTCTATCGCCTGTCGATGGGCTTGGCTCCATTTGTTGAAACACTACCGGCCTCCGCTAAGGTTGGAGCCTCGGTCATCATCTTGGGAAACAATCTGACCGGCACAACCGGCGTAACCTTCAACGGCACGCCCGCAACTTTCACCGTCATCTCCTCCACGGAAATCAAAACCACCGTGCCCGCGGGCGCAACCACAGGCACGGTGCAAGTGACCGTGCCCGGCGACATACTCAACAGCAATATCGCCTTCCGAGTCATACCGTAGGCGGCAGCTGAAAGGCTCGAGGCTCTCCAAAGGAACTGTCATCGCGAGCGGAGTAGGATCAGTCGCAACGCGAATAATCCTGCGAGTCGGGGGCCATGTGGTTTGCGCACAACTAAGAATTACCTATTCCGCACAATCCTGGAAGCTTCGTGGAAGACGGGCCAAACGTCGATAATGTGATCACGCGAAGCGCGGGACCTTGGTTCTTGCCTGCACCACCAGCGCCTCCGCAGCAGGCAAACACCAAGATCCCTCGCTTCGCTCGGGACGACAACGTTTCTTAGTCCAACGTGCGTCTAAGAATTTGCCGTCTGGCGCAGAGCCATCGAAGCCAGGCAAACTTTGTTCCGTCCCGCCTGTTTGGCCGCGTAGAGCGCGGAGTCTGCGGCCTTCACCAACCTGTCCCGGGATGTGCCATGGTCGGGGAATACAGCGGCGCCCGCGCTTATGGTTACGGTGCGGGGCACTCCGGGAAACTGCCAACCTTCGACCATCTTCCGCAGTTTTTCCGCGACGGCCAGAGCCTGGTCGGTGTTGACTTGGGTCAGCAAAATCCCAAATTCCTCGCCGCCGTAACGGCAAACCACATCAACCTTGCGTAGCTGCTGGTGAAACAGGGAAGAAGTTTGCCGGAGAACTTCATCTCCCAGGACGTGCCCGAACTCATCATTCAGCCGCTTGAACTGATCGATATCAGCCATGATGACCGCCATTCCGGTTTCGTAGCGGCGGGCGCGTTCGATCTCCTCCATAATGCGCAGTTCGAAAAATCGGCGATTGAAAATGCCAGTCAGGCCGTCCAGGTAGGCGAGTTGCTTTACGCGCTCGACGTAGTGCGCATTCTGGATGGCGGTGGCGCAAATATCGGCTACCGATTCCAGGGACTGCTGATCGCCGTCGCGGAAGGCATCAGCCTTGTCGCTGTCGAGGGCGAGTACGCCCAGCGTTTGCCCGAACGATACCAAGGGAATGCACAGGCGCGCGGCGGTTTCCGCAAAGAACTTAGTTCCGACAGGTGCTCGACTGAGGTCCTTTTCTATCGACGTGCGACTATCGGCGAGAATGCCTGCCCAGGGTTCCGCAGTGGCGGCGAAGCGCCCACCCTCCGGAATGCAGGGGGTGAGGGTTCCGTGGTGCGCGCGGAGAACCAGGTCGTGGTCTTCGCGCAGAAACAGCGACACATGCGACACGCGGAAGGCTTCCTGAATCAGTCCGCAGACTTTGCTGAGAAGATCTTCCAGGTCCAGAACGGCGGTAGTCTGTTGGGCAATGGCGTTGATGGCCTGCAGTTGCCGGGCGCGTTGCTGCTCCAGCGAATAGAGGCGGGCGTTCTGCAATGCGATCGAAGCTTGCGTGGAGAACAGCGTGAGCAGATCGATGGTCTCGGAGTCGAAATGGTCCACGCGGTCGCTCTGGCAGTCGAGCACCCCCACCACTTCGTCCCGCACCATCAAAGGAACAGCGAGTTCTGAGCGTGTGGACTTGGCGGAGCAGAAATAACGCTGATCTTTGCTGACGTCGGGCGAAAAAACGGGCTGCTTCTTGAGCGCTGCCGCTCCGGTAATGCCCTGGCCGGGGGGCAATAGAACTTTGTCCTGGCCCTCGTCCCAGCCAATCTGCGAGCGGACGTACAACTGCTGCGACTGCTGGTCGAGCAGCAGAATCGCCACATTCCGCAGATGAAAATAGTCGTGCGCGATGCCCAGAATGCGCTGCAACACCTCGTCCAGATCAAAGGTGGAGAGCACCGCCTGGCCCGCATCGTACAGGACCGCGATGTTATTCATGCGTCAGGAGATATCGTAACGTGGCGGGGGCGGGTACCAAGGTTCCGAAAGTAACGTAGCGCCGGTGCCTATTTCCATTTCCGAGCCGTGCGGATCAGGCCATAGGCGACGACGCAAAACCAGAAGTCGACGAGCAGGCCGACGTCGAGCTGGAAGGGCCGGTGGCGAGGCAACGGCAGGGATGGAGCGAGTAGGAAGTACGCTATGTTTCCGAGAATTACAGCGAATAGAGCTTGGAGGAAATTAACCAGCACAGATGTTTTAGACGCCGGATTCATCGCTGGCGGGTACCCATTTTCAAACCGTCACTGTCCAGAAGGCTGTCCCTGCTAACATTCCTCAATAACCTCTGCCATGCTTGAACTCACTACCCCGGTGCAGTACGTCAAAGGAGTCGGTCCGAAGCTGGGGGAAATTCTCGCGACCAAGGGCATTGCCACGGTGGGTGATCTGCTCTACTACATGCCTTTCCGTTATGAGGATCGGCTGAATCCGCGCGGGATCGCGGAGTTGCGTCCCGGGGAAATGGCCACCGTGATTGGCGAAGTGCGTAACTCTGGACTGTTTCGCACGCGCAAGATGCCAATCTTCCAACTGACTGTGGGGCAAGGCCGATCGCGCCTGAAATGCCTGTGGTTCAACGCCACTTATCTCCAGGACAAGTTCAAGGCGGGCGAGCTGATCGCGCTTTATGGGAAGGTGGAAGAAGACAAGAATGGAGAACTGCAGATCATCCAGCCGCAGTTTGAGATGTTGGGTGACGCCGGTGACGGCACGGAGGACAAGGCTGCTGCGTCGCTTGAAGTGGGGCGCATTGTTCCGATCTACGAGTCGGCGGGACAGGGACGGGTGACGGCGCGCTGGTTTCGTCGAGTCATCCGCAAGGCGCTGGACGACCTGACTCCAGAGATTGCCGAGACTATCCCGGCGGCTGTGCGCGAGCGCCTGGCGCTGGTTTCGCCGCGCGAGGCTCTGTGGAAGGTTCACTGGCCCGAGCCGGGGGAGAGCTTCGAAGATTTGCAATCGTCCCGGACGCCCGCGCACGTGCGGCTGATCTTTGAAGAATTGTTCTTCATCGAACTCGGACTGGAGCTTAAACGGCGTCAGCAAAAAGCGGAAACCGGAATCGCATTTCGCACCGATGACCGCGTTCGCCAGGCGATTAAGAAAATTCTGCCCTTTCATCCCACTGCGGCGCAGAAGCGCGTATTGAAGGAAATTGCCGAGGACATGCAAAAGCCTCATCCCATGCGGCGTTTGCTGCAGGGAGACGTGGGCTCGGGCAAAACCATCGTGAGCTTCCAGGCTGCGATCATTGCCATCGAAAATGGTTATCAGGTGGCGCTGATGGCGCCGACCGAAATTCTGGCGCAGCAGCATTATTTTTCGGCGCGCCGGATTCTGGAGAATGCCGGATACCGCATCGTCCTGCTGACCGGATCGCTGGAGTCCGATCGCAAGCGCGAAATCCGCCGCCATATTGCCCAGGGAAATGCGCAGCTTGTCATCGGCACGCACGCTTTGCTGGAAGAGAAAGTTGAGTTCGCGAAACCTGGGCTGGTGATTGTCGACGAGCAGCATCGCTTTGGAGTATTGCAGAGACTGAAGTTGATGAAGAAATCCGGCGACAGCGGCGAGCGTACACGTGTGGCGACGGGCGCTCCCGCCCGTCCAGCGCAAGGTTCGAAACAAGAGTCCGAGCAAAATCCCGCCGAGCCTGATGTTTTAGTCATGACCGCCACCCCGATTCCGCGGACGCTGGCGTTGACTCTCTATGGGGACCTCGATATCAGCGTGCTCGATGAACTTCCGCCGGGGCGAACTCCGATCGTAACCCGACGAGTGACGGATGATCGCTCTGCCGAAGTGTGGGATTTTGTGCGCAAGCAGGTTGCGAAGGGAAACCAGGCGTATGTGGTCTATCCAGTAATCGCCGAAAGCGAAGAGACCGAACTGAAGGCCGCGATCAAGATGTACCGCGAACTTAGCGGAAAAGTCTTCGCGGATATGAAAGTCGGGCTGCTGCATGGCCGTCTGGATTCGGATTTGAAAGATCAGGTCATGCGCATGTTCCAGAAAGGCGAGTTGCAGATTCTGGTTGCAACCACGGTGATTGAAGTCGGCGTGGATGTCTCTAACGCAACCGTGATGGTAATTGAGCACGCGGAACGCTTTGGGCTGGCGCAACTCCACCAGTTGCGTGGGCGGATCGGGCGCGGGGCCGCGAAGTCCTATTGCATCTTGATGACTGGAGGCAAAGTCACGGAGGAAGGCGATCGCCGTCTGGACGCGATGACGCGGACCAATGACGGATTCCAGATCGCCGAGCTCGACCTGGAACTGCGTGGGCCGGGAGAGTTCTTCGGCACGCGGCAGGCGGGCATGCCGAACTTCCGCGTAGCCAATCTGATTCGCGACCGGCAATTGCTGGAGTTAGCCAAGCGCGAAGCGGCAGCGGTGATGGCCGGGCCGAATGCTGAAGTAACGCAGCTAGAAATCAGCCGCGCACTGGTGGCGCTGCGCACACGCTGGCAGCGCACCTACGGATTGGTCGAGGTAGGTTAGAAAGCGACGTCAGTTTTGATCGCCCGCCCCGTGTTTCCCCTTGCAAACTTTGCAGTTCGTCGGGGGCAACGAATTGTCCACGCGATGATGCACCGTGGGAATCGTGCGCAGGTACGCGAATATATCCTTGAGGTCCTCGTCGGTCATATTTTTATACCCGACGAACGGCATTACAGAACTGAGTTCGCGAGCCCCCACTTTCCCGGTTCGCATCACCTGGAGAAAAAGGCCCTCGTCGTAATAGGAAATACCAGACGGATCTGGCGTGATATTAGCGCTCGTCACCGTAGGCAGAGGGCCGTTGAACGTAGTGCCGCCAGCGAAGGCCAGAGCCTGGTTGAATTGTCCGCGATCCTGCGGTGTGTGACAGCCAGCGCACGATGCCATGCGGACCAGATGCTCGCCGCGTTTTACCGCGCTCGATACATCGGGAGCGGGAACGGGAGCGGTCAAAGGTTCGGGCGCATTTCGTATGAGGTACTTCACCGGGAAGATAATTTCCGTCTTCGGCAGGTGGTTACGGACCGCCGGCAGCGAACGTAGATACACGACGATCGATGCAAGATCTTCGTCGGACATGGCGCGAAAATGTTCGTAGGGCATCAGCGGGAACAAGGTTCGTCCATCGTGGCCAATGCCTTCGCGAATCGCTCGCGCGAATTGATCGTCAGTCCAGCTTCCGGCGCCGGTTTCCGGGTCCGGCGTAAGGTTGGGAGCTATGACGACTCCCGGGAGATTTTTTTCGGGAAAAACCTGGCCGCCGCCCAGCCTAGCTTCCAGCGGCGGGCCACCCCGCGCTTTCCAGTCATGCTCGGAGTGGCAATTGGTGCATCCCATCACGCTGTTCGCAAGATAGCGGCCGCGCGCCACTCGCTTGAGGGTGGACTCGAATTTGCGGCCGGTGAGAGACCGTGAGCGAGGGCCCAGAAACGGTCTCCAGCCAACAGTGAGACTGATTGCTGCCACGAGGACGGCCGCCAGTATGAGGAACACGAAGCCCAGCCACTTCCAAAACTTCTTCATCGAGAGCGCACCCTGAGTTGCGTCCGGATTCTACGGTGGTCCAGCCTTTTACTCAAGGTTTAAAGCTGAACTGGTAGAATCGAAGGGATGGCAGGCGCTTCCCAACTGATACAAATCGAGGTTGGTCCTCCGGTTCGTGTGCCCAAGCCTGACTGGCTGCGAGCCAAAGCTCCTGTGGGCGACAATTTTCACGAGCTTAAGAAGCTGGCGCGTGGGCTCGGATTGCATACAGTCTGCGAATCGGCACAGTGTCCGAACATTGGCGAGTGCTGGAATCACAAGACTGCGACCTTCATGCTGCTGGGCGATATCTGCACCCGGCGCTGCGGATTCTGCGCTGTGCCCAAGGGCAGGCCGGAGCCTATCGACTGGGACGAGCCGCGGCGCGTGGCCGAGGCCGTGGCTACACTGGGGCTGAAGCACGCGGTGGTGACCAGCGTGAATCGCGATGACGATAACGTTGGTGGCGCCAAAGTTTTCGCCGAGACGATTCGGGAGATTCGCGAACTGATTCCGGATTGCCGCATTGAAGTGTTGATTCCTGATTTCCAGGGGCTGGAAGAACCGTTGAGAATAGTGCTCGAGGCACAACCCGACGTTCTCAACCACAACACCGAAACGGTGCCACGCCTTTATCGCGCAGTGCGCTCTGGCGCCCGATACGAACGTACTCTCACGCTGCTCGAGAATGCGAAGAAGTTTTTCCCCGGCATAGTCACGAAGAGTGGAGTGATGGTTGGGCTGGGCGAAACCACTGACGAATTAATTGAAGTGTTCCGCGATCTTGGCAGACGCGGCGTTGACATTCTTACGGTTGGACAATATCTGCGTCCGTCCCGCGACCACCTACCCATCGCCCGGTTCTACACGCCTGAGGAATTTCGCGAGCTGCGGAATGAGGCCTCACGCTTCGGCTTCCGGCATGTCGAGTCCGGACCCATGGTGCGCTCCAGCTATCACGCGCACGAGCAGGCGGAATCCACCTCCGCCCCGCGGGTGGTGTCATAGACGCGAAATGCTGAGCGCGCTCCTGGTGCTGCTGGGCTTCTTCGCGGGATTGCTGGGCGCGTTGACGGGCATTGGCGGCGGGGTTCTGCTTACTCCCATCCTCGCACTGCATTTTGGAATTCCCATCCGGCAGGCCATCGGTACCAGTCTTGTGGCCGTGATCACTACCTCGGCGGCAAGCTCCTCGGTTCACCTGCAACGTCACACTACAGACATTCGATTGGGGATGACGCTGGAACTGGCAACATCTTTCGGCGCGGCAGTTACCGCGTATCTGGTGGGCTACTTCAACCGCAACGTGTTGGAGGGATTGTTTGCCGGGTTTCTTCTCTATAGCGCGATCATTATTTTGTTGCGTGGCGGCAAGGTAAAGAATGAAGAAGAGGCTCCCCCCAGCAACAACGGCGAAACTGTAATCCCGCCCTATGAACCGAAGCGATATCCACTAGGGCTGGCCGCGTCGCTGGTGGCGGGCGGACTTTCCGGCCTGCTCGGCATCGGCGGTGGTCCCATTAAAGTTCCAGTGATGTTTATCTTCATGAACGTCCCGCTGATGGTGGCCACGGCCACATCGAATTTCATGATCGGAGTTACTGCTGCGGCCAGCGCCATCGTCTATTACCGGCGCGGGGATATTCTGGTGGAACTTGCGGCTCCGCTGGCAGTCGGCGTGTTCCTCGGATCGCTGCTGGGAGCGCGCCTGGCGCCGCGAATTAAAACCAAATACCTGGTCTACCTGCTGGTGGCGATCATGTTGTATCTTGCAGGTCACCTCATCGTGCATTTGTTACGAGGAGGGGCGGCATGAGCCAGGTGCGCGAACCGGCGTTTGATCGCGTGGTGGCGTTGGTTCTGCGCGTGGGTGCCTTCAGTTGCTTCTTTATTATGCTGGCAGGATTGATGCTTGGCCTCTTTGTTCATGGCCCGATTCCGGCGGGCATCGAGCGGGCCGGCGTGCTGCTGATGCTGGCGACACCGGTCGTGCGCGTTTTGGTAGCCGGGGTTTTGTTTTTACGAGAGAAAGATTGGAAGTATGGGGCGATCTCGTTCGGAGTGCTGACGATTCTGCTGCTGGGCGCGGTCTTCGGAATTGGCGAGCACTGAAAGCCTGCTATGCCTCTCCGCTAACAAATGTCATCCCGAGCAACGCGAGGGATCTTGGTGTTTGTCTGTGTCGGCAGTGGCGCTGGCGCCGGCAAAAACCAAGGTCCCTCGCCTCGCTCGGGATGACAAGCGTTCTTCGCTCGGGATGACAATATGGGGGGCTGATCTCAGAAAACATGCAGCTTGATGCTGAGATACTTCTTGGGATCCTGCCGGATTGCTTTGATCAAGCCCTGGGTCTCGACCAGCATTTGGTTGGCGTTGTTGTAAAGTGCTTCGTCCTTGAACAGCTTGCCCGCAGTTCCCTGGCCCGCATCGAGTGCAGTGGTGAGGGCGGCCAGCTTGGTGACCGTAGTGTCGATCTTCTTTGCGAGCTCTTCGTCCTTCAGGAACTTTCCCGCCGTGCCCTTACCTTCATTCAGGCCTTCGCTTACTTTCTTCAAGTTCGCGATTGTGTCGTTGGCGTTGTTATAGAGAGCCGGATCTTTCAGGAATTTCCCGGCACTGCCTTTTCCCGCTTGCAGATCATCCACCACGGCATTCATCCGGTCGAGCGTGGCGACAAACTTGTTGTAGGCGTCATTATCGTTAATCAACTTCCCCAGGCTGCCTTGTCCCTGGGCAATCTCGTCCACAATGCTTTTGAACTCGCCTACGGTCTGCGAAAAGCGGTCATACAAAGTGGGATCGTAAATCAACTTGCCGAGCGATCCCTTACCGCTTTCGGCGAAGGCAAGGATGCGATCGGCGCGCTTGAGCAGAGCGTCCATGTTCTGCAGTGTGCTCTGGCTAGAGCGCACGACTTCGTTGAAGTCGGGATGCACGTGGGTGGGAAGGGTGTCGCCATCCTGGGCGGGGGAACCGATAGCCTGCGAGCTGTCGATGTCGAGGTAGGTCTCGCCCAGCACGCCAGCTGTGTCCAGCGACGTAACTGAATCGCGGCGCAGGTTAAACCCGTACTTGGTGCTCACCTTCATGATCACTTCGACGGGAGTGATCTGTTTGTCTTTGTCGGGCACCACGCGAATGGCTACGACGTTGCCAATATCTACGCCGCTCAGCCGCACCGGGGCGCCCACACGCAAGCCGCTCGCGTTGTCGAAATACGATATCAGCTTGATGCGCTTGGAGAAAAACCCGCCGGTCCCGGACATCAGAAACAAAAGCAGGGCCAGGGTCAGACTGGAGAAAATTACAGTCAGGCCCACGCGAAGCTGCGACCATTTAACTTGCTTCTGACTCGGCAGATGATCTCCTCAGACCGCCAATCGCCCACGGAACAGCACTAGAATCATCCACAGCATCATAACAAATCGGCAGCTAGATTTAGGTGCGTTGTGGGTGAAGCGCCGGGAGAACCAATAAGGCGAGCAGGTAGGCCGCAATCCCGCAGGCCAGGGTTGCGGTCAAGCCAAACTGGATGGCAATGACCATGGCCAGAACCGACCCCAGCACGCTGGCCGCGGCATTCATCGCCCAAGCCCACTCCACGGCGTTGTCGTCCGTCATCGCATTCGCCAAGTCGGTCACAGGGCTGGCAGCCAGAGCGCGTAATCCAGTAGGGAACGGCATTCCCATCAGAAAGCCGAGCGGGATTAACAAAACGCCGCTCACCAGCAGGCGAGAATTAAATCCCAGCCCCACCCATGAAGCCAGCCAGTGAGGCAGGAAGAACAAATCTGCCAGCAGTGCGACCATCACTAGTGTGATCGGCATCCAGGCCAACTGGGTGCGAGGCAGCCAGCGCCGGGAAAACAGGCTTCCGGCTCCACTGGAAAGCATCAGCAGAAAAATGACGACCGTCAGCGCATAGGTGGGATGTCCCAGAAAAAGCACGAACCTTTGAATAAAGGCAATCTCCACCATTATGTAGCCCAAACCCACGGCGACAAAATAGAGCAGCGGGAGCCAGGATTGTCGAGCCCGGCCAGTCTGCAACGCCAGCGGCAGAATCAAAAATACCAGGACCGCGACCAGTGAGATGACCAGCACCAGAAGCAGCACCAGCACGCCGAGGTTTACCTTCCAATCCACTCCCTCCTGCAAGCCTTCCTGCCCAAGTATCTGGCCCGCTTTCAAGGTGAAAAAGAAAAACGGCGCATTGTCGTTAACCGGTGCAACGTTGTAGGCATAGTCCCGCGCAAAGGCGTAAGGATCGTTGCGCGCGATCAGCGCGCCAAATGGATTGTTCTCCGGCGACGAGGGAAGATAAAGCGGACTGAGTTCTTTATAGCGCGCGAGGTGAGTTTTGACGGCGGCTTCTTCCTCGACCGTGAACGGCGTCTTCTTCGCCAGAACCACCACCGGGATGCCGTCTTCATTGAGCTCTCCCTGGGAGGCCACGATGAAATTGCGCGCTGGATTCACCACGCCCAGGCTATGCAGCGCATCCATTGCCACCGCAACCACGCGCAGGGCTTCCCGGGGCTCATGGAATTCCCAGCGGGTGATTGCAATCATTCCGTCCGGCTTGAGATGTTCGAAGTATTCGCGAAAAGCCTCCACCGTGTAGAGATTGTTTTCGCTGAGCGCGAAAGCTCCGGCGGCGGTCGAGGCCCATGTATCCACCAGCGTCATCTGCGCTACGTCGAACTGCTGATGCAGGGAGCGCAGATAAGAGCGTCCATCGGTCACTTCAATGTGAACGTCGCGACGCTGGTAAAGATGTCTGGAGTAGGTGGCGTAGCGCCCGCGCATGATGGTGTTGGCGATGATGGGATTAATCTCAATGCCGGTCACACTGGGACTGCCGGCAGCCAGGGCGCTGAGCACGTCAATGCCGCCGCCCGGACCTATGATAGCGAAATCGCCACGAGGCCTGAGAACGTTTGCCAAGGATGGTGGCCTGGACATCAGAATGTGTTCCCAGGGCGTGCCCTGCACGCGCTCGGGCTCCACGTTCATGATGTAAGTGGAGGCATCGGCGTCGATTACAACCGTCTTAGCTTCCGCCAGCCGATCCACTTCCACGCGGGACAGAGCGTTCCAGCGGGCAAACTCAACCCAGGCGGGATCGCGGAGGATGCCCTTGGCGTAAACCACGTCGATGAGGCCGTCGGAAAGATTGCCGGCAATGAGCATCAGGAAGGCGGCAAGCAGAGCGCCTGCAATCCGGCGTCCAGTGCGGGAGGGTGCCCAGACTGCGGCGGCCACGGTTAGCGCGGCACTCGACATGAGAATGGTATTCGGTCCGCCGATCCAGTTGAGGAGAGGCACTACGGCGAGGCAAGCCAGCGCACCGCCTCCCAGGTCAGCGCCGTAGAGCAGTGGAATCCTGCCTGCCTCGCGCGCGAAGACTACGGAAAATAGAACTCCGGTCAGGAAAAAAGGCACAGCGGCGGCCAGATAAATAACCGTCAGCCGCAGAAAATTTCCTCCGGAAACCTCCAGCGCCACGGGAACGCGCAACACGATCTCAAGCACGATCAAAACCGTGATCGAATTCGTCACGCAGAGCCACATGGCAAGAGTGCGGGTATCGAATTCGCTGAGCCGGCGCTTCAGCATGTACGCGAAAACGCCTCCGGCGCCGAGCCCCAGCAGGGCAATCGAGATCGCCAGGAATGCGAAGTGATAGAACAGCACCACCGAGAACAACCGAGTGAGCGCCAGTTCCAGTAACAAAGCGGAGAAGCTCGTCAATCCCAGTCCGGCGAGCAAAGTTCGTTCGGACACGCTGTGAGATAAAGGAGGCGCGGAGACTTGAACAGTGGCAGGCATAGATGGAATTGGATGGACAAAGTCTAGCAGAGGGATCGTGCCCGTTTGTTTTGAATCTAGCTTCGTCCCGAACTGGTGTACCCTGGGTTAGTCTTCGAGGATTACTTGCGCAATAGCTTGCTCTGTGGTGTGAGAAATCGACAGAGCGATATGCCTGACGCCGAGCTTGGCGGCAATCTCTCCGGCCTTGCCATGGAAGGTCATGGTGGGACGTCCGCCGGGAAGACGTGTAACCTCGCAGTCGCGCCAGCGCACGCCATGGCTCCAGCCCGTTCCTAGAGCTTTCATGGCCGCTTCCTTGGCGGCGAAACGGGCGGCGTAACGCTCTTCGCGATTGGCCTTCGACTCGCAATAGCGGATCTCGCCCGCGGTGTAAATGCGCTGCAGAAAGCGGTCGCCAAAACGCTCGATCGAGTGCCGGATGCGCGGAACCTCCGCGATGTCGATGCCTGTGCCCACGATCATATTTTGTTGAAACCGAATTTCTGAACTCTACAGCAGCCGGTCGCCGCGGTAAATCAACTTGCCGTCGACCATGCGCGCTTCCTTCGTAAGGCTGTGAGGTTTCACCGGGCCGGTGCCGTCGATATGCAGCACTTCGTGTCCGTGCGCGACCAGCCAGTCGGAGACGAGCATGCGGTGGCAGCGGAAGTATACGCGCTCGGCACACATATAGGCGGTGCGGGAGGCCTCGGCCAGCGCTATCATTTCGGCCACGGCGCTTTCGAATTCCCCTGTCAGCATGTAGTCGGCATAATTTCGGAAGCTGGCGTTGCGCAGAGCGATGTTTGGGGAGTCTTCGCGAATCTTCTTGCGATAGCCGCCGAGGGCCTTCATCCAAACGTAGCGGATTCCGGCCCCAGGCAAACTCTTCTCGAAAGAGTCGCGATTGAATTGCGGCAGCCGGCGCGACATGGGGAAGGCTCGAATGTCGATCAGGGTCTGAATCTTGTGGGCCTGAAGCGCTTCGATCAAGTCTTCGAGTGAGCGGGTGGAATGTCCGATGGTGTAGAGCGTAGCCACCATCGCTTCGATGCGATGAAATCACGCTGAGATTCGACTGAGGGCAGACGCTATCGCGGCATCCTGTTCCGGAAAGACCGTTCGCAAATCGAGCATCACCCTGCCTTCGTCCACGCGGGCGATGACAGGAGGCTCGGAAGCGCGCAACCGCGCGGAGAGTTCATCCGCGCTGAGGGTCTCGCAAGTAACGGCGAGCAGTCGTGTGGGGAGAATAGAAGACGGCGCGGCCCCGCCACCGAGGAGAGATTCACCATCCACGATTTCAGTCTTCAACTTCGAGCTGGCAATTTTTTTGGCGACCGCTTGAGCCCTTTGTCCAACTTCCTCTTTCGTGAGCCGCATCATGCGCAACACGGGTATGGCATCGTAATCGCGGCGAATGTAGGCGAGAAGAGTTGCTTCGAGCGCCGCGTAGATCAGCTTATCCACGCGCAGCGCACGAAACAGCGAGTTGGATCGCATGCGAGCAATCATCTCCGCACGTCCGCTAATGATTCCCGCCTGCGGCCCGCCCAGCAACTTGTCGCCGCTGTAGGTGACGACGTCTACGCCATTTCGCAGGCTGTCCGCTACGCCCGGCTCACCGCTGATTCCAACCGAGGGCAAATCGAAAAGCGCGCCGCTGCCCAGATCTTCCATCAATGGGATTCCGCGTTTGCGCCCTAACGCTGCCAGGTCCGCCGTGGAAGGCTGCTCGGTGAAGCCAGTGATCTCGAAGTTCGAGCGATGTACGCGCAGCAGAACGCGGGTTCGTTCGTTGATGGCGCGCTCGTAGTCGGCGGTGCGAGTGCGGTTCGTAGTGCCCACCTCCCGCAGGATCGCGCCAGATTTGGCCATTACATCCGGAATGCGAAACGATCCCCCGATCTCCACAAGTTCGCCGCGCGAAACGATTACTTCGCCGCCATCGGCCAAAGTATTTAACGCCAGCAGCACCGCCGCCGCATTGTTGTTGACGACGATGGTGGAAACCGCTGCTCGTGTGGTCTCTGGCCCTTGGTTCAGCAGCTTGCGAAATAAACGGTCCACATGCACATCGCGTTTGCCACGACCGCCATCCTCAAGGTCGAACTCCAGATTGGAATAACTCCCGCCGGTTTCGCGAACGTGCTCGATGGCAGCGTCGCCAAGCGGCGCCCGGCCAAGATTCGTATGCAGGATCACGCCGGTAGCATTGATCACTGCGCGCAGTGAATACCCAAGCGCCTGGCGAAGTTGTTTCTCGATCGCACTTTCCAGGCCCGAGAGTGCAACCGCCAGTGCATCTTCGCCTAACAGTCCCGAGGTAATTTCTTGCCGGATACAAGCAAGCACCGCGCGCGCCGCGTCCACCGTGGGCTCGTGACCGTAACTCGCCGCCAGTGCGCCGACCGCGGGGCTGCGCATGACGTCATCTACGGAAGGTAGCTTGCGAAAAAGCTCGGACGGCGAGGGGGCTTTCACGGAAAGATTATCCCACGATGCGAAAGGCCACGCATCTCGGATGCTGCGTGCCTAAAGCGTGTGCAGATAGGCGAGCAAGTCCTGGATGTCCTGCTGGCTTAGAGTCTGGCTGTAGCCCGGCATATCCGGGCGGCCGTTGCGAATAATGTCGGTGACGCGGTCATCGTTGGCGGGCAGTCCACTGAGCGAAAGAAATGGATGCTGGAATATTCCCTTCAGCCCCGGACCCTTCTTCCCTTTCGTGGAATAGGGACGGTGGCAACGGTCGCAGTAGTTGTCATAAGTCTTGCGCCCGGAGGATTGCTGGGGATTGAGACCGAGCTCCGCGTCCGATCTGCGACGCTCCACATCGCAGCCCGCGAAAACGCAAAGGGCCAGTAGCAGCGCGAGTGCTGACGCGCCGCCGCGCTCAAAACTGATAGCCAAGTTACAAGCTGGATGCTTGATCGATTTCATTTTCGACGGAATTCTTTTCAGTGACTGCAATCATAGATGCTACTCTCAGTTTTTTCATCTCCACTTAATTTAGAATCGCCCGCATGCGCGCTGTCTTTCAATGGGGCCTGGGGAAACGTTCGCTGGAGCTGGGCAAGCGAACATTGATCATGGGCATCGTCAACGTCACGCCGGATTCTTTTTCCGACGGCGGTCTCTACCTGGATTCCTCAAACGCCGTGGCCCACGCCCTCCAGTTGCTGGAGGAAGGTGCCGACATCATTGATGTTGGCGGAGAATCCACGCGCCCGGGTGCAAAGGTGGTTGATGCGGACGCAAAAGGGGGGGCCTCTTCTGCTAATGCGTCAAGCCCAAAGGTTGCGGTGAGTGCGGAAGAAGAACTGCGGCGAGTACTGCCGGTGATTAGCGAGCTTAAAAAACTGCGGCCGGATGCAGTGATCTCTATCGACAGTTACAAGGCCGGCGTAGCGCGCGCGGCGATCGCGGCTGGCGCAGAGATCGTGAATGATGTCAGCGGGCTGCGCTTCGATTCGCAAATGACCAAAACCGTGGCCGAACTGAAATGCGGAGTCGTGCTGATGCACATGCGCGGCCGTCCCGAAGAGTGGCGGACCCTGCCGCCGCCTGTTGATATTGTTCTGCAGGTGAAGCGTGAACTCAGAGAGTGGGTGGAAGCGGCAGTGATAGTGGGCGTACGCCGCGAAAGAATCGCAGTGGATCCCGGCTTTGGCTTCGGGAAAAATTTTGAGCAGAACTATCCGCTGCTGGCTCGCTTTCAGGAATTGCAATCCCTGGGATTACCGCTGCTCGCGGGAACATCGAGAAAGTCGTTCCTCGGACGCATGCTGACGAAAGATGGAAAGGACGCTGCTGCCGCAGACCGGCTTTACGGAAACCTGGCCGCGCATACTGCTTTGATTCTCAAGGGTGTTCACATCTTGCGCACGCACGATGTGAAGGCAGCGGTGGATGCTGCGCGGGTGGCTGATGCGATCCTTGAAGCTCGCTAGCCTGTGGAAGTCTGCCAGAAAATAAACTCCCAATGGATCGTACGCTTTCGACTTTACAATATGCCAGAAATGGCATACTCTCCGGTTCAGATCTTGATGAAAAAGAGTGGGTACGTGGAAGGAAGCGGGAACGTTTACGCCGATCTGGGCGTAGCCAATCCTCAGGAGGCGCGGGCCAAGGCGGATCTGGCGCACCGGATCGTCGACATCATCGAGGAGCGCAAACTGACACAAGTGCAGGCCGGGAAGGTGTTAGGCGTGGATCAACCCAGAGTTTCCGCCTTGAAGCGGGGGCGGCTCACTGATTTCTCCGTCGAGCGGTTGGTTGGGTTTCTGCTCTTGCTGGGCAACGATGTGCGGATTACGGTTACGCCCAAGCCGCGTTCCAGCCGGAGACCGCCGACGTTGGAAGTGAACGCCGTGGGGAACGCGGTCGAGGCTCGCAGGTGAAGGGCCGGATGGGCGAGCTGTGATCTTTCAATGGATGTGCCGACCGGGATGACCTTTTAGGAAATCACTCCGAGATATTTGCCTTGTTCGAACGTTTCCGCCGACAACGGGATGCAGCGTGACGCTGATTTCTTTGTAGTTGACTCGTATACGATCTGCTTCCTCTGTCCGTTCTTCTATGTAGTCAAAGGAGCGTTCAAACTGATAGCAGGTAGGCCCCAGCGCATACTTCAATTCATACGTCCCGACAGGAATTCCCGTGATCTGAAATAGGTTGTGAGCCTTCACATTTACGTCTCGCGTTTGCTCATCTCTCTCAACGTTGTACAGAATGATCTCGGCGTCTTCAGCCGTTCCGTTGTTCACGTTGAGTTCTCCACGTCCATCAGTGCCGACATCTGGAGCGATTCTAGCTCCATTTGGTAGAGACAGCTCTCGCTCAAAAGGAGGGCGGTTTCCGAGTACTTCAGTCTCGTTGGTTGCAGCAGGTTGACGTTGCGATCTTCTGGCGGACGATGGTGTGCTCTTAGGTTCCGGCGGTATTGGTTCTTCGTCCACGATCTCCCAGTTAGTAGATGGTTCCCCTGTGTCGCTCGACTGAGATCCTGTAGTCTGCTGTTGGCTGGTTGCAGCCTCGCTTATTTCTGCAAGGTTTGCATGGCCAGCAACCGTTGCCTTAGCGCGACTCTCAAAATGGATGATAAGGAATGAGCCAGCGAGGAGCAGGAGAGCGATTGCGGCAACCACAGCGTATAGGGGGCGGAACCGACGTACTTTTCCTGTGCGTGGCTGGTTACTCTGTGTACGAGGTGAGGTGGTTGGTGGAACCATCGCACGGGTGTCGAGAATCAGAACTGGCTCACCACAATTGGGGCAACGCAGATGCTTGCCGATGTGGTGCTCTTCAGAGTGACAAATGCGACCGCATTGGCACGTGACATTAATCATCTGAGGCAAGCATCCCCTGCCGGAACCTAAGAAATAGTCTTTCGTGGCATACCAGAAATTAGAAAAACCGCTGCCGATAGTGCTGTTGTAGCCCCAAAGCGCAATACTATCCGGGGCAGATCAGGCGTTGCATAGCTATTAGGAACAACCCAGAGCCACCCGTAACCGAGGTCCGCCGCCGGACGGACAGCTCCCTCGCCAAACTGACGCGCTGGTACATGCCAGGGAATCCAGACGCAGCAGTACGCCAGCGAGAGGCAGTACAGAACCAAGATGATACGTTGTGCTCGATTCATGGTCTCGTGAGCCTCCCGTGTCCTTCATAGCGGTCCTGCGCTGAGTTGGAACTTGCGCAATGTTCCGATGACCTCCGTGATGGAATCTTCGCTGATCATGGGACGAATCTCAGAGACCTCAGCAATGATAAGGTCTTCCAGTGCCTTATCACGCTGACTGCGGATCTCGTCGGCCTCCGCCTCCGAGCATTGGATCATCCAAAGGAGCTTATGGTCGATGTCGCTAACCTTCAGGAAAAACTTATTATCCTTTTCGAAGATGTCATCAACTGACCCTCGAAACGCGAACATCTTATGCGGTCCACGCAAGGCCTTTTGCCAATCGAGCGTGACGCCGGAGTCTTTGATATCCGGCACAACGCTTGCATCGTTTGTATTGGCGAAGGAAGCGACCTCATTGTCCCTAGCGTGCTGGCGCTGCTCTGGCGAAAGCTCGTGCGTGTGCGAGCAGCCGAGTACGGCAACCAGCAGCAGAAGAATCGGTACGGACAACCAGTCCCGCATGATCGCACCTACGCTACCATCTTGTACGTTGTAGCGGCAAACGGCCTTCGCCGAGTGAGGGGGCTAGCCAGCTCTAGCGGAAGTCTCCGTTCCCGGGGCAGCCTTTGTGGAAATGGCGCAGACGGAAATCGTTAAAGGCGGGCAACCCGCCGCGTCCAAGAAGCGTACCTCAGGCGCTGAAGCGCGGGTCCATTTTTCGACGACTTAATGGCACGATTGAAATCGTGCCCTTCCCGAACCTCGCTCGAGGCGGAGTGTTTTTCGCACCCTGCTAGAATCCCTTCCCCGAATCCAGCAAAATGGTCACCGGCCCCTCGTTCGCCAGCTCCACCTTCATCATTTTCTGAAAGCGTCCGGTCTCGCAACGAAGGCCGGCCGCGCGGATTTGCGCAACGAAGAACTCATACAGCTGGCGCGCTTTGCCCGGTAGTGCCGCGGCGTCGAAGGAAGGGCGCTTGCCATGTCTCACATCCCCGTAAAGAGTGAATTGTGAAACTGCGAGCACGCTGCCGCCAACATCCTGCACGCTCAAGTTCATTTTTCCTTGATCGTCTTCAAAGACTCGCAGGCCGGCGACTTTTTCTGCCAGATAGCTGGCATCGGCTTCAGTATCCACTCGCCGGACGCCCACCAAGACCAGCAGCCCCAGCCCAATCTGGCCTGTGATCTCGCCGTTCACCGTGACTTGAGCACGGCTTACCCGCTGCACGACTGCACGCATGTGGTTTGACCAGTACGAGCGGCCACATTTAGGATGCTGAAGGTATACCACAGCTCCGGTCGCACAAGGGCCGGGCTTCCTTTACAGCCATTTACCGGGACCGTTACACTACACGTTCGCCTTTTTCCGTTGCAGGCGGCATCAGATTAGAGAACCGCAGGGCCCGTGCACGCGAAGGGTGGACGAAGGGTAAACGACAATCTTGAGTCCCAGACATCGAATTTAAAATCTATTCAAGTTTAAGCGAGGAGAAACATGGCAGCCGTTGACGAGAAGGTAAAGCAGATTATCGTGGAGCAGTTGGGTGTGGACGAGGGCGAGGTCACTTCCAGCGCTTCGTTCGTGGACGATCTGGGCGCGGATTCCCTGGACACCGTTGAGCTTGTGATGGCTTTCGAAGAAGGCTTCGACATCGAGATTCCCGACGAAGACGCGGAAAAAATCCGCACCGTGCAGGACGCCATCGATTACATCTCCAAGCATTCGAAAGGCGGCAAGTAGTTTGGGACGCAGGGTTGTTGTTACCGGCATTGGCCTGATCTGTGGAGTGGGAAACACCACTGGAGAGGTGTGGCAGGCCGTGCTTGCCGGCAAAAGCGGCGTGGCCCGCATCACCCAGTTTGACTCCGCCAATTTTGCCTGTCAGATCGCCGCCGAGGTCAAAAACTTCGATCCTCTGAACTTCATCGAAAAAAAAGAAGTCAAGAAGATGGGACGCTTCATCCACCTCGCGATCGCCGCCGCGGATGAGGCGTTCAAAATGTCCGGCCTGAAAATCACTCCGGAAAACGAGGAGCGCGTCGGCGTTCACATCGGCTCCGGCATCGGCGGATTCGACATCATCGAGCGCGAGCACACCGCCCTTTTCGAAGGCGGCCCGCGGAAGATTTCTCCGTTCTTCATTCCCGCGGCCATTGTCAACCTTGCCGCCGGTCAGGTTTCCATGCGCTTTGGCGCCAAAGGGCCGAACGAGGCGACGGCCACGGCTTGCACCACCAGCGCCCATTCCGTGGGCGATTCGTTTCGCATCATTCATCACAACGATGCCGATGTCATGATCGCCGGAGGCTCCGAGGCCGCCATCACTCCGATGGGGGTTGGTGGATTCGCCGCCATGCGCGCGCTTTCCACGCGCAACGACGATCCCGAAAAAGCCAGCCGTCCCTGGGACCAAGATCGCGACGGGTTTGTCATGGGCGAAGGCGCCGGCATTCTGGTGCTGGAAGAGCTCGAGCACGCGAAGAAGCGGGGCGCAACCATCCTCGCGGAAGTCGCGGGCTATGGCATGTCCGGCGACGCCTATCACATGACCCAGCCTGCTCCGGAGCACGAAGGCGGATTCCGCGTGATGCGCAACGCGGTGCGCGATGCAGGCATCAGCCCGGACAAAGTCGATTACGTGAACGCTCACGGAACCTCGACTCCGATCGGCGACACGCTGGAGGCTCATGCCATCCGCAATTTTTTTGGCGAGCGCAAGATTCCCGTCAGCTCCACCAAATCGATGACGGGCCATCTGCTCGGCGGCGCTGGAGGCCTGGAAGCGGGGATCACCGTGCTGGCATTGCGCGATCAGATCCTGCCGCCCACCATCAATCTGGTGAATCAGGATCCGGAAACCAACGCCATGGATTTCGTCCCTAATCACGCGCGCAAGGCAAAACTCGAATACGCCATGTCGAATTCCTTCGGCTTCGGGGGGACGAACGGCGCGCTGCTGTTTAAGCGTTGGTCAGAATAGCGGCGTCCGAAGGAATTCTGGGGCGCCCCAGCTATTTGGGGTGCGGGATAATCGACAAGATGACGTACTCGTCTCCGCGGATCACAAAATAGAATCTCCAACTGCGGTTCACGCGGGCTTGCCAAATGTTGTTGGCCTCGTCGTATTTCTTGGCCCGCAGCGAAGGATGTCCGAGCTGGTTGAGCAAAAATCCGAGTTGCTTGGCGAACGCCTTGCGCACCTCAGGAAGCAGCGCCGCATAGTCCTTGTCAGCGCGTTCCGTCAAGCGAACTTTCACTTCTTCCTCGGAACTTTGTTCCGTCTTCCTGCCCTGCGCTCGAGGGCAGCGATAGCTTCACTCGCGGACTCATAAGGACCATGGGTGCGGCCTTGGGCAATGTCCTCGATTCCTTCGGCCAGATGCCGGTCGATGACCGTTTTCGGGGTAAAGGTTATTTTTCCGTTTTCAAACGACGCTTCCAGCAAATCCCCAACATCCAGACGCGCGCGTCTCCGGATGCTCTGGGGAATGACTACCTGGAATTTGGTTTTCACGGTAACGAGTTCCATAGGATGCCTCGTTAAACAGTGTAACAGTCGATATATCCAATCATCCAACTATATGGGTTTCCCCCAAGAGATGGGCACCAGCACGACATCTGCTCCGACCCGCCTAGGAGACACGACTACTTGCCGGTTAGCGTGCTGTAGTGCGATGCGATTACTTGCCACTTGCCATTCAGGTTCATCCAGACGTCAGTGAAACGGTCGCGGTATTCGTAGGGTTTGCCCTTGGACTTGCCCTTTTCGTGGTACGCGCCAGTGACCACTGCTGTATTGCCGTGCATTCGAACACTTAGACCCGACCCTTCTGTAATCTCGATGCGGAGAGTAGGGTCGCCGTTTTGCGCAATGTAGCCAGACTTGCTGAGTGTGCTCCCGTCTTCGAGGGTGATGATGAAATCGTTTGCCAGCAGCGACTCCATGGCGGAAATATCCCCGCGCCTATAGGCTTCATTCCATTTGTCCTCCAGTGCGAGAATTTTGTTCGATGCAGCGTCCGGAGGGCTTTGAGCGGCCGCAAAATCCAGGGTCCCAACTGCAAACATTGCCGGGACGAGAAGCGCGATCCAGATCTTCATGGTGTGCCCTCAATCGTGTGCCTCAAATGGTGTGCCTCATTTTATCCCGTTCTCCCCGTCCCATCGCCCGTGCCACACCCGTAAGGCGCTGGGGAATCAGGATTCAGCCTTGCGGGATGAGGCATCCAATGCAATGCATCGGCTTTCCACTCTCCGCGCTCGACCCACCAGTCCACCCTTGGTAATGACACTTTTGTACCCACGGGACTGGCCCATTTGGGTCTTTCCATCTCTGCCACGGCACGCCACAATAACTTTCGTACTGGAAATTGGCCTCGTCCCATGGAAAAAGCCTTTGGTGTTGCCCCCGCACGCACTCCGGTAAAAAAGGGGACGGCCCGCGCCGCCCTCGTCGACCTCAAAGAGTCATCCCGCTTTCTGCTTACCGAGTGCTTCCGCCAGTTCGGCATCGAGACGGTGCTGGTCTCCAGCAGTGCGCCGGAGCGGCTGCGTCAGGAAAAATTCGAAGCCTGCGTGCTGAATCTGGCGCCGGGCGCTGAGGTAGTAATGGAAGCCGCCCGCACTTCGCCCTCGAACAGCCGCATCGTGCTCTATGGCCTGGGCGGCAGCGCTCACGAAGCCATGCGCTTCTCAAAGTATGGAATAAACGCCATGTTCCATGAACCGCTGGAGCGTCCGGCCGCGCTCAAGCTGGTGCGCGCCACGCACATGCTGGTGCTGCACGAATTCCGCCGCTACGCGCGTATTCCCATCATGACCGAGGTCACGGTGGTGAGTGGGGACAGCCATCGGCTCAGCGCCACCAGCATCGACGTCAGCTCCGGCGGCATGTCGTTGAAGAGTGCCGAGGACATGCCTTCGGGCACCAACGTGGAAATATCTTTTTCACTGCTCACCCTGCCTCGCGTCACGGTTCGTGGCGCTGTAACCTGGCGGAAGCCGAAGTCCTTCGGCCTGCGCTTCGACCACGCCGACGACCGCAGGCACAAGGTCAAAGAGTGGATCGACGCTTATCTGGAGAACTAGCTAGGCACCGACTTCAGTCTATGTAATCTGGATACCCCTACCTCTCACGCGCGATTGGAATCTTCACGTTAGCAAGAAATTCGCCTTTGATCCCCCAGAATGAATAGCTTAGGGTTAAGATCTTTAAGGCAAGGGACTTACCTTGCGCTGGCTTCTTAACGAATTTTCGCTGCACTGCGTCCGCAACAATGATCGGCGGTTCGGGCTATGGATGGCAAGGTTAGATGTCACACGGTGTGAAATAAACCGGTGTCATTAAAGTGACAGGCGGCATTCAGTACCACTTCTACAAAAGCCCCGGAATAACTACCGGGGCTTTCGTGTTTCTGATGCGAGGGTCGTGATGTACCCTTCGGAAAACCACGAAGGTGAGGCCGGCCCCTTTCGAGTCTAATGGACTTTAAACTTCTAACTTCGATTCTTTCGATGCACTATTTGGGGCGAGCATTGTCGACTGTGGTTGCAGATTTGAAGCTGTCCGTCATATCAGCGAGACGGACGGATTCATATCCTTTGCGGTGGGCCATGATGCGGTAGTCGAAGGCGATGTTCGAATGCCCGCCGCGTAATTCGTGGACTTCGAACCCTGTGGCAGTTTCGTTGCTGACGTAGACGCCCTCGCAGTCGGCTTTCGGTGTTATGAATACGTGGTATTCCGCGTCTGCGTTGACGGTCTGTGCGAAAGTCGGCTCTAGAGTCATGACTGCCGAGCCGTTCGAAAGTTGGCCGGAGCCAACGTCCTCGAACCAGTTTTCCGGGGACTCAACGGCATAGAGGGCAACTTTGCGAGAGCCGCCATCCACGGGAACGACCGCCGACTTGGAACCCGTGCAGGTAAGGTTGCCATTTACCGAGATAGTGCAAGTGCCGAAATTCCCATACGCTTGAAATGCTGGGGCTCCCGGCGTCAGCGTGTTATTCCCCACCGAGACTGAGGCCAAGTTTGTACTGTTGTTAACGGCCACTACTGCGTATGCACTGTCGGCGGTTGCCAACACTCCGTTGTGGCCGTTATTGCCTCCGTCTCCCCACACACCGGCACCGCCGATAAATCCCGCACCAGTGCTGCTCTGCCCATTTTCGACGCCGTAAACGCCGGCACCTTCACCGTTGAGATTGGTTCCGCTCACGCCCAAAGTCTTACCGCTCCCAGCAAATGATTCCCCCGCGACCCCAGCGGAGAAGTCCGTCGTGCTAACGCTCTCCCCGAAGACGCCGTATTGGCCCGACGTGAAGGCGAAAATGCCGTCGCCAGTTCCGTTATTGTTGCTTACGGAGATTATTTCGTTGGCGCTGGTTCCCTGGAAATTGCCCGCTGTGCCGCTGACCTGTCCCCCACCTCCAATATTGCCCGTGGCGGTAATGCTTCCCGTCACATTCTGGTTTGCGGTGAAGTTATTCGGGGAGCCTAGCTGTGGAACCTTGGTTGTATCAAGGCTCAGGGTAACACTGCCGCCCAAGGGCACGGGCACGGAGCCACTGCTGAGCAGATCTGTCCCCGCGGAAACTGTAACAGATGAGTTTTGTAGCATGGCATTTGTCACGCCTCCCGTGGCGATGCTCAGGGTTCCGCTCGAAGTGATCGGGCCGCCCGCCAACCCCGCCCCGCTCCCCACGCTAGTGACTGTGCCGTTTCCGGTGTTTGGAAACGTCTGTCCCGGTGCGAAAGTGATTTGGCCGTCACTGGCGATGTTTAGTCCCGTCTCAGTGAGAGTGTTACTTCCCGAGCCGTACAAGAGGTTTAATGATCCGCTGGCGCTGCTGGTGTCGTTACTCACGGGCTCTGTCTGCCACCGGAAGTTCTGGCTTACGGCTGTGCCCGTGCCACTATTGAAGACGGACGCGCTCATGTTCAACGGTTGAGAGTTCTTGCCAGCCGTCGCCGTCGCCGTGCCCGTGGCGGGAAGAGTCAAGGCTCCCCGGATCGTACCCGCCCCGCTGACATCTAGCGTGGCGGCCGGACTCGTGGTGTTGATGCCAATCTTCGCGGTAGACCCCGTACCCGATTGAAAAATCACAGAGCTTACGATGTCAGAGGTGGAGTCCCACTTCGGCAGGAAGTTCAGCGTGCCCGTCCCGGTTACGGCGCCGGACGGAGGCGGAGCGTTCGCCGCCGTGCCCGCAGATGGACCGCTGGACGCACTCGCCCCGGTGGGCGACGGCACTGCCAGCATGAAGGCCGAAGGCGGCAGACCACCGATGGTTTCGGCGTCGCCCGCTTTGAGTGCGTAGGGCACACTGAGCAGCAACACTCTGGGCAGTGCTGATTGTCCCTCAACTTGCACGCCCAGCCAGCGCGCTTCGCCGGAGGCAAAAACATCAGTGGGGAGGCCGTTGGGCTTGGTGGATCCTAACTGCACGGAATAGCGACCGCTGGCGTCGGGACGGACATTCTGGGCTTCCATCCACAAAGGCGTTTCGGTTTGAGCGTCTTTGTAGAGATAGAAGGTGACGCCAACGACACCCGTCATCGGCTTGCCACTAGGATCAGTCAGGGTGCCGCTGAATCTTACCAGCGTTGGTACGACGGAATTTGCCGTCGGGGTAGGTTCTTGAGCGCAAACTGTAAGCGCACAACTAAGAAGGATCGCGGCGCATGCGCTGAAACGAGAGCGGGTCATTGAAGCCTCCTATGTGGTGGGGTCCATCCAACTCGAAACGACTGGCTTTGCCAATAGGGCAGGAACTGACAAGGCATGGCAATTACTGACAAGACGAACGCTTTGCGGTAGTATCGAATTCCCCCGTCGCATTTGCTCTCGGAGTTTGTGAGAAGCATGCGCACCAATCTGTCCAGTGCGAGCAATGCCCGTATAGATTCGTGGAAGGAGATTGCGGCCTACCTGGGCCGCGATGTGCGCACCGCGATTCGCTGGGAGAAGGATAAAGGGCTACCGGTTCACCGTGTGCCGGGTGGGCAGCGGAAGGCTGTTTTTGCCTACACTGCGGAACTTGATGCGTGGCTAAAGCGAGAGGACTCGGCGGAGTTGGCCGGGGTCCCGCGGGGGCTAAAGCCCGCGTCTAATGGGCAAGCCGATGGCACGACTGAAGTCGTGCCCTTCCCAAAATCCACTCGTTCCATCAGTTCTGACAGCGCGAAAACGAGATATTACGCTCTGGCAGGAATCGTTGCAGTCAGCATTTTGCTTTTCGTGATGTCCAGGCTGCACTCTCGCGCTGGTCAGTCGGGCTTCCCGGTTCGCATCGATTTTACGCTGAACGCAGTGCAGGCGTTTGACGATAAGAAACAGTTACTGTGGACTTATATTTTCCCAGGCACGCTAGACGGTTCCGTGTTGGGTCAGGACCGACCACTGACTTCCTTTTCTCACATTGGCGACTTCCGCGGAAAGAAGGACCGTGAGGCGCTGATTGTTGCCCCGCTTCGTGTAGGGCTGAATTCTCACGATCCGGTGCAAACGGAAGTGGATTTGTTTTCGAGCCGGGGCCAGCTTCTGTGGTCGTATGTTCCCCACGGCCGATTCCGATTTGGCAAACACGAGATCAATGGGCCTTGGGCCGCTGGAGATCTGTTCGTTTCATCGCATGAAGGAAAAACGCAAATCTGGCTGACGGTGATGCATCAAGTGTGGGGAAACTCATTCGTAATCAATCTCGATCCGGCGACTGGCAAAGACACTCTGCGATTTGTGAACACGGGAACCCTTCCCGTTCTGAGCGAACTAAAAACACCGGCAGGGAACTTCTTGTTGGCCGGAGGCTTCAACAATGAGGCCGATACGGGAAGCTTGATGGTGGTGGATGAGGCCAAACCGTTTGCCGCTTCCCCGCAGAGCGAAGGCACAAGGCATAAGTGTATGAGCTGCCCTCCCGGAGATCCGGACTATTACTTTGAGTTCCCGCGGTCGGAAATCAATGAGTTGGAGCAGGCCCATGCAGATGAGGTAATACAGGTACAAGTAACGGGCAACCAAATTGAGATTCGAAAACACGAGCTAAATGAGTGGGGCGGCCCGCATACCCATTACACGCTGAGAGCAGACCATGGCTTGCGAGTGGTCTCACTTCGTTTCGGGTCTGATTATGACATGCTTCACCGCAGACTCGAACAAGAGGGCAAGCTGGATCACACTCTGGAGAACTGTCCGGAACGGCTGCATCCCCGACCGATAAGAATGTGGACACCCTCGGGTGGATGGACGGAGATCGTTCTCGATCCAAGCCGGGCGAGCGAATAGGTGTCTCCGCCGCCCTTAGCCTTTAACCCGCATCTGATTTTGTCGAGTGGCGGATCGGAAAATATTTCCCTAGCATCCATTCTACTTTCCGTAGACCAGAAGGTGAGCCGTTCCAGCGATGGCCGGACGCCGCCCCTTTCGTCCAGCAGGACCAAAATCAGCCGTAGTCAGGAACAGGTTGTGAGTTGCACCCGGTTTTCCAGTTTCCGGAGCTTCCCTTTCCCGAACATTACATACGTAATTATCAAGCGTGCAGTGCTCGCGTCTATTATTAGGTGGAGTAAATCTGGGCTGCGGTCGGGACTGCAGCCATGAGGGAGCATTTATGGCCACTGCAGCGATGGCATATGGAGAGCGGCGGTTTGGGGCCGCTTACACAGGACGCATTGCGTTAGCTTTGGTAGCGTTTGTCTTCCTGGCGATACTCTGGAGCACGCAGAATAAAATGAGCACGCCAGCACCTCCGTCTCTTGTGTGGATTTCCATCGGACTCATGGTTGCCGTGGCCGCTTTGTGGATTGTGCTGGGTAAAACCGTGCTGATCATCAGCGATTCGGGAGTGCGGCGCGAATCCATACTCGGGCAGCAGGAAATTACCTGGGGCCAGATTGCAGAGACCCGCTACCGCGTCGTTCCGATCAACGTATACGCGCACTTCGGATTGATAGGCGCCTTGCTTGCCATGTCGAGCAAGTCGAACCGGGTAAACCTGACGTTGGAACTGATCGGCCAGGATCGCAAGAAGCTGAAGGTCACATCGAATTTCCAACGGGCGGAAGAAGCGATTGGGATCATTCTCGGCCGGATTCTCCCTCCGATGGTGCAGAACACAAAAGCGAAGTTGGGGCGAGGCGAAACCGTGCAGTTCGGCGGCATCGGGCTATCGGCGACAGCCGTCAGTTGGAAGGGGTCTTCTATCCCGGTATCGGAGATCACGCAGGCCAGCCTCGTGCGCAGTAATCTGCAGATCAAGCGGCAGGGAAAATGGCTCAGCGCCATCAGCGTTAGATCGGACAAGGTACCCGACGTGCTGGTGTTTCTTGAGGTCCTGGAATCTCTAGCCCCTCAGGTTAAGTCGACGGGAATTGACCCGTTAGCCCGCGTGCGCATGTAAGCTTGAATTAAGACACCGGTCCAGCCAAGATCAAAGAAAAAGTCAAAAGCAAGCGGGCATAAGTGCCCGCTCCACACGGGCTTCCTGTAAACCTCCCGCCTCCCCTCCGCATCTCAACTCCGCCACTTTGATGGCGCTGAGTGATCCTGCCTCGCTCTCCACACGCCCGTCTCTGAAGGAGTCTTCACCTCCGTGAAAATCAAAATGCCTTTGTTGTTTGCGCTTACCGGTTCAATCATTCTGGCTCTGAACTTCAGATCTGCGGCTCAGTCTCAGACCTACACCGAGAGCGTGATTTACAGCTTCGGTGGAAGCAGCGGGACTGAGCCGTTGTTCTCTGGCGTGGTCCGCGATGATGCGGGAAACTTCTACGGCACCACCTACGCGGGAGGAACCTACAATTACGGAACCGTGTTTAAAGTGGACAGCTCCGGCAACGAGACTGTGTTGCATAACTTTGGCGAGGGGTTCGATGGACGAACTCCTCTTGCCGGCTTGGTCCGGGACGCGTCGGGCCACTTGTTCGGCACGACCTCTGAGGGTGGCGTTCGCAACTCTTTTTGCCACAGAGGCTGCGGGATCGTCTCCGAGGTGGATGAATCCGGCAACGCGAAAATACTCCACAGCTTTACCGCCGGGGCCGATGGGGCGAATCCCTTCGGGGGATTGATTCGCGATGCGGCTGGGAACCTTTACGGCACCACTCAGATGGGTGGCCGTTACAACTATGGAACGGTGTTCAAGATAGATCACAACGGTGTAGAGAGTGTGCTCTACACCTTTGGCGCGCCGCCGGATGGCGAAGACCCGGAAGCTGGCGTGATTCGGGACGCGGCGGGCAATATCTATGGCACGACGGCTGGCGGAGGAGCTTTCGGTTCCGGAAGCGTGTTCGAACTGGATGCATCCGGGCGCGAGACTGTGCTTTACAGTTTTACCGGCAGGTCGGATGGCTTTGCTCCCACGGCTCCCTTGTTTCGGACTTCCAATGGCGATCTCTACGGCACCACTTTCTTGGGTGGCGCCGGCATTGGAACGATTTTCAAGGTGGACGTTCACGGCAATGAGAAGACCCTGCACACTTTCGACGGCACTACGGGAGCGTATCCGGAAGGTGCTCTGGTCAGCGACTCGCAGGGAAACTTGTACGGCACGACGATCCAGGGCGGACCGGGCGGCATCGGTGGAGGAGTGATCTTCAAGATCACTCCGCAAGGCGTCTTCACGGCGATCTATGGCTTCCCGGGACAACCGGGGGGAGGAAATCCTAATGGGCCTTTGCTGTTGGATTCATCGGGAACTTTCTATGGGACTACCTCGGGGGGTGGCGCTGCGAACAGTGGAACGGTATTCAAGCTGACTCCTTAACCCGTGCAGTCCTAAATTCATTGACCACAAAGGACACCAAGGTACACGAAGGCATAGGGCGACCGTATTTCTTAACCGCGAGCCAACCCTCAGGGGAGCGAGGTGCAGGGCGGTTTCTGCGCCGCCCTGCATCGGAACATTCTCTACTTTCCGTAGACAAGAAGGTGAGCCGTGCCGGCGATTGCCGGACGCCGTCCCTTTGCGCCAGCGGGACCAAAATCAGCCGTAGTCAGGAACAGGTTGTGGGTCTTGGGATCGATGGCCATGGTCTTGGCGCCATATTCGGTCTCAATGGGATCGAGCGCGCTAAGTTTGTCGGCCGAGTCCATGTGGAAGACGTGGATTTTTCCGGCGCGAGTCGAGGCGAACACCGTGCTCGAGTCGGGATCAAAGGCGCTGGAGTCCACTCCATCGCTGATCGGAAATGACTGGAGGACTTTCCCGCTGTCGGCGTCCATCATCACAAGAAGTGCAGGACCGCGGCCCGAAGAAAATACCCGGCCGTGTTCCTTGTCCATCGTCATTGCAACGGGCTCGCCGGCTGGAGCTACTTTCCAGCGAGATTTAATCGTGAGCGAATGCGTATCGATGACGACGACTTCGTTGGTGTCTTCAATGTTGTCGTAAATCATTCCTTTGCCATCGGGAACGGCCTGCTCGGGGCCGCCGCCCAGGTCCAGCGGCTTTACTACGGCATCTTTCGCTGGATCGATGACGGTGGAGTTCTTGCTGTCGCCGTTAAAAGTGAAGATCAGCCTGGAGGCGGGATCGTACACAATCGCGTCGGTGTCGGGATAGCTTTTGATCTCGCCGGTCTTCTTCAAACTCTTGGTGTCGAATACCACGACGCTGGTGGCGTCACCGTCCGTGATGTATCCTTTGCCCAATTCCGGGACTACGGCGACTCCGTGGCATTTTTTCAGGCCGGTGATCTTGCCCACGACCTCGAAATTATCGGCATCGACGACGACGACCTCCGTACCGTGGCTGACATAAACGCGGCGCGCGCCGGGGTCGACGCTGACGTAGTCGAAGTATTCCCCGCCCCCCGCAGCCTTTCCCAGGGAAACTTTCTTGATCAGGTGGTAGCCGCTTTCAGCCGGAGCCGCCATCGCAAGCGCCCCGCTTAATACGAAGAGGGTAAACACCGCAAACCTGCACATCCTGGAAACTCTCATGGAACCGCCTCCTTAGAGATTTGAGAACTTTTGCTCGAGAACTCCATTTGAGAACTCTTTGATGGATGGAACCTCAGCGAGGCCTCTCTAGGACAAGGCATATCTCCGCTGACTTACCCGACTGTGCGATTCGGATTACGCGCTCACAATTATCACGATTCCACATGAAGGATTTCTGAAATTATTGCCACTGCTGCGCTGGTTGCGGACCCATCTTTGAAATCACAGGAGCGGCGCCCGGAGGAGGAAAGTAAAAATACCGACCCGAAGTCAAAAGCCCTGTCCCTTCGCTCCGCTCAGAGTTTGTGACTTTTTTGGTGCGTTGGGTGGCGGGGCAGAGCTATAAGAATGCATGGGCCAGAGAGAGGGAGAAGCGGGAGAGTCTAAGCCGGCGGTGCGGTTGCGGGTACC